>C688J18823_10003155_pt1 | contig 10417 bp, 10 predicted proteins | sample HopSoiMetagenom1_FD_18823 | JGI IMG/M metagenome (IMG submission 18823) | reverse complement strand
CAGGTGCTGCCCCAAAGTTCTTCGTATGTCGGTTGTCGTGCGCGGCCGCTCACCGCCTCGGTCGACAAGTCCATGGCGCGCCTGAGCTGATGGGCGGCAAGGCCCGAGGGGGTGGAGGGCAGGCTAAGCCCGGAAGACGGACGAGCATGGGACAGAACTCGTTCGAACTGTCCCCGCCGGCAACATCGCCCAGGAGAGGACACCCGATTAGACACTTGTTAGGGTTAAGGAGGCGTAAAAAGCCCGATTCGGCCGCTAATCAGCCGGCGCGGCGACGAGGAATCCTGCTTGGTCCGTTTCGAAAATGTCGGGTTACGCTACGGGATGGGCGACGAGATCCTGCACGATCTCTCCTTCTCCATCGAGCCGCAGAGCTTTCAGTTTCTGACCGGCCCGTCCGGCGCCGGCAAGACGACCCTGCTCAAGCTGATCCTGCTCTCGCTCAAACCCACGCGCGGCTTGATCACCCTGTTCGATCAGGACGCGATGACGCTCGAGAAAAACGAGGTGACGCGGCTGCGGCGCCGCATCGGCGTCGTCTTCCAGGATTTCCGTCTCCTCGATCACCTCACCACTTACGAGAATGTCGCGCTGCCCCTGCGTGTTCTCGGGCGGGACGATTCCTCCTATCGCGGCGAGGTCGTCGAGCTTCTGCGCTGGGTAGGCCTCGGCGATCGCATGCATGTTCTGCCGCCCGTTTTGTCGGGCGGCGAGAAGCAGCGCGCGGCAATCGCGCGGGCGCTGATCGCGCGGCCGGAACTGCTGCTTGCCGACGAGCCGACCGGCAATGTCGACCCGACGCTCGCGCGCCGATTGCTGCGGCTCTTCGTCGAGTTGAACAAGTCCGGCACTTCCATCGTCATCGCCACGCATGATCTCGCCTTGATGGATCAGTTCGAGGACGCCCGCCGGCTTGTTCTCGGCGATGGCCGTTTGCACATCTTCGATTGACGCGCATGATCGTAAGGGCGCGAAAATGACGGTTCTCATGTCGCACGCGGCGCGGCGCAATCGGGACGCCGATCCCAACGCGATCGGCACTGACGCGGCGCCTCTCCGTCGCGAGATGCCGCTCGTCCCGGCCGCCTCGATCGCCGGGCGCGCGCTCGTCACCGTCATCGCCATCATGACATTCCTCGCCTCGCTCGCGGCGGGGACGGCGATCCTTATCAGCGACGCCTCGCGCGGCTGGCAAAACACCGTCGCGCAGGAAGCGACGATCCAGGTCCGCCCGATCGCCGGACACGATCTGGAGGCCGACACGCGCAAAGCCGCCGAGATCGCGGCGCAAAGTCCGGGCGTCGGCGACGTGCGGACCTTCTCGGCGGCGGAATCGGCGCGTTTGCTCGAACCGTGGCTCGGCGGCGGGCTCGATCTCAGCGAGCTGCCGGTGCCGCGCATGATCGTCGTCAGGAAGACCGGCGCTTCTTTCAATCCGGAGGCGCTGCGCGCCAATTTCGCGAAGGCCGTGCCCGCGGCGATTTTCGACGATCACAGCCAATGGCTGTCGCGCTTGACCGTGATGACGCGCACCGTCGTCGGCGCGGCGATCGTCTTGTTCGCGCTGGTCTTGACGACCATGCTGCTTGCCGTCGCCTTCGCCACGCGCGGCGCGATGGCCGGGAACAGCGAGATCATCAACGTGCTGCATTTCGTCGGCGCCGAGGACCGGTTCATCGCGCGCGAATTCCAGCGCCATTTTTTGCGTCTCGGCCTGCGCGGCGGATTGATCGGCGCCGCCTGCGCCGCGCTGACGTTCTTTGTGCTTGGCCGGCTGGCGCCGTTCTGGACGGCGACGGCAAGCGGCGACCAGATGGAGGCTTTGTTCGGCGGCTTCGCGCTGAACCTGCAAGGCTATTTCGCCATTGCCGCGATCTGCATCGGCATCGCGCTTCTGACCGGGCTGATCTCGCGCACCATCGTGTACCGGCATTTGCGGGGGTTGGGGTAGAGGGGGTGGAGATTGCAAGAATCCGATCGCCTGATGCGTTAGCATCATGGCGGAGAAAGCCACCAATAGCGTCTTACGCGGCCCGAGCGCGTTGCGTTTTTATGGTCGCGATCTCGGCAGCAAGTTCAGTGCGCCACAGATCGTGAGCCGCCTGCATGCGAAGCCAGACATCGCCGCCATTGCCGCAGAGCTTTCCGATGCGCAATGCCATTTCAGACGACACACCGGCTGTTCCGGCGAGCACACGACGCAGCGCCTGACGCTTGACATGCATCTCAGCCGTGGCGTCTGTAACCGACATGTTAAGTCCGGCAAAAATATTTTCTCGCAGGATTTCGGCGGGATGAATGGGCGGACGGTTCTTGCCTTTAGTTGCCGTGGTAGTCGCTTTTAAGGGAGCGGCGGAGTTCGCGGCGCTTCTCGATAACTGATAACGAAATCAGTGTAGCGACGGGCAAAACTCCGATCGCGGCGAACGCCGCAGACATAACGCCGAGCGCGATCGCGCGTCCATAGAGCACAGACGCGTAACCGGATGTGCCGATTCCGATGCCGCCGCCGCTGGGTCCGAGCGTAGCCAAGCTCCAATTGAGCTCTGCCCATGCAAGCGCCAAAGCCGTTATCAGGAAGAGAAGCGCAAAGGGAAACCAGGCAGTTCCAGGTCGATTTAGAAGGTGCTTGGTATTTAGGGTGACCTGATAATGCAGCCATTCGGACGCGTTTTCTCCCCACGCCCGCCGCCTAGCCGCCGCCCGGATTCGCGCGTATTCTCAACTCCCGATGGGGATCACCAAGCTGACGCAAGGCGTCCGGGCGCTCAGATGAATGCTCGCGGGAGCACCCGCTCCTGGCGGACCTTTGGCCGCCGGATGTTCCTGATTTGCCTGGCGGTCGGCCTTGCCGGCCTCGGCATCGGCTTCGTCGCCTTTGCCCGCCTTGTCCACTACCAGGAGCCGAATGCGGCGCTTGCTCCCGCCGACGGCGTCGTCGCGCTGACCGGCGGCTCGGACCGCATCATCGACGCGGTCGAGCTGCTCGCCAAAGGCAGGGCGAAGCGGCTGCTCATCACCGGCGTCAACCAGCAGACCTCGCGACACGAGATGGCGCGGCTCATGCCGCGCTTTCAGCAGCTTTTCGATTGCTGCATCGATCTCGGCCGCGCCGCCCTCAATACCGCCGGCAATGCCGACGAGACCCGCCACTGGGTCGAGCAGAACGCCATCCGCTCGAGCCTGATCGTCGTCACCTCGAACTACCACATGCCGCGCGCGCTCGTGGAATTGCGCAGCGCCTTGCCGCAGCTCGATCTCATCCCCTATCCGGTCATCAGCGATCGCCTGCGCAACAGCGATTGGCGCAGCGATACCCAGGTCGCGCGTCTGCTTGCGATCGAATATGTGAAGTTTCTCGCGGCTCTTGTGCGCACCAAATTCATGCCCCCGGCGCTGGCGCGTTCCGCCGATGTGATGACGGCGGGGCGGGCAACGGCGCTATCTCCGGATGTTCCCGGCGTCGTCAACGCCCGTCGCTGAAGTGCCGCGACACTCCGCATGATTTTTGTCCGGTCGGCTCTGTTCAATTTTCTGTTTTATGCAAACACCATCGTTCTGATGATCGTCGGGCTGCCGACGCTGATCTTCGGACGGCGCGCGGTTTTAGCGCTGGCGCGGCTGTGGAGCCGCTCTTCGCTATGGCTTTTGCGGGTGATCTGCGGAACCTCGGCCGAGTTCCGCGGCGTCGAAAACATACCCAAAGGCGCTTTCCTCATCGCACCAAAGCATCAATCGTTCTGGGAGACGTTCGCGCTCGTCGTTCATTTCGATGACTTCGCCTTCGTGCTGAAGCGCGAGCTGACCTTCATTCCGTTCTTCGGCTGGTATCTCTTGCGTGCCGAGCAGATCGCGATCGACAGAACAAATGCGCAGACCGCATTGCGCCAGCTCACCACGAAGGCGAAAGCGCTGTTCGCGCAGGGGCGGCAATTGTTCATCTTCCCGGAAGGCACGCGCCGTGCGCCCGGCGCACCGCCCGCCTACAAAGCCGGCGTCGCCTATGTCTATGACAAGACCGGCGTGCCCTGCCTGCCGGTGGCGCTGAACGCGGGGCTGTTCTGGCCGCGCCGGCGCTTCCTGCGTTTTCCCGGCGCCATCCTCGTCGAGTTCCTGCCGGTGATCCCGCCCGGCATGGAGCGGGGCGCGTTCTTGCAGGAGCTGCAGCGGCGCATAGAGACCGCCACGGATAGACTTATCGCAGAAGCCGCGCGACGACCGTCGGGAGCAGCGGCGATCGCGACATCCAGACCCACGCCGCCCGGTCCGGTTTAGAGCTGCATGGAACGGCGGCCGGCCGCGTTTGTTTCCCTCCGGCTTTGAGGCAGGGCGAGAGCGTGACGGTCCCGCAGGTCGAAATCTTCGTGATCGTCGCGGTGATGCTCATCCTCTTCATGTGGGATCGCCTGCGCCACGATCTCGTCGCCTGCCTCGCGCTCGTGGCAACGATCATCACGGGAATCATACCGCCGGAGAAAACTTTCTCCGGCTTTTCTAATCCGGTCATCATCCTGATTGCGGCGACGCTCGTCCTCGGGCGGGCGATCGGCAATTCCGGCATCCTCAACGGCGTGCTGCGGGCGTTCCTGAAGCGCGTTCAGTCGCCGTCGCTCCAGATCGGTGCGCTTTGCTTTTCCGTCGGCCTCCTGTCGGCATTCATGAAGAATGTCGGCGCGCTCGGCATATTCATCCCGCTNTCGCTGGAGGCGGCGCGACGGATCAAGCAGCCGCCGTCGATTTATTTGATGCCGCTCGCTTTCGCCTCCCTGATCGGCGGCACCGCGACGCTCATCGGCACCGGTCCGAACCTGCTGATCTCGACGGTTCGGTCGGACGTGAGTGGCAAGCCGTTTCTTTTTTTTGATTTCACCTCAGTCGGACTGCCGCTCGCTTTGATGGCGCTGGTTTTCCTCAGCTTTGGATGGCGCCTCTTGCCGCGGCGGCAAACCGGCGCCAAGACCACGGGACAAGTCTTCAATCTCGAGCGCTACACGACCGAACTTGTCGTGCCGGAGGACTCCCCTTCCGTCGGCGCCACGGTCGCCGAGCTCGAGGCGCTCGGCGAAGGCGAATTGTCGGTGAGTTCGCTCGTCCGCGCTTCGGAGGAAGACGAACGCCATTTCGTGCCCTCCTATCGCACCCGGCTTGCAAGCGGCGACATCCTCACCGTCCATGCAGATCCCGCAACCGTGAAAGCGGTGACCGACAGCGCCGGCTTGGAGCTCGCCGCCTCGAAAGAGCTGAAGGCCCCGGAACGCGCCAGCGATGATCTCGAAATCGTCGAAGCGGTGGTGATGCCGGGCTCGCAGCTCGTCGGGCGAACCGCCCAGAGGCTGCAATTGCGCCGTCGCTTCGAGGTCAGTCTTTTGGCGGTCAGCCGCGCCGGCCGCCCCGTTCACAGCCGCCTGATGGAGCACGTCCTGCAGCCGGGCGATATCATCGCCCTGCAGGGTTGGGGCAACACCATATACGACACCCTCTCCGATCTCGGCTGTCTGCCGCTCGCGGACCGCAGCATCGCACTGGCGCGCCGGCGATGGCGGTTAATCCCTTTGCTGCTGCTGCTCGCGGCGATGGCAATCGTCATCTTGCGCTTGCGCAGCGTCGAGCAAACCTTCTTCGGCGCCGCCGTGCTTTGCATCGTGCTTCGGCAGATCAGCCTGAAGGAGGCCTACGACTCGATCGACTGGCCGATCATCGTAATGCTCGGCGCGCTTATTCCGGTCGGCGAGGCGCTCAACGACACCGGAGCCGCCAATCTGATCGCCAATATGCTCGGTCACGCGGCTCAGCACGTTCCTGGGCTCATGGCGATAGGCCTTGTGCTTGTCACTGCCATGCTTGCCGCGCCGCTTTTGCATCACGCGGCGGCCGTCCTGGTCATGGGTCCGATCGCCGCCGCGGTCGCGGCCAAGCTCGGATATAATCCCGAACCGTTTTTGCTTGCCGTCGCCTTTGGCGCCGCCTGCGATTTCCTGACGCCGATCGGGCACCAGAACAACATGCTGGTCATGGGACCGGGCGGATACCGGTTCGGCGATTATTGGAAGCTTGGACTGCCGTTATCGCTGCTCGTCGTGCTGGTCGGCACCCCGCTCATTGCATTCTTCTGGCCGTTGCACTGATCGCGCGATACGAGTTGCCCCGCCGGAACGAAATGTTCAGGCTTGGGTTTCGGACTCATTCCGACCCGAGCGAAAGGAGTGCTGGCCCGTGAGAAAGATAACGGTCGTGTCCGCGGTGCTGATGAGCGGATTTGCCTTGTCCGTCCCGGGCGCAGCTCAGACGCCGACCACGCCGCCGCCGGCATCGCCGAGCGCGCCGACCGCGCCCAACGCGGCGATGCCTTCGCCGACGGCGCCGATGCCCACGAATTCTCCGGCGACGCCGTCACCGGCGACGCAATGGCTCGCATCCAACGTCTATAACCAGAGCGTCTACGATCCGCACGAGCAGAAGATCGGTGATCTCACCGATCTGATCATCGAGAAGGACGGCCATCTCAAATCGGCGATCATCGGCGTCGGCGGCTTTCTCGGTGTCGGCCAGAAGGATGTCGAAATCCCCTTCACCGATCTGAGGATGATGACGCGCAACGGCAAGAATTGGCTGGCGCTCGACCGCACGAAAGACCAGCTTCAGAGTGCGCCGACCTTCGACAAAGGCAGCTTGAAGCTTCCGTAAGCGTCCGGCGCGATTAACCGCGATGACAGATCGCCGCGCTTATTGCTTCTGCAGCTTGCCATCGATCGCGACGATCAGCATCCGCATGTCTTCGGGATGCTCGGCGGTGGAGGGCGAGTAGAGCTTCCGCAAGCGCGGCCCGAGTTGCTGGGCCTCGGCAAGCGCGAGACCGGCGCGCGCGTCCGTCCGCCGCAACAGCCGGTCGCGCGGGACAATTTCAAAGCTCGGACCCGGTGCATTGCGGCGGGACATAAGAGTCACAAGGTTCAGTGATGGCGCGAAAACGTGGTCGTGGGCAGAACGATCAGCACCCCTTCGCTTGTGCGGGTGTCACGAAAACGCCGCATTTCACCATTCGTTCCCTAGCTTTAGCATTTGCCTCGTGGCGCACAGACCGCCATAGGCTCGCCATCTAGCTTCAAACGCGCTAGCTTAGCTTTAATTCCTCGCGAGTGTGATGTTGACCGGTCCGGGCAGCAAAGCTGAGCCATTCCTGTTTCGGGTTGCCGACCCGACGAGCGATGGCGGTCGTGTCGGCGCGATCGCGCAGGACGAAACGCAGGCCGATCTGCGCAACGCTCTCGAGCGGACAACGCTCGCGCTCGAAGCCGGTCAGATCGGGGTCTGGGAATGGGACTTCGTCAGCGGCAGCTTTATTTGGGATCAGCGGATGCGGACGCTCTGGGGCCTGCCCGAAGGCGCCTCTCCAACATACGAGCTGTTCCGCAACGCTTTGAATCCCGCCGATGTCGAGCGCAGCGATGGCGCGCTTTTGACCGCGGCGAACCCCGCCCGCGACGGCGAGTATGAAGTCGAATACCGCGTCATAGGCATCAAGGATGGGATCGAACGCTGGATACTCGCGCAAGGCCGCGCCTTCTTTGAGGACGGCAAAGCGATTCGCATGGTCGGCACCGCGCGCGACGTCACCGAACGCAAGCAGCGCGAAGCGCATGTGCGGTTCCTCATGCGCGAGATCGCGCATCGCTCGAAAAATCTGCTTGCCGTCATTCAGGCGATGGCGCGCCAAACCGCTGTGACGGCCGGCTCCGCGCATGATTTCGAGCAGATTTTTTCGGCCCGCCTGCAAGCGCTCGCGGCGTCACACGACATCCTCATGGATGAGGACTGGCACGGCGCCTCGATCGAGGAGCTCGTGCGCACGCAGGTCGGCCACTATGTCGATCTCATCGGCACGCGCATTGATCTCTCCGGCCCGGAAATGATGCTGAAGCCGGAGGCTGCGCAGAACCTCGGCCTGGCGCTGCACGAACTCGCCACCAACGCGGCGAAATACGGCGCGCTGTCGAACGAAGATGGCCGTATCGAGATCCGCTGGGACCTCGATGAGGACCGCTTCGACATTGCCTGGCAGGAGATCGGCGGTCCGCCGGTCTCCACGCCGCAACGCGAAGGATTCGGTCACAAGGTGGTGACGCGAATCGTAAGTCTCGCACTCGAAGGCAAGGTCGATTTGCGCTTCGAGCCGAGCGGCCTCGTCTGGCGGCTCGACATCCCGGGTAAGCACATTCTCACCCGCGGCGGGAGCGGGCGAGGATAGCGCTCACCCCGCGTTAATAGCGCCCGCGTCGCGCGAAGCCGAACACGAGCGAGATCAACAGCAACACCAGCGCCACCCAGAAAAGGATTCTCGCGCCTTCCATTGCCGTGCCAGCGACGCCGCCGAATCCAAGCACTGCCGCGATGATCGCGATGACCAGGAAAACGACGGCCCAGTGAAGCAGATTGCCAAAGTTCATGTGTGCCTCCGTTTGGCGCGGCTCTGGGACGTCAAGCCGCACGCGGGGAACCTGCTCGCAAGAACGGGCAGCTAAGTTGCAAAGTTCCAGCTTCATCGAACATGGCTTAATTGCCTCGCTGATCGCGGTGGTGATCATCGGGGCGGTCAAAGCGGTCGGAAGCAACCTGTCGACAATGTTCACGTCAGTCTCAAACAATCTGAGCTGAACGAAGAATCGCGCTGTCGGCAATCGGCCGAGCGGGCGAACGGCGCCTATAACGCGGCTTACCCCGCGGCGCGTTCGCGTAAGGCGTCTTCGACCGCCTGTAGCGCCGCCTCTGCCTGCGACCCGTCGGGGCCGCCGGCCTGCGCCATGTCCGGCCGCCCGCCGCCGCCCGTGCCGCCGAGCCGCTCGGACGCGAGGCGGACGAAGTCGACGGCATTGAAGCGCCCGGTCAGGTCGGGCGTGACGCTGACGACAATCGCCCCCTTCCCATCGGCGCCGGTATTGGCGATCGCAACCACACCGGACCCGAGCGTCTTCTTCGCCTCATCGGCGAGCGATTTGAGGTCTTTCATCTCGACCCCGCGTACCGCCCGCGCGAACAGTTTCACGCCGGCGACGTCGCGCACCGCCTGATCGGCGCCGTTGCCGCTTGAGCCGCCGCCCATCGCCAGCTTTTTGCGCGCATCGGTAAGTTCGCGCTCGAGGCGCTTACGTTCATCGAGCAAGGCCGCGAGACGCGCCGGCGCTTCCTCCGCCGACACTTTGATGAGCGATGCGATTTCGCGCAGCCGATGCGCCTCATCATTCAAGTGATGACGTGCCGCATCTGCGGTCTTTCCCTCGAGGCGGCGCACGCCGGCAGCAACAGCGCTCTCGCCGGTGATCGACACGAGACCTATGTCGCCGGTGCGCGTAACATGCGTGCCGCCGCAGAGTTCGACCGAGAAGGGATGATTGGCGCCGCCGCGGCCGCCCATCGAGACAACGCGGACTTCGTCGCCATACTTTTCGCCGAACAATGCGCGCGCGCCGGATTCAATTGCCTCGTCGACCGCCATGAGGCGCGTCTCGACTGGCGTGTTTTTCAGGATATGCGCGTTGGCAAGATTTTCGACCGCGGCGAGTTCGTCATCGCTGATCGGTTTCGGATGGGCGAAATCGAATCTGAGGCGGTCGGGCGCGACAAGCGAGCCTTTTTGCGCGACGTGATCGCCGAGAACCTGGCGCAGCGCCTCATGCAAAAGATGCGTCGCCGAATGATTGGCGCGAATGGCGCTGCGGCGCGCGTGGTCGACTTGCAGATCGAGCGATTGGCCGAGCGTGATTTCGCCTTTTTCGACCACACCGGAATGGACCAAAAAGTCGCCGGTTTTCTTTTGCGTGTCATTCACGCGGAAGCGCACGCTTGGGCTCGAAAGCACGCCGGTATCGCCGACCTGGCCGCCGGATTCGCCATAGAACGGCGTTTGATTGAGAATGACGTCGCCGGCCTGCCCGGTCTTTAGTTGCTGCACTTCCGCGCCGTCTGCGACAAGCGCGGTGACGATTCCGGCGGCTTCTTCCGTGTCGTAGCCCAGAAACTCGGTCGCGCCGGCGCGGTCGCGCACGGCAAACCATAAGGTTTCCGTGGCCGCCTCGCCCGAACCGCTCCAGGCTTTACGCGCCTCGCTACGCTGGCGCTCCATGGCGGCGGAAAAGCCGTCGGTGTCGACGCCGATGCCGCGCGCGCGCAGCGCGTCTTGGGTGAGATCGAGGGGGAAACCGTAGGTGTCGTACAGGCGGAACGCGGTTTCGCCGGAAAGCTGCGCGCCTGGCGTGAGGTCACGGCTCTCCTCGTCGAGAATGGCGAGGCCGCGCGCGAGCGTCTGACGAAAGCGCGCCTCCTCGAGGCGCAGCGTCTCCGTGATCAGCGCTTCGGCGCGCACGAGCTCGGGATAGGCGACGCCCATTTCGCGCACCAACGCCGGGACGAGCCGCCACATCAG
>C688J18823_10003154_pt1 | contig 10417 bp, 8 predicted proteins | sample HopSoiMetagenom1_FD_18823 | JGI IMG/M metagenome (IMG submission 18823) | reverse complement strand
ACGACGCGGAAGCCGGAGAGGTAGCCCAGTCAGCCAGTGATCATAGCGGTCGGCGATCCACTGCCGGCGCGCGTTGTCGGCGGCAAGACGCGGCAGCTTGACCCCGAGGATCGCCGCCTGAATCGGATCGAGCCGGGTATTGATGCCGGCTCTCGCGCTGACATAGCGCTCGCGCCAGCCATACTCGCGGATCTCCCTGAGTGCGGTGGCGAGACCGGCATCGTCGGTCGCGGTCATGCCGGCGTCGCCCAGTGCGCCCAAATTCTTGGTCGGATAGAAGCTGAAGCAGGCGATGTCGCCGAAGCTGCCGGTCGGGCGCCCGCGATAAAGCGCGCCATGGCTCTGCGCGCAATCCTCGATCACGCGAAGCCCGTATGCCTGCGCGAGCTCCAGGATGGCGGTCAGCTCAGCCGCCTCGCCGTAGAGATGCACCGGCAGGATGGCTGCCGGACGTCCCGGCGGCGGCCGTCGCAACGCCGCTTCGAGTGCCGCTGGGTCAATCGTGAACCCGCCCGGCTCGACATCGACCAGCACCGACACCGCACCGGCACGCTCGATCGCCGCGACCGTCGCGACCGCGGTATGGGAGACGGTGAAAACAAGGTCCCCGGCCCCAATGCCGCAGGCGCGCAGGGCCAGCTCTAGGGCATCGGTGCCACTGCCCGTCCCGACGGCATGGCCGAGACCGAGCCAAGCGGCGAAGGCGGTCTCGAACGCCTCGACCTCCTCACCAAGGATGTATTGGCCGCCGGCGAGCACCCGAGCAACCGCGGCATCGATCTCGGTCTTCTGTTCGAGATAGCCGGCGCGCGGGTCCGTCTGCGGGATTGGAGCCTGGCTCATCGCGATGTCAGACATAGCTCGAGAAATGACGACGGTAGTAGTCAAGAGACTGGGAAAGCCCCTCGTCGAGGCCGATCTTTGGCGCCCAGCCGGTCAGCTCGCGAAACCGGCCGTCGGCGGTGACGAAATCGCCGATGTCGATCTTCTTGCGGTCTTCGGGGAATTCGCGCCGTTCGAATTCGCCGGTTCCATTCGCGCGGATCAGGGCCGCGGCGAGCGCCAGCAGGGTGTAGGGGGTCTCGCCCCCGACATTCAGCGCCTGCCCGGCCGTCGCCCGGGTGAGTGCCGCGATCAGGAACGCCTCGGCCGCATCGTCGACATACAACAGCTCGCGGCGCTGCTCGCCGCCCCAGACCTCGAAACCCTCGCCTTCCAGCGCCCGGCGGAGCCAGATGCCGAGGAAATTCTGCCGCGCGTCCTTGATGCGCATGCCCGGCCCATAAACATTTGTCAGCCGCAGCGAGCGGGTGTCCAGACCGTAGACGTCGTGGAACAAGAGGTGATAGGCCTCGCCTGCCATCTTGTTGACGCCGTTGACGTCGGCCGGCCTGAGCGGATGTGCCTCATCGACCGGCAAATAGCGCGGCCGGCCGTAGATCTGCCGGGTGCCGGCATGGACGATCGCCATCCCCGGCGCTACCGCCCGGCACAGTTCGAGCAGCTGCAATTGCGCCGCGCAATTGACCGCGAGGTCGTTTTCCGGCGCGGCCATCGAATCCATGTGGCTGGTCTGGGCGGCGAGGTCGAATAAAAAATCCTGCCCGGCCAGGAGGTGGCGCAGCGCTTCGCGGTCGCGAATATCCGCGACGTTGACCCGCACCCGGTCGCGGATCTCGGCGATGTTGGCGAAGTTGCCGCCGGCCTCCGGGACCATGCTGTCGACCAGCAGCACCTCGGCGCCGAGGCCGACGAGGCGCCGGGCCAGCGCGGAGCCGATCAGGCCGATGCCGCCGGTAATCATTACCCGCTTGCCGAGATACTCGGCAAAGCGCGAATCGACAGCCCCGCTCACAATTCCCTCATTCTCGGGCGATCCCCTGTTCCGCCGCCCGGCTCATCAAATCTCCCCAGGGAATAAGGCTTTCCCTGGGCCGCAGCCCCGCGCCGGGAGGCCGGCTTGACCCGGCGCCGCGATCGGTTACGAGCAAGAACGGCGGGCGCGGGGAGCTATTCCGGATGCGACATCAGGCCTGGCTAGCGGTGGGGCTGGGCGCGGCCCTCCTCGCGCTTACCGGCTGCGGCGGCGCCCCGGCGCCAACCGCGCTCAGTGGGCGTGCTTGCCTCTCCAAACTTTCGGCGGAGGCGGTTTCGTATCGCACTGTCGACTCGCCGGAGGCGTCGGACTCGCGCTGCCAGATCGATACCCCCGTGCAGGTCAGCCGAGTCGAGGCAGTACTTAGCCGGCCCGCGACAATGAGCTGCGCAATGGCGAACCGCTTGGACACGTTCGAACGAGAGGTGGTGCAACCCTTGGCCAAGGATGAACTCGGGCGGCGGATCACCCGCATCGACCATCTCGGCAGCTTCTCGTGCCGGGCAAATAGCAGCCGGCCGAGCCGGCTCAGCCAGCACGCATCAGGCCAAGCCATCGATGTCGCCGGCTTCAGATTGTCCGATGGCTCACGGATTTCGGTCGAGCGGGACTGGCGCGATGCCGGCGAGAAAAGCGTGTTTCTGCACCGCCTGGCCAGCAAGGCTTGTCGCTATTTCTCGGTGGTGCTGACCCCGGACAGCAATTCGGATCACTACAACCACCTGCATTTCGACATCGGGCCGGAGCGCTTCTGCGGCACCTGAGCCCGCTTGCCGTCGCGGAACACGGCGCTCACAATTCCTCGTGGCAAAAACGGGAGGGACGCCATGACGGTGCGGCTCGGCGGCGGCGAACATACCTACGAGGTCCGCGAGGACTGGGCGAACATCCCGGCCGAGATCGTGCTCGGCGATTGCGCCGCGGTCGGTGTCGACAGCAAGGATAATGTTTACGCCTTCAATCGCGGCGAGCACCCGATGGCCGTCTTCGACAAGGACGGCAGCCTGCTGCGCACCTGGGGCGAAGGTTTGTTCACACGGCCGCATGGGGTTCATGTCGCGCCGGATGACACGATCTGGCTGACCGATGACGGCGACCATACCGTGCGGCACTGCACCCTGGACGGGCGGGTGCTGATGACCCTGGGCGTTCCCGGAAAGCCGTCGCCCTATATGACCGGCGAGCCGTTCCACCGCTGCACCCATACGGCGCTGTCGCCGAACGGCGAGCGGCTTTATATCTCGGACGGTTACGGCAACGCCCGCATCCATAAATTCTCGCTGGACGGCAAGCTGCTCTCGTCCTGGGGCGAGCCCGGCACCGATCCGGGGCAGTTCAACATCCCGCACAACATCTGCTGCGACCCGGACGGCTGGATCTACGTCGCCGACCGGGAGAACCACCGGGTGCAGATCTTCGACCGAGACGGCAAATGGGAGACGCAATGGAATTACCTGCACCGGCCGAACGGGATGTGTCTGGCGCGCGGAGCGAATCCCCTCTGCTATATCGGTGAGGGCGGGCCGCAGGGCGAGATCAACCGCGACTGGCCGAATATCGGGCCGCGGGTCAGTGTTCATACGACGCAGAACCATGAGGTGTTGGCGCGGCTCGGCAAGCCGCATGCCGGCATCGCACCGGGCCAGTTCACCTCGCCGCACGGCATCGCCGTGGACTCCCGCGGCAATATCTATGTCGGCGAACTCTCGGGCCGCTCCTGGGGCCGCTTCTCGAAAGAGCCGGCGCCGGCAAAGCGCCGCGTCATCCACAAACTGGTGAAGGTGGCGGCTTAAGGGCGCAGAGGTCCCGTTGCCGCAGCGAGGATGCACAAAATTCGTCGGGTCTCTCGGATTCCCGCGCACAGGCCACCCGCGAATGTCGGTGCGCTGCTAAAGAAGCTTCGAATTCTTTGCTATCCCTGGCGTGGATTGACCATCGGCATCGATGGACGAATGGGCGTCGGGAAAAGCACCCTAGCCAGATACCTCGCTTGGCAGCTTGGTATGCCGGTAATTGAGACTGACATGTGGCGCGTTTCCGGCGCCATCCCGTCCGCTCGTCGCCTTCGGCAAATCGAGCAGCTCGCCAGAGGCCGTAGGGAACGCCGCCGTCCTTTAATAATTGAGGGGGTCAGTCTACTGGCACTGTCGGACCGGATCGGCTTAGAAATCGATTACCTCATTTGGGTACAGAATTCCGAAGTTGACCCAACTGACGATGATGATCCGGATTTGGAAAGGCTGAATCACCGATTAGGCGTGAGGTTGAGCGGTATATTTCTGAGTACCAACCGCACGAACACGCAAATTACATCTTTCGTATCGCCTGAGGGTCGGACCGGCTGAGGACGATATTCCCGTAAGCATCGAGGCGGGCGGTCCATCCGGGCGGGATCAGGCAGGTCGCGTCGTATTCTTCGACGATGCAGGGGCCCGGTTGCGGCTCTTTCAAGTCGCTGCGGTTGACGACGCGGGCTTCGAGCCAGCCGCGTTGCGGCCCGAAATAGGCGCGGCGTCTCGGGCTGGCGATCGCGATGTCCGGTGCGAGACTCGCCGCAGCGGCCGAAGCAGCGCGCGGAATCTCCGGGATACCGCGGCCGATCACTTCGAGGCTGACCAGCTGGACCGGTTCCTCGGCTCCGGCGCGATGGCCATAGGTCCGCTCGTGTTCGGCGCCGAAAGCTTCCTCGAGGGCTAGCAGCGCCGCGCCGTCGATCCGGCCGGCCGCCAGCGGCACGCGCAATTCGAAGGATTGCCCTTGATAATGCAGGCTGGCGCTGCGGCGGATCTCGATCCGGTCGGGCGCAAAACCATCGTCGGCGAGGCGCGCCCTGGCCTCGCCTTCGAGGCTGTCGATAATCCCCTCCACCTCTGCAGGTTCGAGCAATCGCAACAGGCGCTTGCGGGTGCGGGTAAAGTAATACTCGACCTCGGCATAGAGCAGACCGAAGGACGAAAACACCCCGGCCGAGGGCGGGATCAGCACCTGCGGGATCTGCATCGCCTCGGCCATGCCGGCGGCGAAAACCGGGCCATTGCCGCCGAAACCGACCAGCACGTATTCGCGCGGGTCGCGGCCGCGCTCGCTGGATACGGCTTTCAGCGCGCGGATCATGTTCGAGGCGGCGATCAGATGCGCGCCATACGCCGCCGCCTCGAAGCTGATGCCGAGCGGGCCCGCGACCTTATCGCCGATGGCGGCGCGCGATGCCTCGGCATCGAGCTTCACGGTGCCGCCCACGAGATGCCCGGGATTTAGGTAGCCGAGCACGATATTGGCGTCGGTCACGGTCGGCTCGGTCCCGCCCTGGCCGTAGCAGACCGGCCCCGGTACCGCGCCGGCGCTGTGCGGACCGACCTGCAAGGCGCCGCCGCTGTCGATCCACAGGATCGAACCGCCGCCGGCCCCAACCTCGGCAAGATCGATCGCCGGCACCTTCAACGTGTAGCCGGCGCCCGACAGCAGCCGCGAGCCGAGCACGATGCCGGCGCCGACCTGATATTCGGTGGCGCGCGTCAACTCGCCGTTTTCGATCAGCGAGGCCTTGGCGGTGGTGCCGCCCATGTCGAAAGAGATCGCCTTGTCGATGCCGACCAGTCGGCACAGCGCCTGCACCCCGACCACCCCGGCCGCAGGCCCGGATTCGATGATGTGCATCGGCGTCACCGCCGCCGCGCGCGCCGTGGTCAGCCCGCCATTCGACTGCATCAGCAGAAGCGGCGCGTCGATGCCGCCGCGTTTGACCTCGGCTATCAGCCGGTTGAGATAGCGCTCGACGATCGGTCGGACATAGGCGTTGATGACGGTCGTCGAGGTCCGCTCGTATTCGTTGATGACCGGCAGCACCTCGGCACTTATGCACAAGATCACATCCGGCGCGACGCGGGCGACGATCTCCTTCACCCGCTGTTCGTGAACGGGGCTCAGNTAGGAATGNAAGAGGCAAACCGCGATGGCCTCGACCCCCTNCTCCACCAGAAATCGTGCGGCGTGTTCGACGCTCGCCTCGTCGAGCGGCCGGTCGATCCCACCCTCGGCATTGACCCGCTCGTCGACCTCGGTGCGCAGGCGGCGTTCGACCAGCGGCGGCGGCTTGGTCCACGACATGTCGTAAAGCCGCGGCATCCGGAGGTTCCTGATCTCCAGCACATCGCGAAAACCCTTCGTGGTGATCAGGCCGGTTTTCGCGCCCTTATGCTCGAGGACCGCGTTCGAGGCGACCGTCGTGCCGTGCAGGAGTTCGACGACCCCACCCGGGTCGGCGCCGATCTCGGCCAAGAGCGCGGCGAGCCCGTCGACGATCGCGCGGGCGTAATCGTCTACCGTCGAGGAGACCTTCTTCGTGTGGCGTTCACCGTAGCTGCCGAGCAGCACGATATCGGTGAAGGTGCCGCCGATATCGACGCCGGCGCGAAACGTTTTCATGGCGGTCAGCGTAGCGGCGCGCCCTCGCGGCGCAACGGGGTTATTGCGCGCCGAGCTGCTTCAGTGCGTCCTTGGAATCCTCGTCCCCCGCCGCGGCCGCCTTCTTGAACCAGCGGATCGCCTCGGCCTTGTCCTCCTTCACGCCCATGCCCTGCAGGTACATCATCGCGATGTTGCGCTCGGCGACCTCGTTGCCTTTGTCCGCCGATTTTTGGAACCACTCCAGCGCCTGTTTGTAGTCTTGTGGTACTCCCCACCCCGACAGGTAGAACCAACCGATATTGTTCATCGCCTCATTATCGCCCTGATCGGCCGCCTTTCGGAACCAGCTTAGCGCCTCGGCATAGTCCTGCTTGATGCCTTCGCCGTCGGCGTAAAGATTCCCGACATGGACCTGTCCCTGGGCGAGTCCTTGATCCGCCGCGACACGATACCAGCGCAACGCCTCGGTGAAATTCTGCTCTTCATAGGCCTTCTCGCCGCGTTTGAAGGCCTCGTCCGCCGAGACCTTTTCCTCAGAGGCGGCTTTTTTCTCGGCTGGCGGCGTCTGCTGTGCCCAAGCTGCGGCGGGCACCGACGAGATGCTCAAGGCCAGCAAGAAGGCCGATAAACGGGCCAGGCTCATATGTGTACTCCCAGGAAAGCGGGCGCCCTACTCCGCGGCGAGCGCGATGCCCCAATTGTAGATCGGCGGCTCGCTCCAATCGCGCGCCGTCCGCATCCGCTCGCGCAGCGCGGCGGTTTCTGCCGCGTCTACCGCGAGCGGCATACCCTCCAGCACGACGCCGTAATCCTCTCGTGCCGAGCCGCAGCTGACAAATTCGTTGAGCACATCCCTGAGCACCAGCGCCGGGTCACGCTCCAGCGGGTCGCCCCAGCCGCCGCCGCCGGCGACCTCATGCCGGAACAGATCGCCCTTCCTCATCGTCATCGTCAGCTTTGAGGGCAACGGCCCCGGCTCCGCGTCCGGATTCAGGTAATTCATCGAAGGCCGGCCGGGCCCGCCGCCATAAAGGCCGAACGGACGGAAATCGCGGCGGTCGGAGCGCACCTGCAGGATCGCTTCCTCGGCCAGCAATTTGTATTCGCGCCGAAAAGGGGCACCGCCGCGGTGTTTGCCGGGTCCCATCGCATCCTGGATGAATTCATAGGCGGTGATCTGCAGCGGCTGCTCTGTCTCGGTCACCTCGATCGGCTGCGAGGCCATGTTGGCATAGATATGCGAATTGCCGTCGAGCCCGTCGGCGTAAGGCCTCGCGCCCCAGGCGCAACAGGTGAAATCGACATAGATAAAGGGCGTTCGGTCGCCATAATACCCGCCGATCGACACGCCGGTATTGCCGCCGTCCGAGGCCGCGAACACCTTGTCGGGCAGCATCTTGGCCAAGGCGCCGAACATGGAATCGACCATGCGGAAGCCGGTCAGCCCGCGCGCGGCGCAGGCGCCGGGCAACACCATGTTGGCGATGGTGCCCGGCGGCGCCTCAACCGAGATAGCGCGGAATACGCCCTCATTGGTGGGAATGTTCTGCGGCAGGATCGAGCGGATCGCGCAATAGCTCGCCGATTTCGTGTAGGAGAGCGTGTTGTTGATCGCGCCCTTCACCTGCGGCGAGGTCCCGGTCCAATCGACATGGAATGCGTCGCCCCGCTTGGTGATCGTCACCTTCAGCGGGATCGGCTTGCCGACCTCGATGCCGTCATCGTCAATGTGATCGAGGAAGTCGTACACGCCATCCGGAAGCTCGCGGATCGCCGCGCGGGTCATCCGCTCGGCGTAATCGACCAGCTCGGTCATGTACTGCGCCAGCTTCTCGGTGCCGTAATGCGCAGCCAGCTCGACGACCGCCTGCTCGGCGATGTGGCAGGCGGCGAGCTGTGCGCGCAAATCGCCGAATACCTTGATCGGCACCCGGACGTTTTTCTCGATCAGGCCGAAAAGCGTCTCGTTCCGTTCGCCGCGCTCATAGAACTTCAACGGCGGTATGCGCAGCCCCTCCTGGTAAATCTCGGTTGAGTCGGATGCGTTCGAGCCCGGCACCCTGCCGCCGACATCGGTCTGGTGACACACCGCGCAGGCCCAGGCGATTGGGCTGCCATCTTTGAAGATCGGCTTGAAAATGAAAACATCGGGCAGGTGCATGCCGCCCTGGAACGGGTCGTTCAGGATGAACACGTCGCCCGGATAGACGCTGCCGTCAAACGCGGCCTTCACCGCGGCCATTGCCGTCGGCATCGAGCCGAGATGCCCGGGCAGCGTGAGCCCTTGGGCCACCAAGACGCCGTTGCCGTCCAACAGGGCGGTCGAATAATCCATATTGTCCTTCAGCACGCCGGAATAGGTCGTGCGAAAGACGGTCAGCGCCATCTCATCGGCGATCCCGAACAGCGCGTTTTTGAACAATTCGAATTCAATTGGATCGCTGATCATCCCAATGCCTCCCGCAGGCGATAACGACCACTGGAGCCGCGGATCTATTTCCCGAGGTGCTTCATCAGCGCTGCGATGCCGGCCTCGCAGACCGCGGTGTCTTGCTCGCCATTGCCGCCCGAGGCGGCGATCGCGCCTACGCATTGGCCGTCCACGAAGACCGGGAAACCGCCGACGAACACCGTGAACCGGCCCTCATGCTGGGTGAAGATGCCGAACGCCTCCTCACCGGGGAGCGCATTTTTATAATTGTGCGTAGGCTTGCGGTGACCGGCCGCGGTAAAAGCCTTGTTCATCGCGATTTGGACGCTGGTGACTTTGCCGCCGTCAATCCGGTGCAGCGCGATCGGGTAGCCCGAGGCATCGGCGACGCACAGCACCTCCGGTACCCCCATCTCCTCGGCTTTTGCCTGAGCCGCCTCAAGCGCGATCTGCGCCTCGGCAAGAGAGAGGGTCTTGGTCGTTAGCAATCGAGGACCCCTACTCTGCTGCCATGCGGGCGGCGGGCGGGGCGAGGTATTTGTTCCACAGCCCGTCGAGGTAAAGGCCGCGCATCAGCGTCGCTTCCTTGACGGTACGGACGCAGCGTGCCTGCTGCTCAGGCGTTGTCGCGTATTTCTCGAGGATCTCAAAGCCGCGCTCGCCATGCTCGTCGTCGGCGACGATGTGCAGTCGGAAAAACACGATCTCGTCCTCGGTGAAGCCGTATTTCTCGATCAGCGGCGGCGTGGTTTTGCTGTAGATCTTCGGCACCTGGGATTCGAGACCGACAACAAGCCCCGCCAACGCCTCGGCGAAAGGCTTCCTCGCCTGCACCACGCACCATGATTGCAGCCCCAGCGTCTCGGCCAAGAGCTCCCCATTGACCTGCGCGTCGACAATCTCCGCCCGACTTTTCCCGCAGGCTTCGGCGAAATCGAGCAGGAGCTTGGTGTGCTGCACCGCCGGGAACCCAGCCTGCCCGGTGACCCCCTCCTCCTCGGTGATATTTTCCAGCAGGAACTCGCGCACGTCCTCGTGCGGGCAGTCGCCGAAAACGGTCGCCAGCCATTCGGAGAAATGGCTGACATAGTGGTAGTGCTGCTTCACCCACTCGCCGAGCAGCGGCTTGTTTAGACGGCCCGATACCCAGGCGTCGCTGAACGGGTGTACCGCCGAGTGCCGCTGCGCGATTGCCTCTTCCAACGCCTGACGAAAAGCCGATATCGCCATGATCTCCTCCTCGTCGATGCTGTCCCGATGCCCTTGCGGCCGCCCGCATAGAGTACGATCCGCCGTTCTCGGGCAAGTCTGCTGGCGCTCCGATCGGTTCCGGCTAATTGTAGCCGAACGGGGCGCCGCGCGGAACCGGGAGCGGAGGTGAAATGGGCCCGGCTGCCTACACCGAAGGCGAGCAATTCCAGCGCGAGCGCCGCACCCTGTTTGCCCATGCCTGGCTGCCGTTCGCCGCATCGGCGCAGCTGGCAGCAGCCGGCGATTTCGTCAGCCATAGCATCGGGGGTTGGCCGCTATTCGCGATCCGCGGCGACGACGGCGTGGCGCACGGTTTCCATAATGTCTGCCGGCACCAAAGCATGCCGGTTGTCGAGCAGACGGTCGGCAGCTGCGAGGTGCTGCGCTGCCGCTACCATGGCTGGAGCTACGCGAAGACCGGCGAGTTCCTCGATGCACCGCCCCGTGGCGCC
>C688J18823_10003153_pt1 | contig 10419 bp, 6 predicted proteins | sample HopSoiMetagenom1_FD_18823 | JGI IMG/M metagenome (IMG submission 18823) | reverse complement strand
TGGCGGCGGCCGGCCGCGGCTCGGCGCGCGGCGCGACCGGCTCCATCCGGTCGACCGCGAACACCGTCTGGCCGGTCAGATGCTCGTCCGCCACGACGCTGATCACGACCCCGAAGCGCTCTTCGAGCTCGCGCAGATGGGGCCGCTTCTGGTTCAGGATATAGAACGCCACCTGGGGCCGGGTGCGGACGCACAGATTATGCGTCGCGCCCTTGATCAGGGTCTCCTCGACCGAGCGCAGGATGTGGAGCGCGACCGAGGGCGTCGCGCGCACGTGCCCGGCGCCGCCGCAATGCGGGCAGAGCACCGACGACGATTCGAGCACGCCGGTGCGGATGCGCTGGCGCGACATCTCGAGGAGGCCGAAGGGCGAGATGCGGCCGACCTGGATGCGGGCGCGGTCGTTCTTCAGGCATTCGTTGAGCTTCTTCTCGACCGAGCGGTTGTTGCGCTTCTCCTCCATGTCGATGAAGTCGATGACGATGAGCCCGGCGAGATCGCGCAGGCGCAGCTGCCGGGCGATCTCCTCGGCGGCCTCCATGTTGGTGCGAAGCGCCGTGTCCTCGATGTTGTGCTCGCGGGTCGAGCGCCCGGAGTTCACGTCGATCGAGACCAGGGCCTCGGTCGGGTTGATGACGAGGTAGCCGCCGGACTTGAGCGTGACGTGGTTCGAGAACATGGCGTCGAGCTGCTGCTCGATGCCGAAGCGCGCGAACAGCGGCTGCGGATCCTTGTAGGGCTTCACCGCCTTGGCATGGCTCGGCATGAGCATGCGCATGAAGTCCTTGGCCTCGCGGTGGGCCTCGTCGCCCGCCACCATGACCTCGTCGATGTCCTTGTTGTAGAGGTCGCGGATCGCCCGCTTGATCAGCGAGCCCTCCTCGTAGACGAGGGCCGGCGCGCTCGAGGTGAGCGTCAGCTCGCGCACGCTCTCCCAGAGGCGCATCAGATACTCGAAATCGCGCTTGATCTCGGCACGCGTCCGGGACGCGCCGGCGGTACGCAGGATGACGCCCATCCCCTCCGGAACCTCGAGGTCCTGGGCGATCTCCTTGAGGCGCTTGCGATCGGCGGCGCTCGTGATCTTGCGCGAGATGCCGCCGCCGCGGCCGGTGTTCGGCATCAAGACCGAATAGCGGCCGGCAAGCGAGAGATAGGTGGTGAGCGCCGCGCCCTTCGTGCCGCGCTCCTCCTTGACCACCTGGACGAGGAGGATCTGGCGCCGCTTGATGACTTCCTGGATCTTGTACTGACGCCGATGGGGGCGCCGGCGCTCGGGGATTTCCTCCAGCGCATCGCCGCGCCCGCCGACCTGCTCGATGATCGGCTCGGCTTCGTCATCGGCGTGCTCGGCGCCGTTGCCGCCGTGATCCTCGGCCTCGGCCTCGGGCGCGTGCGCGGCTGCCTCGGCGCGCGCCTCCACCTCGGCGGCCTCGCTGATCAGAGCGTCGCTGTCTGCGGATCCACCCTCCGACGGGGTATCGCCGTGGCCAGCGCTCTCCGGCTCGGCCTCGAACCGCGAGGCGGGCGCAAGCTCGGTGACCGGCGCGCCGGATTCGTCGAAGCTTTCCGCCGGCGCGAGCTCCGGCGGCACCTCCGCGGCGCCGATCGGGGCCGCGTCGGGCTCGCTCTCGTCGGAGGCGCGCTCGGCCTCGGCTTCCTCGGGCGCAGCGTCCTCGGCCCCAACCTCAGCGGCCTCGACCTCTTCGGCGACGGTCTCGCCGCCGTCCGAGCGCCGGGGGGCGCCGCGGGCCCGGCGCGGGCGGCTGCGGCGCCGCTCGTCCTCGCGCTCCTCCTCGCGTTCGGCGCGCGCGTCCTCGGCGAGGAGCGCCTGCCGGTCCGCGACCGGAATCTGATAGTAGTCGGGATGGATTTCGCTGAAGGCGAGGAAGCCGTGCCGGTTCCCGCCATATTCGACGAACGCCGCCTGAAGCGACGGTTCGACCCGCGTCACCTTGGCGAGATAGATGTTCCCGCGAAGCTGTCGCCTAGAAGCGGATTCGAAGTCGAATTCCTCGACCTTCTGGCCGCGCACCACCACCACCCGCGTCTCTTCCGGGTGGGAGGCATCGATAAGCATCTTGTTTGCCATGACGAACTCTCGACATGGCGATCGCCGACGGCGCTCCTGGCCCGTCGCCCGACGAGGGCTCGAGGCGCGATACACGTGGCCGCATCCTGGCCGGAGGCGGCGCGATGGTTCGGAGGCTGTCGTTGATCGCCGTCGCGCGCCCGCCGGGGGCGCGCCTGGGGTTGATCTTTGATCGCGGATTGGAGCTTGCACGGGTGCGAAGCCCGCGGCGGAAGCCGGGCGCATCAACGAGCAGCAGCGCTGATCCCGTCTTCACGCCCATCCGTTCCACGACCTTCCAAAATCGATGCGCCGGGAACCCGGCCACCTGACAGGCGACGATGGCGTCGCCGAATTTGACGCCCGGTCCGGAAGCATGCCGTACAGAAAACGACGATCCGGCGGGTGATCTGACGCGACCTGATCCGCGGGTCCGCCGTCGGAATCGGGGTGAGCCGGACGGGGTCAGAACCAATACAGACCGAACCGGCCGCTTGGCAAGATGTCGGGTCACTGTGGCCGGATTGCAACGGCTCCGCGCCGGCGACGTTCTGTGCTACACAGGCTTCATTAACCAAGCGCGGCTATCGCTCGAAGGGGCGCTTTTCGGAGATCGGCGTTGGCGATGTGGTTCGCCCGATTGAGAAAGTCGGCGTCTCTCTGCGCCTCCCTGTGGCTCGGCTTGACCGCGCCGGCGCTCGCCGCCGCCCCGGGCGCCGCCGCCTCGGCCGTGCCGGTCCCGACGGCGATTGCGGTCGAGATCAAGGCCGACGGCGCGCGGACGCGCCTGACGTTCACCCTGTCCGAGCCGGTCGAGGCCCGCTCCTTCGTCATGGAACGCCCGGACCGGCTGGTGATCGAGCTGCCGCGGGTCAATTTCCAGCTTCCGGCCGAATCGGGCCGGCGCCGCGAGGGTCTCGTGACCTCCTTGCGCTACGGGCTCTTCGCGGCGGAGCGGTCCCGCGTCGTCATCGACTTGGCGCAGCCGGCGCTCGTGTCGCGATTGGACGTCACGACGCGGCCGGCGGACGGCGCCGCGCTCTTGACCGTCGAGCTTGCAAGGAGCGATCGCGAGGCCTTCCGGCGCTCAGCCAAGCCGGATGCGCCGGCGGCTCCTGAGCCCGAGACGACCGGCAGCGTCGAGCCGGGCGGCGACAAGCGCCCCCTCGTCGTCATCGACGCCGGGCACGGCGGCATCGATCCCGGCGCCGTCGCCTCGACCGGCGCGCTCGAGAAGGACATCGTGTTCAGCTTCGCCCAGCGGCTGCGCGAGCGGCTCGAGGGGACCGGCCGCTACCGGGTGGCGATGACCCGGGACCAGGACGTGTTCGTGGCGCTCGACGAGCGCGTGCGGGTGACGCGGGCCGCAAAGGCCGATCTCTTCATCTCGATCCACGCCGATTCGATCTCGGCCGCGCCGCATGTCCGGGGCGGCACGGTCTATACCGGCTCGGAGCGCGCGACCGACGCCGAATCCGCGAACCTCGCCGAGCGCGAGAACAAGGCCGACGCCGTCGCCGGCCTCGACTCGCGCGACACCGCGAACGACGTCGCCGACATCCTTCAGGAGCTGACGCTGCGGGAGACGCGCGGCTTCTCGCACCGGTTCGCGAAGAAGCTCCTCGGCAAGCTCGATCCGGTGATGCGGCTGAGCAAGAAGCCGCACCGCGAGGCCGGGTTCAAGGTGCTGCGCGCCCCCGACGTGCCCTCGGTCCTCGTCGAGCTCGGCTATCTGTCGAGCAAACGCGATATCGACCTCCTCACCTCCGACGCTTGGCGCGACCGCTCGACCGCGGCGATGGCGACGGCGATCGACCAGTATTTCGGCACGCGCGTCGCAAACCAGGGGCCGGCGAGCCCGGCGGGCGCCCCAGTTTCACCATAGATGCGGTGTCGAAAGAGCGGGTCGACGACGATGGCGGCGGCGCGATTCCTCCGCTAGCCTGCGGTCGGCATCGGGCCGGCATGCCGGCAAGCGGCCGAAATCCCGGCGACGAGATCGGGTTCCGGCGAGGACGGCACGAGACGGGGGTCAGTACGGAATGCGGTTCGTCCTTCGATTCTTCGGCTTCCTGTTCAGCGTCGGAGCGATCTTCTTCCTGATCGGCGCCGTCGTCGCGGCCTACGGCTACTGGAAGTTCTCGCAGGACCTGCCCGACCACGCGGCGCTCGCCAAGTACGAGCCGCCGGTGATGACCCGCGTCCACGCCGGCGACGGCAGCCTGCTCGCCGAATACGCCCGCGAGCGGCGCCTCTACATCCCGATCCAGGCGGTCCCGAAGCAGGTCATCGCCGCCTTCCTCTCGGCCGAGGACAAGAACTTCTACCGTCACAGCGGCGTCGACCCGGAAGGGCTCGTGCGCGCCGTGGTGATGAACTTCAAGGGCGGCGGCAAGCGCCAGCAGGGCGCCTCGACGATCACCCAGCAGGTCGCCAAGAACTTCCTCGTCGGCAGCGAGCGCTCGTACGAGCGCAAGATCCGCGAGGCGCTGATCGCGCTCCGGATCGAAAGCACCTATTCCAAGGACCGCATCCTCGAGCTCTACCTCAACGAGATCTATCTCGGCCTGAGCAATTACGGCCTCGCCGCCGCGGCGCTGAACTATTACGGCAAGTCGGTCCATGAGCTGACGCTCGCCGAGGCGGCCTACATGGCCGCCCTGCCGAAGGCGCCGAACAACTACCACCCGTTTCGCCAGAAGCAGGCGGCGCTCGAGCGCCGGAACTGGGTGCTCGATCGCATGGTCGACAACGGCTACATCAAGCGCGACGAGGCCGACAAGGCGAAGAAGGAGCCGCTCACCGTCAGCCCGCGCGTGATCTCCCCGAACACCATCGCCTCCGGCTACTTCGCCGAGGAGGTCCGGCGCGAGATCGCCGAGCGCTACGGCGAGAAGAAGCTCTACGAGGGCGGCCTGTCGGTGCGCACCACGCTCGATCCGAAGATGCAGGCGATGGCCCGCAAGGCGCTCGTCGACGGCCTCGTCCGCTACGACGAGAACCGCGGCTGGCGCGGCGCGCAGCAGAAGCTCGAGCTCGTCGGGCGCGAATGGGGCCTCGCCCTCGCCGAAGTGCCGGCGCTCGGCGACGTCCAGCCCTGGCGGCTTGCGGTCGTGCTCGAGGTCGCGGCCGGACAGGCGCGGGTCGGGCTGCAGCCGACGCGCGAGGCCTCGGGCCAGATCGCCCGCGAGCGCGAGATCGGCAGCATCGCGGCCGAGGGCGTGAAGTGGACCCGCCGCAACGTCAACCAGGTGCTCGGCGCCGGCGACGTCATCTATGTCGAGCCGCTCGAGGGCAAGGCCGGCCAGTACCGGCTGCGGCAGATCCCCGAGATCTCGGGCGCCATGGTCGTGATGGACCCGCATACCGGCCGGGTCTACGCCATGGTCGGCGGCTTTTCCTTCGACCAGAGCGAGTTCAACCGCGCGACGCAGGCGATGCGCCAGCCGGGCTCGTCGTTCAAGCCCTTCGTCTACGCGACCGCGATCGACAACGGCTACACGCCGTCCTCGATCGTCGTCGACGCGCCGATCACGATCGACATGGGTCCGGGCCAGGAATCCTGGACGCCGTCGAACTACGACGGCAAGGCGACCGGGCCGCACACCCTGCGCTACGGCATCGAGCAGTCGAAGAACCTCATGACGGTGCGGCTTGCGAAAGACGTCGGCATGCCGCTCATCGCCGAATACGCGCGGCGTTTCGGCATCTACGACGACATGCTGCCGGTGCTGTCGATGGCGCTCGGGGCGGGCGAGACGACCGTGATGCGCCAGGTGACCGGCTATTCGATGCTGGCGAACGGCGGCCGGCGCATCAAGCCGACGCTGATCGACCGCATCCAGGACCGCACCGGCCAGACGATCTATCGTCATGACGGGCGGCAATGCATCGGCTGCTCGGCCGAGAAGTGGAAGGGCCAGGATGAGCCGCGGCTCATCGACAACCGCGAGCAGGTGCTCGACCCGCTCACCGCCTACCAGATGGTCTCGATCCTCGAGGGCGCGGTGCAGCGCGGCACCGGCACGGCGCTGAAGGTCGTCGGCAAGCCGCTCGCCGGCAAGACCGGCACCACGAACGACGCCAAGGACGTGTGGTTCATCGGCTTCTCGCCAGACCTCGCGGCCGGCGTCTATCTCGGCTACGACAAGCCGCAGACGCTCGGCGACCGCGCCACCGGCGGCGGCTTCTCGGCGCCGATCGTGCGCGACTTCATGCAGATGGCGCTGAAGGACAAGCCGCCGACGCCGTTCCGCGTGCCGCCGGGCATCAAGCTCATCAGCGTCGACCGCGGCTCGGGGATGCGCTCCTCGGGCGCGGGCGCGATCCTCGAGGCGTTCAAGCCCGGCACCGGCCCGCCCGACAACTACGCCGTCATCGGCGGCGGCTATGGCGGCGGCCCGGTCAGCCCCGAGGCCGAGCGTGCGGTGAGCGTCGGGACGGGCGGCCTGTACTGAAACCGGCGCGGGTCGGGGCCGCGCGCCCGGGGGTGGAGCGGCGGCGCAAGAGCGGCTAGCGAGAGACGCAGATCCGCGAAGCCTCGCCACCGATGCATCAGCCCCTCGACCGCAACGCTGCCGACACGCCCTATGCCTGGGTTCGGCTCGCGCTGTCGCTTCTCGCCAGCACGATCGGCGGCGTCGGCATGTGGTCGGTCGTCGTCGTGCTACCGGCGGTGCAGGCCGAATTCGGCGTCGCCCGCGGCGAGGCCTCGCTGCCCTATACGCTGACGATGCTCGGCTTCGGCTTCGGCGGCTTTGCCATGGGCACGCTCGCCGACCGCTACGGCGTCGCGGTGACGAGCGCGATCGGCGCCGTGGCGCTCGGCCTCGGCTATGCCGGCGCCGCCTACGCCGGATCGATCTGGCAGTTCGCGCTCATCCAGGGCGCGCTGATCGGCTTTTTCGGCGCGTCCGCGACCTTCGCGCCGCTCGTCGCCGACACCTCGCATTGGTTCGTGCGGCGGCGCGGCATCGCGGTCGCGATCTGCGCCTCCGGCAACTATCTCTCGGGCACGCTGTGGCCGCCGGTGCTGCAGCATTTCGTCGAGAGCGCCGGCTGGCGCCCGACTCACGTCGGCATCGGCCTGTTCTGCGTCGCGACGCTCTTGCCGCTGTCGCTCGCCTTCCGCCGCCAGCCGGCGGAAAAGCACGCGCCCGAGCCGCCGCCGGCGCCCGCCGAGGCGCGCCCGGTCTCGCCGGCCCTCGTGCAGGCGCTCCTCATCGTCGCCGGTTTTGCCTGCTGCGTCGCGATGTCGATGCCGCAGGTGCACATCGTCGCCTATTGCGGCGACCTCGGCTACGGCGTCGCCCGCGGCACCGAGATGCTGTCGATCATGCTCGGCCTCGGCATCGTCAGCCGGGTCGGCTCGGGCTTCCTCGCCGACCGCATCGGCGGGCTTGCGACGGTGCTCGTCGGCTCCGGCCTGCAGGCGCTGTCGCTCGCGCTTTATCTGTTCTTCGACGGGCTCGCCTCGCTCTACGTGATCTCGGCGATCTTCGGTCTCGTCCAGGGCGGCATCATCCCAAGCTACGCGATCGTCATCCGCGAGGTCTTTCCGGCCCGCGAGGCGGGCTCGCGGGTCGGCGTCGTCATCATGGCGACGATCTTCGGGATGGCCTTCGGCGGCTGGATCTCGGGCGCGATCTTCGACCTCACCGGCTCCTACCGGGCCGCGTTCCTGCACGGCATCGCCTGGAACGTGGCGAACTTCGCGATCGTCTGGTGGCTGCTGCGGCGCAGCGGCACGGGCGAGCGCCGAGAGCAGGCACGGCCGTTGAGGGAAGCCGCCGGAGCTGCTATGTAGTGAAGATCACTACTTTCCTCCGCACCACGCCATGAAGACCGTTTCCGCCGCCGAAGCCAACCGGCATTTCTCGAAGATCCTGCGCCACGTGCGCGCCGGCGAGACGGTCCTTGTCACCTCGCGCGGCGAGCCGGTGGCGAAGATTGTGCCGGCCGAGAGCGAGAAGCCCGACCGCGCCGAGGCGTTGAGACGGCTGCTTGCCCGGCTCGATGCGCAACCGGCACTCAATCTGCCGCGCATCCGCCGCGACGAGCTCTACGACGATTGATGCGGGTCGGGCTCGATACGAATGTCTTGGTCTACGCGGAGGGCGTGAACGACGCCCGCCGCAAGGCTCAAGCTCGCATTCTGTTGTCTTCGCTTGACGGTGCGGATGTGGTTCTCCCGATCCAAGCGGCGGGTGAGCTGTTCCGGGTTCTGGTGCGCAAGGCGAAGCGCGCCCCCGCCGAGGCCCGCACCGCGGTGGAAGGCTGGCAGGATTTGTTCGAAAGTGAGCCCACTGCGCTCGAGGCCTTCGCCGATGCGATGGCGGTCGCGGCCGAGCACCAGCTCGACATCTGGGATGCTTGCATCGTCGCCGTTGCCGCGGAGGCCGGATGTCGGCTGCTGCTGTCGGAAGACCTCGCCGAGGGCTTCACCTGGCGCGGGCTGACGGTCGTGAATCCCTTCGCGGCGAGCCCTCATCCGCTGCTCGCCCGGCTGCTATGAGGCACGCGTGAGGCCGCGAACCAAGACCGCGCTGTTCGACGCGGCGAAGCGCTGGGACGCCGCCGCCGTTGCGGCGATCCTCGCCGCGGCGCCGGAGCTCGTGGGGGCGAGCGATCCGCGCGGCCGCATGGCGCTGCATCTCGCCTGCGCCGTGAAGCCCGGCGCGGCGGGGCTCGCCGAGCGCGACGGCACCGAGACGGCGGCGGCGCTCCTCGGCGCTGGCGCCGACCTCGAGGCGGAGGTGCCGATGGACGCCGACGAGGGCGACTTTCGCGCCACGCCGGTGTGGTACGCGAGCGCGCGCGGCGAGAACCTCGCGCTCGTGCGCTTCCTCCTCGCCCGCGGCGCCGATGCCAGCCCCTGCCTGTGGGCCGCCGTGTGGCGCGACGACGCGGCCCTCCTCGGCGCGCTCCTCGCCGCAAACCCGCGCCTGAACCTCATCGCTCACGGCGAGACGCCGCTGTTCTACGCCGCGCGCCTGAAGCGCCTGAAGACTCTCGCGCTCCTGATCGATGCCGGCGCCGACCCTTCGATTCCCGACCGGCAAGGCCGCGACGCCGTCGCGATCGCCCGCGCCCGCCGCCTGCCGAAGGAGGTCGTCGCGCTGCTCGAGAAGGCGAGGGGCGCCGCCTGAGCCCGCGGTGTTGCGCGCCGCCGCAGGAGGCGTAAACGTCGCCGCATCGGCCGTCGATGCCGGCCCCAAGGAGGTAACGCCATGCTGAGGATTGCGACCGCCGCGGTTCTTGCCGCGCTCTCGACAGCCGCCGCCCGCGCCGAGGACCCGCTGCCGCGCGCCACGCCCGAAAGCGTCGGCATGTCGTCCGAGCGTCTGGCGCGGCTCGATGCGGCGCTCAAAGGCGAGGTCGAGCGCGGCCGCCTCGGCGGCGCGGTCGTCCCCATCGCAAGGCGCGGCAAGCTCGTGCATTACGAGCCGTACGGTTACGTCGATCCGGCGAAGAAGACGCCAATGCCGCGCGACGGCATCTTCGCCATCGCCTCGATGACGAAGCCGCTCGTCGGCACGGCGATCATGATGCTCCAGGAGGAGGGGAAGCTTTCGCTCGCCGACGCGGTCGAGCGCCACATCCCTGAGCTCGGCGCTCGCAAGGTCGCCGTGCTCGACGAGTCGAGCGGCGCCGGCGGCGATCCGGTGGCGACGGTGCCGGCGCGGCGCTCGATCACCCTCCTCGACCTCGCCCGCCACACCTCCGGCATCACCTATGGCGGGCGCGGCGCGACCGCCGTGCACAAGCTGTATCCGGCCTCCTCGAACTGGGCCGGCGAGAACCTGACGCCGGCGCAGTTCCTCGCCCAGCTCGCGGCCGCGCCGCTGCTGCACCAGCCGGGCACGGTGTGGGACTACAGCCTCTCGATCGACGTGCTCGGCCTCGTCGTCGAGAAGGTCTCGGGCAAGCCGCTCGGCGCGTTCCTTTCCGAGCGCATCTTCCGCCCGCTCGGCATGGCCGACACCGGCTTCGTCGTGCCGCCCGAGAACACGCCGCGCCTGGCGCGGGCGCTGCCGAACGACCCCGATACCGGCAAGCCGCAGAGCGTGCCGGACCGCGGCGCCGCGCTCAAGTTCGAGTGCGGCGGCGGCTGCGCCGCCTCGACCGCCGGCGACTATCTGCGCTTCGGCCAGATGCTGCTCGACGGCGGCGCCCTCAACGGCACGCGCATCCTCGGCCGCAAGTCGGTCGAGGCGATGACGTCCGACCAGATGACGCCGGAGATCAAGAACAACATCGCCGTGACGAACCCGAACGGCGCCGGCTACGGCTTCGGCGTCACGGTCGCGGTGCGCCCCGCGGCGGGCGGCGGCTCGGGGCTCATCGGC
>C688J18823_10003152_pt1 | contig 10423 bp, 9 predicted proteins | sample HopSoiMetagenom1_FD_18823 | JGI IMG/M metagenome (IMG submission 18823) | reverse complement strand
GGAGGTCGAAAATGCGCTGATGCTGGCGGGTCTGGCCGCGATCGCGGTGGATCAGAACGCAGGCGCAACCGAGATCGCGGACGTCGGAATCGGTGTCGAGCCGGCCGAGCCGTGGGCGCACAGCGCAGTCGTGCACAACGCAACCGGTGTGGTTTCCGAGCAACTCGGCATCGCCGTCGATGAAGCGTTCCTCAGGCTTCGTGCTGTGGCCTTCGCCACCGACCGTCCGCTCGCGGATCTTGCCCGGGATGTGATCGCGCGAAAAATTCGCGTCGAATCGTGGGCAGAGCATGAGTGAGCCGACCCCCGAGGTGAACACCGACCGTGAAGCATCGATTCTCGACGCATTCGTGCGCCTCTCCGACACGCTCGTCGCCGACTACGACATCATCGAGTTCCTGCAGTTTCTGACCCAATCCTGCGTCGAGCTGGCCGACGTCGACGAGGCGGCGGTGATGCTGGCCTCACCATCGGGACATCTCCAGGCAGTCGCATCTTCGTCCGAGCGCAGCCGCTTGTTGGAGCTGTTCGAGCTCCAGAACGAAGACGGTCCGTGCCTCGACGCGTACCGAACCGGCGTCGTGGTGATCGCCAGCGACCTTGCACACGCCGGTGACCGGTGGCCGCAGTTCGCCCCACAAGCTCTCGAGGTTGGGTTCACGGCCGTCCACAGTGTCCCGTTGCGCCTGCGTGGTGACGTGATCGGAGCCCTCAACCTCCTGCGCGCAGCGGAAGGAGAGCTGGCCGCACCCGATGCCAAACTCGTTCGGGCCCTGGCCGACATCGCGACGGTCGGCGTCCTGCACGAGCGAATCGTCACCCGATCCGTTGCGACGGCCAGCGGCCTCCAAACCGCGTTGAACAGCCGGGTGCGGATCGAACAAGCCAAAGGAATCCTTGCCGAGCGCGCCGCGATCACGATCGACGAAGCCTTCGAACGCCTCCGCCAATACGCCCGACGCAACGGCCGGAAGCTGACCGAGGTCGCCGCAGGCGTCGTCCACCGCAGCATCGAGATACCGCTGGACGACAAGCTCGCCAAAGAGTGACTTTCCGGTGCCTGTACAGCGCCCGGAAACCACCGGGCGGTGTACGTTGTCAGCACCCGGCTCCTTCAAACACGTGGGAACCTCGCCGCTACAGCGTGGGGAGAACGCCATGTCCGATGAGCCATTGTTGAGTCAAAGCGTGGCCGCGCTCACTCAGTACTTCGTGGGCGACGCGACGATGCGCGAGACGTTGACGCGGGTGTCGGAGTTGACAACAGTCGCCGTGCCCCAAGCCGAGTTCGTCGGCATCACGATGATGGTCGATGGGCGTGTTGGCACATTTGTGTTCACGCACCCGGACGTGCCCGATATCGATCGTGCCCAGTACGACACCGGCCGGGGACCATGCGTCGACGCGTACCGCACGGGTGATGTGTTCGTCATCGAGTCGACGCTCACCGAGCAGCGTTGGCCGGAGTTCTGTGAGGTCGCCCGTCATCACGGTGTGCTCAGCACTCTGTCGTTGCCGATGATGCTCACCGGCGGACCAATCGGAGCGATGAATCTCTACGCCAAGACCGAGCAAGCGTTCGGCGCTCCAGATATCAACACGGGTCAACAGTTCGCGATGCAGGCTGCCTTCGTGTTGGCCAATGCTCAGGCCTACTGGGACTCGCGGGTGCTCAGTGAGAACCTCGAAGCGGCGATGGAGTCGCGCAGTGTGATCGAACAGGCCAAGGGTGTGATCATGAATGCGCAGGCGAAGACGGCTGACGAGGCGTTCGACGTGCTCGTGGCCCAATCGCAGCACGAGAACGTGAAGCTGCGCGAGATCGCCAAACGGATCGTTAACGACGCGTCGAGGCCTCGCACTCCGGACTGAGCCGGATCGGCCGGTTTGTGCCCCGGGCGGCTGGGTACGAACCGATGATGAACGTTGCGGACCAACTCGTCGACCGGCTGCGCAAATGGGGCGTTGAGTGCCTCTTCGGTTACTCGGGTGATGGCATCGACCCGATCCTCGGCGCACTCCAGCGGGCCGGAAACTCGCCGCGACTGATCACCGCCCGACACGAGGAATCGGCCGCGTTGATGGCTACCGGCTACTCGAAGTGGACGGGCGGCGTCGGCGTCTGTCTGGCTACGCACGGACCAGGGGCCATCCACCTCCTCAACGGGTTGTACGACGCCCGCCTCGACCGCAGGCCCGTCGTGGCCATCATCGCCCAGCAACATCGAACGGTGTTGGGCAGCGGTTACCAGCAGGAGATCGATGCAGCGACGCTCTTCAAGGATGTCTGCGCCAGCTTCATCAACACGGTCAGCACCGCGGAGCAGTTGCCGCTCGTGTTGGACAAGGCGATGAAGACGGCACTGGCCACGCACTCGCCCACGTGTGTGATCATTCCTCACGACGTGCAGCAGCTGCCGGCGTCGGAGGACCCGCTGCCTCACAGCCACGGGTTCGTGCCCACCGCGATCACGCTGGGGCGAGGGCGGGTGCTGCCGTGTGAGGAGGACGTGGATGCTGCCGCGAAGGTCCTGAACGAGGGCGAACGAGTGGCGATCATCATCGGTCAAGGCGCCCGCGGTGCGGCGGCTGAGGTGAAGCTGATCGCCGACGTGCTCCACGCCGGAGTCGCCAAGGCGCTGCTCGGCAAACCGGTGCTCAGCGACGACTTGCCGTGCGTGACGGGCCTCGTCGGCCATCTCGGCACCGTTGCCAGCGAGTTCTTGATGTCCCAGTGCGACACGCTGCTGATGATCGGGACGAACGAGCCGTACACCGAGTTCCTTCCGAAGCCCGGCCGGGCCCGAGCGGTGCAGATCGACATCGATCCCCGCAGTTTGGGCATGCGCTATCCGACCGAGGTCAACCTCGTCGGCGATGCCGCCGAGACACTGCGAATGCTGACGGCGCGGCTGGCGACCCGTGATCGCTCGGCCTGGCGTGAGCGGCTCGCCGCGGCCATCGAGGGGTGGCAGGACATCATCGAGCGGCGGGCGTACCGCCACGAGACACCGGTCGGCGCGCAGCTGCTCATGCACGAGTTGTCGAGACGGCTACCCGATGATGCGCTGCTGGCAGTCGACGTGGGTTCGGTCACCTATTGGTACGCGCGGCACATCCGGATGCGCGGTGCGATGCAGGCTCATCTGTCCAGCACATTGGCGTCGATGGGTTCAGCGCTGCCCTATGCGATCGCCGCGAAGGCTGCGTTTCCCGATCGGCTCGTCGTCGCGCTTGCCGGCGATGGTGCGATGCAGATGAACGGGATCAACGAGCTGATCACGGTGGCGACGATGTGGTCGGAGTGGAGCGATCCCCGCCTGCCGATCCTGGTGCTCGACAACGGCGACCTCAACGAGGTCAGTTGGGAGCAACGCGAGCTGGAAGGNGATCCGCGGTTCTCCGAATCGCAGCGCGTCAGCTCGATCCCGTATGCCGACTACGCGAGGCTCCTCGGCCTCGATGGTTGCAAGGTCGACGCCGCCGATCAGGTGGCCGACGCGTGGGACTGCGCGCTGGTCGCCGAGCGTCCCTTCGTCATCCACGCGGTTGTCGATCCGGCGGCGCCGTTGCTGCCGCCGCGGCTCGAAGAGGCGGCACAGCAGCGGATGCTGGCTGCTCTGGAGGCGGAAGGCACCGAGAATGCACGCCGTGCTCACCAGTTCGTGGTCGACGAGCTCGACGAACAACAGGAGCTGCTGTTGAAGCTGTCCATGACCTGACGCCGACGGCGAACTCTGTCTATTTACATCAAATCAATTTGATGTAATATACGAAGCGTGAATGCACCGCCTCCGTTCTTGGGTCTGGCCGGTCATCCGCTCCGCTGGCGGCTCCTCGTCGAGTTGGCACGCAGCGATCGGAAGGTGGACGAGTTGGTCGATCGCGTTTGTGAACCGCAGGCATTGGTGTCGTACCACCTTGGTCTGCTCCGCGGCGGCGGGTTGGTCTCGTCGCGACGTAGCTCCCGCGACGGCCGCGCGGTGTACTACCGGGCGCGCCTCGACAGCTACGCATCCTCTCTCGCATCCACGGGCCCATTTCTGCACCCGGGCCTCGGCCTTCGACGCGTTCCGCTTCCCGAGCCTGAGCTGGCGACTCGACGACCGCGTGTGCGAGTGCTGTTCGTCTGTACGGGTAACAGTGCCCGCTCGCAGATCGCCGAGGCGTTGCTGAAGCAGTGCGCCGGTGCGGCAGTAGACGTCGTCAGTGCCGGCAGCGCTCCCAAACCCGTGCATCCACATGCGGTCGCCGCGCTCGCCGATCGCGGCATCGATATCAGCACGTGGCGCTCGAAGCGGTTGAGCGAGTTCGCCGGCCAACACTTCGATTTCGTCGTGACGCTCTGCGACAAGGTTCGAGAGGTGTGCCCGCAGTTCGATGGCGGCAGCGAAGCCGTGCATTGGAGCACCGAGGATCCGACCGACACCGCGCATGCCGGCGTAACCCTGGCCCGCTTCCGACGGCTCGCCGATGAGCTCGAGGAACGCATCACCTGGCTGATGTGGGTGATCGACGGGCGTCACTCAACCACACACTCAGAGAAGGAGTTCATGTCATGACCACTGATGATCTGGTGAGCGTGCGCTACCTCGTCGACGATGTCGACGCCGCGCTCGCGTTCTACACATCCAATCTCGGCTTCACCGTTCTGACCGACTTCTCGCCGGCCTTCGCCGACGTCGTACGCGGCCAACTGCGGCTGCTGTTGAGTGGCCCGGCAAGCTCGGCGGGACGGGCGATGCCCGACGGTCGTCAGCCGGGTCCCGGCGGATGGAACCGGATCCACCTGATCGTCGACGACATCGAGGCGGAGGTCGAACGGCTTCGCCCCGCGGGCGTCGTCTTCCGCAGCGACGTGGTCAGCGGGCCGGGAGGCAAGCAGATCGTGTTCGACGATCCGTCCGGCAACCCCATCGAGCTCTTCCAACCCGCGGCTCACCCGCCCACGCCATGATGTGTGTTTGACGACGCACGCCCGTCCGGCGGGCGTGCGTCGTCAAACGCGGATGTGAATTGCCGTGTCGCCCGACGCGCCACAATGGGGCAGCGAGGGAGGAACGCCATGCCGGTGTTGAGCGAGTCGCATGCGATCGGGTCCAACGATCCTGCGGTGCGAGAAATAACGATCGGGGGACTGTTGCGCGAGGCGGCCGCGGCCAATCCGGACCGTGTTGCCCTGGTTGCCGGTGTCGCCGAGAAGTCGGCACGGCGGTCGTGGACGTACGCGGAACTGCTCGCCGAGGCTACGACGGCAGCGCGTGGTCTGCGCACCAAGTTCGAGCCGGGAGAGCGGGTGGCGGTGTGGGCACCGAACTATCCGGAGTGGATCATCCTGCAGCTGGCGTCGGCACTGGCGGGGACCATCCTCGTCACCGTCAATCCGGCATTCCGTGCCGCCGAGGTCGCGTATGTACTGAAGCAGTCCCGTTCGGCCGGTGTTGTCACGGCATCGGACTTCCGCGGGTTCGGCATGCTGGCGACCATCAAGGAGATCCAGCCGGACTGCCCGGAGCTACGTGAGGTCATCTGCTTCGACCAGTGGCCCGAGTTGCTGGCGGTTGCGGACGACTTCCAAGGTGATCTACCTGATCCTGCTCCGACCGACGCGGTCATGATCCAGTACACCTCCGGGACCACCGGTTTCCCCAAGGGTGCGTTGCTGCATCACCGGGGGTTGGTCAACAACGGCGCCCACACCGCTCACCGTGCGGGTCACGGCGACGGTGAGGTGGTGATCGGCGTGTGCCCGCTGTTCCACACCGCCGGATGTGTCATCACGGTGCTGGGCGCGCTCGCCACCCGGTCGACGTTGGTCTACGAGGAAGCGTTCGACGCGGGTCTGGCTCTCGAGTTGATGGAGACCTATCAGGCGACCGCGATGATGGCGGTTCCGACGATGCTCGTGGCGATCACCGAGCACGCCAACTTCGCGACCACGGATCTGTCGTCGGTGAAGGCCGTGACGTCCGGAGGCTCGCTCGTACCGGCCTCGATGGTCCGCAAGTTCGAAGACGAGCTCGACGCCAGGTTCACGATCGTCTTCGGTCAGACCGAGTGCTCGCCTGTGGCGTCGATGGCGAACACAGACGACTCCATCGACGACAAGGCGGGAACGATCGGTCGGCCGATGCCCGGCGTGGAGGTGAAGATCATCGACCCCGAAACCGGTGAGACGTTGCCCGTCGGCGCCGTGGGTGAGTACTGCACCCGCGGCTACCACGTGATGCACAACTACTTCGAGAATCCCGAGGCCACGAACCGCACCATCGACAGCGGTGGATGGCTGCACACGGGCGATCTGTGCGCGATGGACGAGCGTGGCTACTGCACGGTCGAGGGCCGCCTCAAGGACATGATCATCAGAGGCGGCGAAAACATCTATCCCCGCGAGTTGGAGGAGCTCCTCTTCACTCATCCGACCGTCGGTGAGGTTGCCGTCGTCGGGTTCCCCGATGACTTGATGGGCGAGGTGGTCGCCGCGTTCATCCGCCCCGCTCCCGGTCAGTCGGTCAACAAGGACGAGCTTTTCGGCTACATGCGCGAGCATCTGTCGCCGCAGAAGACGCCGAAGCATTGGATATCGCTCGATGTTCTGCCGCTGACGGCGTCGGGCAAGATCCAGAAGTACAAGCTGCGCGACGGTTGGGCGGCCGGCGAGTACCGGGAGCTGTGATCGCACAAGGCTCCAGGTAGTCATCCGAGCGCCGCCGCGTCGACGAGGGTCGGCAGGCTGTCGTCGGCTTCGGTCGTGCCGGCACGTGCCGGTAGGAACTTCCACGCCACAGCTGCGCCCCCGACGGCCACGAGCGCCGTCAACATCGAGGCTCGCGACATTGCTTCGACGAAAGCCTGCCGAGCCGCTGAGGCGAGTGGTCGCCCATTCTCACCTGCAGAGCTGCTCGCTTGCAGCGCCGCGCCGAGTGAGTCGTGGGCGGCGATCGCAACAGCCGACGGCGTGCCCTTCGGAACGGTTGCCGAGAGGTGGTTGCGATAGACGGTCGAGGTGATGCTGCCCACGATCGCCACCCCGAGTGCGCCGCCGACCTCACGGGCCGTGTCGTTCACAGCGGAGCCGACCCCGGCACGGTTCCGTGGGAGCGAGCCCATGATCGATTCGGTTGCGGGCGCGGACGACAACCCCAGACCAGCGCCGAGCAGCAACATCGCCACACCTAGGCGCGGGTACCCGGTGAGGGTGGTGATGGTCGAGGCCACGATCAGCCCGATCGCAAAGGTCAACATGCCGGCCACGACGACGCGTTTCGTGCCGAGACGATCGACGAGCTTGGCCGAGAACGGCGCCACCGCGATCATCGCTGCCGCGAAGGGAAGCGTTCTCAAGCCTGCATCGAAGGGCGCATAGCCGAGGACGAATTGCAGGTATTGGGTCGACAGGAAGACGAAGCCGAACAGGGCGAAGAACACCAGCGTGATGGTGGCGCTGGCGGCAGTGAAACGCCGGTCCCGGAAGAACGTCAAGTCGAGCATCGGGTGAGCGGTCGTGCTTTCCCAGTAGGCGAACGCTGTCAACGCCGCGCCGGAGATCCCGAACATGGCGAGTACCGGAACGCTGGTCCAGCCATGGTTCGGCGCGGCGATGATGGCCATGACCAACGTGACGAGACCCAGCACCGACAGGCCGCCTCCTGTCCAGTCCACGTGCTGTGCATCGGGGTCACGGGACTCCGGCACCAGGATGCGGGCGGCAATGATCGCGATCACGCCGATCGGGACGTTGACGATGAACACCGAACCCCACCAGAAGTGATCGAGCAGGAAGCCGCCCACGAGGGGGCCCAGGACGACGCCGATGCCGATGACGCCTGACCAGATGCCGATCGCCATGGCTCGTTCTCGCGGGTTGATGAATGCGTTGGTGAGGATGCTGAGTGTGGCCGGCATGATGAAGGCGGCGGCCGCCCCCATCACCGCTCTGGCGGCGACGAGTTGATCAACGCCTCCCGAGAAGGCAGCACACGCCGAGGCCAAGGCAAAGACTGCCAGGCCGATGTTGAGCGACCGTCGCCGACCCCAACGATCTCCCAGAGTTCCCGCAAGCAGGAGCAGCCCGGCGAAGGCAACGGTGTACGCATCGACGACCCACTGGAGTTGGCTCACACTGGCCCCGAGTTGGCGGACCAGCGAGGGCAGGGCAACGTTGACGATCGTGTTGTCGATCACGATGATCAGCAGGCTGATGCACAGCACGGCGAGCGTCAGCCAGCGTCGGTCGGTCGAGGCCCTCATGACGCATCCTTGGGCGCGACGCGGAAGCTGAACATCATTCCGCTCTGGTTGTGCTCGGCGATGTGGCAGTGAGCCATCCACAGTCCCGGGTTGGAGACATCCAGCAGGATCTCCACCGTCTCGTTGGAACGAACCAGCACGGTGTCCTTCCAGACCAGGTTGTCGACGGGTTCGCCATCACGTGACATCACGAGGAACCGGCCGGCGCCATGGATGTGGAACGGGTGGTGCATCGGGTGGTCCTGATCCATGCCGTTCTCGAGTCGGATCTTGATGCGGTCTCCGACTGCGAAGGTCCAGTCGATCGCCCCGTTCTCGGCTCCGGTCTCACGGTCGACGAGCTTCCACGTCATGTTGTGTTCATCCGATGCACGGTTGATCTCCGGCATCAGGTCCTCCCACTCGAGACCGTCCGCGGCACCATGGTCGTGAGCCATGTCGTGGGGCATGTCGTGGCCGGCCATAGCGGAGGCGCCCGCCTCGAGTGGAATCAGCTTCATACCGCACAACGGGCAGATGTCAGGAGCGTTTCGAATCACCTCCGGATGCATCGGGCATGTCCACGCGTCGGCGACGGTGTCCGGGCCGCTGTACAGCAGCGGCATCAGCGAGTCGAAAGCCAGCGTCTTGTCGGCGGGCCGAGCTCGGTCTGCCTCGAGTCGACGCCGTTCGTCGGCCATCTCCTCGCTCGTCCGAAGTTGCTCGAACTGCACGAGGTAGGACGAATCCGAAGGCACCGGAGCGACGTCGACGCGTCCCAGTACATACGTGTGACCGGGGGTGCGGCTTTCGAGGTCGTACGTTCCCGGTCGTTCGAAGAACACATCGACGATCGCTCGTTCCGATGGCGACAGGAGCACGGCGTCGACGAACGTTTCGTGTTCGTATCGGCCACTGTCACCGCCGATCAGCTTCATGCGCGCCCCGGCGATCGCCACATTGAACAGCCGGGTGTTCGCGGTGTTGGTGAAGTGATAGCGGACGACATCGCCCGCATTGGCGTAGAGGACTGGACTCTCCTGGCCGGCGGTCAGCATGACGTTGCCGAATCGACCCATCGCCACAAACGTCGGACCATCGACGTTGTACGGCGCGACCGTCCCGTTTTCCATCAGGATGTCGTCGACCGTGACGACCTCCTCGCGATTGACCTGCGGCCAGTAGCCGACGTCCACCGGGTCAACGACGACGTTGCCGTACAGGCCGAGATCGAGGGCGTAGTCCTCACGGACGTGAGGGTGGTACCAGTAGAGCCCGGCGTCGGGAAACTTCAGCCGATAGCTGAATTCTCCGCCGACCGCGATCGGGTCCTGGGTGTCTTCGGGCACGCCGTCGTAGGCGTTGTCGAGCCGCAGACCATGCCAGTGGACAGTCGTGGCCAGATCGGCGTCGTTGCGGACATGGACCGTGATCTCGGACCCTTGGCGGACGCGCAACGTTGGCCCAGGTATCGAGCCGTCGTACGAGAGCATCCGCACCGGCCGAGTGCCGATTGTCATGGCGACCGGTGCAATGCGCATCTCGAATGAGTCGCCGTCGGCCAACTCGACAATGCGCGGCCCGGTGCAGGCGTCGAGCCCGGTGGGGTCGTTCGGGAACGTCGCGCCGGTCTTTGTGGCGCTGGGCTGGTGGCAGTTCATGATTGCTCCTTGTGCTTCTGTGGGATGGCGGTGGTGAGATATGGGGCGAGGTCGGGCGGGATCGGCATTCGCGTCAGCGCGTTGACGTCTGCGCCGCCGGTGTTGCCCACGGGATAGCGCCCTGTCAACGACCCAGGACCGGCGACGGCAAGGCGCAGCAGCTGACCGACGACCTCGCGGCGGTCGCGCCGTCGCACGCCTGCCCCGAGCATCGCGACGTGGGTCCTCAGGTGCAGCAGAGCCCGAGGTTGGCTGAGAATGTGGGCGCGCTCCAGGTGATGCCACTCGCGTGCAGCGTCACCTTGCGATCTGGCGAATCGTGCAGCGGCCCGTTCGGTCGTCCATGCGTCGAGTAGTGCGGTTGTCATGAGGACAACCGTCGTCGCGCCCGGTTTTCGGGCGCTGACGCGTCACTGAAGCGGCGTCAGTTGCTCACTGTCTCGACGTCGGACGCCAGCCGGGCGAGGATGTCCTGGGCCCGCGACCGACCGCTCTCGTACGCACTGCAGAACGCCTCATCGCCCAGGGCGGCG
>C688J18823_10003151_pt1 | contig 10427 bp, 9 predicted proteins | sample HopSoiMetagenom1_FD_18823 | JGI IMG/M metagenome (IMG submission 18823) | reverse complement strand
ACGCCGCGTCCGCTCGGGCCGGGCGCCTACAGGGCGCTGCGGCGGCTGCCGCCGCCGCCATCGATCGTGACGATCGAACCGGTGGTGTAGCCGGAGCGGTCGGAGGCGAGAAACGCCGCCATCCAGGCGATCTCCTCGGGCTTGGCGGCGCGGCCGAAGGCGTAGCCCTGCATCAGCTCTTGCCAGCGGCTTTCGTCGCCCAAGGTATCGCGCGCCCGGGTCTTGGTCAGGGTAATCAGCCGCTCGGTCATGACCGGCCCGGGGTTGATGCCAATGACGCGCAGCCCGTCGCGCGGCGCGGTGCCGCCCATCGCGCGGGTGAAGGCCATCAGCGAGGCATTGCCCGATGATCCGGCGATGTAATTGAAGTCCGGGTTCTCGCCCGCCGCCCCGAGGATGTTGACGATGACGCCCGACTTACGCTGAGCCATCAGCGCGTAGAAGCGCCGTGTCATGTTGATGTAGCCGAACACCTTCAAATCCCAGGCCTGCCGCCAGCGGGCCTCGTCGATGTCGGCGATGTTGCCGCCGGGGATGGCGCCGGCGTTGTTGACCAGAAGGTCGGTGTCGGCGCATTCGGCGGCGAGCTTGTCGACATTCTTGCTGTCGCTCAGATCGAGCGCGAAGTAGCGCACCGAGACATTGTGCTCGCCGGCGATCTTGGCCCGTACCGCTTCGAGGTCGGCGGCGGTGCGCGACACCAGCACGATGTCACAACCCTCCTCGGCCAGCACCTCGGCGCAAGCCCGTCCGATCCCTTTCGAGGCACCGGTGACCAGCGCCTTGCGCCCTCGCAATCCCAGTTCCATGGCGTCCCCCTTATGCGAATTCGGGCATCACTTCGCGGGCGAAGGTGCGCAGGTGGTCGCGCGAGCCGGCAAAGTCGATGACCATGATGTATTCGACGCCGCCTTCCTGCAGCCGCTTGATCCGGCGGACGATTTCGTCGGGGCGGCCGATCAGCGCGTCGCGCTCGGTCAGCTCATTCCGCTCGGCATCGGTCAGTCGCTTGCGCGCCCGCCCGAGTGTCGGCGTTTCGCCGGTCGGTGACAGCGACAATTCCTCGACCTGCGCCATGAACTTGGCGCGGAGAGCCAGCGCCGCCTCCCGCTCGCTGTCGTTCATGGCGATGTGCAGGGCGCGGGTCAGCCCGACCATCGAAGAGTCGTAAACCCGGCCCTGGGCTTCCACGGCGCGGCGATAGATCGAGACGCCCTCGGCCACGGTTTCGGCGCCGCCACCCTGGCCGAGCAGCAGGTTGTACCCCTGGTCGGCGGCAAAGCGGATCGAGTTGGGGCTGGCCGCGCCGACCCAAAGCGGCGGATGCGGCTTTTGCACTGGCGCCGGCTCGATCACAACATCCTCGTAGTGCCAGTATTTGCCGTGATGCGAGAAGCGGCCGTCGCTTGTCCAGGCCTTGCGCAGAAACGCGACGGTTTCCTGATAGCGCTCCTCAGCCTCTTCCATCGGGATGCAGAAGCCGTGGAACTCGCCCCAGCGGTAGCCCTTGCCGATCCCGAAATCGAAGCGACCGTTGGAGAGGAGATCCAACGTCGCGGCCTGCTCCGCGAGCAGCGCCGGATTATGCCAAGGCAGCACCAGGACGGCGGTGCCGAGCCGCATCGTCGAGGTTTTCGCCGCTAGGTAGGTCAGGAAACTCAGGCTCGCCGAGACCTGACCGAAGCCGGTGAAATGATGCTCGACCAGGAACACGCTGTGAAAGCCGAGCTGCTCGGCCTCACAGATGTAATCGATGTAGTCGGTATAGATCCGGCTGTCGCTCGCCTGCTCGCCGATTTCAGTGCGCGCGCCGCCGAACAATCCGAACCGCATTCAACCTCTCCCGTCGGGTGGTGCATCTCACTATGCCCGCACGTCGGCCCGTGCAAAAGGCCGTGTTCCCGACGAAGCCGGGCCCCCTCTTCAGACGCTCAGCCGACTGCCCGATGGATCCCGGCTTTCGCCGGGATGACGGTGAAAGTTTGGGTCGCCTTGGGAAGCGCGCCGGAGCTATCTCTTGGCGCTGCTGAAGGGGTAGACCGGTTTGCCGGTGGCGTATTTCTCGGGCCACAAGACCGTCTGCTTGTCGGCGGTCTTCCACTGTTCAAGGTCGCTGCCCTGCACGTCGTGGAATTGCACCTGCAGGACGCGGGCTTCCTTCCATTCGCCATTCGGCCCGAAGGCGATGTCGCCGACCACGGTCTTGATCGTGTTGCTGCGCAGCCATTCGGCGAGCTTGTCCTGATCGAGGCTCTTCGTGCCCTCGACCGCCGCCTGCAGCACCTGCAGATTCGCGTAGGCGAAGGGCGGCAGGTAGTAGCCGAGCGGATCGACCCCTTCGGCGGCGGCGCGCGTCTGGTATTTCTTCAGGAATTCGAGGACGCCGGGGAATTCCGCGCTCGAAGAGAGGGTCGAGGCCGGCTCCCAGAAATCGTAGTTGACGATGCCGTTCAGCAGCGGCCCGAGCTGCTGCTTGATCGAGGCGTATTGCAGCCCGACGAGCCCGCCGCCGAACATCTTGGCCTTGAGCCCGATTTCGTTCGCCGCGCGCACGATGCCGACCGCGTCGGGCGGGTACGAGGCGCTGAACACGACATCGGCGTTGGCCGCATCGAGGGCGCGGACGATTGGGGTGTAGTCGGTCGTGGTCGGCGGATAGGTCTTGTCGTAGACGATCTGGAGCCCGGCTTCCTTGGCGTTCTTGCGGGCGCCGTCGGCGGCGTTGTGCGGGAACTCGGCGTCGGCGGCGACGATCGCCAATGTCTTCGGCTTCGGGTTCTGCGCCGCGGCAACCTCGAAGAACCCCTTCGAGAACGCCGCCGAGGGATCGGGGCCGCCGGCCGGCTGCATCGCGAAGTATTTCGGGTATTGGAACTCGCGGTTCACATCGAGCCCGAACAGCGCGAAGAACGTCATCTTGTGCTGGATCACCACCGGCATCGCCGGGGCCAGCAGGTTGGTGCCGTAGTCGCCGCAGATCAGGTCGACCTTGTCGACATCGAGCAGCTTGGTGAAGATGCCCGGCACGGTCGAGGGATTGCTCTGGTCGTCGTAATAGATCAGCTGCACCGGGCGGCCGAGCAGCCCGCCCTTGGCGTTGATCTCCTCCTCCCAGATCTTCATCGCCAGGATCGCCGCCTTGCCATTGGCGGCGAGCCCGCCGGTCAGCGCCATGCCGGTGCCGATCTTGATCGGCTCCGCGGCGCGGGCCGGCAGCGCCAAGGCGGCGGCGATCAGGGCAGCAAGAAACGGCAGCGCACGAAATCGAGGCATCACTTCCTCCCGGGAATTATCACAAGTTTGTAACGGCCTTACCCCGATTCCGTCCGTGGGAGGGGCACAAAAAAGGCGGGAAGCTCACCGGAATTGTGGCATGACTTCCTGGCACAACAGGCGGATCGCGTTCAGCACCCGGTCGTGCGGAATGAGCCCGCCGCAATTCAGTTCGGCGAGGATGCCGTGGAAGCCGAGCTCGCCCTGTAATTCCTTGAGCCGCTTCCCGACGCTTTCCGGCGTGCCGACCAGCACGTTGCCCTTGAGCGCGTCGGCATAGGTCAGGGTGCGCAGCTTCTCGGCGCGGTCGATGAAATTCTGCCGGCCGGAGCGCCGCGCCGATTCGGAGATCAGCTCGTATTGCAGCTTGTAGAAATAGGTGACGCTTTCCTCCGCCTCGGCGCGCGCCTTCTCCTCGGTCTCCGCGATGTAGATCGGCGCGGAGACGAAGACCTGGCCCTCGCCCGGATGGCCCGCCGCCTCGTACGCTTCTTGATAGGCCTTGATGTGCGGCGCCAGCTCCGACCAGGTCGGGTGCCGGGTGCTGGCGAACACCGGATAGCCCATGGCGCCGATCGCCGGAAAGGTGTCCGGGGTGCTGGCGGCGATGCGGATCGGCGGCAGTTTTCCGTTATAGGGGCGCGGCACCGAAGCGACGTTGTCGAAATCGTAGAACCGTCCCGAATAGGAAAAGCGCGGCTCTTTCCAGGCCCGCAGGACGATTTCGAGGATTTCGGCGAAGCGGTCGCGGCTCTCTTCGTAGGGCACCTGATAGGCGTCGTAGGTGCTGACGACGCCGCTGCGGCCGACGCCGAATATGAGCCGCCCCTGGCTGATCTGATCGACCGTCGCGGCTTCCTCGGCGAGGCGCAGCGGATGACACAGCGGCAACACCTGCACCGCGATGCCGATCTTCATGCGGCGCGTGCGGGCGGCGATGGCGCTGGCGATCGCCAATGGCGCCGACAGATAGGTGCGCTCGGGGGCGAAATGGATCTCGGCCAGCCACATCGCGTCGAGGCCCCAGCGCTCGGCGGCGTCCACCTGCTCCATCGCCTCATCGAAAGCTTCCGTCTCGCTGCGCCCCGGCAGGTACGGAAACTCGTGAAACATCCCGAATTCCATCAACGCGTGCTCCTAAATTTCGCGTCCGACACGCAGCTTATCAAATCATCAGCCGTTCGAGGTGGGCGGCCGGGTAGCGCGCGCCGGCGGCGGCGCCCGGCGCGAAGATGTGGGCGAGCGCGTCCTCGGTATCGGCCGACAGGCGCAACGGCGCCGCGCCTGCGTTCTCCTGCAAACGATGCACATGGCTGGTGCCGGGGATCGGCACGATGAACGGCCGCCGCGACAGCAGCCAGGCAATCGCCAGCTGCGCCGGGGTACAGCGCTCGGCCGCGGCATGCGCCCTGACCTCCTCGACCAGCGCCAGGTTGCGCGCGAGGTTTTCGCCCTGGAACCGCGGCATGCGGCGCCGCGTATCGCCCTCGCGCAGCGTGTCCAGACTGCTGACGCCGCCGGTCAGAAAGCCGCGTCCCAAGGGGCTATAGGCGACAAAGCCGATGCCGAGCTCCTCGCAGAGCGGCAGGATCTCGGCCTCGACATCGCGGGTCCACAGCGAATACTCGATCTGCACCGCGGCCATCGGATGCACCGCGTGCGCCCGCCGGATCGTCGCGGCGCCGGCCTCGCAGATGCCGAGATGGCGCACCTTGCCCTGGCGCACGAGGTCGCTCATCGCGCCGACCGTGTCCTCGATCGACACGTCGGCATCGACCCGGTGGATGTAATAGAGATCGATGACATCGGTCTTGAGGCGCGCGAGGCTCTCGTCGCAGCATTCCTTCAAATATTCGGGACGGCCATCGGCGAAGCGCGGCCCACCTTGCAAGCCGACATTGCCGAATTTGCTGGCGATCACGTATTCGTCGCGATGACCCTCGACCGCGCGGGCGATCAGCTCCTCGTTGCGGCCGGCGCCGTAGGCGTCGGAGCTGTCGAGGAAGTCGATCCCCAACTCGCGTGCCCGCCGGATCGTGGCGATGGCGCTCTCGGGATCGGGCTGATCGTAAAACGGCGTCATCGTGGCGCAGCCGAGCCCGATCGCCGATACCTCCAACCCACCGAGCCTGCGCCGCTGCATCGCACTCCTCCCATTCCGGCTTCCGCGTCAGGGCGCGCACAGTATGATCGCCCGCCATTCAAGCCAACCCCGGGAGAGAGCTGACATGCCGCGCTACCAGGAAATGCAGGAAAGCCAGCTCGACGACGCGCAGCGGCGCGTCTTCAACGACTGCAAGGCGGGGCCGCGCGGCTCGGTGCCGCCGCCGGTGCATGTCTGGCTGAAGAGCCCGAGCCTCGCCGACAACGCCCACAAGCTCGGCGCGCATGTCCGCTTCGGCACGCAGTTCACCCCGAAGCAGACCGAGATCGCGATCCTGATGACCGCGCGCTACTGGACGGCGCAGTTCGAATGGGCGGCACATGTGCGTCTGGCGCAGCAGGCCGGCCTCACGCAGGACGTGATCGACGCGATCGCCGATCGGAGTACGCCCAAATTCAGCGATCCCGACGATCAGCTCGTCTACGATTTCTGCGAGGATTACTACAGCGACCACCGGGTCAGCGACGCCACCTACGAGCGCGTCGTCAAGCGCTTCGGCGAAAAGGGGATCGTCGATCTCGCGGGGCTCATCGGCTACTACTCGTTCGTGTCGGTGACCCTGAACGTCTTCCAGGTGCCGACCCCGCCCGGCGCCAAATTGCTGGGGAAGTGAGCAGCCACCGACGCGGTTGCGACAGGCCGAGGTGAACATATGTGTTCACTAGGTGACGAGCGCGGAGTTCAAGCGGTGGCTGCAACGGCAGGGCGCCACCTTCGAGCCGGCGAAGGGCGGTCACCTCTGGGTCATCCTGCGCGACCGCCGCGCCATCCTGCCGATGCACGGGCGCGGCAAGGAAATGAAGACCGGCACGGTGAACGCGGTCAAGAAGCAGCTCGGATTGCAGTGAGGACGGAATGCGCGCTTATCCCGCGACGCTGATCCCCGACCCGGACGGAGGGTTTACCGTCACCTTCCGCGATGTACCGGAGGCGATCACCGAGGGCGACACTCGGGAAGAGGCGCTGCTGCGGGCAGAAGATGCGCTCGAATCCGCGCTGGCGATGTATGTGGCGGCGAAGGAACCGCTACCGACGCCGTCTGCCGCGCAGCGCCGCGAGGTCATGGTGCCGCTGTCGGCACTTGGGATGGCCAAGGCCGCGCTTTACGATGCGATGCGCGAGCAAGGAGTCGGCCGCGCCGAACTGGCACGGCGGCTGCGGTGGCATCTGGCACAGGTCAACCGTGTGCTCGATCTGCGGCACGCGTCGAAGATGGAACAGGTCGAAACCGCCCTCGCCGCCCTCGGTCTTCGCCTTATCGTCGATGTGGCGAAGGTGGCTTGATCCGGGGGCGTTCAGCTCGATGTGGATTCGAGCGCCGAAGCCCGCACAGATTTGGCTCTTTTCTGTGCCGGCAACTCCGTTCGGGAGACAACGTACTTTTCCTCCGAATTCGGCTTTCGTCGCCGTGTGCTCAATAAGGTGAGCCGTCGCTCGCCCTCTGCTGTGAGAGTGATTCCCCTGAATACCTCACCATCATCTTTTTTGCTTTCCGCGAACCTCAGCAATCCCAGTTCTTTGAATTGCAAAATACAAGAATCGATCTGACTAGCTTCTATTTTGATTTTTCGATTTTGAACCTGATCTAGAAGCTTAGATCTGATACGTTCTTCTAAATTGTCTTGAAACGGATATGTTCGATCATAACCGTGTCCGCTGCGTTTTCTGACGATGTAGCCATAAATAGTTGAACCGATAACTCTGAAAATTTCATCCCACGTTAGCTTAACGCCCTGTCGGACGATGTTTTTATCCGCGTCAGAAAAGGTGACGGTCAACTCATGGATATCGTCACCCTGCGCTAATGCCTCTAGCGGAATCTCATCCCCGAGTATGGCTCGGTCCCGGATTTCTCGTTCCAGGCTCTCGATCAGTTCGCTCGCCTGATCCAATTCCTCCTGAAGCTTGCGCTCCCGTTCGAGATCGGCTTCCGATCGGGCCTGATCAGCGCGAACCCAACCAGTGCGAGGACGAATGCGGGCTTCCGCCATCAGGCTTTTCATAACTGCCATGCCGAGTTCTGCGGCAGAGGAATATTTACGGCATGTCCGCGACATCACCTTATTCCGAAATGCGTCCAGTTTCTGTCGGCCGGCATCGAAACATTCCGTTTTACCGAATGGAATATCACCGACATTGCTTCTCATGAAACCTAAGACAGGTATGCCCCTCTTCACGGCATAATCGTATTCCATTTCGGTGTAACTGATGCCCTCCGAGCCGAGATTCCCATAACGACCTCCTACTATGACAACATAGTAGTCGCTTTCCTCAATGACCCGCTTGATCAGCTCCCATTGCGTATCATCAGAGGCAGGGAATAACTCCATCCCGGCAGGAAAGCAGCCGGCCTCCAATATTGCCTGTGTTGCTTGCTGCCTCTCTTCGCGAAGATCTTCATATGTAGAGGAAACGAAAATCTGATATCGAATTTGAGGGATCATGCGTTGGGTCCAAGCTTGACGGATCAGCTGCAGCCGCTGGTGCCGCCGCAGGTGTCGCATTTGAGGCAGGTCCCGTTGCGCACCAGGGTGAAGTTGCCGCATTCGCCGCAGCTGTCGCCCTCATAGCCCTTCATCCGCGCCTCGCGGATCTGTTCGAGCCGCCCGTCGGGCGTTCTCACCCCCTCGACGGCCTCGATGAGGCCGGATGCGGCGACCGCCAGCGCGCCGGAGAACAGCGGCATGTCGCCGTCGCCGCGGCCCGCGGTCGCCTCCGCCCGCGCACCCCCGTCGTTACGTCCACTGGCGCGCTTGCCGCCGCCCTGCAACACGGTCAGCTTGTTGCGCACAAAGCCGTTCGACGCGGCGGAGGCGACGCGCTGCATCATCGCCGCGACCTCGGCGCCGGCGTCGACATCGAGTTCGCGCACATTCGACTCCGCGGCGCCCTTGCCGATCGTGTCCGGCATCAGGTCGGCCGGCTCGACATGGGCGAGGTCGTTGCGGTCGAGATAGGAGATCGCCAGCTCGCGGAAGATGTAGTCGAGGATCGAGGTCGCCATCTTGATCGCGTCGTTGCCCTCGACGATCCCGGCCGGCTCGAAGCGGGTGAAGGTGAAGGCCTCGACAAACTCCTCGAGCGGCACGCCGTATTGCAGCCCCAACGAGATCGCGATCGCGAAATTGTTCATCAGCGAGCGGAAGGCCGAACCTTCCTTGTGCATGTCGATGAAGATCTCGGCGAGGCCGCCGTCTTCGTACTCGCCGGTGCGCAGATAGACCTTGTGGCCGCCGACCGTCGCCTTCTGGGTGTAGCCCTTGCGACGGGTCGGCAACGGCCGGCGCTCGGCGCGATTCCGGGCGACGACGCGCTCGACCACCCGCTCGACAATGCGCTCGGCGACCAGGGGCGCCCGCTCGACCGGCGAAAGCTGGTAAAGCTCCGCGGCGCGGTCCGCCGCCTCTTCGTCATCCTCGCCGAACAGGGTCGAGGCGAGCGGCTGCGATAGCTTCGAGCCGTCGCGGTAGAGCGCCACCGCCTTCAGCGCAAGGCGCCAGGACAGCATGTAGGCGTCCTTGCAATCCTCGACCGTGGCCGAATTCGGCATGTTGATGGTCTTCGAGATGGCGCCGGTGATGAAGGGCTGCGCCGCCGCCATCATCCGGATATGCCCGTCGACCGCGATCGACCGGGTGCCGTTGCGGCCGCACGGATTGGCGCAATCGAACACCGGCAGGTGCTCCGGTTTCAGGTGCGGCGCGCCTTCCAGGGTCATCGCGCCGCAGCAATAGGTGTTGGCCGCCTCGATGTCTGCGCGCGAAAAGCCGAGCGCCGACAACAGGTCGAAGCCGGGATCGGCCAGCGCCTCGGGGGCCATGCCGAGCTGCTCGACGCAGAAGGCTTCGCCCAGGGTCCATTTGTTGAAGGCGAATTTGATGTCGAAGGCGGAAGCGAGCCCACCCTCGACGGTGGCGATGGCATTCGCGTCGAAGCCTTTCGCGGCGAGCGTGTCGTGGTTGATGCCCGGCGCGGTCTTGAGGGTGCCGTGGCCGGTGGCGTAGCGGTCGATCTCGGCGATTTCGGCGTTGCTGTAGCCGAGCGTCTTCAGCGCCTGCGGCACCAGCCGGTTGATGATCTTGAAGTAGCCGCCGCCGGCCAGTTTCTTGAATTTGACCAGCGCGAAATCCGGTTCGATCCCGGTGGTGTCGCAGTCCATGACCAGCGCGATCGTGCCGGTCGGCGCGAGCACAGTGGTCTGCGCGTTGCGGAAGCCGTGCTTGTCGCCGAGCGCCAATGCCGCGTCCCAGGCGGCGCGCGCCGCCTGCGCGAGCGGCTGGTCCGGGCAATCGCCGGCCTTGAGCGGTACCGGGGCGATCGCCAGACCCTCATAGCCGTCGGGTTCGCCATAGGCGGCGCGGCGGTGGTTGCGGATGACCCGCAGCATTGCTTCCTGGTTCTTCGCGAAGCCCGGAAAGGCACCGAGCTCGGCCGCCATCTCGGCCGAGGTCGCGTAGCAGGTGCCGGTCATCAGCGCGGTGATCGCGCCGGCCATCGCCCGTCCGGCGTCGCTGTCATAGGCGAGCCCCATCGCCATCAACAGGCCGCCGAGATTGGCGTAGCCGAGGCCCAAGGTGCGGTAAGCGTAGCTGAGCCGGGCGATCTCGCGCGACGGGAACTGCGCCATCATCACCGAGATTTCGAGGACAAGGGTCCACAGCCGCACCGCGTGCCGGAAATCCTCGACCGCGAAACTGCCGGCGTTTTCTCCCCCTGGCCGCCGGAACACCAGCAGGTTCAGCGAAGCCAGGTTGCACGCGGTGTCGTCGAGGAACATGTATTCCGAGCACGGGTTGGACGCATTGATGCGGCCGCTCCCCGGACAGGTGTGCCAATCGTTGATCGTGCTGTCGTACTGGATTCCGGGATCGGCCGAGGCCCAGGCGGCATAGCCGATGCGGTCCCACAACTCCGGCGCCGGCAGCGTCTTCGTGACCTTCCCGTCGGTGCGGCGGGTCAGCCGCCACTCGCCGCCGGAGCGGACGCGTTC
>C688J18823_10003149_pt1 | contig 10428 bp, 8 predicted proteins | sample HopSoiMetagenom1_FD_18823 | JGI IMG/M metagenome (IMG submission 18823) | reverse complement strand
GACGAAAATTTCAGCCGGTCACTTTACGGGTGATCAGCCGCAACATCGGCGGATAAAGTTTCGCCAGCCTAACCAGCGCGGAGCCGGCTCGCGGCATGACCACCGCTGCTCGTGCAAGGTCGTTTAGCCACAGGCGGCCCCGATACATTTCGCGTTGTTCTGCGGTGAACCGATTCAACACATCCTCGCGATTGCCGCCAACAGAAATGGCGATCACGGCTTCGGCCGCCAGTTCGCCTGACCGCAATGCATAATAAATGCCTTCACCGGTAAATGGTTCCACTACCCGCGCGGCGTCGCCGACGAATAGCAGGTTGTCGTGCGCGGGCCAAAGCGGCGATCGCGTCAACGGTGTGATTGTGCGCCACGGATGATCGATCGGAATATCGAATTTGAGTGCCGCCCACGTTTTGAGCCTATCGACATCCCGTCCGAAGCCGACCAGACACAAATTCAGCTCATGGTCGTTAACCGGCGCCTGCCCGGAATAACCCTCTTTGAGAAACTGCAACACAACCCGGTTACCAAAACCGGGCGGCAACGGAATATGCGTTTGCAGAGCCACCCGGTCGCGTCGGCTGGCCGGCAACAAACCCCGAATCCGGGCGACATTGGAATTACGGCCGTCGGCCGCGATGAGGAACCCTGCAGTGATTTTGTCGCGAACGATATCGATCTTCCATTCGCCAGAGGCGGTTTTATCCACGCGAGTAACCAGCGCGTTCTCCTGGATCACAGCACCGGCGGTAGCGGCGCGCCGAAGCAGCAGTTCGTCGATCAAGCTTCGTTTGACCGCGATTTCAGCGTTCTCGTGTGCGGGCAGTTCGACTGACACGCGAGTTCCCCCGATTCCAATGAACTCAACGAAGTCCAATTTGCTATGAGCTAAACGACGAACCGCCTCAACGACTCCCAGCCGATGCAGCACGGGCCAGCACGCCGGATTGATGCAATCCCCGCAAACTTTCTCGCGCGGGAATGTCTCGCGTTCGAGAACAACGGTCCGCAACCCGGCTTGTGCGCAGAAGAACGCGCATGAAGCGCCGGCCGGGCCGCCGCCCACAATTGCTACATCCACACGCTCCATCAGTAAGTCATAGAAACGAAACGTCTTGCACGACAAGCCACTTGGTTGCGACTACGATGAGGTCTCGGCAGTTCCTACAACATCTGAGCCGCAGGCATCTGGCGCCGCGCGTATCAGTAACAACCGAACATCGCAACATGAGCTGGTCCATTCCGATCGTAAGGATTGCAGGCATTCAACTGCGCATCCACCTGACCTTTTTGCTTCTGATCGCCTGGCTCGCCTTTGGTTATTACAGCACCGGCGGATCGGCGGCAGCAGCGGGTGGAGTTCTTCTCATACTGCTTTTATTCCTGTGCGTCGTTTTACACGAGTTCGGTCACGCATTCGCGGCGAAGCATTTCGGGATCAACACGCCGGACATCACGTTGTTACCGATCGGTGGTGTGGCGCGACTTGAGCGAATGCCGGAAGAACCGAGACAGGAATTGATCATCGCGATCGCCGGTCCGCTGGTAAACGTGGTGATCGCTGCCTGCCTTTTTCTGGTGATCGGCTGGAGTTCCATGCTCACACCGGAGACCGCCCGGGGCGGCAACATGCTGGCGCAGTTGTTAACCATCAACGTCGCTCTCGTGCTTTTCAACGTTCTGCCGGCATTTCCGATGGACGGCGGCCGGATCCTTCGCGCTCTACTGGCAACGAAATTAAGTTACGCGCGCGCTACCCAAATCGCGGCAACGGTTGGGCAAGCGTTCGCGTTCATATTTGGGTTCTGGGGTCTCATGAATGGCAATCCAGTGCTCATCTTTATCGCGCTGTTTGTCTACATCGGCGCGTCCCAGGAAGCAGCGCTCGCTCAGATGAAAGATGTGTCGCGCCGGTTTCCGGTTTCCGCGGCGATGGTTCGTGAATTCAAAACACTGCCGGTGACGGCAACATTGGAGGAGGCGGTAGACGCACTGCTGGCGACCTCGCAGCATGATTTTCCGGTGATGGATGCTGCGGGAAATGTGGCCGGTGTTTTGACGCGTCAGGATCTGATCGCGGCGTTGCGCAAAAATGATTCAGCGATTCGCGTCGGCGACGTAATGAGACGGGACATTCCAATCGTCACCACCGGCACGCGCTTCGAAGAGGCCTTCCGGATCATGCAGGAATGTAATTGCCCGGCCGTGCCGGTGCTCGACAGCGCCCGACGATTGGTCGGACTTCTCACTCCGGAAAACGTTAGTGAGTTAATGATGATCCAATCTGCCCTGCCGGGGCGGCGAATAGCGTAGGAGGGGCAGCGCGAGGCGTGGTGGACGCGATTTGATTCGTTCGCGCCGCTCACTCTCCGGCTACCGCCGCCGGCCTGACCGTCTATGTCGCGCCGCCCGCGCCGCTCCATTCCGAGCGCGTGGGTAAGGCTCAGCAGCGAAGCTCCTCATACTGAGCGTCTGCGACGCGTATGTTTAACATCGAGCCGGGAGGTCTCGATCCACCTTGCACCGCTCCGGCATTTTCCATTCGGCCGGGCCGCGGGTACATTGGGGCTGCTGGGGTGAGCCACCGATGAAGAAAGAGAAGCCGGACCTGACAAAGAAGGTGCACGACGTTCCGCATAAGCCCGGTGTGTACTTAATGCGCGACCGGTTCAACCGCGTGATCTACGTCGGGAAAGCCCGGGACCTTCGTAAGCGGGTTTCCTCATACTTCATGCCTTCGAAACTTGCCGTCGCGGATCTCAAGACACGAGCAATGCTGGACGCGGTCTGGGATTTCGAAACGCATGTCGTGCGCAGCGAAGCTGAGTCGGTGCTGCTCGAAGGAAAGCTAATTAAGGAATATCGGCCGCGGTACAACATTTCCTTCCGGGACGACAAACGGTTCCTGCTGGTGAAGGTGGATGTGAGTGAGGAATGGCCGCGCTTCCGGCTCGCCAGATTCAAGAAGGATGATTCTGCGCGGTACTTCGGTCCCTACGCTCATGCCGGCGCGTTACGTCAGACCTTGAATTTCATGCGCAAGAAATTTGGGGTGCTGACATTCGGCCGCGGCGCTCCGACTGAACGCGAACTCAAGTCATCGACTTATCAGGTGCCGGTTCGCCTCAGTGAAATCACAAAGGACCAGTACCGATCGCGAGTCGAAGAAGCGATGGAATTCCTGGAGGGGCATTCGCGGGAAATGATCAGCGCGTTGGAAGACGAAATGCGCAAGGCGGCAGAGAAAATGGATTTCGAGAAGGCGGCCGAGCTGCGCAACATGGTGGCGGATCTGCGCAATACGACGAAACCGACGCGTCGTTTCACGCGTGGAAGTCTGCCAAGCACGATCGATCCGCTGGCCGATGTGAAAGCGCTGGCCGATGCGCTTCAATTGTCGCGCGTGCCTGCGGTGATGGAATGCTTCGACATCTCGAATATTTCCACGACTCACGTCGTCGCCTCAATGGTTTGCTTTCGCAACGGGCAGCCCGATAAGGACAGCTATCGCCGGTATCGGGTTCGAACCGTTAAAGGCCAGGATGATTTCGCCAGCATGGCAGAAGTCGTTAGGCGGCGTTATTCACGGGTTTTACTCGAAGCAAGAGAAGCCAATCCAGACGTCGCCGAATTCTCGCAGGAAAACCCTAACGACGCACTGAACAGAATCGAACAGACGTTCGGCGCCGAACAACCAACGAGTAACAGCGAACTTAAAGTCGCCGAAGACGCAGTTCCGTTTGTCCGACTGCCTGATCTGATCATCGTCGACGGCGGAAAGGGACAGCTCTCGTCCGCTTGCAAAGAACTGCAGCGACTTGGGCTGCACGACCTGCCGATTATTGGCCTGGCCAAAGAACACGAGGAGATCTACCGGCCGGGACGGGCGCTGCCATTGCAGTTACCGCTGGATTCCGGCGCGCTCCGTTTACTGCAACGGATCCGCGATGAAGCGCACCGGTTCGCGAACACTTATCACCAGCTGCTAATGAAGAAACGGATTGGTGAAAGCATTCTCGATGACTGTCCAGGCGTGAGCCAGAACCGCAAGAATCTGCTGTTGCGCAAATTCGGTTCCGTTAGTCGTCTGCGGAGGGCGAGTATCGAACAGATCGCCAGCACGGAAGGAATCGGTCCGAAGCTGGCGGAGGAAGTTCACCGGTTCTTACAGCGGCATTAGCAGCAGTGGCCAGATTCACCATTGAAAGATGCCGCGTGAACGTTGAGCGTCTCTCTCCCGCACCGTCTCCGATTCTCAGCCGCTCCTTGAAATTGAACTGCGCCAAACCGCATCGTCTGTGGCTCTCTCTCGCGTTGTTGATGAGCGCATCGATGTTGCGCGCCGCCCAGTCACCGTCGCCAACCGTCGCACCTTCGCCAACTGCGACTGCGAGCCCGGCGCCGGAAGAAGAGACGATCGTCCCAACTTTTGAAACGCAAAAACTGGCGCGCACTTACATCCTCGATGTCCCGGCGCCCCGGGGTCTGATCACCGACCGCAACGGCCTGCCGTTAGCCCAGAACAAATTAAATTATAGTCTGGCAATCACTTTTCCTACTCCGCTCGATTTTTCCGACGCCCAGGCCATTGCTTATGCACGGGAGAAGATCGGGCGCGCGGAGAAGCTGCTCGGTGATCCGATCAAGATCTCGGACGAAGCGATTCTGCGGCATTACCACAATCGCGGAATCATGCCGCTGGAGATCGCGCCAAATATCAAGCAATCCGAGCACGACGACCTGAAAGACGATCTGCCGGCAGGCATGACGTGGCGAGCGAGCTATATACGAACCTATCCTAACGGGAAGCTGGCCGGGCACATCATCGGTTACACCGGAAGAACGGGGAGGAACCCGGATGGTGTGATCGATAATCACGAGACGCTGTGGCCCCAAAGTGAGGGGCGCGAAGGTCTGGAGCAGACGTTCAACAGTATCCTTACCGGCAAACACGGAGAGTACAAGCTCACGTTCGACAAGGATGGCCGGAAGACTTCAGAGAAACTGGTCACACCCCCGGTGCCGGGAAACACGGTCGTTACCACGTTAGACCTGCGGCTGCAGGAGCTCGCGGAGAAAGCACTTGAAGCAAAGGCGAAGCGCGGCGCGATCGTCATCATCGAACCGAAAAGCGGAGATATTCTGGCGATGGCTTCCTGCCCGAGCTTTGATCCAAACGTGTTCGTTCCGTCAATTTCAGCCGAGAAATTCAAGGCGTTGCAGAGCGATCCGGACATTCCGTTGCTACCGCGGGCATTTCGCTCGGCTTATCCGCCTGGCTCAACCTTCAAAATCGCCGTGGGCATCGCGGCACTCGAAAGCGGTGCCGTCAGCTCACACGACCTTTACGAATGCGTTGGCGGGATCGAAATCGGAAACATCACCTTTCACAATTGGAAGAAGGGCGACCGGGGCGCGCTCAATTTTGTTCAGGCGCTGACCGAATCATGTGACACCTGGTTTTATCAGGTCGGAATTAAAACCGGCGCGGAACCGATTATTGATTGGGCCTTCAAACTCGGATTCGGCGCAAAATGCGGAATCCCATTGCGCGGTGAAGTAGAGGGCCGCGTGCCCACTGACGATTACATGAAGGCAACGCACGGCCGCAAAATCCTCAACGGCGATATTGCCAACATGTCCATCGGCCAGGGCGATATTCTGGCCACGCCGTTGCAGATGGCGCAATCGGTTGGCGTAGTGGCTAACGGCGGCACACTTTATCAAACGCGACTGGTTCAACAGGTGCAGACCGTAGAGAATGAAATCATTAGCGCTTATCAGGTGCGCGCCAAGCGGACGCTGGACATTTCGCCGCAGACAATGGACCAGGTTCGCACCGGCATGATTGACGTGGTGAACGGCGGCAACGGCACTGCGCATCAGGCGAGCCTGGATGGAGTCGAAGTGGCTGGCAAAACGGGGACGGCCCAGTGGGGCCCGAAGAATAAGGAGCGCACCGCCGCATGGTTCTGCGGATTCCTGCCCGCGGACGATCCGCAATATGCGTTCGCTGCCGTATATGAAGGGGACGTGGGAAGCAAGGTCCACGGGGGCAGCGCCGCCGCGCCAATGGTGGCCGACGTGTTCAAGCAGCTGTACAAATCACACACTCAGCTGGCCAACGGGAATTCACGAAAACGGGCGGTTGAGCCGGTGCAGCCGACAAGCACGCAGGAAATCCGGCGCGCTCAGCCGGTGGAAGAAGACGAGTCGGACTAACTACTGTAGCGGCAGTCTATGACCGCCGGAAACCGGAGCGCATGCATCGGCGGTCACAGACCGCCGCTACAAATCAGGCCCGCAGCCGAAGGGTGGAACGCGATCTCCGAGCGCGTTGCTAATTCACCGCGGCACAGCCGTTCATTTTGAGCAGTTCCACTGCGTGTTTTTGCCATCGAGCCCGGAGGTTTCGATCCACCACCCCGAAAAGTTAGGCCGCGGCCGTTTCCTGAAGCTCCATCGTGCCCTTGAACTTCGCTTCTTCCGGTTCGAGCCCGAAATTATTGGTGTAGAGCTCATCCACGCGCGCCATTTCATCCGCGGTCAGCGTCGATGTTCCAGGTGCGCGAGCGAACTCGATCAACTGCTCTTCATTATAGATGTTCGGCAACGTTGACGCGACGAGCGGATCCGCCAGCAGCCATTGCAAGGCGGCTTGACCAAGCGTTCGCTCGGAATTCTCAAGAAAGCGCAGTTGTTCGACCTTCTTAACGCCGTTCAACAACCAACTTCGCGGCCGATGTCCGCGGTGATCGCCGGGCGGAAATACGGTCTCTGCCGTGTACTTACCCTCGAGCATCCCTGAAGAATGCGTTACACGGATGAGGAACATCGTATCCCGGTTGAACTCTATGGCGGCTTGCTGCATCGCGCGCCCAGGATGTTGCTCCAGAATATTGTATATGTGCTGGACGCTCGTGATTTCCCGTTCCCGGATGCAATTGACGCCTTCGTAAAGCCACCCGATCGCCGGCCCCAGAGCAATGCCATAGTAGCGGCACTTTCCCGCCGCCTGCAACTGCTCCAATGTCGTCCAGAGAGCATCGTCAGCAATTTGGTCCATCCGGATATTGTGCAGTTGAAGCAGGTCAATCCGGTCGGTCTTGAGACGCTGCAATGCGGCGTCCGTCGCGCGGATGATTGCCTCGGCTGAAAAATCCTGCGGAATCTCGCGTTGCCCGCGGCCGCGAGCATCGCCGTGGGTGACAAAGTCGTAGCCCACTTTGGTCGCGATCACTATTTCGTCGCGCTGGTTCGGGAAAGCCTTAGCGATAAATTCCTCGCTGCGACCGTTTCCGTAGGTATCAGCCGCGTCGAAAAGCGTGATGCCCAGATCGAACGCCTTGTGCATCAGCCCAATGGCTTCTCCTTCGGTGAAATTCCCCCACCACCCTGTGGAGATGGTCCACAGGCCGAAACCTACCTCGCTTACGGCGAGATCGGTGTTCTTGTAAGTTCGAAAGCGCATCAGTCTAAGTATAGAGTTCCCCCTTCACCACTCAAGGTGCAACGCTGAAGCCGCCCGCACCACACTCACCCGTCCGCCGCTCTAGGTTCCGGCTGAAGCTACTCAAACGGCAAAAAGACTCCGGTGGACGTCGGACCCATGGCATTCAAGGTTGCAGGGTGATCCCCAACGCCGGGTTGCTCATCGTAGGCCACGGCTCGACCGTGAATGCCGAGTCGAGCGGTCCCACATGGAGCCACGCCGCTGAAATCCGCCGCCGCGGAGGCTTCCGCGACGTACGGTGCGCTTTTTGGAAAGAAGAACCGAGTCTGCGCGACGCGTTGTTTGTGTTTGATCCGGCGGAGATTAGCGATGTCGCGGTAGTCCCGAACTTTATCAGCGAAGGTTACTTCACACAGACGGTAATTCCGCGTGAACTCGAGTTGAACGGACCATCAACTCGGCGCAGCACCGGTCAGGTCTGGCATTATGCTCCTCCCGTAGGTAGTCATCCTGACATGACGCGGCTGCTTTTGCAGCGGGCGGCCGAGATAGCGCCTGGAATAGATCCATCTCAAACGAGCTTGCTCATCGTTGGACACGGAACCGCTCTCAACGATAACAGCGCTGCAGCAGCCAAACGTGAGGTCGAAAAGATCCGCGAACTCGGCCGCTTCGCCGCGGTTCACAACGTTTACATGGAAGAACCGCCGCTCGTTTCCGACTGGGAGAAAATCACGTGCTCGCCGAATGTCGTGGTCGTCCCGTTTTTCATTGCTGACGGCCTCCATAGTTACGAAGATATTCCGCGCCTGTTAGGCATCGTAGACGGAAGTGAAGGTTCCGCCGCCGGACCGGAACATGGTCGGGTGTTTCGCGGTAATCCGTATACCTTCCATGGCCGCTCGTTGTTCTATGCGCCCTCGATCGGCACTGACCCCGGCCTTTCCGATATCATTGTTGCCCAGGCAAAATCCGTGATTGGAACATTTGAAAACAACAGTGGCGTGGTCACATTTCCCGTCGAAATTAGCTGACTGCGCGCATGAAGGAATCGACCGTTAAGGACCTGCAGGAATTAGGAGGCTTCGTTCTGGCCGGTGGCTGCTCCAAAAGGATGAAGCAGGTCGCGCAGATGATTCGCAAGGCGCGTAACTACCGGTGGGTTGGTGTCTACAAGGTCACGAAGAAAGAATTCGTCATCATGGCCGCGAGCGACGAGGAGCCGCCGGCGTATCCGCGCTTTCCGCTGACGCAGGGCCTTTGCGGTGCTGCCTTGGAGGCCCGGAAGCCGGTCATTGTCGGCGATGTCCGCCAAGACACGCGATATCTGCCAACCTTTCACACCACCCGATCCGAGATCATCATCCCGATGATGAATGGCCACCATCATATCGTCGGCATGCTCGACGCCGAGAGCGAAAAGCTGAACGCGTTCGGCGAAGAAGATCAGCAGTTTCTCGAACGCGCAGCGCTCCTGATCGCGCACTGTCTCGCCTGACCGCCCGCTATCGGCATGGTCACGGCGACTCCCCGGCGCGCCGAAGTGCCTGTTACCGAGGCATTCACTTTCGGACAGGTTCTGGTTGTGCCGATCGCGCCAGCTGGATTTCGGCTTTCACACCGGGAGGATCGCGAGAGCTCGCACTTCTCTGAAAGTTTCAGCCGCCCTGAAGATGCACTGGCAATCGCCCGGGCGGACGATGCCGGTTTGTATAGGCCATTGAAGACCGCTCCAAATCTGCGCCATGGCTGGAGCTTGGATATTGCCGATGTGGCTGACGTCTATCGCGCACTCGATTTTTTCTACCCGGGTCGCCTGGCTGTGCTCCACGCGCACCAGAACTCACGGCTTAACATCACTCCGTTACGCGAAACGTTAGACCGGCAGAGCGGAATGTATCGCGTTGCCGGCAAAATAACCGATGAGCAACTAAACGAACTCATCGGCAATTTCTGTCGATCGGATGGCGGCTGTTTACGAACGATCCTATGGAGTCGCGACCAGAGCGGAGCCGCGCCTTCCACAAAACTGCCGGCCTCGAAGTATGACCCTGATTACGACCAGGGCGCCACGATTTGTGGCCAACCGACCGGCGCCCGCAATGTGCCGTTGCTCTGCCAGGAATCCTGCAATTTGCTCATCGCCGCATGCCGGAACGTCGTGAAAGGAACAGGAGCCGAGCGAGAGTAGAACGTTGCGGCAATCGATCGCCGCCGCTACAGCACTGAAATGATTGTTCGGGCGCGCACCGTCGTAACCATGGACGGATCACCGCTCGAAAACGGAGCGGTTGCGATCGCGGGCGGACGCATTGCGGCGGTTGGAACGTTCGAGCACGTCAAAAAAGAGCACACCGGCGAGATTCTCGACCTCGGCGAACAAATTCTCCTGCCCGGACTGATCAATGCGCATTGCCATCTCGACTACACGCTCTTACGCGGCCGGATCGAGCCACAAGGATCGTTCTCTGAGTGGATCCGGGCGATCAACACGGAGAAGGCACGCCTTTCCGCATCGGATTATGTGGCTTCAATTAATGCCGGTATCGCCGAAGCAGTACGGTTCGGCACGACATCGATCGTTAACTTCGAAGCGTTTCCCGAAATCGCGTCGCAATTCTCCCCGCCGATCCGCATTTGGTGGCTGGGAGAATTGATCGACGTACGTTCGCCTGATTCAGCGGCCAATTTGGTTGCGGAGTCTGTTCAACAATTGGAGAAAGTGCCTAACTGGGGACTGGCGCCGCACGCGCCGTTTACCGCATCCACCAATCTTTACCGCAAATGCGCAGAGGTCGGCTTCGTGAAAAACGTGCCGCTTTCCACCCATCTGGCCGAATCGGAGCAAGAGATGCAAATGTTCGCCGCTGCCTCGGGCGAGCTTTACGGTTTTTTGCGTTCGATAGGTCGCGATATGTCCGATTGCGGAAATCAGTCTCCGCTGAGTCGGTTTCTTGGCTCAATCGCCAACAGCCAAG
>C688J18823_10003148_pt1 | contig 10429 bp, 10 predicted proteins | sample HopSoiMetagenom1_FD_18823 | JGI IMG/M metagenome (IMG submission 18823) | reverse complement strand
TCGAGCTTCGAGACGCGCGAGCCGTCGCCGAGGCTCGTCTCGCCGAGGTCGCCGCCTCGGGTGTAGATCTTCGTCAGCCGGACCGGCTCGTCGCGCTCGCGGGAGCTCACCCCTGCGCCACCTCGCGCTGCCGCAGGCCGAGGATCGAGCGGGCGATCACGAGGCGCTGGATCTCGCTCGTGCCCTCGTAGATCTCGGTGATCTTCGCGTCGCGGTAGTAGCGCTCGACCGGGAACTCCTTCGTGTAGCCGTACCCCCCGAGCACCTGGATCGCCTCGGCCGTCTGGCGCCGCGCCATCTCCGAGGCATAGAGCTTCGCCTTCGCGCCCTCCTCGGTGTGTGGCCGACCCTCCTGCTTCAGCCAGGCGGCGCGGTAGACGAGCAGGCGCGCTGCGTCGAGCTCGGTCGCCATGTCGGCGAGCTTCCACTGGATCGCCTGGAACTCGCCGATCGCCTTGCCGAACTGCCGCCGCTCGAGCGCGTACTCGCGCGCGACGTCGTACGCCGCCTGGGCGATGCCGAGCGCCTGCGCGGCGATGCCGATGCGACCGCCGTCGAGCGTGGCCATCGCGACGGCGAAGCCCTTGCCCTCTTCGTGCAGCAGCCGGTCGCGCCCTACCTCGGCGCCCTCAATCGTGAGGTCGACGGTCGACGACGAGTTGAGCCCGAGCTTCTCCTCCTCGCGCGTCACACGTACGTGGTCGCCGTCGAGGATGAAGGCCGACACCCCGCGCGCGCCTGGCGTGTCCTGGTCGGTGCGCGCGAACAGCAGGACGGTGCCGCCGAAGCCGCCGTTCGTGATCCATTGCTTCGAGCCCGAGATCGACCAGCCCTCGTTGCTCGGCGTCGCCGCCGTGCGCAGCGAGCCGGCATCGGAGCCCGCGTCGGGCTCGGTCAGGGCGAACGCGCCGATCGCCTCGCCGCGGGCCAGCGGCGGGACGAAGCGGCTGCGCTGCTCGTCGCTGCCGAAGGTGAGGATCGGCAGCGTCACCGCGCTCGTGTGCACGGCGACGGTGACGCCGACTCCCGCGTCGCCGCGCGAGAGCTCCTCGAGCACGAGGATGTACGAGAGGAAGTCCGCGCCCGCACCGCCGTACTCCTCGGGGATGCACACGCCGAGCAGCCCGAGCTCGGCGAGCTTGCCGAAAAGGTCGCGCGGAAAGCCGTGCTCACGATCCCAGGTCGCGGCGTTCGGCTCGATCTCCGCCTGGGCGAACGCCCGCGCCAGCGCCTGGATCTCCCGCTGGTCGGCCGAAAGCTCGAACTCCATCGGGCCGCGAGTATAGTCGGGGCCGGTTTGGCTTCCGGGACCGCGCAGGGCACGCTGCCGTGGAGCTGGTACTCCGACGCCGACCTGCTCCGGCTCGAGCAGGAGCGGATCTTCCGCCGCGGCTGGCAGTACGTCGGTCCGGCGGAGCACGCGGCGGAGCCCGGCGACTACTTCACCTGCCGGATCGGCGACGTTCCGGTCGTCGTCACGCGCGACCGCCTGGGCGATCTGCACGCGCTCCTGAACGTCTGCCGGCATCGCGGCTCGATCGTCGCGCAGGGGCGCGGCAACCGCGAGACGCTGCAGTGCCCGTACCACGCCTGGACGTACGGTCTCGACGGCCGCCTGCGCGCGGCGCCTCGCGCCAACCGTGAGCCGGGGCTCGACACCGACAACATCGCGCTGCGCGAGCTCCGCGTCGAGAGCTGGGGGCCGCTCCTGTTCGTGAACGCCGACGAGAACGCGGCGCCGCTCGCCGGGACGCTCGGCCCCGTCCCCGAGCTGGTCGCGGCTGCTGGGATCGAGCCCGACTCTCTGCGCTTTCGCCGGCGCGGCGAGTTCGAACTCAGCTGCAACTGGAAGATCGCGATCGAGAACTACCTCGAGTGCTACCACTGCGCCGTGGCGCATCCCGGCTTCAGCGCGGTGGTCGACGTCTCGCCCGACGCCTACACGCTCGACACGCACGAGCTCGGCTCGAGCCAGTTCGGCCCGACGAAGCGCGGCGAAGGCGCGGTCGAAGGCCAGTTCCATTGGCTCTGGCCGACCACGAAGGTCTACGCCCTCCCCGGCCCGCAGAACCTCGCGGTCGGCCCGCTCGCGCCGCTCGGCCCGGAAGCGACAACCGGCTTCCTCGACTACTTCTTCCCGGAAGACGTCGGCGAGGCGGAGGTCGAGGAGCTGCTCGCGTTCGACGACCAGGTCGGGCTCGAGGACCGCGCGCTCGTCGAGTCCGTGCAGGCCGGCGTTCGCTCGGGCCTCCTCGAAGAGGGCCGCCTGATGCCCGAGAGCGAGCGGTTGCTCTCGCACTTCCAGCAGCTCGTCCGCGAGGCGCTGGCATGAGGGTGCTGCTGCTGGCAGGGGCGGTCGCGCTGCTGGCCGCCGGCTGCGGCTCGAGTTCGCCGTCGGCCGAGAGCGTCGTCCGCGCCTGGAGCCAAGCGCTGAACACCGAGGACAACGCCAAGGCAGCCGACCTGTTTGCTCCCGGCGCCGAGATCGTCCAGGCCGGCCGGGTGATCAGGCTGCGCACGCACGCACAGGCCGTGCGGTGGAACTCCACGCTGCCGTGCTCCGGGCAGATCGTCTCGATCACGACGACCGGACACACGGCGACCGCGACGTTCAAGCTCGGCGACCGGGCGAACAGCCGCTGCGACGCGCCCGGCGAACGGGCGACGGCCATCTTCCGCGTCACCAAGGGGAAGATCGTGCTCTGGCACCAGACGGGCGAGAACGGCCCGCCGCAGTCCTCGGCCTAACCCGTAGCCGCGAGCGGCCGCCGCTCGGTCAGCTCGCGGCGGATGCGCCGCAACGTGCGCTCGCGCGTGCGGAAGGCGTCGATCACCGCAGGGTCGAACTGCTTGCCGGACTGCGCCTCGAGCTCGCGCCCCGCGGCCGCCCAGGTCATCGCGCGCCGGTACGGCCGGTCGCTCGTCATCGCGTCGAGCGCATCGGCGACGGCGAAGACCCGCGCCGCGGCCGGGATCTCCTTGCGTGCGCGCCGGTCGGGATAGCCGCCGCCGTCCCAGCGCTCGTGGTGGGAGCGAACGATCTCGAGGCCCTTGTCGTGCAGGAAGCTGACCCCTCGCAACAGCTGCTCGCCGAGCACCGTGTGCGTCTCCATCAGCCTGCGCTCGGACACGGTCAGCGGCCCCGGCTTCTGCAGGATCCGGTCGGGGATCCCGATCTTGCCGACGTCGTGGAGCATGAAGCCGTAGGCGACGCTCTCGTCCTCGACGATCTCGGGCGCGGCGAGCCGAGCGAGCTCGAGGGCGTAGTGATGGACACGCTGCGAGTGCTGGCCGGTTCCGCTGTCCTTCGATTCGAGTGCGCCCGCTAGTGCCGTGACCGTCTCGTGGTAGGCGGCCTCCAACAGGCGTCGCTGCCCGCGCTCGAGCTCGAGCAGATGACGCAGGTCGCGTGCGTAGAGCAGCAGCTGCTCGTCGGGCTTCTTCTTGCGGCTGGCGCGGAACGGCGTCGCGTGGAGGCCGGCCGCGACGCGCTCGACGACCGCGAGCAGCTCGAGCGGGCTGAACGGCTTCAGCACGAGCGCTTCGGCCCCGACCTCCTTCGCGCGGGCGTCGCTCGTCATCTCGGAGCCCGTCAGCAGCACGACCGGGATGTCACGCGTCGCGCGCGAGCCCTTCAGCCGCGCGCAGAAGCTGGCGCCGTCGAGGCCGGGCATGCTCACGTCCATCACGATCGCGTCCGGCCGCGAGGCGGCTATGCGCGCCTCGGCGGTCGCGGCGTCGCCGGCTTCGTCGACCTCCACGTCGACAGCCTCGAACGTCGTGCGCAGCAGCGCCCGGAGTCCGTCGTCGTCGTCCACGAGCAAGAGGCGCAACTCGACCTCCTTCGAGACCTCGATGAATGGGAGCGGTCGGTAGACCTAGCGGCCTCTAATAGATGTAGAAACCTGCGCCAGACTTGCGGCCCAGTTTGCCTGCTGCCACAAGCTCTCTCAGCAGAGGGCAGGGCTCGTAGCGGTCGTCGCCGAGGCCGTCACGCAGGACTTCCATGATCGCGACGCACGTATCCAGGCCGATCAGGTCCGCGAGGGCGAGCGGCCCCAGCGGGTGAGCGAAGCCGAGTTTCGCGATCGTGTCGATCGCCTCGGCCTCGGCGACGCCGTCGTGGAGCGCCCACACGGCCTCGTTCAGATACGGCATCAGGATCCGGTTCGAGACGAACCCCGGAAAGTCGTTCGCGACGGCCGGCGTCTTGCCGAGCTCGACCGCGAGCGCCGTGATCGCCTCTGCCGTCTCGTCCGAGGTCTCGCGGCCGCGCACGACCTCGACGAGCTTCAGCACGGGCACCGGGTTGAAGAAGTGCATGCCGATCACGCGCTCCGGCCGCGAGGTCGCGGCGGCGAGCGTGCTGATCGGGATCGAGGAGGTGTTCGACGCGAGCACCGCCCCCGCCGGCAGCGCCTCGTCGGCGCGGCGGAAGACGTCCTCCTTGACGGTGGCGTCCTCGACCACAGCCTCGACCATCAGGTCGGCCGCGACCAGATCGTCGACCGGGGAGACGCGTGCGAGCACCTCGTCCGGGTCGGAGCCGCCCTTCTCGGCCAGCTTCGTCAGGCTCTTGCGCATCGTCTCGAGCCCGCGCTCGACCGCGCCGGGCGCGGCGTCGTAGAGCGACACGTTGCGGCCCGAGGCGCGACGACCTGCGCGATCCCGCCGCCCATCTGTCCCGCGCCGACGACGAGCACGTGCTCGAACCGCACGCCTAGACCTCCAGCAGGAGGGCGTCGCCCTGGCCGCCACCGGAGCAGATCGCTGCGAGGCCGAGGCCGCCGCCGTTGCGGCGCAGCTCGTGGATCATCGTCGCGAGGATCCGGGCGCCGGAGGCGCCGATCGGGTGGCCGAGCGCGACGGCGCCGCCGTTCACGTTCACCTTCTCCGGGTCGGCGCCGAGCATCTTCGTCGAGTTCAGCACGACCGACGAAAACGCCTCGTTGAGCTCGACGCGCTCGACGTCGTCGATCGTCTTCCCCGCCTTCTCCAGCGCGATCGCCCCTGCCTTCGCGGGCGTGCGCGCGAGGTAGGCGAACTCGTCGGCGACGTAGCCCTGCGAGACGATCGTGGCCAGTACCTCGAGGCCGCGCCGCTTGGCGAAGTCCTCGCTCGTGACGACGAGTGCGCCGGCGCCGTCGTTCACGCCTGGCGCGTTCCCCGCGGTCGTCGTGCCCTCGGGGTCGAAGACGGGCTTCAGGCGGGCGAGCTTCTCGATCGAGGTGTCGCGGCGCGGGCCCTCGTCGACCGCGAACTCGCCGACGGGGACGATCTCCGACTCGAAGCGCCCCTCGTCGATCGCCTCGACCGCGCGCTCGTGCGAGCGGAGCGCCCACAGATCCTGGTCCTCCCGCGAGATGCCGAGCTCGCGCGAGACGAACGACGCCTGCTCGACCATGTGCTTCGAGTCGAAGCTCGAGGTGAGGCCGTCGTGGGTCATCAGGTCGATCAGGGTGCCGTCGCCGAGCCGGTAGCCGAAGCGCGCCTTCTTCAAGACGTACGGCGCGTTCGACATCGACTCCATGCCGCCGGCGACGACCACCTCGACATCGCCGGCGCGGATCATCTGGTCGGCGATCTCGACCGCGCGGATCGAGGACGCGCAGACCTTGTTGATCGTGTCCGAGGGAAGCTCGATCGGCAGACCGGCGCCGACCGTCGCCTGGCGCGAGGGCGCCTGGCCCACGCCGCCCTGGAGCACCTGGCCCATGATCGCGTACTCGACCTCGCCATCCTCCACGCCTGCGCGGTCGAGCGCCGCACGAATCGCGATCGCCCCCAGCTCCGGCGCCTGCTGGTCGACGAGCGCGCCGCCGAGCCGCCCGAAGGGCGTGCGAACGGCCGAGACGATGACGGAGCGGGACATCGCGCTGAGCCTAGCGAGTGAAGTCGAGACCGGGCTCGAGCCGCTGCGCGAACGCCGCGACGAGCCGCGCGGCGGCCTCGACGTCGGCCAGCGCGACGACCTCGGTCGGGGTGTGGATGTAGCGCGTTGCCAGCGAGATCAGGCCGGTCGCGATCCCGGCGCGGCTCACGTATGCAGCATCCATGTCGGTCGCCGTCTCGCCCGCCGAGACATTCACCGTGTACGTGATCCCCTCCGCCTCGGCGGCTTCCACGAGCAGATCGAAGACCTGCGGGTTGATCGTCGGCCCGCGGTTGATCACCGGCCCACCGCCGAGCTTCGACTCGCCCCAGCCCTTCGCGTCGCCCTCGGGGACGTCGGTCGCGTCCGTCACGTCGACGGCAACCGCGATCTGCGGGCGCAGCGAGAAGACGCTCGTCCTGGCGCCGCCGAAGTCGCCGACCTCCTCCTGCACCGCCGCGATGGCGGCCACCTCGCCGGGAGCGCCGCCCGCCTCTGCGACCAGGCGCGCGGCCTCGAGCGCAACGAACGCTCCCAGGCGGTTGTCGAGGGCGCGCGAGGCGAGACGGCCGTTGGCGAGCTCGATGGGCTCGCCCGCGATCACGGCGACGTCGCCGAGCCGTATCAGCCCGAGCGCGTCCGCGCGGTCGCGGGCACCGATGTCGATGTGCAGCTGGTCGAGCTCGACCTGCGGCGGCTTGTCGCCGCGCTTCGGCCGCTTGAGCCCCTGGCGCCCGATCACGCCCGGAACGGACCCCGCGCGTGTCAGCAGCTCGACGCGCTGGCCGAGCAGGACCTCGGGTCGCCACCCGCCGACGCCGCGGAAGAAGAGGAAGCCGTCTTCGTCGACGTGGGTGACGATCACGCCGATCTCGTCGATGTGCCCGAGCACGACGAGCAACGGCCCGTCCGCCGTGCCCGCCACCCGCGCGACGGACGAGCCCATCGCGTCGCTCGTGACCTCGGCGAAGGCGCCCGCGGCTTCCCGCCACACGGCCGAGGCGGCGGTCTCGTAGCCCGACGGCCCGGGCGCCGTCAGCAGCTTCCGCAGGAGTTCCGGCGTAGCCATGCGGCACCAAGCCTATGACCCGTTTGCCGTCGACGGAGGCGGGAAGCGGTCTTGCGAAGACGACGAAAGGAGCAAACGTGCCTACATGGGGATGGGTTCTGATCGCGGTCGCCGCGGTCGCCGCCATTGCCCTACTCGCCTGGAGCGCCTACGCCTCACGGCGTCGCAAGCGCCTGCAGGAGCGCTTCGGCAGCGAGTACGACCACACGGTCGCCGACGCGCCCAGCCGCCGCGAGGCGGAGTCGGAGCTCAGCGAGCGCGAGAAGCGCCGCGAGGAGCTGCAGATCCAGCCGCTCGACCAGGCCTCTCGCGACCGCTACGCGAGCGAGTGGCACAACACGCAGGCGAGGTTCGTCGACGACCCGGAGGCGGCCGTGGACGAAGCCGACCGGCTGATCCAGGAGGTCATGCGAGAGCGCGGCTACCCCGTCGACGACTTCGAGCAGCGGACGGCCGACCTCTCGGTCGACCATCCCGAGGTGATGTCGAACTACCGCGCCGCGCATGGGATCTCGGTCGCCAACCAGCGCGGCAAGGCGTCGACCGAGGATCTGCGCACGGCGATGGTTCACTATCGCGCGCTCTTCGTGGAGCTGCTCGAGCAGGAGGAGCCCGCACGCACGTGATCTCCCTTGACGGCCCGCCCCAGCTGCGCCTACGCTGCGAGCGATGACTCTCGCACCGCGCAACTGGGGCTGGGCCTGGCGCCACGAGCGGAGCGGGAGCGTCGCCTGACCTGATCTAGACGCACCCGTTCCGCTCGTAGACCTTCCAGACGGAGGGTCTTTTTTGTTGCCATGAACGCACTCACCGTCATCTCCACCGACCTCCTCACTCCGCTCGGGGCCTACCTTCGCCTGCGCGAGGGCGCCGCCGCGAGCTTCCTGCTGGAGTCGGTCGAGCAGGGGCGGCTCGGGCGCCACTCCTTCGTCGGCTGCGGGTCGCGCGTCGTCGGCTTCGACGAGGCCGAGACGTGCGGCCTGCCGGTCGTCGGCTACCTCGGCTACGAGCATGCGGCGCGCCTGGAGCCCACGGTGCCCGTGCCCGACGACGGACGCGCGCTGCCAGAGGACCGGTTCGTCGTCGCCGAGATCCTCGTCCGCTTCGATCACGCCGCCGGGATGGCGGAGGTGCTGTGCGGCGACCCGGGCGCGGTGAGCGACCTGCTTGCCGGGCCGCAGCCTTCGGCGACACCGCCCGCGCGCTCGCGCGCCGGCTCGACGCGCCGTCTCCCGTCACGGCACCAGTACGAACGCGCCGTGGTAGCCGCGAAGGAGCACATCCGCGCGGGCGACGCCTTCCAGGTCGTCCTCTCCCAGCGGGCCGAGCGGCCGACGTCGGCGAGCGCGCTCGAGCTCTACCGCTCGCTGCGGCGCGTGAACCCCTCGCCGTACCTGTTTCTGCTGGAACTCGACGGCCTCGCGCTCGTCGGCTCCTCGCCGGAGACGCTCGTCAAGGCCGAGGGCCGGCGCGCGTCCGTCAATCCGATCGCGGGCACGACGCGCCCCGGCGAGGGCGACGCCGAGCGGCTGCTGTCCTCCGAGAAAGACCGCGCGGAGCACGTGATGCTCGTCGACCTCGGCCGCAACGACCTCTCGCGCGTCTGCCGCCCCGGGTCGGTCGAGGTCGCGCGCTTCCTCGAGCCGGAGCGGTTCTCGCACGTGACGCACCTGGTCTCGGAGGTCGTCGGCGAGCTGCAGCCGGACGTTTCGCACTTCGACCTGCTGCGTGCCTGCTTCCCGGCCGGCACCGTCTCCGGCGCGCCGAAGGTGCGGGCAATGCAGCTGATCGCGGAGCTCGAGCGGTACCGGCGCGGGCCGTACGGCGGCGCCGTGCTGTACGCCCTGCCGGGCGAGGCGCTCGACGCGTGCATCGCGATCCGAACCGTCGTGCTCGACGACGGCGTGGCGCTGCTGCAGGCCGGCGCGGGGATCGTGGCCGACTCCGACCCGGCCGCCGAGCACGACGAGTGCCTGCGCAAGCTGGCGGCGCTGGAGCTCGCGATCGAGCTCGCGGAGGCGCGGGGATGATCTTGCTGATCGACAACTACGACTCGTTCACGTACAACCTCGCCCACCTGTTCGGCGAGCTGGGAGCGGAGGTGAGGGTGCTGCGAAACGACGCGATCGACGCGGACGAGGCTGAGCGGCTCGCCCCCTCGCATCTGGTCGTCTCCCCCGGACCCGGGCGGCCCGGCGACGCCGGAGCGACGGTCGAGATCGTCAAGCGGCTGGCGCCGACGACGCCGACGCTGGGCGTCTGCCTCGGCCACCAGGCGATCGTCGAGGCGTTCGGCGGCGAGGTCGGTCTCGCAGTGAAGCTCGTCCACGGGAAGCCGAGCCCGATCGAGCATGACGGCCGCGGCCTTTTCGCCGGGCTGGCGCCGCGCTTCGAGGCCGGCCGCTACCACTCGCTCGCCGCGACGGCCGTGCCGGAGTGCCTCGAGGTCTCGGCGCGCTGCGGCGACGGCGAGGTGATGGCCGTCCGCCACCGCGAGCTGCCGGTCGACGGCGTCCAGTTCCACCCGGAGTCGGTGCTCACGCCGGCCGGGCCCGAGCTGGCGCGCAACTTCCTCGAGGGCGCGCGATGACGGTTCAGCAGGCCCTCGCCCGACTGCTGGACGGCCACGACCTGACGCGCGAGGAGGCGCGGACGGTGATGGACGAGGTGATGGAGGGCGAGGCGACCCAGGCGCAGATCGGGGGCTTCCTGGTGGCGTTGCGCCTGAAGGGGGAGACTGCGGACGAGATCGCCGGCTGCGCGGAGGCGATGCGCGCGCACGTGCTCGCCGTGCGGCCGCGGCGCGACGACCTCGTCGACACCGCGGGCACCGGCGGCGACGGCGCTCGGACGATCAACATCTCGACGGCGGCCGCGCTGGTGGCGGCGGCTGCCGGCGCAGGCGTCGCGAAGCACGGCAACCGCGCGGTCTCGTCGGCGTCGGGCTCCGCGGACGTGCTCGAGGCGCTCGGCTTTCGGCTGGAGCTGCCGCCGGAGCGGATCGAGCGCTCGATCGACGAGCTCGGCTTCGGCTTCCTCTTCGCGCCGACTCACCACCCCGCCATGCGCCACGCGGCGCCGGTGCGCCGCGAGCTGGCGGCGAGGACGGTCTTCAACGTGCTCGGCCCGCTGACCAACCCCGCCGGTGCCCGGGCGCAGGTGGTCGGCGTCTATGCGCCCGGCCTCGTGCGCACGATCGCCGAGGTGCTCGCGCAGCTCGGCTCCCGGCGCGCGTTCGTCGTCCACGGTGCCGGTGGGATCGACGAGCTCTCGCCGATCGGGCCGAACCTCGTCTGCGAGGTGGTCGAGGGGTCGGTGCGCGAGCGCGAGATCGACCCGCTCGAGCTCGGCGTCCCCCGCTGCGAGCCTGACGAGCTGCGAGGCGGCTCGCCGGCCGACAACGCGCAGGCGATCCGCGACGTCTTCCGCGGCGCCGACGGCGGCCGCCGCTCCGCGATCCTGCTCAACGCTGCCGGGGCGATCGCAGC
>C688J18823_10003147_pt1 | contig 10430 bp, 10 predicted proteins | sample HopSoiMetagenom1_FD_18823 | JGI IMG/M metagenome (IMG submission 18823) | reverse complement strand
TCTGCTCTAGGCTTGCAGCTCGCCTCTGGCCTCGCCGTCGTGGGTGAGATGCGCGCGTCGCGCGCTAGTCTGCCGAACCTGCGCCCCTCTTGTGCGGTGGCACCATTGCTGCACGCGTCCCGACCTCAATGCAGGCAGCCAGTGGCGAGGTGGCCGAGTTGTGAACATTCTGCATCGCCTCACGTTCGCTCGTGGAAGCGAATCGCTGGAGTTCGTGCGAACGCTCCGCGAGCTCAGCGCGACCCATCTCGACGGCGAAGTCGTCGGCATTGGCCCGGTGCTCGTGTACGGCGCCCGCATCGTCGCGCCCGATATGCCGGCGGAGCTCTACGTGAGCATCGGCGCGCTGACACTCGTGCACCTGCTCGGCATCCAGGCGGAGGCGACGAGGCGCGGCGGCAAGCTTCCCAATGAAGCCGAGCTCCCCGCGGACATGGCGCTGCTGTTCACGGCGGCGTCGAGGCCGGACGAACACGTCCTCGGACCCTGATCCAATGAAAAGGCCCACGATTTCTCGTGGGCCGTCTGCCAGTCGCGTTTGCCGTTAGGCACTCACGGCAGAACGAAGTCGACGCGCTGTTGAATTGGATAGTTGCTGCTGTTGAGCGTCGCGATCACGGTGTACTTGCCGCGAGTCGGGGGATGCTCCCAGCGTTCGCCGACACTCATCGTCTCGCCGCCGCTGAGCAGCTTGTTCTGCAGCGCCTGCGTGAAGAGACGCGACGTGCTCCAGCGCCAGAGCTCGCGGCCCGTGGAATCCACGACGACGAATTCGTGCGTCTGACCATTCGGGAACGCGACCTCGACGTGCTTCCGGCCCTGATTCGTCACGTGCAGCGCGAACTGCACTCCCTCGCGGCTGGGCTTCACGTCGAGCTGCGAGAAGATGCCCGCCCCATCGCTATGAGAATGCGTCGTCCCCTGCTGAACGACTGGTGCGGCGGTCGCGAGGCTCGCGGTCGAGGCGGCCTCGGAGTGGGTACGCGGACCGCACGCAAATGCGAGCGCGCCAGCGCACAGCAGTGCGATGGCAACGCGGGACGGCGAAAGCGATGAGGAGGACATGAACCCCGGAAGCGAACTGCGATGAGCGGGTCGGGCCGAAACCGGCGATTGGCCAAAGCGATCCGCTCACAATCCAAGCGGGGCGCAACTTAACCAAGCGGGTGACGAATGGTCAACATGAGTAGTAACACCAGAAGTAACGTTCAGAAAATGACTTGGATCACCATTTCAACAATCGGCTCACCTGGGTTTTTCAGCCCGCCGATTCGCTTGCGAAAAATTTCACAAGCTCCTAGCTTTCGCGCCGAAACGAGGCACTGAACCAGGGGAAGGTATGACCGAGCCTGGTCCGTCCGGCGGCCAGCCGGGACCCCGAAACGCATCCAAGCCAGCTTCAGGGGCCGAGTACGCGGGCGCCGGGCTGCAGCTCGCGATGACCCTGGTCGCCTTCATGTTCCTGGGCATCTGGCTGGACAAGCGCCTCGGCAGCTCGCCCTGGTTCGTGTTGATTTGCGTGTTCGCCGGCTTTGGTGCCGGCTTCTACTCGATTTATAGAAGACTCATGGGTTCGGCGAAGCGAGACAGTGGGGGAACGGGTCGGGGAGGAAGCGGAGGAGCAGGAGGTTCCGCCCGATGACGCACGCCATTTCCCGCTACGCCCTGGTGACGATCGCACTGATCGCCCTCGCGGCCTGGCTGCTCACCCTCGCGCTCACCGACCCGGGAGCGGCCTCCGCCATCGGGATCAGCGCTGCCGTCGCCGTCGTCGTCCAGGTTGCCGCGTTCGCCGTCACTACGTTGATGGCGCCGAAGAACATCATCGCGGCGTGGGGCGCCGGTGCCCTGGCCCGCATGCTGACGCTCTTCATCTACGCGCTGGTCGCGGTGAAGGTCCTCGGACTACAACCCGTGCCGGCGCTGATCAGCCTCGCCGTCTTCCTCTTTCTCTCAACGCTCCTCGAGCCACTGTTTCTGCGACGATGAGATACCGACCGCTCTCACTCGCGATCTTCGCCGCGATCGCGCTGGCGGCCGCTCCGCTTTCGGGCCAGCAGGCCGAGCATCGGGCGCAGGAGCCCGGCGCGCAGCTGGCGCACAAGGCGCTCGGACCCGCGGACATCATCATGCCCCACATCACGGACTCGAAGAAGCTCGAGCTTCCCTGCTGGAAGGGCTGGGAGGAGTGGGGCTGTGAGGTGACGCTCCCGACGTGGAACGTGAACCTGGGTGGCCGTGTCGTCGACTTCGGACCCACAAAGCATGTTGTGTGGCTTCTCATTGCCGCGATCTGCACCGGCCTTGTCGTCGGCTTCGCGGCGCGATCACATCGGCGCAGCAGTGCTGCGATCGGAAGGCCGAAAGGCTTCGCCGCTGGATTGGAAGGGGTAATTCTGTATCTGCGGAATGAAGTGTTCATGCCAGCGCTCGGCGGACACGGCGGTGAGAAGTATATCCCGTTCGTGCTTTCGCTCTTCTTCTTCATTCTCTTCTGCAATCTGTTCGGCCTCATGCCGTACGGGTCGACGCCGACCGGCAACATCAATGTGACGATGACGCTCGCGGTCGTGACGTTCGTCGTCGTCGAGATCGCCGGAATGCGCGCGCTTGGCCGAGGCTACATCAATACGATCGTGTATTGGCCGCACGACATGCCGCTCTATCTGAGGCTCCCGCTCTCGGTGATTCTGACGCCCGTCGAGCTACTCGGAAAGTTCACGAAGCCTTTTGCCCTGACGGTTCGTCTCTTCGCGAATATGATCGCGGGACACGTGATCATCCTCGCGCTCATCGGGCTCATCTTCATGTTCGGATGGCTCGTGTCGCCCTTGGCTATTGCCATGGCGCTGTTCATCATGATTCTCGAGATCGTGGTCGCCTTCATCCAGGCGTTCGTATTCTCCCTCCTGGCGGCCGTTTTTGTCGGCCAGATTCGCGCCGCACACCATTAACCCTGTTCCTTGTCATCCTGAGGAGCAAAGCGACGAAGGATCCACGCGAGATCCAGTAGATCCTTCGCTTCGCTCACGATGACAGATTCACAAGAGGGTCTCGCTCGCTCCACGAGGCCTGAGATCGTAGCTGGTCGAGCGACCAGCGATTCCCGTTGAGGCCCGGACCTCGCTGACGGGGAGCGCCAGTGGCGCGGAGCATTGGCAATTCACGTTGTACGAATGGAGATCGAGCATGTTCATCCTTCCGCTGCTGCAGGCGGCGACCGGTTTCACGAAAGACTACGCCGCCGCGTGGGCGATGCTCGGCGCCGGCGTGGGCGCCGGTCTGGCGGTGATTGGCGCAGGTATCGGCATCGGGCGCATCGGTGGTTCGGCTACCGAGGCGATGGCGCGCCAGCCCGAGATCGCGGGCACCATTCAGACGGGCGGTCTCATTCTCGCCGCCCTCATCGAGGGCGCGGCGCTGTTTGCAATCGTTGTCGCTCTACTCATCTCACTCAAGTTCACGTACCCGACCTGAACGTTCGCCGGAGCTCGAGTATCCGGGAGCTCGGGCTCCGACACCCACATTGCTGGACCTTTGAGATTGCCAATGCGCACGCTGTCCCTGTCGCTCGCCATTCTGCTCACGAACGCTTCGGCGCTTCTCGCCCAAGAGGCCGCGGCAGAGCCGAAGTCCGGGTTGATGGACATCCGCCTGAACTTGATGTTCTGGACGCTGATCATCTTCGGCATCCTGTACTGGGGTCTGCGTTCCTGGGCGTTCCCCGCTATCCTCGGTGAAGTCGACAAGCGCGAGAAGGCGCTCCAGGACGCGATCGACGCCGCGAAGCGCGATCGCGACGAGGCGCAACGGCTGCTCGAGGACCACCAGCGACAGATCGAGGCGGCGCGGGGCGAGGCACAGAAGCTGATCGCCGACGGACGCGCGGTCGCCGAGAAGATGCGGACCGACCTGCTCGAGCAGACGCATCACGAGCAGCAGACGATGCTGGAGCGGGCGCGCCGCGAAATAGAGGCGGAGAAAGATCGCGCGGTCGCACAGCTGCGTCGTGAGGCGGTGAATCTCGCCATCGCCGGCGCGAGCAAGGTGATCGAGCAGAATCTCGACAACACGAAGAATCGCCAGCTCGTCGAGGGCTTCCTCGCGTCGCTGCCGGCGATCCAGACGAGTGGCCGCTGATGCGTGAGACGACCATCGCGCGCAACTACGCGGAGACGCTGCTCGAGCTGGCGCGTCGCGCCGGCGATCTGACGACGTGGGGGCAGGCGGTGGACGACGTGGCGGACGCGATGCAGAACGATCGGACGCTGCGGCTCTTCCTCGAGTCGCCGAGAGTGTCGGCGGCGCAGAAGAATGAGATTCTGGGTCGCGCGTTCGAGGGGCAGCTGCCGCACGTCTTCGTGCGCTTTCTGCAGGCCCTGGTGAATCATCGGCGCCAGATGCTGCTCCCGCAGATCGCAATTCAATTTCACGATCTCGTGGATGAGGTGGAGGGGCGGCTGCACGCGAACGTGACCGTCACCGCCGACCCCAGCGATGCGGAGCGTCGCGCGATCTCGCAGGAGCTCTCTCGCGCGTACGGCAAGGAGGTCGTGCCGCACTTCCTCGTGAATCCGGCGATTCTCGGCGGCGTCGTCGTGCGCGTCGGCGATACGGTGCTCGACGGCTCTGTCCGCCGCCGGCTCGCCTCGCTCCGGAGCCGGATGCTGACGCCGCGCACGTAAGGCTCCTTCGCCTCCGCAGAGCCCAGAGTCTTGGGACGCGAAGGACGCGAATTTGGAGTGAATCACCGAGCGTCAGGCTCAACGCGCGCGCCTGGCTCTCCGTACTTGCTCGGGGCGGACTCCAATCCGCACCTTCTCGCTCCATGCCCACACCCCGGAGTTGTAACGATGCCTACCCGCCGTCGGCTCACGCTGACCGGCCGCTGGCCATTGGCTGCGGCCGCTTTGCTCACCTCGATCGCTCTCCCCCTGCACGCGCAGGACGTCGCGCAGCAGGGCGCGCTCAAGGAGATTCTCGCCAAGGAAACGTTCATCCGCCCGCCCGCGGCGATCGAGAAGATCGTCACGGCGCCCTGGCAGCAGAACGTCACCCTCAGCAACCAGAGCCCCGATCACAAGCATTTCCTCAAGCTCGAGAGCGAGGGAATGCCGAGCGTGCAGCAGTTCGGCAAGGCGCACTACTACCTCGGCGGACTCCAGGTCGACTACAAGGCGAATCGCGCTCGCACGCTGACGACGCGAGGCGCCGCCGGCCTCGAGATCATCGATGGGTCGACCGGTCAGTCGCGCGGGATCGAGACGCCGAAGGGGGCGACGGTTAGCAGCCCGAAGTGGTCGCCCGACGGCAGCGAGATCGCGTACCTCGCCAACTTCGACGACGCGACACACGTCTACGTGGCTGACGTCGCGACGGGGAAGTCGCGCAAGATCACGAAGACTCCACTCCTCGCGACGCTCGTGACCGCTCCCGAGTGGACGAATGGCGGCAAGTCGCTCGTCACGGTGCTCGTCCCGGAAGGCCGCGGCGCCGAGCCGCAGCATCCGACGATCGAGACGGGTCCGCAGGTCCGCATGGTTGGCGAGGCGAAGAACAAGACGCGGACGTATCGCGACTACTCGCTCCTTCACGATCCGCACGAGCAGGCGCAGCTGGAGTACTACACAACGGGTCAGCTCGCCGTCATCGACGCGAAGAGCGGCGCGGTGAAGAAGATCGGCGCGCCGGCGATGATCACAGCCGTCGATCCGTCGCCCGACGGTGCGTACCTGCGCGTGACGACGATGCAGAAGCCGTTCTCCTATCTCGTCCAGTATCAGAACTTCGGCACGCTCGAGCAGATCTGGGACGCGACCGGCAAACCGATTGCCGAGCTGGCGAAGCGACCGCTGCGAGCCGGCGACAACGCTCTAGGTGACGACGGCAACGGTGGTCCGGCCGCCGCCGACACGGCCAAGCGGGACTTCGGTTGGCTGCCTAACGGCAAGGGTCTCTACTACCTGCAGATGGAAGCGGCGCCACGTGGCGGCGCGCAAGCGGACAGCGCTCCGTCGGACGAGCCGGGCGCCGGCCGCGGCGGACGGGGTGCGGCGCGTCGCGATCATCTGTATGTGTGGGACGCTCCATTCACCGCGGGCAGCGCGCGGCAGCTTTTCCAGAGCAACAATCGCATTAGCGACCTGCTCTGGTCGGAGGACGGCCAGCTCGTCTTCGCGGCGGAGAACGCGACCGGATCGAGCCAGGTGTACGCGACGTACCTCAGCGACCCGACGAAGCACTATCCAATCGCGCGGATCCGCGGCGTGAACCTCTCGCTTGGCACGTTAGGCAACGGGCGGTTTGGCGGTGGCGGACGCGGTGGCAACGGCGCGGACTCGCTGACGTTCTATCAGAATCCGGGCACGCTGATGTCGCGGCCCGGCCGCACGGTGAGCGAGGTCGCGCTCCTCTCGAGCGACGGCAACTACGCCTACCTCAGCGGCACGCAGTACTTCCGCACCTGGTCCGACAGCGCACCGCGTCCGTTCATCGACCGCGTCGAGATCAAGACCGGCAAGAAGGAGCGGGTCTTCCAGAGCGCGGCCGATGTCTACGAGCGCGTCGCCGCGCCACTCGACGACGACTTCGCCCGCGCGATCGTCATCCGCGAGTCGCCAACGATGGTGCCGGACTCGTACCTCCGCGACATGAAGTCGGGTCAGGTCACGCAGCTCACGCACAACAAGGACTACGCGCCGGAGATCAGCCAGGCGATCCGGAAGCGAGTGCCGGTGACGCGCGCCGACGGCTACCGGTTCTTCGTCGACGTGACGCTGCCGCGCGACTACAAGGAAGGAACGCGGCTGCCGGCGTTCTTCTGGTTCTATCCATACGAGTACACCGACCAGGCGGGCTACGACCGCACGAAGCGGACGGAGAACCGGAACCAGTTCCACGCGTCGGCGCCAAACAATAAGGAACTGCTCATCACGCAGGGCTACGCCATCGTCCAGCCGGACGCGCCGATCGTTGGGCCGGCGGGCCGGATGAACGACAATTACGTGAACGACCTGCGGAACAACCTGTCGGCGGTGATCGACGAGCTCGATCGTCTCGGCTACATCGATCGGTCGCGGTTAGGCATCGGCGGCCACAGCTACGGCGCGTTCAGCACGGTGAACGCGATGGTGCACACGCCGTTCTTCAAGGCTGGCATTGCCGGCGACGGCGCGTACAACCGCACGCTGACGCCGAACAACTTCCAGAGTGAGCGGCGCGATCTGTGGGAGGCGCGGGACACGTATCTCGCGATGTCGCCGTTCCTCTATGCTGACCATCTGACTGGAAACCTTCTGATGTATCTCGGCGCCGAGGATCAGAACGTCGGCACCGATCCCACGAACTCGCTCCGGCTCCTGCACGCGCTGCAAGGCATGGGCAAGACGGCGGCGCTGTACATCTATCCGTACGAGGACCACGGTCAGGTGACGAAGGAGACGATCCTCGACCAGTGGGCGCGCTTCACGGCCTGGCTCGACCTGTACGTGAAGTCGAGTGGCAGGACGGACAAGAAGATTGCGGTAATACCTTAAAGGCAGCTATCTGCTATCAGTCAATAGCTATCAGGAAGTAGTGAACGAAGCGTTCATCTGATTTTCATCCTGAGCGCAGCGAAGGATCTACTCGACTCGAGTAGATCCTTCGTCGCTTCGCTCCTCAGGATGACAAAGCTCACCAACGCTTCGTACCGAACTCCCTGATAATTATGGACTATGGACTGATAGCTGCTCTTACAGTTCGTCCGCGATCGCCGCGATCTCCTCGGCGTCCTTCCATGCCGTAGCGAGCAGGGCGAGCTCGCCCTCGAGCGCGCGGCGCTCGGTCTCTTCGTGCATCGCCATCTCGAGCGCCAGTCGCTCCGCGGGCTCGAGGCGGAGCGCGCCGAGCTGGCGATACGAGTTGAGCATCGAGAACACACGGCCGCGGGCCGCGCCGAGGTGCGAGATCGACGCGAGGTATCCGGCGGCGTCGCCACGACGCTCGATGCGCGACACCGCCGTCTTCACCTGATCGTCCGACGCGCCGAGCCGGTTGGCGCTGGCGACGAGCACGCTCATCGTCTGCAGCGCCGCGGTGCCATCGTAGCGTGCGATGCCGCCATCGTGCACGACATGCAGCGTCGCCGTGCCATCCTTGCCGAGCTCCAGCGACGAGCCGCTCATCTGCCGGGCGCGTACGAGAATCGGCTGCCCCCGCGCGAACGAGAATCCGGGCGCGCGGCCGGCGCGCTCCGTCGCGGGCGGGACGAGACGGGCGATGATGCGGTCGTCGCGTAGATAATCGCGAGCGGCGACGAGGCCGATCATCGGCACCGCGCCCATTATCGTCGTCAGACCAGGAAACGCGATGACGGAGATCGTGCCGGTGATAAGAAAGGGCGTCACCGTTGGCGCCAGCGCGACGCCGATCGCCGCCGCCGCGACCGCGCTGCCCGTGGCGGCGAACTGTAAGCGCCGCCGCCGTCGGTTGAACCGCGCGCCATACCGCCACGCGGCGAACTCCGGCCGCAGCGGCGCGCCGATGCGCACCAGTTCGAGCCCGTCGCCTAGCCGTGCCAGCCCGATGTTGTCCGTCGAGACCCTGAGCGTTGTCGAACGATAGGCGCGCTCGCATTGATCGATCGCGTCCGTCCGCTCGTCGAGGGGAGAGAGATTCCACCGCGAGCAGCGTTCGCACACCACCCAGAGTCGGCCTCTCTTCGCGTCGAAGGCGACTCGCCGACCGATGGGAAATGCTTCGATCGACTCGTTCGCGCCGAGCGCGCCGTTGCAGAAAAGGCAGGAGGCAAACATCGAGACTAGGGCCTTGGTGGGACCTGGTGGACGATCAAAGTGATGAGTCGCACAACGCACCAGAGCGCGCAAGGAGCATGCGCGTCGTTCAGTACAGAGATACGCGCGCGCTTGCTACAATTCACCGAACCTTAATCCGATCGCAATGCTCCTAGCCGCGCTGCTCCTTCAGGCCGCCTTCCAACAGCCGGGTGCAATCAAGAACCCGGCGGAGTCATCGCCGCCCGGAGGCGACACCGTTGGATACTGGCAGCAGCACGTGCACTACCGGATTGTCGCGCGTCTCGACGAGGCGGCGACGCGGCTTCGTTCGCGGGGTGAGCTGGTATACGTGAACAACTCTCCCGATACGCTGCGGGAGATGTACTTCCATCAGTACCTGAACGCGTTCCGGCCTGGCTCGAAGTGGAGCGCGGTCGACGAGCATGAGGGGCGCGTCCGCTTCCAGAATCTCGCCGATCCCGACTACGGCTACGAGCGCTTCACCTCGCCGCCGACGGTGGATGGCGCGCCGGTGTTCATCGATTATCCCGGCGCTCCCGACAGCACGGTCGTGCACTTCCGGCTACCACGTCCGCTCGCGCCGCACGACTCCGTGCGCGTCACGTTCGAGTGGGACGCGCGTCCGTCGACCGTGCCGCGGCGTCAGGGCAGGAAGGGAAGAACCTGGGACTTCGCGCAGTGGTATCCGAAGGTCGCCGTGTACGATCGCGTGGGGTGGGAGCCGAACGCGCTCATACCCGCGGGTGAGTTGTACGGCGAGTACGGCACCTACGACGTGACGATGGTGCTGCCGCAGGACGAAGTCGTCGTCTCGACGGGCGTGCCGGTGTCGGGTGATCCAGGATGGGAGCGCGTGAAGCAGGGCGGGGAGCTGCGTCTCGCTCGCGCTGCCTACGGTGACACGAGCGCCGCGCCTAACGTCGACGTTCCCGCCGGATTCCGCGCCGTGCGGTTCCTCGCGGAAAACGTGCACCACTTCGCGTGGTCCGTGTCCCCGGACTATCGGTACGAGGGAGCGCTGTATGTCAGGCAGCTTCCGCACACGCACTTTCCGACGTGGGACACCGTGTCGGTGCACGTCCTCTACAAGGTCGGCGACGACACGACCTGGGGCGGTGGACGCGCGACCACGCGCACCATCCAGGCGCTGCGCTGGCTCGAGTCGATCTGGGGACCGTACGCGTATCCGCAATTCTCGAACGTCCATCGGCTCGACGGCGGTGGCACCGAGTTCCCGATGATGATCATGGACGGGAGCGCCAGCCTCGGCCTCATTCTTCACGAGGGCGGCCACAACTTCACCTATGGCATTCTCGGCAACAACGAGTGGCGCTCCGGGTGGATGGACGAGGGACTCACGTCGTATCAGACATCCTGGGCGCTCAAGCTGACACCGCAGGAGCTCGTGGGTCAGGCGCTTCCGCCTCCGCGCATTCCCGAGGGATATCGCGTCAACGCGGCCACGATCCCGCCATCGCAGTCGGCGAACCTCGATCAGATCGCGCTCGAGCTCTCGGGCCGCGCCGAGCCGATCGGCACCAACTCCGCGGACTTCCGGGATTTCGGGATCTACAACGTCATGATCTACAGCCGCGGGGAGCTGATGTACTCGCATCTCCGCGACGCGTTAGG
>C688J18823_10003146_pt1 | contig 10430 bp, 9 predicted proteins | sample HopSoiMetagenom1_FD_18823 | JGI IMG/M metagenome (IMG submission 18823) | reverse complement strand
CCCCGCTCGCCGCAGAGCACCAGCCAGTCCCCCGAGCGTGAGGCCGTCTCCACCTGGCGACAGGTGCGCAGCCACAGGGGATCGGAGCCGACCAGACCGGGCAGGGGCATCCGGGGCGTGGACCGGTGGCCGCCCCGCTCGGGCTCGCGGGAGCGCTCCAGCTTGACGTGGACGACCGCGCCGGCGCCCGCGTCGACGTCGCCCACGGGGTGGCTGAACATCCGCGCCACGGCTCCCGAGGGCAGGTCCACGTCCACGGGCCGCCGACGCCTCCCGGTCAGGGACTCGCGGGCGTGGGCCAGCAGCGCGGTCTGGTCCGCCGGGTCGAGGCGCCCGCGGGCCTGGTCGTTGAGGATCACCGTGTCGCCGGTGACGGCGAAGACGATCCCGGGCAGCCGGCGGCACAGGCGGAGGTACTCCTGCAGCAGCTCCAGCTGCTGTGCGCCGGCGCCCGCGAGCAGCGCCTGGCGGATCTGCTCCGCGGTGTTCTTGGCCAGCGTCATCAGCAGCGGGCCGGCGTCCCTGGACCAGCACGTCAGGTCAATGGCACCGACGGTCCGGCCGCCGATGGGGTCGCGGATGGGCACGCCCGCACACGACAGCCGGTCGAGGTCCTCGGCGTAGTGCTCGTGGCCGAAGACGTAGGCGGGGCCGCCCATCTCCAGGGCGGTGCCGATGCCGTTGGTCCCGACGTGCTCCTCGGCGTAGCTGAAGCCCGGGGCCAGGTTGACGTTGTCCAGGCACCGGTCGAGCTCGCGGTCACCGGTCTGGCGGGACAGCACCAGCCCCGCCGGGTCGGTCAGGATGATGCTCATCGGCTGGTCGTCCAGCTGCTGGCGCAGCTGCCGCAGGACCGGCGCCGCGGTGCGCGTGAGGGGTGTGTCGAGGTCCACCTCGGGCGTGTGGTCCTGCAGGATCTTGTCGGCGGCGATCTTCAGGTCACGGGAGCGCTGCCAGGACGCCAGGATCGCGCTGCGCACATGCACCGGGTCCAGCGGCTGGGCGGTCAGGAAGCGCAGCCGGTCACGGGCGACGAGGTCCGCCGACGCAGGCTCCTCGCGTCGCTGTGCTGTCAACGTCGCGCGTCGCTCTGCCCTCGGTGCCGCCATCGCCACCTCGCTCCGCGGCCGTCCACCGGCCGCCTGTCGTGGACCGCCGCAGGCCCTGCAGGACCTGCCCGGCCGGCGTCCTTGCTGCCGACCCTAGGCGCGGGCCGTGCCTCCCGAGTGTCTCAGAGTGAGACGCCGGGTTTCCGGGCTTCGGGATAGACCGATCCCACGCCCGATCGGGGGACGCCACGCGGTGGCGGAAGCCGCCACGGACGCCGACATCCCCGAGGACGTGGAGCACGGTCGATGGACGAGCCCACCGCCGCAGAGCCCGAGACCTACAACCCCTGGAGCATCGTCCACGTGGTCTTCGCCCACCTGGCCGAGCAGGGGCTGCACCCGGTCCTCGGTGAGACCGGTGACCCCGGGCCACCGGCCCGGGGCCTTCTCGAAGCCCTCGGCATCCAGCCGGCGGCCGAGGGCAACCGCGAGGTGATGCGGGACGTGCGGGCGCACCTCGAGGAGCTGCGCATGGCCGTCTTCGAGGACCCGTGAGCTGTGCCCTGCGGCCGGACCGCAGCCCCCGGAGCACCGGGCGGGTCCGGCCCCGTCACCCCGGGGTCCGTCTCAACGTGAGACCTCGGGCGCCGCTCGCAGTGTGTTGTCTGACGAGCACCGGCACCGAGGTGTCGCGCCGCAGTTTCCCCAGATCGAGCAAGGAGTGCTGATGAGTCGCCAAAGCGTGGCCAAGGCTCACGAGAAGATCCAGGAGCTCGCCTGGGAGCCGCTCTACCACGAGCCGGTCTCCCAGTACGGGACGGACTACACGTTCCAGAAGGCGAAGAAGAAGGACCCGCTCAAGCAGGTGCTGCGGTCCTACTTCCCGATGCAGGAGGAGAAGGACCACCGCGTGTACGGCGCGTCCGACGGCGCCATCCGCGGCAACATGTTCCGGCAGGTCGAGGAGCGGTGGCTGGAGTGGCAGAAGCTCTTCCTCAGCATCATCCCGCTGCCGGAGATCTCCGCCGCCCGGGCCATGCCGCTGCTGTTCCGCAACGTGCCCAACCCCGAGCTGCACAACGGCCAGGCCATCCAGATGATCGACGAGGTGCGCCACTCGACGATCCAGCAGAACCTCAAGCGCCTGTACATGAACAACTACATCGACCCGGCCGGCTTCAACACCAGCCTGAAGAACTTCCAGAACGACTACTGCGGCACCATCGGCCGGCAGTTCGCCGAGGGGTTCATCACCGGTGACGCCATCACCGCCGCGAGCATCTACCTCACCATCGTGGCCGAGACGGCGTTCACCAACACGCTGTTCGTGGCCATGCCGGCCGAGGCTGCGGCCAACGGCGACTACCTGCTGCCGACGGTCTTCCACTCGGTGCAGTCGGATGAGTCCCGGCACATCAGCAACGGCTACGCCACGCTCCTGATGGCCCTCGCCGACGAGGGCAACCACCAGCTGCTCGAGCGCGACCTGCGCTACGCGTGGTGGAACAACCACCGCGTGGTGGACGCTGCCATCGGCACCTTCATCGAGTACGGCACCAAGGACCGGCGCAAGGACCGCGAGAGCTATGCCGAGATGTGGCGGCGGTGGATCTACGACGACTACTACCGCAGCTACCTCGTCCCGCTCGAGAAGTACGGCCTCGTCATCCCGCACGACCTGATCGAGGAGTCCTGGAACCAGATCTGGAACAAGGGCTACGTCCACGAGGTGGCGCAGTTCTTCTCCACCGGGTGGCTCGCCAACTACTGGCGGATCGACCCGATGACGGACAAGGACTTCGAGTGGTTCGAGTACAAGTACCCGGGCTGGTACGACAAGTACGGCGCCTGGTGGGAGAACTACAACCGGCTCTCCACGCCGAACGGGCACCACCCGATCGTCGCCGAGGACGTGGACTACCAGTACCCGCACCGTTGCTGGACCTGCATGGTGCCCTGCCTCGTGCGCGAGGACATGGTCATGGCCGAGGTGGGCGGGCAGATGCGGACGTACTGCCACGAGGCCTGCCGCTGGACCGACGTCGAGGCGTTCCGGCCGACCTACCAGGGCCGGCAGACGCCCAACATGGGCCAGCTCACCGGCAAGCGCGAGTGGGAGACGCTCTACCACGGCTGGAACTGGGCGGACGTCGTCTCCGACATGGGGTTCGTGCGCGACGACGGCCACACGCTGGTCGCCCAGCCGCACCTGAACCTGGACCCGAAGAAGATGTGGAACCTGGACCACCTTCGCCGGATGCCGCCGCTGCAGAGCCCCAACGTGCTGCTCAACGAGATGACCCCCGAGGAGCAGCAGGCGTTCCACGCCGACTACATCCGCGGTGGCCCCGCGGGCCGGCCGGCTCCTGCACACAGCTGACCCACCCACTCGGAGGACACGGAGGAGGAGGCGCAGCAGCCCGGCTGCTGCGCCCCCTGCTCCACCCTCCCTTCCCGATCGGGCAGAGGCATCCATGGCGGACCGACACGTGGTGCGATTCGAGCCGGTAGGCATCGAGATCGAGGTCGACGAGGAGCAGACGGTCCTGCGCGGCGCGGCCGAGCAGGGGATCATGCTCATGCACGGCTGCAAGGAAGGTCAGTGCGCCGCGTGCAAGTCGTTCGTCCTCGACGGCGACGACATCGAGCTCGACCGCTACTCGACGTTCGCGCTGCCCGACTACGAGAAGGAGGAGGGCTACACCCTCCTGTGCCGGGCGCACGTCTACGAGGACGTCACCATCGAGCTGCTGAACTACGACGAGGAGATGATCCACTCCGGGCTGCCGATCCAGACCGTCCACGCCGAGGTGGTCTCCAACGAGCTGGTCACCCCCGACATGCACAGCCTGGTCCTCCGGCTCGTCGAGCCCACCGAGCTGACCTTCTTCCCGGGCCAGTACGTCGACCTCACCGTCACGGGCACGCAGACCACGCGGTCGTTCTCGATCGCCAACACCTCCTCCAAGGAGAGCGGCCAGCTCGAGTTCGTCATCCGCGCCTACCCCGACGGTGAGTTCTCACGGCTGCTGGACAGCGGCCTGGACGCCGGCACCAAGGTCGACGTGGTGGGTCCGTTCGGGGCGTTCACCCTGCGCGAGAGCCGCGAGTGCGACCTCGTGTTCGTCGGCGGAGGTGCCGGTATGGCGCCGATCCTGTCCATCCTGCGCACGCTCGCCGCCAAGGGCAGCACCCGCACGGCGACGTTCTACTACGGGGCACGCCGCCGACGGGACCTCTGCTTCGAGAAGGAGCTCGCGGAGCTCGAGACCCATCTGCCCGGCTTCCGTTACGTGCCGGCTCTTTCCGAGCCGGACGAGGAGGCCTGGGACGGGGAGGTCGGGTTCATCACCGACGTCCTCCGGCGCCACCAGCTCGACCTCACCGACGTCGACTCCTACGTCTGCGGTCCGCCGCCGATGGTCGAGGCGGCCATGGAGGTGCTCGGCGCCCTGGGTGCCGCCGAGAAGCGCATCTACTACGACAAGTTCACCACGACCGCACCGTCCTGATCAGACCACGACAGAGAGGCGGGTCAGCGATGACCACCACCCCGGAGCGAAGTCTTCCCCATCCGCACTTCACCGACGCGGAGGCCGGCGCCAAGGAGTTCCCGGACTCGACGGCACGCACCTTCAGCTACTTCACGCCCAAGAAGCGCCGCCAGTCCCACTACGAGGACGTCACCGTCGAGGTGCAGCCCGACCCCCGGCACTACCTCAGCCAGGGCTGGCTCTACGGGTTCGCGGACGGTCGCGGCGGCTACCCCCTGGAGTGGACCGCGCTGAAGGCGTGGGGATCCGACCGGCCGGTGCCGGAGCGCTACCCCGGGTCGGGCGGCAAGGGCTACCCGTGGCCGGCGCACGGCTGGCACGAGTTCCGCGACCCCAACGAGGAGTGGGAGCTCACGCTCTACCGCTACAACGCCAACGTGGTCCGCCAGATCAACCAGAACGTCGAGACCGCACGCCAGACCAAGGCGTTCGAGCAGTGGAACCGCAACTGGGTCCAGTTCGTGGAGCGTCACGTCGGCGCCTGGATGCACGTCGAGCAGGGCCTGGGCCTCTACCTGTTCGCCAACGCCAACCGCCGCGGGCCGACCAACATGCACAACACGGCCATCTCGGTGAACAGCATGCACCGGATCCGCTTCGCCCAGGACCTCGCGCTCTACAACCTCACCCTGAGCGAGGAGATCGAGGACTTCGACGGCGAGGCCCACATCGACACCTGGAACAACGACCCGGTGTGGCAGGGCGTACGACGGGTCGCGGAGCAGCTCACCGCGGTCGACGACTGGGCGGAGGCCGTGTTCGCGGCCAACGTCGTCTTCGAGCCGCTGGTCGGCGAGCTGTTCCGCAGCGGACTGGTCCAGCAGGCTGCACCGCGCAACGGCGACTTCGTCACCCCGACGGTGGTCGGAGCCGGCGAGTACGACTACGCGCAGCGGGACCTCATCTACACCATCGCGATGTTCGAGCCGCTGGTCACCGACAAGGAGTTCGCGGAGCACAACACCGCGATCATCGAGGGCTGGCTCAAGGAGTGGGTGCCGCGCTGCATCACGGCCAGCCGTGCCCTGCAACCGCTCTGGTCCCAGCCCGACCACAAGCCACCGCGCTTCGAGGACAGCCTGGCCCAGGCGAAGCGACGGTTCAGTGGGGTCCTGTCCGATCTCCGCCTCACCGACCCGGAGGAGCTGACGCTGTGAGCGCCTTTACCACCACCGAGAGCCCGTTCAAGGTCGACAGCACCGCCTCCAACAGGTGCGGCGTCACCCTGATGAACAACCAGGTCGGCGCCATCGTCGCCGAGGTCATGCGCGGCAAGTCCAACGTCACCGTGACCCCGCTGCCGTCGATGATCCGCGTCGACGCGGTCGGCCGGATGGAGTTCGTGTACGACGAGATCTCCGAGGCGCTCGGCGAGGAGCCCGGCTTCTTCGACGCGGCGGAGTTCGAGGAGAACATGTCGACGCACTACGGCCGGATGATCCACCTCGACGACCGGACCATCATGTTCGCCAATCCCGAGGACGCCGCCGAGTACATCGGNTTCGACCTCAAGGCTGCCACGACCTGAGGCACGCCTCTCCTNTCCANCGACGACCCATCAGGAGGAACCCATGTACGAGAAGGACGGCCACAGCTACTTCGTCGTCGACAGCCACATGCACCACTGGGACGCCAGCCCGNAGAACTGGGTCGTCGGCCANGAGAACTACGCCAAGGGCTGGATCGAGTGCTTCCACGCCTACCAGTCGCTCGGCCCGCCGGAGACGCACTGGCCGATCGAGCACTTCCAGAAGGCCTCCGAGGAAGACCTGATGAAGAACGTCTTCCAGGACGGCCACGTCGACGTGGCGGTCTTCCAGCCGACCTACCTCAAGGAGTGGTACCGGACCGGGTTCAACACGACCGAGCAGAACGGTGCCGTGGCGGAGCGGCACCCCGGCCAGTTCATCGTCAACACCCGCTGGGACCCGCGCGAGGGCGACGCCGGCCTGAAGGAGCTCGAGGAGAACGTCGCCCGCTGGGGCTCCACGGGTGTCAAGCTCTACACCGCGGAGTGGCTGCACGGGTCCCGTGGCTGGACCCTGAAGGATCCCGAGGCCTACCGGTACCTGGCGAAGTGCCAGGAGCTGGGGATCAAGAACGTCCACGTGCACAAGGGCCCGACGATCTGGCCACTGGACAAGGACGCCTTCGATGTCTCGGACGTGGACCACGCCGCGACCGACTTCCCGGAGCTCAACTTCATCGTCGAGCACGTGGGCCTGCCGCGGATCGAGGACTTCTGCTTCATGGCGACGCAGGAGCCCAACGTCTACGCCGGGCTGTCGGTGGTCATCGGCGGCCTGATGTACGCCCGGCCGCGGTTCTTCGCCAAGGTGATGGGCGAGCTGCTGTTCTGGGTCGGCGAGGACAAGATGACCTTCGGCAGCGACTACAGCATCTGGGAGCCGAAGTGGCAGGTCGAGGGGTTCGTCGACTGGGACTACCCCGATGAGGAGTTCTCCGACTACCCGCGGGTCAACGTCAACACCAAGAAGAAGATCCTCGGCCTGAACGCAGCCAAGCTCTACGGCATCGAGGTGCCGGCCGGGTTGGGGCTCGAGGACGACGGTGGCACGCCGGCCGCGCAGGACGACGCCAAGCTCGTCGACGACCAGGGTGCGCGGGTGTGACGGACTCAGCGGCGGTGCTGGCCGCCCTCGACACGGTGCGCGACCCCGAGCTCGACGAGCCCGTCACGTCGTTGGGCTTCGTGGCGTCGTGCACCGTCTCGGAGGACGGCGTCGCGAGCGTGCGGCTGCGGCTGCCGACGTACTTCTGCGCCCCCAACTTCGCCTACCTCATGGTCGCCGACGCGTACGACGCCGTGAGCGCGGTCGAGGGGGTGCAGCGGGCCGACGTGGTCCTGGAGGACCATTTCGCGTCGGACACCATCAACGTCGGAGTCGCCGGTCGCTCGGGCTTCGTGCAGTCCTTCGAGGGCGAGGCGGTGGACGAGCTCGACGGCCTGCGGGCGGACTTCCTGCGCAAGGCCGTGCTGGCAGGCACCGACCGGGTCTGCCGCCCGATGCTGGCGAGCGGCGTCACGGCGGAGGAGCTCGCCGGCCTCACCCTCGGCGAGGCGCCGGCCACCCCCGACCGGGAGCGTCTGCGCGCCCGGCGGGCCGAGCTGGGCCTGCCCGCCGGGGACGACGCGCCGCTGCTGGTCGACGCCACCAGCGGCGCGGCCGTCGGTGCCGAGGTGCTGCCCATGCACCTGGCACGGACGCGACTGACCCGGGTCAGCGTCGAGGCCAACAGCGGGGTGTGCCGCGGCCTGATGCGCGACCGCTATCCCGCGATGGTCGGTCAGGGCCAGACGCCTGACCCGCCCTGACGCGCACGCGCCCCACGGGGGTCGGTCCGGCTCCGGCCGACCGGCCCCCAGCCACCCCATCACCTGACACAACCCGACAGCAGGAGGACGAATGGCCAAGGATCTGAGATTCGGCGAGGAAGCACGGGTGCTGCTGCAGTCCGGAGTGGACCAGCTCGCCGAGGCGGTGAAGTCGACGCTCGGGCCCAAGGGCCGCAATGTCATCCTCGAGAAGATCACCGGATCGCCGGTGGTGACCAACGACGGGGTGACGATCGCGCGCGAGATCCACCTGAGCGACCAGTTCGAGAACATGGGCGCCCAGCTGGTCAAGGAAGCGGCGATCAAGACCAACGACATCGTCGGTGACGGCACCACCACGGCGACGGTCATCGCCCAGGCCATCGTCCGCGAGGGCATGGAGGCGATCGGCCAAGGAGGCAACCCGGTCCTGGTCAAGCGCGGCATCGACCTCGCGGTCGGCACCCTCGTCGCGCACCTGCGCGAGGTCGCCCACCCGATCACCACCCGGGACGACTACGCCCGCGTGGCCTCCATCTCGGCCAACAACGACGACGAGGTCGGCGCCGTGCTGGCCGAGGCGCTGCACACCGTCGGCACCGGCGGCATCGTGACCGTGGAGGAGTCGCCGGTCCACGGGATGAGCGTCGAGTTCGTCGAGGGCTTCGAGTACGACAACGGCTACCTCTCGCCGTACCTCGTGACCCACCCGGCGAGCCTGGAGGCCGTGCTGGACGACCCCTACATCCTGCTGAGCAGCGAGAAGATCACCAAGGTCCAGGAGCTCATGCCGATCCTGGACAAGGTGATGCGGGCGCCGCGGCCCCTCGTCGTCATCGCCGAGACCGTCGAGGGCTCTGCCCTCAGCATGCTGGTGCACAACCACGTCAACGGCATCTTCACCGCCGTCGCGACCAGGGCACCCGGTTTCGGTGACCGCAGGCTGCGCAAGCTGGAGGACATCGCCACGATCACCGGCGGCCAGGTCTACAGCCGTCACGCCGGTTTCAGCCTGGAGAACATGACCATCGAGCAGCTCGGCCGGGCCCGGCAGGTCCGGGTCACCGCCGACCGCACCACGATCATCGACGGGGCGGGGTCGGCCGAGCAGGTGGAGTTCCGCCTCGCCCAGCTGCGGGCCGAGCTCGAGCGGGCCACCTTCGGCATCGACGAGGACGTGCTGACCGAGCGGATCGGCTCGCTGTCGGGCAAGGTCGCCGTCGTCAAGGTCGGCGCGCCCACCAACGCCGAGCTGGCCGAGCTGCAGCACCGCGTCGAGGACGCGCTGTCGGCGACCCGCGCGGCCATGGCCGAGGGCATCGTCGCCGGCGGAGGGGTGGCGCTCCTGCACGCGGCGCCGGCGCTGGACGCGCTGCAGGTCAAGGGCGACTACGCGACCGGCGTGGAGATCGTGCGCCGCTCGCTGACCGAGCCGACGTACCTCATCGCCACCAACGCCGGGTATCCCGGGCACGACGTCGTCGCCGAGGTCACCGAGATGGGCCTGCACGAGGGGTTCGACGCCCTCGAGGGCCGGTACGGCGACATGTTCGAGATGGGCATCATCGACCCGTTGCGGGTGTGCCGGTCGGCGCTGGAGAACGGGGCCTCCGTGGCGGGGCTGTTGCTCACCACCAACACCCTGATCGCCGAGGAACAGACGCCGTGGGGTGGCAGCCGGGCGCTGATGACGGAGTTCGGGGCGCTGGACGAGGGGCTGCACCAGCCCTCGCCGGATTCCAGCACGCCGCAGTCGCTGGGCCTCGGCCCGTCGGTCGGATGACGACCGCGGACGGCACCACGGTCGGCCCGCCTCCGGTCGTGCGCCGGGTCGGGTCGCCGGCCGCGACGGCGCTCGCGGACCTGTGTGCGGTGTTCGAGGACCTGCAGACGGTGCTGCGGTGCTGCGAGGTGCTCGTGGCCTCGCTCGCCGTGGGCGCCGTGGGCGCCGGCGGCCCCGCCGCGCGAGGGTCCGACCCCGTGACGACCGAGGCGGTCTGGACCACGGCGCTGCTGTCCTACGCCCGGTGCTTCTCCGCCGGGGAGGACGAGGGCGACAGCCGGCACGGGGCGGTTCTCACCGAGGACGACGTGGCTGCCACCCAGACTGGCGCTGAGGCGCTGGAGTGGCACCGGGTCCTCCTGCGGCTGCGTGACCACTACGCCCACCCGTCGGTCAACCCGCGCGAGCGGTTCTCGGTGGGGGTCGCCCAGGGCGTCGACGGCGCGGCCGCGGGCGTGGCGATCACCTCGATCCGCCAGCCGCTCGTGGACGACGTCACGGTCCGGCAGATGGGGGCGGTCGCGTACGCGCTCAGCACCGAGGTGGACGCGCGGATCGGAACCGGGCAGGAGCGCCTGTTCGAGCATCTGAAGGAGGTGCCACCAGCAGAGCTGGACGAGCTCCCGACCCTGGACGTCGCACTGTCCGACGCCCCGCGGGAGTGAGCGGTGCACCAGCATCCCGCCAGGGGAGCGGCAGCGGTCGCG
>C688J18823_10003144_pt1 | contig 10432 bp, 10 predicted proteins | sample HopSoiMetagenom1_FD_18823 | JGI IMG/M metagenome (IMG submission 18823) | reverse complement strand
GCCTGGAGTGGCTCGCCGGCACATCGGACGTCGTCGTCGCGACCAACTACCTCCCGCCGCCGACGGCCTCGACCGGCGTCGTGCTCGTCGTGCACGACGTCGCGTTCGCCGCGATGCCCGAGACCGCGCCCCATCACGACGCGCGGTGGCGCAAGGCGTTCGCACGGCGCCTGCGCGACGCGGCCGCCGTGATCGTGCCGAGCATGGCGACGTACGACGACCTGCTGGCGACGCACGACGTGGACTCGAGCAAGGTACACGTCGTGTTGCACGGCACCGACGCCGACCGCTTCGCGCCCGTCACGCCGGCCGAGGTCGACGCGATGCGTGGCCGCCTCGGGATCGCGGGTCCCTACATCGCGTTCCTCGGCGGTCTCGAGCCGCGCAAGAACCTCGAGCGCCTCGTCGAGGCGTTCGGGATGCTCGACGTCCCCGACGTCTCCCTCGTGATCGCGGGCGGGGCCGTTCGGTGGGCGCCGGCGTACGCCTCGGATGTCGACGAAGCGATCGCGGCCCTGCCCGCATCGGCGCGCGACCGTGTCATCCGTGTCGGCTACGTCGAGCACGAGGAGCGGCGCACGCTTCTGTCCGGCGCCGAGATCCTCGCGTATCCGTCCCGCGCCGAAGGCTTCGGCTTTCCCATCCTCGAAGGGTTCGCGGCGAACGTGCCCGTCCTGACCTCGAACACCTCCTCGCTGCCCGAGGTCGCGGGGGAGGCCGCCGTGCTGGTAGACCCGGACGATCCGGCCGCGATCGCGGCCGGTCTTCGCGAAGTGCTCGGCGACGAGGATCTCCGCAACGTGCTGCGCGCGGCGGGGACGGCCCGTGTGGCGTCGTTCACGTGGCAGCGCTCGGCGCGCGAGACCGCCGCCGTGCTGCGCCGTGCGGCGCAGCACGGCGGCTAGACTGCTCGCCGCCGGCGTCCGCTGGCGCCTATGACCGCCGACCACGTCCTTGTCACCGGTGGGGCCGGGTTCATCGGCTCCCACCTGGTGGATGTGCTGCTCTCGGAGCCGAGCGCCCGCGTCACGGTGCTCGACCGGCTGTCGATCGGCGGATCGCGTGCCAACCTCGAGCAACACGATGCCGATCCGCGCTTCACGTTCGTGCAGGGCGACGTCAACGACGAGCCGCTGGTCCGTGAGCTCGTCGGCGGCGTAGACGCCGTGATCCATGCGGCGGCCGAGTCACACGTCGACCGGTCGATCGACGCCGCTCGCGGCTTCCTCGAGGCCAACGTCATGGGCACGCAGTCCGTTCTCGAGGCGGTGCGTTCCGCCGGCGTGCGGATGCTGATGATCTCCACCGACGAGGTCTACGGCGAGGGCGCGCGAGACGGCGGCAGCTTCACCGAGGACGCCCCCTTGGCACCGCGGTCGCCATACGCCGCCAGCAAGGCCGCCGCCGACCTGCTGTGCCCCGCGTACCGGACGACGTACGGCGTCGACGTGACCGTCGTCCGCGGAACCAACGCCTATGGGCCACGACAGATCGAACGCGTGATCCCGACGTTCACGATCAGCGCGCTCGAAGGTCTGCCGCTGCCGGTGTACGCCGACGGCACGGAGCGGCGGGAGTTCCTGCACGTCGAGGATTGGTCGAGTGCGGCGCTCACCGTGCTCCACCGCGGCGAGCCGGGCCGGCTGTACAACATCGGCGGCGGGACGGAGCTGTCGAACGGCGAGCTCGCCGAGAAGATCGTCGGGCTCGTCGGCGCCTCCGACGACCTGATCGCGTTCGTCCCGGATCGTCCCGGCCACGACTTCCGCTACGGCGTGACGTCCGACCGGCTGCGTGGACTCGGATGGTCGCCGACGATCACGTTCGACGACGGCCTGGCCGACACCGTGTCGTGGTACCGCGACAACCGCGAGTGGCTCTACCGCGCGCACGACCACGACATCGTGACCGCGCCGCGGCCCCCGCAAGGGGTTTCGTGAGGATCGTCGTCACCGGGGCGGGCGGCGGCCTCGGACGTGCGACCGTTGCGTTGGCGGGATCGCACCACGACGTGATCGCGTTGACGCACGCCGACCTCGACATCGGCGATCACGACGCGGTGCTGGGCGGCGTCCCGGCCCTCGGCGCCGACCTGATCGTCAACTGTGCCGCGTTCACACAGGTCGACGCGAACGAGGCCGACACGGCTCGCGCCTTCCGCGACAACGCGCAGGGGCCGCACTCGCTCGCGCTCGCTGCGCGGATGTGCGGCGCCACGCTGCTCCACGTCTCGACCGACTACGTATTCGACGGCACCAAGTCGGAGGCCTACGACGAGACAGACGAACCGCGGCCGATCAGCGTGTACGGACGCGCGAAGCTCGCAGGGGAGCGGTTCGTCGCCTCGGCCGTCCGCGAGCACTTCATCGTGCGGACCGGATATGTCTTCGGCGGCGGCGACGACTACCTGTCCGGACAGCTCGGGCGTCTCCGCGCCGGCGACGACGCCGCGGGCATCGCGGACCGCGTCGGCTCGCCGACGTTCGTCGACCACCTCGCCGAACGGTTGCTGCCGCTCGCGCTCACCGGCCGGTACGGCACGTACCACCTCGCCGGCCCCGAGGTCGCGAGCTGGTTCGACGTCCTGCAGCGGCTGCGCGATGTCGGCGGGTTCTCGCGCGACGTTCGACCGCAGAAGGCCGCGGAGCTCGCGCTGCCGGCACCTCGCCCCGAGCGGTCGGCCCTCACAAGCGTGTTCGTGGAGAACCTGTCGCTTCCAGCCTTCCCACCGTTGGACGAGGGCCTTCGCGCGATGCTCGGCCGGTAGGCTGAGCGGCCCCATGGCCCGCCGCCGCAGTCCCGTTCGGCTCGCCGCCGCAGCGATCGTCCTGATCGTCGTGGCGTTCGCGTGCGCATCGGCGTCCACGTCGACGTCTGCGCAGCAGGCGGCCTCACCGACGCCGATGGCCTATCCGTCGAACGCGCCGCGCGGGACGGTCGACCCGGAGACTGGCCAGCAGCTCGACGCCCCGCCGGACCCGATCACGGCGGCGCTGCCGGCTGCCGTCGATGCGAGCGCGTATACGACCCGCACACCGATCAAGCAGGTGGTGTTCCTACTGCTCGAGAACCGAAGCTTCGACAACGTGTTCGGAACGTATCCCGGCGCGAACGGTGCGACGACTGCCGATGACCACGGCGTGACGCGTCCGCTCACCCACGCGCCGCTGCAGCGCGCCCACGACCTTCCGCACTGCTACAACTGCAACGTCGCGTCGATCGACGGCGGGCTGATGGACGGGTTCAACCAGACCGACGCCGCCGACCAGTACGCGTTCACGCAGTTCCACCGCTCCGACGTCGAGGCGTACTGGTCGTGGGCGAAGCACTACGTAGTCGCGGACAGGTTCTTCGCCTCGGCGATCGGACCGTCGTTCCCGAACCACATGTACTCGATCGCGGCCACGTCGGGCGGCGCCATCGACAACCCGTGGCAGCCGCCGCCGACGCTTGTGGAGATGCAGCAGCAGGGCTACGCGAAGTCGTGGGGTTGCGACATCGCGCGCGACGGCTACGTCGAGATCGTCGACCCCGAGGGGTACATGGTGAAGGTCGCGCCGTGCTTCGACTTCCAGACCGAGGGCGACCTGTTGAACGCCAAGCACATCCCGTGGGCGTACTACGCCGCGACCAACGCCCAGCTCGGGTATATCTGGTCGGCCTATTCCGCGATCGACCGTTACCGGAACGATCCGGACCTCTGGGCCAAGCACATCCGGCCGGTCGACGATGTGATCCGCGACATCACCGCCGATCGCCTGCCACCCGTGACCTGGATCACGCCGCGGTTCCAGCTGTCGCAGCACCCGGAGTACAACTTCTGCTGGGGGCAGAACTGGACCATCGAGGTGGTGAACGCGCTCATGCGCTCCGCGGCGTGGAAGGACACCATGCTGGTCGTGTCGTGGGACGACTTCGGCGGGTTCTACGACCACGTGCCGCCGGTCCGCCTGGATGACAACGGCCTCGGCATCCGCGTGCCGGCGATGGTGATCAGTCCCTACGCGAAGCCGGGCTATGTCGACCACACGACCTACGAGTTCTCGAGCGTGCTGCGGTTCATCGAGGACAACTGGTCGCTTCGGCCGTTCTTGACGCGGCGGGACCGGATCGCCGACGGCCTGCGCAACGCGATGGACTTTTCGCAACAGCCGTCCGCGCCCGACCCGCAGCCCTTACGGACGGACTGCCACGGGTCGATCTGGGACGCGCCACCACCGGAGGGCTAGTCCGGCGTGCGCCGGCCGAGGTTCCCGATCATCGCGTTCGCGCTGGTCGCCGCCGTCGTGTGCGCCGACTGGTCAAGGACCGCAACGCTACGCTCGCCTCGAGACCCACTGCTACGCTTCGCGCCATGACCACCCCGGCGACCGGCCCCGAGGCCGGCCCCGACCCGGCCCCGCAGCCCGGCCCCGACCCGACCGCGCAGCCGGGCCCCGAGTCCGAGGACGAGGGGTATCTGTCGCTCGTGCGGCACCTCTATTGGAGCCAGGAGGCCGGCGCGCGTCCTCAGGCCGGGACCCGTCAGGTCCGCGAGCAGATGCTCGAGTTCGTCGCGAAGATGCGGACCGATGAGCGGGCGGCAACGCCCCTGGGTGAGCCGCACCTCGCCGCGCCGACGCCGCTTCGCCGCAAGGTGAAGTACGCGATGTTCCGCGGTGGGCGGTTCGCGACCCGTCGCTACGATCGACTGCTGGGCGACGCGATGGACCTGTCGGTCGCGCTGTCGGAACGGGTCCTCGAGCTGGAGCACCAGGTGGGGGAGCTGCAGCAGCAGGTCGGCGACCTTCGGCACGGCCGAGGCGACGCACCATGAGGATCGCCGTGCTCAACCCACAGACCGCGTTCGTGCGGGGCGGCGCCGAGATCCACACCGAGGCGCTCACGCAGGCGCTCCGCGAGGCTGGCCACGACGCCGAGATCGTCACGATCGCCGGCAAGTGGTATCTCGCGACCGAGATCGTGCACCAGATGGCGGTCTGGCGGTCCTTCGACATCACCGAGTCGAACGGGATGCGCATCGACGCCGTGATCGCGCTGAAGTTCCCGGCGTACCTCGCGTCGCACGACCGAAAGATCGTGTGGCTGATCCACCAGCACCGCTCCGCATACGAGCTGTGGGACCATCCGGACTTCGGCGACCTGTCCGTGCAGGAGGACGGCGCGACGGTGCGCGATCTGATCCACACCGGCGACCGGCTCGCGCTCGGCGAGGCGAAGCGGATCTTCGCGAACTCGAAGAACGTGGCCAAGCGCCTGTGGGACGGCCTCCAGATCCCCGCCGAGCCGCTGTACCACCCGTCGCCCGCGACCACGGCGATGCTCACGATGCCGCCGGGCGACTACGGCGACTACGTCTTCTATCCGAGCCGGCTGGAGCCGCTGAAGCGTCAGTCGCTGGTGATCGACGCCATGCAGCACACGAAGAGCGGCGTGAAGCTCGTCCTCGTGGGCAGGGGGCCCGACGAACGGGCGCTGCGCGATCAGATCCATCGGCTCGGCCTCGCCGACAAGGTCCGGATCGAGATCGGCGTCTCCAACGAGCGTCTGCACGAGCTGTACCTCGGTGCCCGAGCCGTCTACTTCGGGCCGTACGACGAGGACTACGGCTACGTGACGATCGAGGGGTTCGCCGCCGCGCGACCGGTCGTCACGACGACCGACGCCGGCGGGCCGCTCGAGTTCGTGCACGACGGTGTCACCGGCCTCGTTTCCGAGCCGGACCCTCGGGCGATCGCGGCGCGGTTCGACGAGCTCGGACGCGACGCCAACGGCGCGCGCCGGATGGGCACGGCGGGCAACGACCTGGTGCGTGACGTCGTACCGACGTGGCCGCAGATCGTCGCCCGGCTCCTCGACTGATGCGCTCGCCGTTCGGTCGCGCTCGCCGGGCCGTCAACGAGCGTCTGACCGCGCCGCACGCCATCGAACGCGTGGCCTCGCTTGGCCCGCTTCCGCCGGCGCCGACGGGCATCGCGACATACCACCACGCGGTACTGGAGGGCCTCGCGCGCATCGGGTTCACCGAGCGGCTGCCCGTCGACCCGGTGTGGCCGGTGCGCGACGCCGACTTCGCGACCGTGCCGGCGTACCGGCTCGCGATCGATCATCTAGGCAACAACGCCGACTTCCATCTGCCGATCTACCGGATGGTCTGGGAGGCGGCGGGCCTGATCGTGCTCCATGACCTGTCGCTCGACGACTTCGTCCGCGGCCTGATGACGAGCGGAGACAAGCTCGGGTTCGTAGCGATGCGCGAGGCGCTCGAGGCGCGCGAGCGGATGTCGCTGCCGGAGGCGGTCGCGAACAAGCCGTTGCGCATCCCGTGGATCGCCGCGGTTGCGCGCCGCGCGCGGGGCATCGTCGTCCACGCCGACTTCTGCCGGCGCTACCTCGAGGACCTCGGATGCCGGACGCCGGTGTTCGTGATCCCGCATCCGCCGGTGGAGTCGGCGGCCGCGCTCGCCGCCGCGGCGCCGGCCGGCGCACGGCTCCGGGAATCGTTGGGCGCGGCGACGCTCGTCGTCGCGCCGGGCGACATCAACGAGGCGAAGCAGCTGGGCGCCCTTCTCGCGGCCGCGAAGACACTTCCTGACGACGTCCACGTCGCGATCGTCGGACGATCGGTCGAAACGTACGAGTTCGCGCCGATCGCGCGGGCGTCGGGACTCGGCGGCAGGCTCCATGTCGAGACCGACGTCACCGACGCGGCGTTCTTGGCGTGGCTCGCCGCCGCCGACATCGTGGTCGACCTGCGCCACCCACACCGAGGGGAGGTATCGGGGTCGCTCTCCCGCGCGATGCAGGTCGGCCGCCCGACGATCGTGTCGGCGACCGGCACGTATCTCGATAGCCCCGACGGAACGGTGCTGACCGTCGCGCCCGGCGAAGCGGCCCCCGCCGAGCTCGCCGCGCGCATCGCGGAGCTCGTCGCCGACCCTGAACGCCGCGAGCGTATGGGTGCGACCGCTCGCGCATACATGGCCGGTCTGGCCCGCCGGGAGGCGACGGCGCACGGCTACGCCGACGCGATCGAGGCGACGATGCGGGTGGTCGACGACCCGGTCGGCGCGAACATGCGCCGATGGGCCGACGCCCTTGCCGACCTCGGGCTGACAGAGCCCGACCTCGTCGAGGGCTTCGGATTGGACTTCGCCCGCGCCCTGGAAAGCTTCACGCATCCGTCATGACGCTTGTCCAGGAACGGGAAAGGGCCTTGCTAGACTCGCGCTGAGCAGCGGGTTCGCGCTGTGCCCGTCCGTCGCAAGGAGTGTCCCGATCGCCGCCGTGACCGACGTCACCGAGCGCACCTCCGAGCCGCCTCGGCTGCGAGCGCGCCAGCGCGCCCGGGAGTTGTGGCACAGCCGCGAGATCTTGTGGAACCTCGTGCGCAAGGAACTCAAAGTCAAATACACGGCGTCGGTGCTCGGGGCCGTCTGGTCCTTGCTCAACCCCGTCGTGTTCCTCGCGGTGTTCACGTTCGTGACGACCGTGCTGAAGGGCGGCATCCCGAACTATCCGGCGTTCCTGTTGTCCGGCCTTCTGGCATGGAACCTGTTCTCCGTGTCGTTGTCCAACGGCGCACAGTCCGTGATCGCGAATGCGAACCTCGTCAAGAAGGTCTACTTCCCGCGCGAGATCCTGCCTCTCGGCACCGTCGGCGTCTGCCTCGTCGATTTCGTCCTGCAGTCCGCCGTGCTCGTCGTCTTCTTCCTTGTGTCGGGGTACGGATTCCAGCTCGGAGCGGTCTGGCTCTATCCGTTCGCCTTCGTCGCCCTGTTGCTGATCACGACCGCCTTCACACTGTTCGTCTCGTCGCTCAACGTTCGCTACCGCGACGTCCAGCATCTGATCGGGCTTGCGCTGCTCGTCTGGTTCTGGATGACGCCGATCGTCTACGGTGCCGGAACCGTCTACACCAGCATGGTCGATTCGCGCTTCGGCATCACGGCGTGGCGCATCTATCTGTTGAACCCGCTGACGTGGGTCGTGATCGGGTTCCAGCGGGCGCTGTACCACACGCCCGATGGTCTGAAGTACCTCGCTCCGTACTCGTCCGGACAGCTCGCGATCGGCCTGTCGATGGTGTGTGTCATCGCGGCGGTCGCCGTCTACCTGTGCTGGCGCCTGTTCTTCTCGATGTCGGGCGACTTCGCGGAGGAGCTGTGAGCGGCCCCGCGATCGAGGTGCGGGACGTCTCGAAACGGTTCCGCGTCTACCGGGAGAAGCCGACGTCGCTGAAGCAGCGCTTGCTGTCCGGCCGAACCCGCGCCGACGACTTCTGGGCGCTGCGCGACGTCTCGTTCGAGGTGGCGCAAGGCGGCACCATGGCGCTGATCGGCTCCAACGGGTCCGGGAAGTCGACGATGCTCAAGGTGATCGCGGGGATCCTTCGCCCGACCGAGGGTCTGTGCGCGAGCGCGGCCGGATCGCGGGTCTGATCGAACTCGGCGCCGGGTTCCATCCGGAGCTCACGGGGCGGGAGAACGTCTACTTGAATCTCTCGTTCCTCGGGCTATCCCGCCTGGAGGCCGACGCGGTCTTGGACGACATCGTCGCCTTCGCCGAGCTCGAGGACTTCATGGACACGGCGGTGAAGTTCTACTCCTCGGGGATGCTCGTGCGTCTCGGCTTCGCGTGTGCGGTGCATGTCGACCCTGAGATCGTGCTGATCGACGAAGTGCTCGCGGTCGGCGACGAGGCGTTCCAGGCGAGATGTCTGGACAAGGTTCGCTCGTTCCAACGGGAGGGACGCTCGATCGTGATCGTGAGCCACGCGCTGGACCAGGTCCGGCACCTGTGCGACCACGCGGTGATGCTCGATCACGGCCGGGTGCACGCCGTTGGCTCGCCCGAAGACGTCGTCCGCGAGATGCGGTTGACGATCTTGCACCACGACCTCGAGTTCGCTCGCGAGGAGGGTTCCAAGGAGGTCGAGATCGTGGGCGTCGAGCTGATCCACCACGGTGCTCCGTTGGCTGGCGCCGTCCCGTCGGGCGACACCTTGACCATCCAGATCGACCTTCGTGCCATCGAGCCGGTCGAGGATCCGGTCGTGTCCTTTGCCCTGCACGACGCGACGAACGCGTTCGTGTTCGGCCACGACACCGCTAGCGGCGGCCTCGAGCTCGGGCGGCTGCAAGGTATGCACCGGATCCGGTTCGATCTCGGCCCCATCCCCGTCACCGGCGGAAAGTACTGGCTGACGCTCGGCGTGCACTCGCGCGACAACGCGCGCGTCTACCACGTGCAGGACGAGCGCTATTCGTTCGAGGTGCAGCAGGCCGACGGCCGCCGCGACCAACTGACCTTCCCCGTAAGAACCGAGATGGAGACCTTGTGAGCGACACGTCGCCACGAACCGCACCGACCTCATCGATCCAGAAAGGCTCTCGACGCATGACCATCGGCTTGATCCTCGTATCCGTCACCTTCGCGGCCGTGGCGCAGGTGACGCTGAAGGCCGGCATCAATCACGTGACCGACGCGAACGGTGGCCAGCTCGCGTTGAACGGTGACTCCCTGAAGCAGATCGCGGGCCAAGTCTGGGTCTGGGCCGGGCTCGCGATCTTCGCGGTCTCGGCCGTGCTCTGGCTGTTCGCGCTGTCGCGCGCGAACCTGTCGTTCGCCTACCCGTTCGCCGCGCTGGGGTACGTGATCATCGTGATCGCCTCGATCCTGTTCCTGGACGAGCACGTGCAGCCGGTCACGTGGGTCGGGGTCGTCTCATCATCTCCGGGATCGTGTTGATCGCCCAAGGGGCGCCCAACGGATGACCGTCGCCGCGACCGTCGACCTGGCGGTCGTGATCGTGAACTACGAGACGGGGGATTGGCTCGCCCGGTGCCTGGCGTCGATCGAAGCCGCCCGCGGCGACATCACGGCGGACGTCATCGTGATCGACAACGCGTCGCGTGACGGCAGCGCCGACGCGGCCGACACCACCGGCGTGCGGCTGATCCGCAACCCCACCAATCGTTACCTCTCGCCGGCGTGGAACCAGGGAGCCGCCGAGGTCGACGCGCCGTTCGTGCTTTTCCTCAACCCCGACACCGAGTGGTTCAAAGGGACGCTCGCCGATCTGCTCGACGCCGCCCGGCGGCACCCGCGTGCGGGGATCGTCGGGCCGATGCTGCGCAACCCGGACGGGACGATCTATCCGTCGGGTCGGCGCTTCCCGAGCCTCGCCAACGCCGTCGGCCACGCGTTCGTCTCGCCGATCAGCCGCGACAACCGGTTCACGCGGCGCTACGAGATGGAGGGCTGGGACCGGACGACGGAGCGCGAGGTCGACTGGGTGAGCGGCGCGTGCATGTTGTTCCGCCGCGCGGCGTTCGACGCGATGCACGGCTTCGACGAGGCGTTCCCGCTGTATGCGGAGGAGCTCGATATCGCGACCCGCCTGCGCGATGCGGGCTGGAGCGTCGTGTTC
>C688J18823_10003142_pt1 | contig 10434 bp, 12 predicted proteins | sample HopSoiMetagenom1_FD_18823 | JGI IMG/M metagenome (IMG submission 18823) | reverse complement strand
CCCATGTTGGCGATCGAGATGCGCATGCCTGTCGGCTCGGCAAGCAGCGCATAATCGGCGGTTATACCATGCGTCACCAGATGTCGCGTGCCGATGCCGTATCCGGAATATTCGGTACCTTGGAATTCTTCGATTGCAGTTTTCTCGACCTCACCGACGACGCCTCCAAATGAAATGTCGCCGGAAAGTTCGATGCCAGCCTTCGCAATCGCTTCGATCGCGATGAGCGCTGAGGCAAGCCCGCTTTTCATGTTGTTGGAGCCGAGTCCCCAAATCCAGCCGTCACGATGAATGGCCTTCGGCTGAAAGCCTTCGCCGGTCAGGTGCTCCTCCTGTCCCGAATAGGACGTGTCCATGTGTCCCGTAAACAAGAGATTGAGTCCGTCGCCGCGTCCGCGTCGATGGCCGACAGCATTGGGTCGGCCTTGGTCCACCAATGGGAGATCGACTTCCATGCTGGACTTTCGCATTCGCGCGACAAGATACTCGGCGACGCCGATCTCCATACCGGTCGGACTCGAAATGTCGACGAGGTCCATCAGCAGTCCTCGGACGTTGTCTGCGCCGATGTATGCTGCTGCTTTTTCGAAGTCAGGATGAACCATGTCTCTCTTCCGCATTCATAATCGCAGCCTCATCCTCATCCGGTTAGAACGGCGGCATCGTATCGGCACAGACGAGAGCGTTGATAGAGCTGGCAGCGAGATTCGTGCACGCTTCTCTTTGGGTAAGGGGCGACGTCCTCAGAGACAAGACGAAGCTTGATGTTGCAGCCTGATGTTCTTTCCGGACGGCACTGTGCGGGGGTGAGTTTCGGCACGTCTTTCACTTCAACTGCTCGGCAACCTTGGCAATCCCGGCCCTCGCGCACGCCTCATCCCGGTCGCCGCCCGGCGCTCCACTCACGCCGATGCCGCCGATGACCTCGTCACCGACTTTAATCGGAATACCTCCAACCGAGGCCAGGACACCGGCAGTGGTCCCTAACCCTGCCGAAATCGGGTTATCACGTAACCGCTGCGAAAATTCTTTTGAGGTCTGGCGAAATATCCTCGACGTGTAGGCTTTGCGTTGCGCCAATTCTACAGTGTGATGGGCCGCGCCGTGATCGCGCAACGTTACCAGCACGTGCCCACCGCGATCGACCACACTGACGCCAACCTTGAAATTCTCCTGCCGGCAATGCTCGAGCGCCGTCTGTGCCATAACCAGCGCCATGTCGTAAGAAACATCCCGCACCGTGACCACGCCCTGCGATGCTGACGGTGAGGACGCGGAAAACGCGGCTAAGACTGCGGCGAGCAGCGCGAATTTCCGAGACATGGGGGGCTCCATTTCCGTTAACAACCTCGACCGCAACGGTACGCCTACATTGCTCTAAATAGTTCCGGCGCTGGCGACTCAGGGCCTCAACGCGTCGGCGACACGAGCCAGACCCGCCATGGCACAAGGGGTGTCCGCCGTTCCCCCGGGTGCGCCACTCACTCCTACGCCGCCAATGGTCTCTTCGCCAATTTTGACAGGCGCGCCGCCGCCACCGCTCCAAACCACGTCCGGCAAGGTGCGCAGCCCGTTGCTTGGAGCGTTCTCGCTGCGCTGAAAGAACTCTTCTGTCGTCTGTCGAAATGTGCGCGCCGTGTAGGCCTTGCGCCGCGCAAGTTCAAAGTTGTGCGGATTAACGCCATCGGCGCGCAGCATGGTCACCATCTGCCCCGCGCGATCTACGACGACCACAACGACACGATACCCCTGCTTGGCGCAGTGCTCGAGGGCGCCCTCTGCGATCGCTTTGGCCATAGCCAGCGAAACATTGCGCTCCATGAGAACCTGCGCAGAACTGGGCGCCGCCAGGGAGAGGAATGCGCATATGGTCGCGGCGATTTTGAGCCATCCAACGTTGTAGCGCCCAACGTAGGGTTCGTAGGCATCGCCGCTGGCCCATATATCTTTGCGATCGGCCATCTGTTTCCTCCGTCCGCATTGGAAGCCGCTGCGACGTCCGAATGGTGTAGCAGACATTGGGTCTTACTCGATCACCTCGTCGGCGCTGGCCAGCAGCGTCGGCGGCACCGTTACGCCCAGGGCTTTAGCAGTCTTGAGATTGATCACCAATTCGAACTTGGTCGGCTGCACCACGGGCAGTTCGCTCGGCCGCTCTCCCTTGAGGATGCGGCCGACATACATGCCACCCAAGCGGTACGTCTCGCTCTGGCTGCTGCCGTAGCTGATCAGGCCGCCGGCATCGACGAAATCGCGTGAATAGTAGCTGGTCGGCACCGCGTGACGCGCGGCCAGGGCCACCATCCGATCCCGCTGCGTTGCATAAAACGGGTCGTCGCCGATCAGCAGCGCGCCGGCCTTCAGTTGCGGCAACCTGGCGAAGGCGGCGTCGACCTCGCGCGAATTGCGCGCCGTCAGAACCTCAATGCGCCGGCCCAAGACGCGGGCTGCCTCCCTGACCTCCGCCGAATGCGCTTCGGCATTCTGATTGCTCGGATTGAGGAGATAGCCTATCAGAGCCGCCTTCGGGACGAGCTCAAGCAGCAGTTCCAGCCGCTTGCCACCAAGCGCGCCGAAATAATTGCTGATACCGGTGACGTTGGCGCCGGGGCGGTTAAGGCTCTCGACCAGGCCAAGCTGCACCGGATCGGCACCGCTGACGAATACGATGGGAATGGTGTTGGTCGCGTTCTTCGCGGCGAGCGCGGAGGGAAGCGCGCTGGCGAGTATCACGGCCACATTGCGGCCGACCAACTCTTTGGCCATCACGCCGAGCCGCGCGTATTGGCCCTCGGCATATCGGAAATCGATAGCGAGGTTGCGGTCTTCCGTAAAACCCATGTCGGCGAGGCCGCGGTGAAAGGCAGTCAACCGGATGGTCTCGCCAGGGGCCGAGGACGAAAGAAACCCAACGAGCGGTTTCGTCTGCGCGCGGGCGTCCCAGGGCGATGCCGTCATCGCACCGAGCAGCGTGATGAACTGGCGGCGATTCATTCTATCACCTCGTCAGCGCAAGCAAGCAGCATTGGCGGCACGCCCTGTTGGGCGCAAGCGAGCCGCCACCCCGCAGTGCCACCAACGAGACCAATGAATTCTCGCCGTCTCATGTCCGCCCCTTGGCTTGGGGAAACCGCATCGTATCGGCTTCAAGCAGGACCCTGGAAGGGCCATCAAAGGGGACTGAGCTGGGAACGCCCGACCCGCGACGACAACTAGCAGCGCAGGATCTGCCTTTGTTACGAGCTTGAGTCGCTATGGCTGCGCGCTCACGCGTCCGCGGCTAGTCCGGCGGCGACTTGCCCTGATAGCTGTAAAAAGCAAAGCCCGCGAAGCCGAGCGCCGCCACCACAACGATGGCGGAGATCATGACCAGCCCATTGCCGAAGATGTCGCCCATGCGCGCCTCCTTTGAGCGGCAACGCATTGGCGGCCACGGCGTTCATTGCTCAGCTCGGCGGTTGGCGGGCGCCGTTCAGCGCGCGGCAGACGCGGGGGTCACGCGACCGATGGGAACTCTTTCGCCAGATATGCTTTGAGTGCCGCCTTACCCTCGCGGGTAGCTTCAGCCATGGTGGGATAGCTCTTCTCAGCACGAAGCACGAATTTCGCTTTCCCGGCGGCGAATATTTCCCACCGCCAGCTGGGATCAGCACGATCGTTTCTCTTGACCGCGACGTTGAAGTCGCCGGGCGTCAGCTCAGTCTTTTCATGTGGCATTTTGGTACGCGCGCGGAGCGCTGATGGTTACACAACGGGCATATAGGCGATCTTCAGCGCCACGCTAGTCGCTGGTCACCGAAAGCTCGGGGCTCGCTTGTCAGCAGCCGGGGGGCGAACGGAAAACAACAAAAAAGCGCGCCCGTGGGGGGCGCGCTTTTCACATGCCATCTATGCCTTACATGCAAGTAATGCCGTCCGGCTTCTGGTTCTTGCCGCAAGCCATGCTGCGCCGCTGCTGCTGCTGGCCAAACCCGAACCCCTGTTGCTGTTGCTGCTGCTGCTGCGGGAAAAAGCCGAAGCCCTGTTGCTGCTGCGGACCTTGTGACATTCCCGCCTGGGCCATGCGGTGGTGCGCCTTACCGGCATGTGCCATGCGGTGGTGGTGACGGGAGTGCTTGGCCATTCGGTGCGACGAGCGCGTGTGGCGAGCCTGACTCCGATCGGAGTTTGAGTTCGCTGCCGTGCGCTTCGTATCAGCTTGGGAGTTTTGCGCCTTGGTCTGCTTGTTTTGGGTCTGCGTGTTGTTGTCCTTGCGCTGACCGCTCGGCGCCGCTTGCTGATTCTGCGTCGCTTTGGGCTGATTGTTCTGGGTGGGCGGGGGAGTCTGACCCTGAGCGAGAGATTGCCCAATCATGAACAGGGTGGCGGCGGTAACCAATAATGTCTTCTTCACGACATTTCCTCCTGGGGGATTGTTGAACCGCAGCTTCAATCCGCCGAGTGGCGCAGTCGTTCCATGAACAGGCGTTCAGCGGGGCTCTGCGCGCCCGGCAGACTGCCGACCGGAACACCGTCAGCCGTGCTCACCGCGTTTCGAAAGCGAACCCCATCGCGGGGCTTTTCATATTAGTGCTGTGGGGGAAACAGCTTCTGTGCATCCTCTTCCGCGGCCCGCCACAGGCCGCACATGACGATCATCGGCATCCAGAACAAAAACGGCATATTGGAATCCTTGGTTGTTCGCGCCGATAACGTGCGCGCATCAAACCCCGTTGCGACAGGATTTTGTGATCAGAGACGGCGAGGGCGTGATGGAACAATTCGCCGCGTTGTACCTGCGGCCTCCCGGACCGCCGGAGGCTGCTACCGCCCGTCGCAGATTCGGGCTCGGTCCCAAGAAGCCAGTCAGCGAACGGCTGGCGAATCCTACAAGAAGCGGCCCGCCGCGCTGTAAAATCCGCGTCCCGACCCCGCGCTGGGCTAGCGCCGCTCCGGGGCGATGATTTGCGGTGTGCCGTTATCGAACGCCTTCACGTCCTGCGGATTGCGGGCGCCGGGGAGCGACCGGTCAGACGGGTTGGCGCGGCGCGACGCGTCCTGCGGATTGGCGGGGTTCACGCCGGGCGCGCGCCCGACGGTGAGATTGTCGGACGGCTGCGTCGTGGACAGGCCGGGCGCAGGGCCGCCGGTGTTGTTCGGGCCGTTGACCTGCGTACCGGGCGCAGCCGATGAGCCGGCCCCGCTCGGTGCGCTTTGCGACGCTGCGTTCGTGCCGGTTGAGCCGGTCGATGCCGCGCCGGCGCCGCCGCTCGACCCGGTCGCACCGCCTGAGCTGCCGCCGCCCGCGCCACCACCGCTGCCACCACCACCGCCGCCACCTTGGGCCAGGGCCAGTCCGCCGGAAAGTGCGAGGATCGCTACGGTCGCGCCAAAACGCTTCATGATCGTTCTCCATGCTGCCTGAAGAACAACGGCGCCTGGGAAACTCAGTTCCCGCCGGGACTGGCGCATTTGCCGTATAACGCGGCGTAACCTACTAATCGAATCCGTAGAACTTGCAGAACTCGTGCAGCTCGGCGCGCGGCGAATGGAAGTCGTTGGCCTTGTGCTTCCTGTCGCCGTAGCCGATCGCCACGCCGCAGAACAGCATCTCGTTCTCCGGAAATTTCAGGAAGTCGCCGACGGTATCGTAGAGCCGCGCCCAGGCCTCCTGCGGACAGGTGTCGAGTCCGTGGCCGCGGGCGAGAAACGCCAGCGCGTGGATGTAGCCGCCGAGATCGGCCCATTGGCCGGGGCCGAGACGGCGGTCGATGGTGATGAACAGCGCCACCGGCGCGTCGAAGAAATCGAAGTTCTTGTTGAATTGCGCGAGCCGCCGCACCGGATCGCTGCGGTCGATGCCAAGCGAACCGTAAAGCTGAACGCCGTGATCCTCACGGCGGTCCTTGTAGGCGCCGAACATCGGATCGGGATAGACCTGATACTCCGTCTTGGCGTGAAGCGGATTTTCGCGGGCGAGACGCTTCTGCACGATCGCCTTGAACTCGGAGAGCGGCTTTCCGGTCAGCGCGTAGACGTTCCAGGGTTGCAGATTGCCGCCGGATGCGGCGCGCGCCGCGCGCGCCAGAATGTCCTTGACGATGCCGGGGTCGACCGGCTTGTCGATGAACGCGCGGCAGGCGATGCGGGAGCTGACCGCTTCAAAGACGTCCATGCTGTTTGGTTTTCCTGAAGTGAAATTCATTCATCGATGGGTGGCGCGAGGGGCAGGGGTGGAGTGAGCAGCTCGCCGCTTGCAGGTGCAGCCAGCGCCGCCGGGTCGTTGTGCACGCGGTAGAGCTGCGGCGCCGCGCGATTGATGTGCATCTGGAAAATGTCCGGGCGGTTGTAGTGGCCGGCGAAGTCGTGCCGGAGCTTCATCTGGATGGCGAGGTCGAGATTGCACTCGGCGTAGAGAATGCCTTCCTCCGGACCCATCGGTCCGGCGACGACGCGGGCCAGCGGGTCGACGATCAGCGAGCCGCCGCAGCAGTTCGGATCGCGCAGGAATTTCTCGCCCTCGGGCCCGGCCTTGAGTGTCTCGATCATGTGATCGTCGACCGTGCCGCAGGCCGAGATGACGAACGCCTTGCTCATCTGCGCGAAGGCCTGCGAGTCGATCGCGACGCGGTTCCTAAGCGGATCGCCGCTGGTCGGGAAATGATTGGGCCAGCTCATGACGTGAACGCGGGTGCCTTCGGCGATCAGCGCGAACACCGCGAGCGGGTTGGAGTTCTCGCCGCAAATGAGCCCGGACATCGGCCCGAACTCGGACGGGAAGGCGCCGAAGGTGTCGCCATAGCCGCCCATGTGGACGAGCCGTTCGCCGACGGTCGGCATGATCTTCTGGTGCTTGCGGATGATCGCGCCGTCCGGTCCGAAGTAGATCTGCGTGTTGAACATCGTGCCGGTGGTGTTCGGCAGCTTCTCGCAGACGCCGATGACCACATAGGCGTGGGCCGCGCGGGCGGCTTCGCCGAGTGCCGCGGTCTCGGGCCCCGGAATCTCGACGGCGTTCTTGAACAGCTCGACCGCGAGCTTGTTGGCGATGGCGCCGGTCGCGGCGTGATGGTGGTACCAGACCGGATGCGCCGGAATGAAGCCCTCGGGGAAGCCGATGATGCGCGCGCCGCTCTTGCCCGCCTCGCGGATCAGCTGGCAGGCCTTTTGCGTCGAGCCGGCGCGGTCGAGGAACACCGACGCCGCCTGCACCGCCGCGACCTTCACCGTCCCGAAACTGTCACCACCCATCGTTCAAGCTCCCGCGCTTTTTTCGCGCAGCACGATGGTCGGTGCAAGGCCGATCAGGGCAAACATGCAGAGGCCGATCGGGATGAAGGGGGCGAGCGTCCACCCGGTCAGGTCCCACAGCACGCCGCTGACGATCGGCACGATCACGGCGCAGGAGTAGCTGATGGTGAACATCCCCGCGGAGACGCGGTGGACATCCTCGGGCCGTGAGATCAGCGGCGGCAGCGCCAGAACGAGCACCAGGACGGCGGCGCCGAAGCAGCCCCACACCGCGCAGCCGATCACCACCCACGCGCCGTTGCCGAACACGATCGCCAGCACCGCGGCCAAACAGAACAAGCCGCAGGCCAGATACGACCACATCGTGCGCACCATCCGGTCGGCTGAAAACAGCAGCAGGAACGACGCCGGAAGCTGGCCGAGATTGAGCCAGGTCAGTGCCGCGTGGATCAATTCAGGCCGTCCGGTGTGGGTCAGATAGTCGGGCAGGAAGCCGTTCATCGAGAAATAGGTGGCATTGACGCTGCCGAGCAGGAGGCCGATCCGCCAGATCATCGGGTTGCGGAAGTCCGGCATCCAGCGCCGGCTGGCGGCGGTCGGCGCGACCGCAGGCATACGCGGCGCGAGCGCGAAGATGATCGCGGCGATGAGCGCGACCGGCGCCGACCAGAACACGAAGTCCCATTGCCAGCTCTGGTGCAGCAGCGGCAGCACCAGCGGGATGGTCAGCGCGGCCGGCAGGATCTCGCCGATCAGCAGCCCGTTGGTATAGACCGCGGTGGCAAAGCCGATGCCCTGCGGCACCCAGGTGCGAACCAGCGGCGGCAACGCGGGCTGCATCACGGCGACGCCGAACGCCGTGACGATGGTGCCGAAATACAGCATGGCGATGTGCGGGCCGATGCCGCGCAGGGCGGACCCCAAGGCGCAGAGCACAAGCCCGATCAGCATGGCGGCCAGCGCGCCGAGCCGGGCGATCATCAGCGAGCCGGCGATCGCGGCGGCGGCAAACAGCACCATCGGCAGGCCGGACAGGATGCCGACCTGCGTCTCCGACAGNTGCAGGTCGTCGTGGATCAGCGGGATGACCGGCGGCACCGCCAGGATCGTCAGGCGAAGCGCAACGCCGGCGAGCCAGAGCAGCAGCAGCGCCCGGACCGCCCCGGCCCAATTCTTGGGAGACATGCGGGTTAAGCGGCGCGGCGGCGCGGCACACTCGCCACGGCGCAGATCGAGAGCAGCGTAAACACGGTCACCGCCATGAAGATCGCGCGCGGCTCGCCGCGATCGAGCAGGGCCGCGAATGCCAGCGGCGCCAGGATGCCGGCGATGTGATAGCCGGTGGTGACGAAGGCGAACACCTTGCCGAACGAGCCCGGCGGCGTCACCTCGCGCACGATCATGTCGCGTGACGGCATCACCATGCCGCTGCACAGCCCGGCCAGCGCCATCACCAGCACGAGGAGGAGGGCGCCGAGATCGACGCTGCCGATCAGCAGCGCGGTGATGGCGGTCGAGCCGAGCCCCAGCGCCGCGATGAAGCGGTGGTGGGTCACGCGTCCGGCCATCCAGCCGCCGACCAGAACGCCGAGCGCGCTCAACAGCAGATAGCCGGACAGCGCGGTGTTGGCGGTCACTGGGCTCGTGCCGTAAAGCTGGCCGAGCGCGACGACGGAAAAGTTCTGCAGCCCGAAGCTCGCAAACGCGTAGATCAGGAAGAACAGAAAGTTGACCAGGATCGGCGCGGTCATCAGGAGCCGCCAGTCGGTCGGGCCTGCATCTGGCGCCGCGGGCTTACTCGTCATGGGAGGTGCGTCGCCGCCCGGCGTGAACAGCAGCACGACCGCCGCGATGACGCCGAGCGCGGCCGCGCCGAGGAAGGCGCCGCGCCAGCCGTACAGGCCGTGCATCAGCAGCACGGCGGCGGGGGCGGCGGCGCTGCCCAGCATGCCGGCAAACGTGTGCACCGAGTAAGCCTGGCTCATGCGCGCGGGCGCGACGTGGCGCGACAACAACGCGTAGTCCGCCGGGTGATAGACGGTGTTGCCAAGGCCCACGAGGCCGAATGCAACAATCAGCACCCAGTAGGAATTCACCGCTGCCGCGACGGCGAAGCCGGCGGCGCCGAAAATGAGTCCCGCGATCAGCGCGAACCGCGCGTTGATGCGGTCGATCAGGAAGCCGGCCGGCGTCTGCGCCACCGCCGAGACCGCGTTGAACACGGTCAGCGCCAGCCCAACCTCGGTGTAGTTCACCGCGTAATCGGCCTTCACGAAGGCAAACAGCGGCGGCAGCACCAGCATGTAGAAATGGCTGACGAAATGCGCCGCGCTCACGCCCGCGATCAGGCGGACGTCGTCGGTCCGCCGCGCGGCGAACGCGACTTCGGTCGAGACCGTCATTGCGTCTTCTTCGCGCCGTCAGATTTGGCGCCGCTGGCTTTGGCGTCCTGGATGGCCTGCCAGACCCGCGCCGGGCTCGCCGGCATATCGATATGCGTGATGCCGAATTCGGAGAGCGCGTCGACCACGGCGTTCATGATCGAGGTCATCGAGCCGGCGCAGCCGGCCTCACCACAGCCCTTGACGCCGAGGGGATTGGTGGTCGCTGGCACTGGATGGCTCAGCACCTCGAAGTTTGGCGTGTGATGCGCGCGCGGCATGGCGTAATCCATGAACGAGCCGGTCAGCAGCTGACCCTGTTCGTCATAGACGACGTGCTCGAGCAGGGTCTGGCCGATGCCTTGCACGACGCCGCCATGAGTCTGGCCGTCGACCAGCATCGGATTGATGATGGTGCCGAAGTCGTTCACCGCGGTGTATTTCACCACCTCGATGTTGCCGGTGTCCGGCTCGACCTCGACCTCGCAGATATGACAGCCGTTCGGGTAAGCCGCCGGCGCGCCTTCGCTGACGTGCTTGACGTCGAGCGACTGCGGTCCGTCCGGCGGCAGGCTCATGCCGGCGTGGACCTTGCGCGCCAGCTCCATGATGTCGATCGCGCGATCGGTGCCGGCGACGACAAACTTGCCGTTCTTGAACTCGATGTCGCCGGGCGAGGCTTCAAGCGCGTGCGAGGCGATCTGCTTGCCCTGGTCGACGACCTTCTGCGCCGCCTCGACGATGGCCTGGCCCGAATTCATCATCGAGCGCGAGCCGCCGGTGCCGCCGCCGGCCAGCAGCTCATCGCTGTCGCCCTGAATGA
>C688J18823_10003141_pt1 | contig 10435 bp, 11 predicted proteins | sample HopSoiMetagenom1_FD_18823 | JGI IMG/M metagenome (IMG submission 18823) | reverse complement strand
CGGCGGCCGTCGGCGCGCCGCTCGCAATCGCGGGGGGTATCTCGCGCGCTCGCGTTCTTCACCGCGGGCGGCTTTTCGCATTCCGTCACGTACCCGCGCCGCTCGGCGCCATCGAGCCGGCGCTCGCGCGCCGTGCTATTGCATTCGTCATGGCGCTGCTGACGAACGCTCGTGTCGGCAGGCTTGTCGCGGCCATTCAGGCACGCGTTCATGAACTTGCTGCGCTCGGTGCCCTGCAGGCCCTGCTCTTTCGCGCGACTGTTGCACGTCTGCATGCGCTGCTGTGCGGGCGTCAATTCGCGCGCGAGCGCATCGGTCAAGCTCGCAACCGCGAGCCCGATGCCGATGGCTGCGGCGGCGACTATGAAGCGCATGGCGACTCGCACGCGGTTGAGCAAAAAGAAGGCCCGAGACCGCCTAAGCCATTGCTTTTGGCTGCCCGGCGCGGAGAATGGCTCACGCACTCCTCGGGGGGAGGCTGTGCCGGACCTGTATCTAAGAACACTGCAGCGCGCGTCGCAGATCGCCGGTGGCGAACAGGCGCTCGCGATGCATCTCAAGGTGACGCCCAGCCATCTCAGCCTGTGGCTGAAGGGCCTCGAGCGTCCGACGACCGAAGCATTCCTGCGCGCGGTGGATCTCGTCTCGGAATACGAGCTCGCGCAGCTACCGCGGAAATCCCAGCCCGAACTTTAGCCGCCGCGCGCGTCGAAGCGCCGGCGGAAAGGTTTGTCTAGTAGGACTTCGGCAGGCCGAGTACGCGCTCGGCGACGTAGCAGAGGATGAGCTGCGGCGTGATCGGCGCGATGCGCCCGAGCAGCGCCTCGCGCAGATAGCGCTCGACGTGGTACTCGGCGGCGTAGCCGTAGCCGCCATGGGTCATCACCGCCTGCTGGCAGGCGTCGAAGCAGGCCTCGCCTGCCAGATACTTTGCACTGTTCGCCTCGGCGCCGCAGGACTGGCCCTGGTCGTAGAGCCATGCAGCCTTGAACACCATCAGACCGGCCGCCTCGAGCGCCATCCAGTTGGCGGCGAGCGGATGTTGGATCGCCTGGTTCTGTCCGATCGGCCGGTCGAACACCACGCGCTCCTTTGCATACTTGGCTGCGCGCTTGACCGCGCAGCGGCCGAGGCCGACCAGCTCGGCCGCGATGAGGATGCGCTCCGGGTTCATGCCGTGCAGGATGTACTCGAAGCCCTTGCCCTCTTCGCCGATGCGATCATCCTCCGGCACCGGCAGCGCTTCGAAGAACACCTGGTTCGAGTCGACCGCATGGCGCCCCATCTTGTCGATCTCGCGCACCTCGACATGGCGCCGATCCAGGTCCGTATAGAAAAGCGTGATTCCGGCCTGGGCGCGCGCGAGCAGCAGCACCTTCTCCGCCACCTGCGCGGTCGAGATCCACACTTTCTCGCCCGAAACGTAGTAGGTGCCGCCGCGCTTCTCCGCCTTGGTCTTGAGCTTGCGGGTATTGAGGCCGGTGTTCGGCTCTGTCACCGCGAAGCAGGCGCGCTCCTTTCCGGCGACGAGCGGCGGCAGGAAGCGCCGCTTCTGCGCTTCGCTGCCGAACACCACGACCGGGTTGAGCCCGAAGATATTCATGTGCACCGTCGAGCAGCCCGAGAAACCGGCCCCGGACTCGGCGATCGTCTGCATCATGAGCGCCGCTTCGGTGATGCCAAGCCCGGCGCCGCCGTACGCCTCGGGCATCGCAATGCCGAGCCAGCCATCGCGCGCGCACGCCTGGTGCAGCTCCACCGGAAACTCGCCGCTCTTGTCATGCGCGAGCCAATAGTCGTCGCCGAACTGCTGGCACAGCTTCGCGATCGCCTCGCGGATGCGCTCCTGCTCGGGCGTAAAAGCAAAGTCCATTAGCCGCCCACCGCGCCTTTGCGGCGCAAATCCGCGATCTCGCCATCGTCGAAGCCGAGCTCGACCAGGATCTCGCGCGAGTGCTCGCCGAGCGCCGGCGTGCCGCGGCGGATGGCACCGGCGCGGCGGCCGTTCGCCCATAGCGGGAACTTGGCATGGCCGCGGTCCGTCGCGCGCCGCTCGACGAGCTGCGGATGCGCCGCCGCCTCGGCCGGCGTCACGCAAAGGTCGACCGGTACATCCTGCGCCTCGAGCAGGCGTTGCCATTCGGCCGCGGTCTTGCTGCGCATCACCTGCTCGAGCCGGCGCGACAGCTCGTCGCCGTGCGCACGCCGGCCGGCATCGCTGGCGAAGCGCTCATCACCCAGCTCGGGCGCAAGCTTGACGAAGTTCTGCCAGAAATGCTCTTCCAGGATGCCGAGCGTAAGGCGCTTGCCGTCCGCGGTCTCGAAGGCGTCATTCACCGGGAAGAGATGCGCCCGCGGGTCCACCTCCCGCTCGAGGCCATGGCGCATGGCGCACAAAAAGAACGCTGCCTCGAAGAGCGAGAGATCGAGATACGCGCCTTTGCGCTCGTGCACCGCAGCGAGGATCGAGACTGCGGCAAAGGCACCGCCCGCCATGTCGGCGATCGGCAGCGAGGAGCGCGCCGGCGCCTTACGCCACTGGCCAGGGAAGGCCAGGCCGCCCGCAGCGGCGACGTAGTTGACGTCATGGCCCGGCCGCTCGCGCCACGGCCCGGTCTGCCCGTAGCCCGAAATCGAGCAATAGACGAGCGCGCCGTTGTAGGCGCGCAGCGTCTCGTAATCGATGCCCAGGCGCTTCGCCACGCCCGGCCGGAAGCCCTCGATCACCACTTGCGCCTTCTCCACCAGACCGCGCACCACGTCGGCCGCTTCGCGCTGCTTCAGATCGAGTGCAATGCTGCGCTTATTGCGATTCTCGGTATTGAACTGCACCGGCACATACGAACGACCGGGATCGCCGCGCGGCGGCTCGACCTTGATCACGTCGGCGCCGAGATCGGCGAGGATCGATGAGGCGAACGGCCCCGGCACGAACATCGAGAAGTCGACCACGTGGATGCCGGCGAGCGGCAGCCAGGGTTCAGAGACTTTACGCAAATGAGGGCGGTTCTATCCAGTTATGGAGCGCAATGCCGCCATCCACGACGACGGTGGTGCCGGTGACATACGCGCCGTAGCGCTCCGACAGAATGGCGAGCGCCATCGCCGCGACGTCCGCCGGCGTGCCGAAGCGCCGCAATGGAATCGTCTCCACCATGCCGGGCGGTGCGTTGAAGCCGCCACCGGGGATCGCGCCCGGCGCGATGGCGTTGACCCGGATGCCGCGCGGACCGAGCGCCCGCGCGAGCTCCTTGACCAGCATGGTTTCGCCCGCCTTCGCGGCGCTGTAGTGCGGCAGATTGCGCGGCGACTCGGCGTGCAGCGATGTGGTGAGGAGCATGCGGCCCTTGATGCCGCGCTCGACCATGTGGCGACCGAGCGCCTGGCAGAGGACGAACGCGGCATCGAGATTCACCGCGAGCATCTCGCGCCATTGCGCGTCGCTCACCTCGAGAACAGTCTGGCTTTCCTGACGACGCGGGCTCGCGCAGTGCACGAAGAGCGACACGCTACCCAGACGCCGGATCGCCTCCTCGGCGAGCTGGCGCGCACCCTGCGTGCTCGACAGGTCGCAGCGCACGTCGGCGTCCTCGATATCGGCGCCGAGCACCTGTGCGCCTTCTTCGCGCAGCGCCTGCGCCATGCCGCGACCAATCCCGCGCGCGGCACCGGTGACCAGCGCCCGCTCGCCTTCCAGCAATTTCACTTCAACCCGGCCTTTGCCCGCTTCGCCGCCAGCCGCTCGCGACTCTTCGCGGTTTCGACGACGAAGCGCACGTGCCGGCCGCGCCCGCACGGCTCGATCGGATCCTGTACCGAGAACTCGAACGTCACCCGTCGCCGGTCGATCTCGACGATCTTCACGTCGATCGTCACTTTCAGGCCGAGCGGCGTCGCCGCCAGATGATCGATCGACACATGCGCGCCGACCGAGTCCTCGCCAGCGTCGAGATGCTCGAGCAAGAAATCGCGGCAGGTGTACTCGACGTCGCTCACCATGCGCGGCGTCGCATACACCATGCCCTCCTTGCCCATGAAACCGATGCAGCGGCTCTCGTCGACGGTGACCTCGCGCCGCGTGGCGAGGCCGGGCTTCAGCGAGTCCTTCACGGCGCCTTGTATCCGGCGCGCTCGATGGCGCGCTTGAATTCCGCCGGTCCGGCCTTCGCCGGATCGTAGGTGACCCGCGCGCGGCCTTGCTCGAGCGAGACGTCGACGGTCTCGACGCCGGCGACGCCCGAAAGCATGCGCGTCACGCTCTTCACGCAGCCCTGGCAGTCCATGCCCTCGACCTTCAGTTCGACGGTTTCCATGCGCCGATAATACCGTCATGACGACCGATCCTGTCTGCGGCATGGAAGTCGACCCGGCGAAGCCGGGCGCGACAGCGCAGCACAGCGGCAAGACTTACTACTTCTGCTGCCCGCACTGCGCCGCGCGCTTCAAGACCGATCCGCAGAGGTATCTGCAGCCGGCGATCGATCCGGTGTGCGGCATGACAGTCGAGCCGGCGAACGCGGCCGCGGAAATCGAGCAGGCCGGCCATACGTATTACTTCTGCAGCAAGCAGTGCGCCGACAAGTTCAATGCCGATCCGGGTCGCTACGTAAAGCAGCAGCCTGCGGCCACAGCGACCGCGCCTGCGCCCGGCAAGTACACCTGCCCGATGCATCCGGAAGTGGTGAAGGATGGCCGCGGCTCCTGCCCGAAATGCGGCATGGCGCTGGTGCCGATGGTGCCGACCGTACCGCGCGCCAGGGAATACACCTGCCCGATGCATCCGGAGATCCGCAGCGACCGACCGGGCGGTTGTCCGAAGTGCGGCATGGCGCTCGTGCCGGTCGCGGGTGCAGAGGAAGACGATTCCGAACTGCGCGATCACACGCGCCGCTTCTGGGCCAGCGCCGCGCTCAGCGTCCCGCTGGTGTTCCTCGCCATGGCGCCCATGCTGGGCATCGAGCGCCCGTTGGGCCTCGCACCCGCGGTGCGCGGTTATTTCGAACTGTTGCTCGCGACGCCGGTGGTGCTTTGGGGCGGCTGGCCCTTCTTCCACAAGTTCTGGTTGTCGCTCGTGAACCGCAGCCCGAACATGTACACCTTGATCGGCTTGGGCGTCGGTCTCGCCTACGGCTACAGCGTGCTCGCGGTGCTCGCGCCGAGCCTTTTTCCGCACGAGATGCGCGGCCACGGCGGCGGCGTCGGCACGTACTTCGAGGCGGCGGCAATGATCGTCACGCTGGTGATGCTCGGCGAGGTGCTGCAACTTCGCGCGATGGGCAAGACCAGCCACGCGGTGCGCCAGCTCCTCCAGCTCGCGCCCAACACCGCGCTCCGCATCGACGCCGACGGACGCGAAGCGGAAGTGGCGCTCACGGATGTGCGAGTGGGCGACCGGCTGCGCGTTCGCCCGGGCGAAAAGATACCGGTCGATGGCACCTGCCTCGAAGGCTCCTCGAGCGTCGATGAGTCGATGGTGACAGGGGAGCCAGTGCCCATGACGAAGAAGGCCGGCGATCGGCTGACCGGCGGCACGATCAACGGCAACGGCACGCTCGTCATGCGGGCCGAGCGCATCGGCGCCGACACGCTGCTTGCGCGTGTCGTGCACATGGTGGCGGAAGCGCAACGCACGCGCGCGCCGGTGCAGCGCCTCGCGGACCAGGTTGCGGCGTATTTCGTGCAGACGGTAATCGCTATCGCGGTGCTGACGGCGCTCGCGTGGTGGTGGTTCGGACCCGCGCCCGCCGGCAGCTATGCGCTCGTGAATGCCGTGGCGGTGCTGATCATCGCCTGTCCGTGCGCGCTCGGGCTTGCAACGCCGATCTCGATCACAGTGGCGATGGGCCAGGGAGCGCTAAACGGCATCCTCTTCCGCAATGCCGAGGCGGTGGAACGGCTGCGCGACGTCGACACGCTGGTGGTAGACAAGACGGGCACGCTGACGCTCGGGCGACCGCAAGTCGTCGATGTGGTGGTCGAGCCGGGGCTGGATGAGCGCGAAGCGCTGGCGCTGGTGGCGAGCCTCGAGCGCGCCAGCGAACATCCACTGGCGCAGGCGATGGTCCGCAGCGCCGCCGAGCGCGGCATCGCGCTTCAGCCCGTAACCGACTTCACGTCGGTCACCGGCCAGGGCGTCCGCGGCAAGGTTGGAGGACGGATTGTCGCCGTCGGCAATCGTCGTTTCATGGAAGCGCTCGGCACGCTATCGCCCGTGCTCGCGGGGAAGGCGGACGCGCTGCTGCTGCAGGCGAAGAGCGTCATGTTTGCGGCCATTGACCACCAGGTGTGCACGCTAATAGCGCTCGCCGATCCGATCAAGGAAACGACGCCGGCAGCCGTGCGGGCGCTGAAAGCCGCGGGCGTGCGCATCGTCATGCTGTCGGGCGACGCGCGAGCGACCGCCGAAGCCGTCGGCCGCGAGCTGGGCATCGACGAAGTGCTGGCCGAAGTACTGCCCGAGCAGAAGGTGGACAAGGTCAAGGCGCTGCAGGCCGATGGGCGGATAGTGGCCATGGCCGGCGACGGCATCAATGACGCGCCGGCGCTCGCGCAGGCGAATGTCGGTATCGCCATGGGAACCGGCACGGATGTCGCAATTGAAAGTGCCAGCGTCACGCTGGTGAAAGGCGACCTGCGTGGCATCGCCAAGGCCATCCGCCTTTCGCGTGCGACGATGCGCAACGTCAAGCAGAACCTGTTTTTCGCCTTCGTCTACAACGCGCTCGGCGTGCCCATCGCGGCCGGCGTGCTCTATCCGTTTTTTGGCATCCTGCTCTCGCCGATCTTTGCCGGTGCAGCGATGGCGATGAGCTCGGTGTCAGTCGTATCGAACGCTTTGCGGCTGCGCCGGGTCAGGATCTGAATGTTCCGTCTGCTGCCATTGCTCGCCATGCTGATGATCACCGGAGCGGTGCATGCCGAGGTGACGCTTGTCCATGTGCACGGGCTTTCCTATAGCAGCGACGGCATGCGGCTCATGATTCCCAGCCACTTTGGGCTCGCAATCTATGCGGACGGCAAATGGTCCAAAGGGGCGGGACCCGAGCACGATTACATGGGGTTCGCGGCGACCGCGCAGCATCTCTACAGCAGCGGCCATCCCGTGGCCGGTTCGCCGCTCATCAACCCGTTCGGCCTTTTACGCAGCAAGGATGGCGGCAAGACCTGGGACAAGCTGGGCCTGGAGGGCGAAAGCGATTTCCATGTCATGGGAACGAGCTGGAACACGAATGCCATCTATGTCTGGAATCCGGCGCCCAACTCCCGCATGCCGCAGCAGGGCCTGCATTACACGCTCAACGATGGCTTCGCCTGGAAGCGGGCCGCTGGCAAAGGCGTCGAAGGTAATCCCTACGCACTCGCCGTGCACCCGGATGATGCGAAATCAGTAGCGCTCGCCACACCGGCCGGAGTCTTCGCTTCCAGTGATTCCGGTGACAGCTTCAAACGCATCACAGCCATCCAGGGCACCACCGTGTTCTTCGATCTCGACGGCAGACACCTGTGGTATGGCAGCTATGACACGCAAGCGCGCCTCGCCCGAACAACACTGGCGGGGGGAGCACCCGCGCCGGTGAAGCTGCCGGCGCTAAGCAAGGACGCCGTGTCGTTCATCGCACAGAACCCGGCGAGGCGCAGCGAGTACGCGATCGCGACGTTCAATCGCAATGTCTACCTCTCCGGGGACGGCGGCAAGACGTGGCGCGTCATCGCCGAAGGCGGCGAGACGAAATAATCAGCGCGCGAGCTCGAAGAGCACGTCGGGAGAGCGCTCCTCGTTAGTGCTGCCCTCGCTGAAAGCGATCGCCACGAAGCCATGGCGCTCGTAGAAGCGGCGCGCCGCCTCGTTCTGCTGAAAGGCATACAAGCGCACCGGCCGTCGCTCGCTTGCCAATGCGCGCTCGAGCAAACTTGAGCCGATACCCTGGCCGACGTGAGACGGCAGAAGGTAGAGGTGCGTGATCCAGGTAATGTCATCGCGCTCGCGCACTGCCAGGAAGCCGACCACGGCGCCGCCGGCAACGGCGACCGTCAATTGCTCCGTGGGCAAAACCGTATCGCGCACCCACCCGCGGATTTCGTCGTCGGAGCGCGGCGCGGCGAGGTAAGGCAGGAACGTCCGGCGCGAGACCAGGAGCACATCTGCGATCGCCGCGGCATCGGCCGCATGCGCCGCGCGCAGTTCAGCAGGCTTCACTGCATGTAGCGATTGAGGTCCGGCGTCGCGAGCGAGCGTTCGAGATAGCCGAAGGTGCCGCGCTCCTTGACCTCGCGCGCAGCGTCCAGGAGCCCAGTCATCGCCGCACGGAAGAGCGACGTTGCGAGACTGATGCGGCGCACGCCGGCCGCTTCCAGCTCCGCGACGCTGAACGACTTGCCCTTGATGCCGACCATGAAGTTCACCGGCTTCTTCAGCGACGCGCATACGCGGCGCACCGCCTCGAGATCCGGCAGGCCGGGCGCGAACAGCACGTCGGCGCCGGCGGCTTCGAACGCCTGCAGGCGGCGGATCACTTCATCGAGGTCCGGACTGCCGCGCAGGAAGCCCTCGGCGCGCGCCGTGAGCGTGAACGGGAACGGCTGGGTGCGCGCCGCGGCGACGGCGGCCTTGATGCGCTCCACTGCTGGAGGGAAATCGTAGAGCGGTCGCTCCTTGTCGCCGGTGGCATCCTCGATGGAGCAGCCGACAAGACCGGCCTGCGCCGCGAGGCGCACAGTCTCGGCGACGACCTGTGGCGCGTCGCCAAAACCCTTTTCGAAGTCCGCCGAGACCGGCAGGTCGGTCGCGGCGACGATGACGCGCACTTGCGCCAGCGCTTCGTCGCGGCTGATCTGGCCGTCGCGCCGGCCGAGGACGCCGGCCGCGGCACCGCTCGAGGTCGCGAGCGCCTCGAAACCCAGTCCGGCGAGCAGGCGCGCCGAGCCGCCGTCCCAGGGATTAGCAATGACGAAGGCGCGCGGGCCCTCGTGAAGCTTGCGGAAGCACTCCGCCTTGTCGCGCTGGTTCATGGGCTCACTCGGCCCGAATGTTGTTGTCGCGCACGACCTTGCCCCAGCGCTCCATGTTATCGACGATCCACTTCTGGGTCGCCTCTGGGCTGAGCGTGACCACGTCCATGCCGAGCGTGTCGGTGAGCGTCTTGTTCACGTCCGGGAGCTTGGTGATCCTCACGATCTCACGGTGCAGCTTGTCGATGATCGGGCGGGGTGTTTTCGCCGGCGCCAGGATACCCCACCACGCGTGCGCCACGACGCCGCGCACGCCGAGCTCGCCGAGCGTCGGCACCTCCGGCATGGTGTGCGAGCGCTTGTCGCCGGTGAGCACGAGGGCGCGCATCTTGCCGTTCCTCACGTGCTGCGCCTGCGCGGCGGTCGACGCCATGGCGAGGTCCACCTGGCCGCCCATGACGTCCGTCGAAAGCGGCCCGCCGCCCTTGTAAGGCACCGGCACGATGTGCACGCCCGCGGCCTGATTGAGGACGATGGTGGTGAGGTGCGCGAGCGAGCCGTTGCCGACGTTGCCCATCGTAACGGTGTCGGGCTTCGCCTTCGCCGCGGCGATGACATCGGCAAAGGTCTTGTACGGTTTCATCACACCGGTGGTGATCGCCATGGGTGCCGTGCCGACGAGCATCACCGGCGCAAAGTCCTTCACCGGGTCGAACGGCAGGTTTGGGTTCAGCGCCTGGTGCACGGCGTGCGTATCGAAGATGAATACGAACGTATAGCCGTCGGGCGCGCTCTTCGCCACGTAATCCGTGCCGATGACGCCCGAGGCGCCGGTGCGGTTCTCGACGATGAACTGCTGCTTCAGCGACTCGCTCAGCTTGGCGGCGAAGATGCGCGCCAGCGGATCCACCGAGCCGCCCGGCGGATAAGGCGAGACGAACCTGACCACGTGCGTCGGCCATTCCTGCGCGGCGGCGGGCAGGGCAAGACAAGCGAGTGCGAGCAGCCTAAAAAGCCACATTGCGTCCTCCCTTGAGCTTGAGCATGTCGCGCGCGTCGTTCGGCGTGGCAACCGTGAGGCCGAGCTCTTCCAGCAGGCGCCGCGCCTTCGAAACCTGCTCGGCGTTGGATTTCGCGAGCTGGCCGCGGCCCAGCCACAGACTGTCCTCCAGACCGACGCGCACATTGCCCCCCATCACCGCGCTCATCGCGGCGGTGAACATCTGGTTGCGGCCGGCGCCGAGCACCGACCAGTAATACGCGTCGCCAAAGAGGCGATCCGCGGTGCGCTTCATGTGCATCACGTCCTCCGGGTGCGGGCCGATGCCGCCGCGGATGCCGAACACCGACTGGATGAAAAGCGGCGGCTTCAGGAGCCTGCGGTCCACGAAGTGCGCCGCGACGTAGAGATGGCCGATGTCGTAGCACTCGATCTCGAAGCGCGTGTCGTTCTCGGCGCACGACTCCAGGATGTAGGCGATGTCCT
>C688J18823_10003139_pt1 | contig 10439 bp, 6 predicted proteins | sample HopSoiMetagenom1_FD_18823 | JGI IMG/M metagenome (IMG submission 18823) | reverse complement strand
GCACCCAGAAGCTGTGGATTACATCGGTCGAATCGAGCACCAGTTTCACCGGCCTACCGGTAGGAACATGTAGTTCGTTTGCGGTGGTCATCACCTTGCTCGGCGCCGGATCGGTATACTGCACCTCCCACCACCATTGATGACCGGTGACTTTGATGACTAACGGATTTGCTCCGGCTTCCAGCGCGTAGACATCGCGCCCGACGAACATATCGACGAATAGCAAAACGAAGAGGATGACCACGGTAGCTGCCACGCAGCTGATGACGGTTACCGACATCCGCCGCTCAGTGGCAATGGGCGGCTCGGCCACCGGATCTTGCAATGGCACTTCGATTGGACTTCGGCGCCGATAAAGCGCAACCAGCAACGCCAGAACAGTGAGCGCGAAGATTACGATCAGCACCCAAAAGTAGAACCACCACAGCCCCGAGATGTGCGCTGCCTGATCCCCGGCCGGGGACAAAGCCGACTGCATCTCTATTACCGCAACGCGCATCTCCATATGCAATCGCCCTTACGGCGGCGGCATTTCCGCCGATTTCGGCAGTGAAGAATTCTGGGGAGTTTGCTGCGGCATCGACGAAGGCGGCGTCGGACCCTTCAGCTCATCGCTCCGGCCCGGTGCCGCGCCGGACGTTCCCAAGCCGCCCATACTGCGGACGAAAGCGACCAGTTGCCACACTTGGTAATCCGGAATTTTTCCCCGGAACGAAGGCATCCCATTAGGTCGGCCCTCGACAATCGACGAGAAGATCTGCTGCGGTTCACTCCCGTAGATCCACTTGTTATCCATCAGTGCTGGTCCCATTCCGCCACCGCCGTGGGCATGACATCCCACACAGTTGAACGCGGTGAACAGCCGTTGTCCTTCCGCAGTGGCGTAGGCGTTTTCCTCGTAATCGTTCTTCACTGCACCCGGCGTTGCCGCACCCCCCGGATGAAGATCACTCAACGACGTGCTTTGCGTCTTGTCGGCTGCCGGAGGAGCAACGCGGTAGCCGCGCTCCTCTCGTTTGCACGCGGTCACGGCGACAATGCATGCTGAAATGAAAGCAATTGAGAATATGCTCCGCATCTTCATCTGTTTCCGAGGGCGTGTGGGCCTGCCGCCGTTCCGTTGCTAGCTGTCGACGTGGATTTGTTATCCAGAGGTTCAGAAACCCGCGGGATGCCGAATTGGTCCAGGATCTTGTTCACTTCCGCCTGTTTTCGCACCAGGGCTGCGTCGATTTCGTCTCGCAACGCTTCATCGGATTTCCGTACACCCATCGCGATGCTGAATGTGAACGGCAACTGCGGATCGGCCGCTGGTGAAACCGGAACAATTGTCAGTGCAGTTTTTTGTTTGGGTGCGAAGTATCCGGCTAACGGGCCCCAGGCAACCGCGACATCGATATCGCCGTTCGCGACCGCTTCGATGATTCGAGCCGGCGGATTTGGTTGCGAGTAATCCCCGTAAACCGTGTAGCCGACGACGTTGTTCACGATGCCACGGTTCGCCAGAGCATGCGCCGGCGGCGTGTTGCGTCCGTCAGTGCCGATCATCTGAACGCCAATTTTCAGATTCTTCAACGCCGGATCGTCTAACGACTGAATGTTGAGATGCCTGTCGGTGCGGTAAACAAAGACATAAGTCGACCGGTAGTAGGGGCGTGTGGTGAGCGCCATATCGAAGTGCGCCGGCACCGCGAGAACCAGGTCAGCGCGATTTTCTTTTAAGGTCTCGCGAAAAAATCCGCGGCGTTGGGCGCGCCAGGAGTACTGCAATTCCGCGCCAAGCTCGTCTGCAATGAGTTCCGCCAGCTTGTTTTCGAATCCTTCACGGCGTTCGTTGGTAAAAGGCAGATTGTTAGGGTCGGCCGTAACCCGCAACACGCGATGGGCTCCCTCGGGTGGCGGCTCTTGTTTCCCGGCACAGCAGTCGTTTTGCCCAAGTGCGTTTCCTGCCAAAAGCATTATCGCCGCGCACATTCCGGGGAGCGCAGGCGCCATCGCCTGCTCCTTTTGGCGCCTCGCCAAAAGCCTTCCGCATGTCCGTCCGGTGGACAGCACCCGCGGAGGTAAAGTGTTAGGGCAGAGCGAATACATACAGCATTCCCCCTTTCGTCGTGTGCTGGGGCAAATCTTTCATCGCATTCACGAACCCCAACGCGCCGGTCGGATCTCGAGGATCAAGATCTGCGGCGACAATCGCTCCGGGCCATCCGCCAACGCCGGAAAGCACTGCCACGTACTGTTTTCCATCGGGTCCTTTGTAGGTGACCGGCTGCCCGATGATCCCGGAACCGCATTTGAACTGCCAAAGAACCTCGCCGGTCTTGGCGTTCACACATTTGAAGAAACCATCCATGGTTCCGTAAAAGGTGATGTCGGATGCGGTCACGACCGTGCCGCTCCAAACCGGGAAATCTTCTTTGATTGCCCAAACTTTTTGCTTCTTGATTGGGTCCCACGCGCAAAATTCGCCTCGTTTGCCGTCTGGCTCCGACGCATACATTTTCACGTTCACTCCCAGATATGGCGTGCCCTCGATGTAACTCGCTTCCGCACCTTCGTAGTCCATCGCGAGGTTCTGGTGAGGGATGTAAAGCAGGTTGGTGCGCGGCGACCACGCACACGGCTGCCAGTCTTTTGCACCCGGCGCGGCCGGGGACACATCGCGGATCGTCTTACCAGTCTGTGGCTTTTTCTCGTCGTTAGAAATCAGCCGGCCTGACTTCAGATCAACGCCTTTACTTGAAGTGATCCGAACGAAAGGCGTGGCGGACAGCACCTCGCCGGTCGCGCGGTCCCACATGTAGACATAGCCGTTCCGCTGAGCAGCGAGCAGAACCTTGCGAGTCTGGCCGTTAACTGGAAGGTCCAGCACCAGATTCTCGTTCACCCCGTCGTGGTCGAATTCGTCGTGCGGGTTCAGCTGGTAGAACCATTTCGCCTGCCCGCTGTCCGGATCTCGAGCAAATACTCCACACGTCCATTTGTTGTCACCTGGCCGTAGCTCCGGGTTCCACACTCCGGGGTTACCAGTCCCGTAGTAGATTAAATTGAGATCGGGATCGTATGTGACCCAGCCCCAAACCGTCCCACCGCCAATTTGCCACTGGTTAGGCGGCCAGCTGGAAAGACCGAGGTCTTTCCCTTTTTCGCTTTGGTAGAATGGTTTGAAGTCGGAGCCGATCAGGCAATCGGCATCGGAGCCGGTGCTATAGGCGCGCCACGCGATTTTGCCGCTGTTCGCATCAAGTGCTGTGAGCCACCCGCGGACGCCGAGTTCACCGCCGCTGTTTCCCGCCAGCACTTTGTCGCGCACAACCAGCGGCGCCATCGTGATCGTCTCACCGTGATTGATGTCACCCAGTTTAGTCTTCCAAACTTCCTTCCCGCTGGCGGCGTCTACGCAGACCGTGTTGTCGTCGAGAGTATTGAAGTAAATTTTTCCGTTAGAGAACACGCATCCCCTGTTCACCAGATCACAACAGGCCACGCCCTGGGCCGCGGCCGCAGGCTGCGGTTCATATTTCCATTTGGTCGCTCCGCCATTCTTCAGATCCAGTGCGTACAAAAAATTGGGAAAGGGCGTAATGATGTACATCGTGTCGCCTACCACCAGCGGGGCCGCTTCGTGGCCGCGATTAACACCAGTCGAAAATGTCCACGCTACTTTGAGATCTTTGGCGTTCGCCGCGGTGATTTGAGTCAGCTCGCTATAACGTGTGGCCTGGTAGTTCCGGCCAGGCATGGTCCACTGCCCGTCATCGCCTCCGGCTGCGGCAGGAGAGGGGGATTGTGCCGATGCTGTAACTAACAGCGACAAGATCAGACCTGGAAGTGTTGCGAACTGAAGCGGTGTTTTCAGCATCTTCGCCCCTTCTTTCGCAGATCAGCGAAAAGGCGCGCGTGTCGTTTTGATTGTCAGGCGCCGTCCGACAATTGCTCCATGGGGGACCATTCTCATTGGGGGACTTATTTGGGGCCACCGGCATCAAGCCGGGCTGGGATCGGACCAACTCCGATCTATTGTTCCACGTGCCGATAACGAGTCAGCCTGGCCGAGTTAGAGTTGGATTCTAAACTGAAGCGTCACCAGTCGCGGGTTGCCGATCGACACCAAGCCGTCGGCAGATTTGCCGGTTTGGATTTCCTCGTTCAGAAAATTTTCGACTTTCACCGCGGCAGAGACGTGCGCTGAGAACTCGTAAGTCACCGCTGCATTCAAAGTCACAAATGGTGCCAACACCCTCGAATTCTGATCGTCGTCGAATTGTCGATCGTTATACCGAAGCTGAATAGTCGCGAACCATTTGGACGTTGGAGTCCATTCGATGGCGGCGGTCACGACGTTTTCGGGGGTTTGGGCGAGCAGTTTGCCTTCAAGCGCCGAATCAGCGGCGTCGCTCACCTCCGGATGGGTGAACAGGTAACTCCCCCTAACGACGACCGAAGGTAACACTTGCCACCGGACGCTGGTCTCCACCCCCGGCGCGATGACCAGGTTGAGATTCTGACGTTGCCGCAGAACTCCACCCGCTGGAATAAAGCCCCCCGGATTGAACGTGCCCGGGCCGACGCCGATGGTTACGTTTCCAATCGCGTCTTGCAGCCGGTTGATGAATCCCGTTGCCGACAATCGTACGCTCTCGACGGGTTGCCAATCCACGCCGGCTTCAGCGCCAATCAATTGTTCCGGATCGAGCGCAGGATTCGCTTCGGTCACGTCCTTGCCGACGCGGAACGGACGGTAAAGTTCATTCAGGGTTGGAACTCGAAAACCGCTATACACCGCGCCTCGAACAGTGAAATGCTTTGCCGCCTCAAAACTCGCTCCGAGCCGGCCATTAAGTTCGTCCCCGGAACGATCGGGAAATCGCGAGTTCATGGTGACCGCGCCGGTCAGCGAATTCGATTCGTTTCGGAAGCCATCGAATAAATCCCAGTGGTCGAATCGCAAACCACCCACAATTTTCAGCGAGGTCGAGAGCGTCCATACATCTTCCGCGAACACACCGGCGAAATCCTGACGACCGCCCGCGTCGCGCAGGCGGGTGAAGCGGCTGCCGTTCCATAAAAACGCCTCGTTAGTCTCGCCTTCGACGAAACGGAAATCACTGCCGACGGTGAACCGGTGGTCGGATCCCGCCGCCATGCTCCACACCGCACTGGCGCCGATTGCATTGGCCGGCACATCGAATTGGTCGAGCGCGGGTGTTTCCACGGTTCGAGCCGAATTGATCGAGCTGAACGTGCTGCGAAATTTCCGGTGCTGACCGTACACGCTGAGCTGTAATTCAGCTGATTCGGCCGGGAATCGGATAGATAAAGTTGCGCTCGCGTCTGTACCTACGGTGTCGTTTCTGGTGAGGATGGTGCCGTTTCCCCGATCATCAAAAAACTGTCGCACCTCGAGTCGCAGGGAAGTGTCGCTGTTCATTTGCCATTCGCCGCGCACGTCCACGATGCTGGAGTCCGAGCTCGCGCTGTTGTCGACTGGTCCGCGCTGGTCGGATCGCAGGACTGGGTAACCGCTTGTCGAGAAATGTTCGGCAAACACAGACGCGGTAAATGGCGCATTGGCGACAGTGCCGCCGCCGCTGACGTCATANGTATCGTAGTTGCCGATCGCAGCGTCTACATGCGCGGTATTTTCCGTGGCCGGTTGTGACACGAGGAAAATTGTTCCGGCAAGTGCTTCGTTCCCGAACAATCCTGCGCCTCCTCCGGCAACGACAACCACCGAACGAAGCGCCGCAGGTGGGATCTGGCTCCACAACACATATCCCCCGAAAGGATCGTTGAGCGGGATGCCATCCAGCAGCACCAGTGTGCGACCTGCTCCACTCGGTCCGAAGTTCCTCAGCGTGACACCCTGCGTTGTCGGATTCGCCGTGCGGCTGCTATTCCGCCGGAACAGGCTGAATCCCGCTACGTCGTCGCGCAGAATGTCGTCCAGTCGGAGATCGGGACTGTGCNCCAGGTCTTGCTGTTCGAGAACATGCACATCGAACGGCGCACTTGAGTCAGGATTTGGAAGCCGGTCGGCCTCCACCACCACNTGCTCTTCATTTGCCACCTGGGCANGCGCAGTTGCGATGGCGCTGGCCAGCGCAAACATCGCTATCAGGCCAGATCGACGCAGCCTGGTAGTTGAATACCGCCGCGGCTTCGTCCAATGGTTCGTATGTGTTGCTGCGATAATGTGGAATCGCACGGGAGCGTCGATTCGACGTTAACCCTAACAGGGGCTACTGCTTTCCGGTAGTGCGGAGAACCGTAAGATGAAGCCTTATCACGTCCGAACACAAAAATTCAGGTTGTCGCCGGATTCAAGGCGCGCAACAGAGCNTCCAAGGTGGCGGGGCGAGTGATTCGGCTTAGCGACTAAGTCTTTCGAGGAATGCGCACGCGAACGTTTTTACCACGACCCGAATACCCGCGGCCCGATCGCCAGCGTGGATTTGTGCAGGGAGTGGACTGGCTCAATCTCAATGGCCCCTGGGAATTTCGCTTCGATCCCGATCGGGTCGGAATCGATCAACGATGGTTTGTCCCGGCCGATGTTCGCTGGCCTGATCAGATTGTTGTGCCGTTTTGCTGGGAATCACTAGCCGCGTGGGGTGAGGCTGACGCGGCCGGCAACGATAATTATTATTCCACACGCGCTTACCTGAATCCGCTGGAGGTCACGGGATCCAATTACCGCAGCGCCGCCCGGCATGAAGTGGGCTGGTATCGGCGAACGGTCGAGATCCCGCAGCATGATGGATGGAAAGGCAAGCGCGTCATCCTGACAATTGGCGCCGCCGATTTCTTCACGAAAGGCTGGTGCAATGGCATTTCGGTGGGCGGGAACGAAGGGGGATTCACACCATTCGAATTCGATATTACCGACGCGCTGGAGGTTCGGCCGGATGGACGGTCCTGCGCAACAATCGTGCTGCGAGTGGAGGATCCGATGCAGAACCAGGATCAGCCGGTGGGGAAACAATGGGGATGGTATAGCAGCGCTAGTGGGATCTGGCAGACAGTTTTTGTTGAACCGCGGCCCGAGCAACACATCCAGCGGTTTGAGGTGACGACCGACATCGATGCCAACGAAGTCGCGTTCAAAGTATTCGTTTCCGGCGGCGCCGATCTGTCTCTGGATATCACCAGCCCGTTAGGCGAGACGTTTCAGAGCAGTCTGGCCGCCACCGATGGTATTGCGCAGACAAAGGTTCCGTTAGGTGCAGCGGTTCTATGGGATCCTAACGCTCCTGAGTTATACGACTTTAAACTGACATTGCAGGGGTCTAACGGCTCCGACGCGGTTCATGGCTACTTCGGGATGCGCAGTCTTGCCGCGGAAAACGTTGAAAGTTCAAGCAGCCCGGCGGCATTGCTGTTAAACGGTGAACCGATCTATCTGCGGGGCGCGCTCTACCAGTCGTATCATCCGGAAGGGGTTTATACCGCCGGGGATGTTGAATCCATCCAGGACGATATTCTCCANGCAAAACGCGCCGGGTTCGATCTGCTGCGAATTCACATCAAGGTGGACGACCCACTGGTGCTCTACTACGCCGACACCATCGGCATTCTGCTGATGGCCGATTTTCCAAATTTTGGAGAAGGCGGGGATACTGCGATAGGACGCGCGCGGTACGAGGCGATGATGCGCCGAGCCATCGCGCGCGATTTCAATCATCCTTCAATCGTCGCCTGGTGTCTGTTTAACGAAACGTGGGGATTCGGCGGACAGACTGAGTTTGTAAAGCTGATCAATCCGTCGCCACCCAAAATGGGCGTGCCGGTGAATCCGGAGCCGTCGGAGCGGCAATTGAGCAGCGAAGCGGCTTATGCCTGGGTGCAATCCATGTGGCGCCTGGCGAAAAGCCTGGATCCGACTCGTCTGGTTGAAGACATGAGCGTCGTCGCCTGGGATCATTTGCAATATTACGGCCACGGCGATACCGACGTAAATTCCTGGCACTTCTACACCANCGATTACGANAAAGCGCGACGGCAGATNGAAGACATCGTCGAGAATACCTACGCCGGATCCACTTTGAATTATCTGCCGGGATTTAAGCAGGCGCGCCAACCGCTGATCAATAGTGAGTATGGAGGGGTGGGGGCGCTCGACGGCGATGTGGACACCAGCTGGAGTTTCAAATTCCTGACCAATGAGCTGCGGCGTCACGGCAAGCTGTCTGCCTATATATATACAGAGCTGCACGATGTGGAGTGGGAGCGGAACGGTTTTCTCAATTACGACCGCACGCCGAAAGAATTCGGTTACGACCCGACGATCGTGAATCAAGGGGACGTGCTCCCGATCGATGCTCCGCCAATTTCCCGATGCCAGCCCGGGCAAACGGTGCACGTTCCGGTTTTTTCCTCACACTTTTCGCGGCGGAAGCGCCGCGACGTCACGTTGCACTGGCGTCTGAGCGGGATCGATTCATTCGGATGGATTCACGACAACCTGGAATCCGGCGTCGAGCCGATTGCCTGTCCTCATTTGCGGGTTGAGCTTGCCAAAAACGTGGAATTACGAATGCCTAACGAGACGATGCTCTGCACACTTTGGGTGCGGGCATTCGTCCCTGATGGGACGCTCGTTGCCCGAAATTATGTCCAGTTCTTCGTGGATGGAGGTTTCGTTGAGCGGCAGGACGCAAATGCCCGAACGGTTTTTTCGCTGCCGACTAACGGGTGGAGCTCCGCGGAATGGAACAGGGATATGTCCAGCCGCGAAGAAGCGGAGACGACCGGCGCATGTCACGGTGCGAGGCGGGGATTCTTCGAATGGCGTGTGCCGTTATCGGCAGCCGAACTTCAGGATCGATCGCGTCTGACGCTGTTGCTCGAAGCATCGGCATTCCGGTCGGGAACTCCGCAGACCGACTCGTTCGCGCGACCCAGTGCACTTCGGTTGCTGCTCAACGGTGTTTCCGTTTACCGATCGATTCTTCCGAATCATCCGCACGACGCACGCGGGGCGTTAAGTTATTTGAGGGGTGGGCGAGGAGCGTACGGATACCTGATGCATGCAACCGTGGATAAGCCTCTACTGGATGAGGTGAAGTCAGGCATGAAGGGCAACCATCTTCGATTCCGTTGCCAGGTCGGGCGCGACGAGGAGCACCAGGGCGGCCTGACGATCTACGGTCGCGACTCAGGCCGATATCCAATCGGCCCCACCGTCGTTCTAGAGTAACAGTACAACGAATGCCGACCTCGCACGCCGATCCAAAGCGCGTTTCAGCGTTTGCTCCGGGGCGGGTCGAGCTGCTGGGCAATCACACCGACTATAATGAAGGCGTTGTTCTTGGTGCGGCGATCGATCGCGGCCTGACCGTATCCGGCAGATCGCGGCAGGGAAATACCATCGCAATTCGCTCCGCGACGATGGGTCAGATCATCGTAGAAGCGGAGGGACTTCGACCGCTTACCGAAAACCGCTGGGCGAATTACGCGCTGGGAGTTGTTCGTGAGTTGATTGAAGCAGGCATCCCGGTCGGTGGGTTCGAAGCTGAAGTCGACGGCAACCTTCCCCCACGATCCGGACTTTCCAGTTCGGCTGCCTTTGAAGTCGCTACCGCCCTTTTTGTTCTCCGGCTCGAACAGCATGAACTGCCGCCGATGGCCCTGGCGAAACTTTGCCAAAGAGCGGAGCACCGCTTTGTCGGGGTGCAATCGGGATTGTTAGACCAGGTGATGTCGATTTTTGGGCGCGAACATCAACTGATTTTTTTCGATACACGGACTGAGGAGGTAAGGACGATTCCTTTTCCTGCCGATCTTGCGTTAATCATCGCTGGATCGGGAAAGGAGCGAGAACTCTCGCGCGGTGACTATAACCTCCGGCGCGAACAAACGCACGCTGCCGCCAGCGCGCTGGGCGTCCACGCGTTGCGGGATGTCTCATCCGCACAGTTGTCAGAACGTTCCGATCTTGATCCACTGCTCAGCCGTCGTGCCCGCCACGTCGTTGAAGAAAACGAGCGGGTTCAGCAGGCAATTCAATCTCTGGCAAACAATGATGCCGCGCGTTTTGGCAAACTCATGAATGAGTCGCACGAAAGTTCACGAATGAATTTCGAAAACAGCACCGCTGAATTGGATCTTCTGGTTCAGCTCGCGCGACAGCAGGGCGGCGTGCTCGGCGCAAGACTTACCGGGGCGGGATTCGGTGGTGCCATCGTTGCACTCTGTTATCGCGCGCAGGCAGAGGATGCGTCTCAACAACTCCATGCCGCCTACCTTGAGAAAACCGGAATTTGCTCCGAGATTTTCGTGTGCAAAATCAGCGATGGTGCGCATTAGTTTCGTGCCCCCGACCGTCACCATGCGTCCTGTGCGAACGGAGGGGCGAGCTCCCGCGCGGCCGCATAACTGTTTGCCACGAGTTCGCGGCATCGCAGGAGCTCCGCCCGTTCGCGGCGTAGCCTGGATTT
>C688J18823_10003138_pt1 | contig 10439 bp, 7 predicted proteins | sample HopSoiMetagenom1_FD_18823 | JGI IMG/M metagenome (IMG submission 18823) | reverse complement strand
AGGCGCACGACGATGTCGCCATCATCCGCAACGCGTCCCCGCCGCATCTCGCGCGGCGCCATGCGATACGCCCGCTTCATCGCCGTATTGAATCGCCGCAACGAGCCGAAGCCGGCGGCGAATGCGACATCGGCGATCGGCAGCGATGTGTCGGTGATCAGCGTCCGCGCGAAGTGAATGCGCCGCGACAGCGCGACCGCATTCGGCGATGCGCCGAGGTGCTCTTCGAACAACCGGCGCATGTGCCGAGACGTGACGCCGAGCCGCTCCGCGAGCGCGTCGACATCGCCATTGTCCAGCGCCCCTTCCCCGATCAATCGCAATGCGCGTGAGACAGTCGTGGAGGTTCCGTTCCACGCCGACGTCCACGGCGCGACCTCCGGCCGGCATCGCAGACAGGGCCGGAATCCGTCCGTTTCCGCAGCGGCTGCCGAGGCGTAAATGCGGATGTGCTTGCGCAGCGGACGCTTCGCCGGACAGATCGGCCGGCAGTAGATGCGCGTCGATGTCACCGCGATGAACAGCCGCCCATCGAAGCGCGGATCGCGGCTCCGCATCGCGTCGTAAAGGCGTTCGTGATCGAGCTCCACGAAGGAAGTATCGGCGAGAACGGGCGTAACGACTAGCCGTTTTCGGACATGGAACCACTGCCGTCATTCCGAGCGTAGTCGAGGAACCTGGGCGGAGGGCGGCGCGCTGATCGTGCCACCACCCACCCAGGTCCCTCGACTCCGCTCGGGATGACCGGGGGCAGAGATCACCACGCTTGGTTCTTCCCGTTCCGCTACGAAGACCGGCGCGGCGCCACCCGACCACGCGAGCGCCTCCGCCCGCGACGCAAGTTTCGCTACTGCCGGCCGGCGACGCCTGCGCTCGTTTGTGTGGCGCCGGCGACCCGCCGGCGTCATCCGCCGCCGAGTCGGCGGCGCCACACCGTTGAGGACGTCCCTACTCCACCGTCACGCTCTTCGCCAGATTGCGCGGCTGATCCACATCCTTCCCCAACCGCAGCGCGATGTAATACGCGAGCAGTTGCGTCGGAACAACGGACAGGATCGGCTGCAACGGCTCCGGCGCCCAGGGAATCTCGATCACGTCATCCGCCAGACTGCGAATCTCTTCGTCGCCTTCGTCGCAGATCACGATCAGCTTGCCGTCGCGCGCCTTCACTTCCTGCAGGTTCGACACGACTTTGTCGTACACCGGCGTGTGCGTCGCGATCGCGACCACCGGCATGTTCTCGTCGATCAGCGCGATCGGTCCGTGTTTCATCTCGCCCGCCGGATAGCCCTCGGCGTGGATGTACGAGATCTCCTTCAGCTTCAGCGCGCCCTCTAGCGCGATCGGGTAATGCACGCCGCGCCCGAGGAACAGGAAGTCGTGCGACTTCGAATACTTGTGCGCGAGCTCCTCGATGTGCTTCTCCTGATGCTTCAGCAGATGCTCGATCTTGTGCGGGATCACGCGCATCTCGTGCATCGCGTAGCGGCGATCGTCGACATCATCGCCGCGCAGTTGGCGGATGTAGAGCGACAGCAGGTAGAACGCGGTGAGCTGCGTGGTGAACGCCTTCGTCGATGCCACGCCGATCTCCGGACCGGCATTCGTGTAGATCACGCCTTCCGACATGCGTGTTGCCGCGGCGCCGATCACATTGCAGATCGTGAACAGCTTCCCGCCATGCGACTTCGCTTCCTGCATGCCGGCGATCGTGTCGGCCGTCTCGCCGGATTGCGTCACGCCGATGACCAGCGTGCCGTCGTCGATGATCGGATTGCGGTAGCGGTACTCCGAGCCGTAATCGACATCGACCGGAATGCGCGCCGCGTCTTCGAGCAGGAACTTGCCGATCAATCCCGCGTGCCACGACGTGCCGCACGCGATGATCTGCACCTTCTTAATGCGGGACCAATCCTCGGGCGTCAGCTGCAGATCGTTGAAGAAGATCTCGCCCGACTCCTCGAACATGCGGCCGTTGAACGTGTCGCGCACGGCGCGCGGCTGCTCGTGGATCTCCTTGAGCATGTAGTGCCGGTAGCCTTCCTTCTCGGCCATCACGGCGTCCCACATGATCTTCTTCGGCGGACGTGTGACCTCGGCGTCCTTCTCGTCGAAGACTTTCACCGACTGCTGATCGGCGACCGCATACTCGCCGTCTTCGAGATAGATGATGTTGCGCGTGTAGGCGAGGAGCGGGGCGACGTCGGACGCGATGATGTTCTCGTTCTCGCCGAGGCCGACGACGAGCGGCGGGCCGTGCTTCGCGGCGACGATCGTGCCCGGCTCGGTGCCGTCGATCATCACCAGTGCGAAGTGGCCTTCGAGCTCTTTCAATGTTTGTTTGACTGCGTCGACGAACTTCGTCCCGCCTTTGATCTTCTCTTCGATCAGATGGGCGACGACTTCCGTGTCCGTCTCCGTCTTGAACTCATGTCCCGCTTTCTGCAGGCGCTGCTTGAGCGGGAGGAAGTTCTCGATGATGCCGTTGTGGATGACCACGACCTGTCCGGTGCAGTCGCGATGCGGATGGGCATTGTTCTCGTTCGGCTTGCCGTGCGTCGCCCAGCGCGTGTGACCCATGCCGAACGAACCGTGCAGCGTCTTGTCGCCGAGCTTCGCTTCGAGGTTCGACAGCTTCCCCTCGGCGCGTACGACTTCCACTCCGTTGCCGTTGACGACGGCGATCCCCGCGCTGTCGTAGCCGCGGTACTCGAGCTTCTTCAATCCACCGATGAGGACCGGCACCACATCACGTTCGCCGACGTATCCGATGATTCCGCACATGTTGTCTCCATTACAATCGCCGCCGTGAAACGGCTCTGCGCGCTCGCCGCTCTCGCTCTCCTGCTTGCATGTGGCAAACGTGGCGACCCGAAGCCGCCCGTTCCGATGATCCCGCAGGCGACGAGCGACCTCGTTGTAACACAGCGCGGGCCGCGCGTTCTTCTCGCCTGGAGCTACCCCGCATTGACGACGGCCGGGAAAAAGCTGGGCACGATCCGCCGCGTCAACGTTTACCGCGTTACTCAACCGACGACTGAGCAGCAGCCGGCGCCGCCGCAGTTCAACAAGCTCAAGACAAAGGTAGACAGCATCGAAGGTGCCAGATTGCCGGCCGCGAGCAATGGCGCGAAGCTGACGTACGAAGACACGCCGCCGGCCGGACAGCGCTCGATCTACGCCGTCTCGACGGAAGGGGGGACGGACGCCGGTGCGCTTTCGAATCTCGCCGTGATCACGCCGGCCGAGCCGCCGCCTCCGCCGGCCGAGCTCGCCGCGACGGCGAAGCCGGAAGGCGTCGCGCTCACATGGAAGAAGCCCGCGACGGGCACCGTCAACGGCTACGACGTCTACCGCACGTCATCGACCGACACATTCGACGAGCTCGCCGCGCCAATCAATTCCGCGCCGATCACCGACACGAAGTTCACTGATGTTCCGCCGTACGGCACGTTCGATTACCGAGTGGCGGCGGTCGCGCAGGCGGGACCGCCGCGTACAGAGAGCGAACTGACATCGCCGGCGACCGCGACGTTCAAGGATCTCCTCCCGCCGCCCACGCCGGCGAATCTCGTCGCGCTGCTCGAGCCGAAGGCGGTGCGCCTCGTGTGGGACCCGGTCGAAGCGCCCGATCTCTCCGGCTATCTCGTCTATCGCAACCAGGGCACGTCCCACTTCCTGCTGACGACCGGTGCGATCATTCCGCAGACCTCGTTCCGCGACATCTCCGTCGAGCCGGGCGTCGAGTACACGTACGAAGTCGTGTCCATCGATCGCGCGCACAACGTAAGTGCGCCGGCGAAGACCGGAACCGTGCTCGTGCCGAGGACGCAGTAAGCGCGACCCCTCAGCGTGTGGCGCCGGCGACCTCGCCGGCGATCTCGCCAGCGATCGCCGCCGAGTCGGCGGCGCCACACATATCCACCTTCGGGCACGCACTCGCGTATCGCAAGCCCCCGGGTGAGGGGCTCTCTAGCGCGTGAGCAACATCCTCAACCTCTCCGCCTCCGCCGTCGGCTCCTCGCACGCATACCCGTGGCACACGTACGCCATCGTGCGGTCGTGCGGACGCCCCTCCATCAGCGGCAGATCCATCGATTCTTCGCCGGCGACGAGCACGCGGTGGGGGATGAACGTCTCGCCGATCACGCGCTCGAATGCGGCGATGTCGCTGCCGGTCAGCGCGATTTCTTTCGGCTGGCCGGCGCGCCAGGCGGCGACGCCGAGCAGGAAGCCGAAGCCGGACGGGTAGCGCTGCGCGAGCGGAAAGACCGACTCGATCGCGCGCGTGGCGAGGCGTGCGTACTCCTCGCTGCCGAACAGGATGGCCATCCGCAGCAGCAGCTCGCACGTGACGGAGTTGCCGGACGGCGTCGCGTTGTCGAACAGGTCCTTCGGCCGCGTGATGAGCTTCTCGCCGTCGATCGGCGTGTCGAAGAAGCCGCCGTGCTCGTCGTCGTGGAAGCGCGCGACGATCTGGTCAACTAGTTGACGGGCGGCATCGAGGTAGCGGCGCTCGTGCAGCGCTTCGTACGCGAGCACGAGTCCCCACGCCGCGCCGGAGTAATCCTCGAGCAGTCCGGGGATGCGATCGGTGCGCATGCCGTTGCGCTTGATGAGGAACTCGGCGCTTTTCTGAACCACCTCTTCGTATTTACCGAATGCGATCTGCGCCTCGGCGAACGCCGCGAGCATCCAACCGTTCCAGCCGGTGAGGATCTTGTCGTCGCGTCCCGGCGCCACGCGTTGCGCGCGCACGCCGTACAACTTGCAGCGTCCGCGCGCCGCGATCTCGCGCAGTTTTTCTTCCGTGATGCCGAGGTCGGCGGCGACGACGGCCGGATCGCGCGGCACGTTGAGGATGTTCTGGCCTTCCCAGTTGCCTTGCTCGGTGATGTCGAATGCCGCGCAGAAAATGCGGCCTTCGTCGTCACCGAGGATCGACATCACCTCGGCGCGCGTCCAGACGTAGAACTTTCCCTCTTCGCCTTCCGAGTCCGCGTCCTGCGACGAGTAGAAGCCGCCCTCGGGCGACGTCATCTTGCGCTGCACGTACCCGAGGATGTCGTTCGCGGTGCTGGCGAAGAGCGGGTCCTTCGTCCACTGCCAGGCGCGTGTGTAGACGCGGGCGAGCAGCGCGTTGTCGTACAGCATTTTTTCAAAGTGCGGCACGAGCCAGCGCGCGTCGACCGAGTAGCGATGGAAGCCGCCGCCGACGTGGTCGTACATCCCGCCCCGCTCCATCTTCGTCAATGTGTTGACCACGATCTCCCGGCCTTCGTCGATCTGCATCAGGAAATCGAGCGTCATCGACGGCGGGAACTTCGGCGCGCCGCCGAAACCGCCGTGCAGCGGATCGTAGTTCTGCGCGAGTCGCGCGGCCGCCTGCTGCAATGCTTCGCGATCGGGCGAGCCTTCCCCCGATCCGGCGAAGCGTTTTCCGATCGCCTCAGTGACTTCCTTCGCTGCCTCATCGACATCGCCTCGCCGCGTGCGATACGCCTGCGAGACGTGCGCGAGCACGCGACGGAAGCCCGGCATTCCGTGCCGGTCATCGGGCGGGAAGTACGTCCCTGCGTAAAACGGCTTCCCCTCGGGCGTGAGGAACACGGACATCGGCCAGCCGCCGTGTCCGGTCATCAGCTGCACCGCTTCCATGTAGATCGAATCGACGTCGGGCCGCTCTTCGCGATCGACTTTGATCGACACGAAAAGGTCGTTGAGGATCTCCGCGATCTCGTCGCTCTCGAACGATTCGCGCTCCATCACGTGGCACCAGTGACACGCCGAGTAACCGATCGAAAGAAACAGCGGCTTGTCCTCGGCGCGCGCCTTCGCAAACGCCTCCCCGGCCCACGGAAACCAGTCGACCGGGTTGTGTGCGTGCTGGAGGAGGTAGGGGGAGGATTCGTTGGCGAGGCGGTTGGTCATGGGTTGCTAGGTTACTGGGTTGCTGAGTTACTGGGTACCCAGCAACCAAGTAACCCAGCAACCCAGTAACCGGTTCACTTCGTTCGTGTCACCTTCAAAGGTCCTGCCGCCCACGGAGTAACCATCGTTCCTTCGCTGAGATCGTCCTTGAACGTGATCGTGCCCCAGTCGAACGGGGTGAACCAGCCGCCTTCGACCGGCAGCAGCGCGCCTTGCCGGATCTCGTTCCAGACGACGAGGCCGCGTCCGCCGCGCTCGCCGATCTTGAACCCGTCGGGGAAGCCTTCGAGGAGCCATGTGCCGATGAGCCGTTTGTCGAACGCGGCGTTCGTGTACTTCGGCGGCTGCGGATTCGTGTACGGCTTGCCGAAGTACATCGCCGCGACATCGCCTGCGATCGAGCCGGCGACCGGCGAGTAGGTGTTCGACATCACTGCGATCGCGACATCGTCGTCGATGAAATAGATGATGCCTGCGTTGGCGCCGGGGAACGAGCCGCTGGCGCGCGAGATCGTTTTCTCGAGCATCTTCGATGTCGGCCACACATCGATCGGTTTCGTCTTGAACAGCTTGCCGCCGTAGAACGCTCGCATGAATCGCTGCAGATCGCGCGCGGTGGAGTACGACGAGCCGCCGCCGGTCTTCCACGACGTGTCTTCCGGTCCGCACACCGACATCCCCGGCCCGAACGGATTCGCCATGTAGCCGGTGGTGAGTCGCGGGACGACGCTCGTCGTCGACAGCTCGCCCGAATCTTTCATCCCCGCGGGTGTGTAGACGTAATCGCGAATGACCTCGGCGTACGTCCGCCCGGTGACGCGCTCGATGATGTGCGCGAGCACGGCGTAGTTCGCGGTCGTGTACGAGTACTTCTCGCCCGGCGCGCTGCCGAGCGGCTTCTTCTTCAGCACGTCGACGACCTCCGCGGTGGTCATGTTCGCGCGGATGATGCGCCGCAGGTCCTGCGGATCGCGGATGCCCGATTTGTGGTTGGCGAGGTGCTGGACCGTGATCTTGTCCGCCGACGGAAAATCGGGGACCCACTTCGCGAGCAGGTCGTTCGGCGAGAGTCTGTTCTCCTCCTCGAGGCGCGCGAGGATCGCGCTGGTGAACATCTTGGTGATCGAGGCGATGGGGAAGCGTGTGTCGACGGCCAGCGGCACGTTGAACTCGTAGTTCGCCATGCCGTACGGCTTCGCGAAAACGATGTCGTCGCCTTTGCCGATCAGCACCACGCCGCTGAATGTGTTTTCGTGCACGTATGGCGCGACGTAGGCGTCGATTTTTTTCGCGAGATCGTCGGCGGCGAAGAGCGGCAGCGCAAGTGCGAGGATGACGAAGAGTCGTTTCATGCGCATCATTGTCGAAAGCGATGAGCGATTCGCGCGCGCCGCGGTCGTGAACTGCTCGCCGCGGCAAATGAACGGCTCATGCTCCTCTTACTTCTGATCACGTTCCTGCAACCGCCGAATCTTTCCGAGCGGCTCGGCGGCGCACGCGTTTTCGATTACGCCGACGTGACGATCGGCGGCCGCACATCGACGCAACTCATCTACACGCTCCCTCCGCAGCCCTTCGAATTGCGCAAAGAAATCGTCCTCGGAGCGCGGACGTCCCGTCCGCAGCCGTCGGGCGTCTCGCCCGGCGGCGCAGAGGCGACTGCGGATACAAGTCGCCGGCCGGGACGGCCACCGACTGCGGACGAGACGTCCGCGCGCCCAATCGGCCTCTGGGTCTCAATGCTCTCGGATCTCGACGTGTTCTGGGACGGCAAGCTGATCGGACACGGCGGCCGCATCGACAACTTCTACGTCGTCGACGGCACGCCGGGCGCGCATTCGCTGCTCATCCGCGCCCGTCCGCCGCGCGATGTGCGTCCGAGCTATTTCGTCTACGGCATCGCAGTCGGCGATTACGCGACGATGACCCGCAGCCGCATCGTCTCCCAGGTCTTTTCGCTCGCCGCCCTCGGTGTGTTCCTCGTCATCGGCATCTACTTTTTCGCGATGTGGTTCGCGGCGGGACGGCAGTCGTCGTTGCTCGTCTTCGCGCTGCTCTGCTTCGCCGCATCGCTGCTGGTCATCGCGGAGAGCTATCGCTGGCTGTTCGGCTATCCCTACGCGTGGCACATCGTTCGATTGCAGATCATCAATGCGCTGACGCTCGTCGTTGCGTTTCTGCTGCCGCTCTTTTTCGTGCTCGAGTTGTCGGTGCCGAAGCCGCGCGCGTGGGCTGCGGCGATCGCGATTCCGTTGTGTGCGATCGCGATGGCGCCGATCACGTTCGACACGCGCTGCCTGGTGATGTTCGCGGTCGGAGTGGCGGCGTCGCTCGCGGCGATCGTACGCGGACGGCGCGACATCCCGGCCGCAATCGGCGTCCTCGCGCTCGCCGCCGCACTCGTCAGCGGCGGCGGCTACTCGTTCGGAGACCGCACGTTCTTCCTCGCATTCGTGCTGCTGATCGCCTGCCTGCTGTTGTCGCTGACGCTGAAGCTGCGGCACCAGCAGCTGCGCGCCGCGCGGCTCGAGATCGAATTGCTCAAGCGCAGCATTCAGCCGCATTTCCTGATGAACACACTGACTGCAGCGATCGAGTGGATCGAAGCGGAGCCGGTCGAAGGGGCGCGATTTCTCGATGCGCTGGCGAGCGAGCTGCGCATCCTCAACGAGATCTCCGGCGCGTCATCGATCCCGATCAGCCGCGAGCTCGAGCTCTGCCGCTCGCATCTCACGATCATGAGCTACCGCAAGGACATGCGCTTCGAGCTCGAGACGAGCGGCATCGATCACGCGGCGGAGATCCCGCCCGCGATCTTTCACACGCTGATCGAGAACGCGATCTCGCACAATCGTTATCGCGATCGGCGCATCGTGTTCACGCTCGATGCGACGCGCAGCAATGGGCATCGCAAATACGTGCTCGACACTCCGCTCTCTCGTCATCGTGTGGCGCCGGCGACCTCGCCGGCGGCCTTCGCCGCCGAGTCGGCGGCGCCACACGACGGACGGGAAGGGCTCGGCCTTCGGTACGTGAAAACGCGGCTCGAAGAGAGCTTCCCCGGCGGCTGGCAGCTGCAATCGGAAGCGATGGAGGACCGGTGGCGAACGACCATCGTCGTGCCGGCTTGATGCGCGTCGTCGTTGCGGAAGACGAGGCGATCATCGCGCGCCGTATCGCCCGCCTGACCCGCGAGATCCTCGGGCCCGAAACGACATTCGCGCTCGCTGCTGGTGTGTCCGAGGCGCGCGAGGCGCTGAAGGAACAGACCGACATCCTGATCCTCGATCTCAATCTCGAAGGCGATGAAGGATTCGATCTGATTCGCAACCGTCCGTCGGGCGAGTTCGAGACGATCGTGGTCTCCGCGCATTCCGATCGCGCGCTCGAAGCATTCGAGTACGGCGTGCGTGATTTCGTGGCCAAGCCGTTCACGCGCGAGCGGCTCGAGCGTGCATTGACGCGCATCGCGACGCGCGACTCATCGCGGCGTTTTCTCGGCATCCGCAAGCGCGGCGAGATCGAGTTCGTGCCGGTCGATGATGTCGTGTACGTGCGCGGAGCGGGCACGCTGTCCGAGGTGGTGCTCGGCAGCGGCCCGCCCGTGTTGCACGACAAGCTGCTCGATCAACTGCAGGAGATCCTGCCCGCGCATTTCGATCGCATCCACAAGTCGTACATCGTCGATCTGCGGCGCGTGCGGCGATTGATCGTGCGTGAAGGTTCGCGCTACTTCGTCGAGCTCGAGGATGGAACGATGCTGCCGGTCGGACGGACGAAAGTGCGCGCGTTACGGCGCAAACTCGCCTAACTGGCAATGCAGCACGATCTGCTCGCGATCGCGCGACGCGCCGGCATCGATGATCCAGCCCTGATGTCCGGCGAACACCGCCTTCACGTCTTTCACCAGCGCGGGATCGTCGAGGTACACATCGATCATATCGGGATACGGACGATAGAGCGTGAGGCCCTGCATCGCATGGAGCTCGGCGAAGCGCTGATCGACTTCCAGTCCGCGCTTGCCGCCTTCTTTCGCTCCGTGCGCGTAGCCGATCGCGGCGCCGGCGAGCGTGAATGCATCACGTGTGGCGCGATAGCGATCGATCGTCTCGTCCAGGCATTCGTGATCCGATCCGCCGAAGACCGCGGCGACGAAGCCTGCGACGCGGCCGATGTTGCGGCCGACGACTGCGCCGTGTGCGGCTTCGATCGAGCCCTGCACTGCGGCGTCATTGACGGTGGCGATGATGGTCGGATCGGTCGCCGGATCGACCGGCATCGAGGCGGGCTTCGTGGTGGCGCATGCAGCGAGGAGGACGAAGGCGAAGAGCGGCAGCGAACGTTTCATGGCGAATCTCCTGTCGCGCTCCCTTCGCAAGGCCGCTGCCACGGCTGTGCTCTCTTGGATGAGTGCAAATGACCGCGGAAGTGATCGCTCCCGAGGACAGCAGTGTCCCCGGAGTGCGGCGGCCATGCCGCCGCTCCGTGACGCGCGGCCATGCCGCGCG
>C688J18823_10003137_pt1 | contig 10442 bp, 9 predicted proteins | sample HopSoiMetagenom1_FD_18823 | JGI IMG/M metagenome (IMG submission 18823) | reverse complement strand
TCGGAGAACAGCTTGACGAGAACCGCGCGAAACAGCGCGTCGTCCGGCGCCGTCAGCGCCACCACCGGCAGCGCGCGAAGCCGCGAGGCGAGATCGGCGATCCCGGTGCGCCAAGTGGTCGGCGCGGTCCGCGCGGTGATGAGCACATAGGCGCGCTCCTCCCGCGCGAGGTTGAGCAGGTGAAACAGCGCGGCTTCATCGAAGCGGCCTTCGGCAAGATTTTCCAGTACCAGCGCGCCGGTGGCGAGCGCGACCGGAACCTCGGCGCCCTCCAGCGCACGCGGCGACAGCGTGCGCGCGCCGGACTCGCGTGCCCAGATCGCCGCCAGATGACTTTTGCCCGAACCCTCCGGTCCGCGCAGCAGCACGGTGCGGGACGGCCAGTCCGGCCAACGTTCGATCAGGCCGAGCGCGGCGTGATTGGACGGACCGGCGAGAAAATCTTCACGCGCGAGACTCTCGGCATGGTCGAGCGCTAACGCCAGTTGCGTCGGCTCATGGCGCGGCCCGCCGTTCGCTACAGCCCCGGGGCTCACCATGAGCTAGCCGGGCCCCGAATCGCGGGGCTCCAACTCGCGTCGCCCGGTGTAGATCGCGCTTTCGAGATATTTGCGAATCGCAAAGCGCAGCAGCACGCCGATGGTTGCCGCCAGCGGGATGGCGATCAAGAGCCCAACGAAGCCGAACAGATAGCCGGCCGCAATCAATGCAAACATCATCCAGACCGGGTGCAGGCCGACCTTGGCGCCGACGAGCTTCGGCGACAGCACGTAGCCTTCCAGCGCCTGGCCGATCAGGAAGACGCCGACCACCGTCAGGATCGGCGTCCACGCCGGCCAGAACTGCGCGATGGCGACGACGCCGGCCACGAGAAACCCGGTCATCGCCCCAACGAACGGAATAAAGCTCAACAGACCTGTCATCAGCCCGATCAGGAATCCGAAGTTCAATCCGGCCAAGGTCAGGCCGATGGCATAGAACGCGGCAAGGACCAGGCAGATCACCGCCTGCCCGCGCACGAAGCCGGCGATGGCATTGTCGATGTCGCGGGCCAACCCGCGTACGGTCTCGCGGTGCTGCAGCGGAATCCAGCCGTCCACGGTGACCAGCACACGATCCCAGTCGAGCAGAAGATAGAACGCAACGACTGGTGTGATGATGAGGAGCGACAACACCGAGAACACCGCCCGCCCGCCCGACCAGATCGACGCCAGGAATCCCCCGATAAAGCCGGAGCCCTGCGACACCAGCGTGCTCACCGATTTTCCCGGGTCGGATTCGCCGCCCACTAGCTTGGCCAGCCATGGCCGACTCTGATCGGAAATGAGCGATTGCAGCTTGGCCACATAGCCCGGCAACTTTTCGGCAAAGGCGTTGAATTGCTCGTGAACGACCGGCGCCACCGCCATCACCGCGACAACCAGCGCGACGATCACCAGCGTCACCACGGTGAGCGCCGACACGGCGCGCCCGATGCCGAGCCGTTCGGCACGCCGGGCGATCGGGTCGAGCAGATAGGCCAGCGCCATCCCGGCGACGAACGGCAACAAAACGTCGCTGAGGAGCCAAAGCACCGCGGCGAGCACCGCAAGCGCCGCAATCCAGAAGATGACCTGCCGCTCAAGAGCTATCACGACGCACCACGCTGGATCGGGCGCCTCGCCATCAAGGGCCCGCTTCCGGCGAACCCATGTGACGCACCCATTCGGCGAGATAGAGGCCGACTGAAAGCAAGGTCAATACCGCGACCAACACCATCACCAGTGTCAACACCGGCTCGACGTGGAAAGAATATCCATAAGCGGCCAGCACCAGGCCGGCGAACACGATCTGCACCCCGGTGTTGAGCTTGCTGACCAGGTGGGGGCGAATCTTGACCGGCCGGTCGACCACCCAGGACAGAATGATGGCGCCGACGATCATGAAGTCGCGCGACACCACGAGGATGACGATCCAGAGCGGGATGACCCCGGTGATGCCGAGCGTCACGTAGATCGACACGATCAGCACCTTGTCGGCCAGCGGATCGAGATAAGCGCCGAGCTCGGTCTTCATGCCGAAGCGCTTGGCCAGAAAGCCGTCCACCGCGTCACTGACGGCGGCGGCCAGGAACAGCAGGAAGGCCAGGCGCAGTTGTCCGCTGGCGATCGCCCAGACGACCACCGGCACGAGAATGATGCGCGCCAACGTGATGAGGTTCGGAATACTCAAAACCAGGCCCCGGCTCGCCCGTGCCCGGTTGACAGCCGGCCCCGATGCACTTGCGATTCCGCCTGAGTATATCGACCCTCCAGCCATTGCACACAATTGGATTCCGACATACGCAGGGGCATGAGTAAAAGGGGCCTCACCTATGCGCAATCGGGCGTCGATATCGACGCCGGCAACCGCATGGTCGAACTGATCAAGCCGCTGGTGAAGACGACGGCGCGGCCCGGCGCCGATGCCGAGATCGGTGGTTTCGGCGGACTGTTCGATCTCAAGCGGGCGGGATTCAAGGATCCGGTGCTGGTGGCCGCCAACGACGGGGTCGGCACCAAGGTCAAGATCGCGGTCGAGACGGGCCTGCACAGCACCATCGGCATCGATCTGGTCGCCATGTCGGTCAACGATCTGGTGGTGCAAGGCGCCGAGCCGCTGTTCTTTCTCGACTATTTCGCCACCGGCAAACTCGATCCGAAAATCGGCGCCGAGGTCGTCAAAGGCATCGCCGAAGGCTGCCGCCAGGCCGGCTGCGCGCTGATCGGCGGCGAGACCGCCGAAATGCCGGGTGTCTATCACGGCGAGGACTATGACCTCGCCGGCTTTGCGGTCGGCGCCGCCGAACGCGGCGCAATCCTGCCGCGCAACGATGTTCGCTCCGGCGACGTCGTGCTCGGCATCACCTCGTCGGGCGTGCATTCCAACGGTTATTCGCTGGTCCGCAAGGTGGTCGGCAAGTCGAAGCTGAAGTGGAGCGCCACCGCGCCGTTCGACAAAAAGAAAAAGCTTGGCGCCGCCGTGCTCACGCCGACCCGCATCTATGTGAAATCCTGCCTGGCCGCCATTCGCGGGACCAAAGCCGTGAAGGCGCTGGCGCATATCACCGGCGGCGGATTTCCCGACAACATTCCGCGCGTGCTGCCAAAGAACGTCGGCGCACGCATCGACATCTCGCGCATCCCGGTGCCGCCGGTGTTCCAGTGGCTCGCCGAGACCGGCGGCATCGCGGAAAAAGAAATGCTGCGCACCTTCAACTGCGGGATCGGCATGATCCTTGTGGTCGAGGCGCGCGCGGCCGACAAAGTGGCCGCCATTCTCAAGCGCGAGGGCGAAAGTGTCGTGCAACTCGGCGAACTCGTTGCCGCCTCGAAAGGCAAGCCGCGTGTGATGTACACCGGCCGCCTCAACATCTAACCCCGCGTGGGTTGCCAAGACATGGTTCGCTAGACATGGCCCGCAAACGCGTCGCCATCCTGATCTCCGGCCGCGGCTCCAACATGGTGGCGCTGATCGAGGCCGCGAAGGACGCTGCCTATCCGGCCGAGATCGTGCTCGTGATGTCCAATGAGCCCGCCGCGGAGGGCTTGAAGCGCGCCGAAGCGTCCCGCATCCGCACGTCCGTCGTCGATCATCGAAAATTCGGCAAGGATCGCGAGGCGTTTGAGCACGCGCTGCAAAGCGAGTTGCAGGCGCAGAGTATCGAGCTCGTCTGCCTTGCCGGGTTCATGCGCATCCTGACGTCGTGGTTCGTGCGGCAATGGGAGGGACGCCTTCTCAACATCCATCCCGCGCTGTTGCCCGCATTCAAGGGGCTCGACACGCACGCGCGTGCGCTGGCGTCCGGCGCGACCGAACATGGCGCGACCGTGCATTTCGTGGTGCCGGAAATGGATTCGGGCCCGATCATCGCGCAGGCTGCGGTAGGGGTGCGCCCCGGCGACACGGAGGCGTCGCTGGCGGCGCGTGTGCTCGAGGTCGAGCATCGCATTTACCCGAAAGCGTTGCGGGCGGTGGCTGAAGGACGCGTACAGGTCATCGACGGCCGTTGCTTGATCGACGGGCAAACCGTTGTCAGCGGACGGACATGACACCTTAGCCCCGTCAAACACGCCACAGACGGTGCTTGAACCCCTCGGCACAGCCACAACCGGCTGTTTCGTGTGACCTTCCAGGCACAGCGCGGAAGATCGTGGTGCGCAATCGGCCCGTGGCCGTTGACCCCCTCGCCGTAATCGCAACAATTCCTTTCGATACAACAAGATGTCGGATTCGTGCGGGTCCGATGCGGGAGACTGACGCGTGCGTGCGCACTGCAAACGAGGAGCGGACAGCGACTGCGGCGATGTTCGCCGTGCGCGCGTTTGTGTCCGCTTCGGTCTTTTCGCCATTGCGGCCCTGATTTTCACCACGATATTTAGCGGCCATGCCGCGGCGCAGGTCTTCGGACCTGGACCCGGACCAGGGCCGGCCCCCAGCAACACTGTGGTTCCGGCCTCGACCTCGAACTTGTCCCGCTCCAGCCAAGCCACGTTGTCCGACGTCGGCAGCCAGTTCCTGCAGCGGTTCAATGCCATGTATTCGTTCCGCAGCGCCGCCAGCGCCGCCAACAATGCGCAAGGCGCCGGCGCGGAATCCTTCACCGACCCGCGTTACCGCGCTTGGTTCGAAGGCTACGGCCTGCGATCCCGCTTCGACGCGCAGGGCAACTTCCCCGGCGATAGCCGCAAAACTTACGGCGGCGTGGCCGGCGTCGGCGCCATGATCGCGCCGGGCCTGAACGTCGGCCTTTCAGTCGATCAGAGCCAATCCCTCATTGACGTGACGGGGCTGGCGCAACACGGACGCATTGATCTTACTCAGGTGGGCGGCATCGCCAGCTACGAAAACGGCCCTTGGAATATCAACGCCACACTGGTCCGCGGCTTCGCGGATGTTCACAGCAGCCGCTTCGACGTCGGCGGCATCTCCAGCGCCACCTACGGTGCGGGGTTATGGGCCGCGATGGCAGAGCTCAGCTACTACTGGGCGCTGCCCGACAACATCCGCGTCGTCCCTAAGCTGACCTTCGATTGGATGCGAACCCGCACCGACGCTTTCACCGAGATCGGCGGCACGACGCCAATCGCAGCCTCGGCGGTCACCGCCAGCCGCGTTCGCATGCTGGTCGGCGGCGAGCTCGGGCACAGCTGGCTGGTCGACCGCCGGATCATGGATGTCTCGGTGTATGGGCGCTTTGTCGATAACCTGTCGCAAAACATCGGCGCCGTTCAGATCAGCGACACGACGGGCGTGAACCTGCCTCAGTTCGTGGCCGGCATTCGGGAAAGCAACGTCGGCGCCGATGCGGGCGCCGCGCTGTCGGCCAAAGTCACCGACGCGATGCGGCTCTACATCCTTTACGACGGCCGTTATCGCAGCAATCTCACCTCGCACAGCGGAACGGCGGGCGCCGAATTCCGATTCTAGGGCGAGCTTCCAAACGACGGTCAATCAGACGGCAACGGGCCTGATCCAGACCCTGTTGTCGTGGAACGCCGCGCCGCCATAAGGCGCAATGGCGTCAGCGCCCGTCACCGTGTTTATGCCGCGGCCATCGGGATAGGCGTCGTTCGGCCAGATCGATTCCGCGATCAGCACGCCCCGCCGCACACCGTCGAATATACGGGCGTGCAACCGGACCTGCCCGCGGGTGTTGCCGATCACCACCTCAGCCCCGTCGGCGATGCCGAGCTTTCCGGCATCGCCGGAATGGATCATCACCTCGGGGCGGCCGCGGTTCGCGGCGCGCGAGCTCGGCGTCTCGTTGAAGGTCGAATTAAGAAAGCCCCGCGATGGCGAGGTTGCGAGCCGCATCGGATGGGCGTCGTCGGCCTCCTCGATGATGGTCCAGTGATCGGGCAACGCCGGCATCGCAGCGATCGGGCCGGAGTGCACCGCCATGCGAAACGGCACCTTCGGCCAGTCCGGCTTGAAGCGGAATTTGCCGTCCGGATAGTTGAAGCCCTTGATGTAATGCGCGGTGTCGAAATCCGGCTGACAGTCGATCCACTTCTCGCGCTCGAGCCGCTCCAGCGTGCCCCACCCCGACTTCCGCAGGGTGTGATCGATCATCTCGCGCTCGCTCATGGCAAAGCCCGGATGCTCGGCGCCGACGCGCTTGGCCAATCCGCAATTCACCACGTGGTTGGAGCGGCACTCGCCCGGCGGCTCGATCAGCTTGGGGCCAAGGATGATGTATTGATGGCCGCCGCCCTGATAGACGTCGTCGTGCTCCATGAACATCGTCGCCGGCAGCACCACGTCGGCCATCCGCGCCGTCTCGGTCATGAACTGCTCGTGGACACAGACGAACAGATCCTCGCGGGCAAAACCGCGTTTGACGATGTCCTGGTTGGGACAGACCGAAACCGGATTGGTGTTCTGGATCAGCATCGCGGCAACCGGCGGCCCGTTTTTTAAAGCCTCGCGATCACCGGTGAGGATGGCGCCGACGCGGGATTGGTCGAGCATGCGCACCGATTTGTCGCGCATGTCGCTGCCTTCGATCGTCGACTTGTCCCAATGGTAGATATCGGCGTTGTTGTGGAAGGCCCCGCCCCCCTCGTGCAGCCAGGCGCCGGTGATTGCCGGGATGCAGCTTGCCGCGTGCATGTTGACCGGCCCGTTGCGCGAACGCGAGAAGCCGTAGCCGAGGCGGAAATACGCGCGCTTGGTGGCGCCGACCAGCCGGGCGAACTCCTCGATGGTTTCGGCCGGGCAGCCGGTGATCGCCGACGCCCATTGCGGGTCGCGGCTGCGCACATGCGCTTCCAACTCGCGCGGCACGTCGGTATATTTTTCCAGATAACTCCAATCCGCCTTGCCGTCGCGGAACAGGCAATGCATGACCGCGCAGGCGAGCGCACCGTCGGTGCCGGGCTTCACCATCACCGCGAGATCGGCCTGCTCCATGGTGCCGTTCATGTAGACGTCGACCGCGACGATCTTGGCGCCGCGCTCCTTGCGGGCGCGCGTCGCGTGCGTCATCACATTGACCTGGGTGTTCACCGGATTGGTGCCCCAGATCACGATCAAATCGGACTTCGCCATCTCGCGCGGATCGGGTCCGGCAATCCGGCCGGTGCCGGCCGCAAAGCCGGTGTAGGATGCGTTGACGCAAATCGTCGAATGGAAGCCCGCGTATTTCTTGGCATGGCGCAGGCGATGGATGCCGTCGCGCTGCACCAGGCCCATGGTGCCGGCGTAGTAATACGGCCAGACCGACTCCGCGCCGTGGCGCCGTTCGGCTTCGAGGAATTTCTCAGCAACGAGATCGAGCGCATCGTTCCAGGAGATCGGCTGATACGAGCCCGAACCCTTCGGTCCGCTCCGGCGCATCGGCCGCGTNAGGCGGTCGGGATGATGGATGCGCTCGGCGTAGCGCGCCACCTTGGCGCAGATCACGCCTTGCGTGTATGCGTTGTCCGGCGCGCCCCGCACGCGGCCGATGGTGCGGTCGTCGAGCACCTCGACTTCGAGGGCGCAGGTCGAGGGACAATCATGCGGACAGGCGGAATGACCGATCCGGATGGGTTGCAGCGGCTGGCGGACGGACTGATTCATGGCGTCCGCGGAGCATACCCCAGCGGACGCCCGTTGTCGTCAGAGCCCGCTTCTAAAAGCGAGCCTTCGGCCCGTCCGACGACCGATCAGACCTGTTGTTCCTCGACATGCCATTTCTTGCGGCACATCCCGTAGGCCACCGTCATCACCAAGATCAGCACCCCGCGGATGGTCCATATCTTCACGAGGTCGGGGTCGGCACCGCCGTACCAAGTGTCGCTGACGCGGTCGACGATGATCCAAATCAACAGCGCCACGCCAGCCAGGATTTCATCGAGGATGAGTCGCCGGTGCTGGCCGACAATGATGTAACCTAGCCCGAGGACGATGAACCCACCGACCGGCCCGCCCCAGATGTGGAGTTGGTGGAGCACGGCCGCGCTGAACCAGTTGGCCAGGGCCGGATCGGTGACCATGACGTCACCGGCGACCCAGCCGAGCAGCGCGCCGCCGCCCCAGACCAGCACGCGGTAGCGCTCCAGCAGCGCCATCAGTATCGCGCTGCCGGCCACGATCAACGGCACGCTGGTGGCCAGGCCGAAGATGATCAGGGTCGCCTTGATTGAGGCGGCATGGGCGAGATCGACCTGCGCCGCGGCGATTTCCGCGGTCGCGGCGATCGCAATCACGTTGTCGAGGCTCATCACAATGTCGGCAATGGCGACGATGCGCACCGCGCGCCACAGCGTTTGCGCGCCCTCGACGCCGTCGTCGTCGCCGTCGGCGTCTTCGGTGACCAGCTTGGTCGCCACGTAGAACAGCAGCGCGCCGCCGATCAGCTTCAGGAACGGGTAGGTCATCGCCTGCGCAATGACCAGCGTGAAGACAACGCGCAGCAGCACCGCGACGCCGGCGCCAAGGATCATGCCCCACAGCCGCTGCTTCGGCGGCAATGTCAGACAGGCCATCGCGATCACGACGGCATTGTCACCGGACAGGATGACGTTGACAAAGATGATCTTGAGAGCCGCGAGCCAGAATGCCGCGTGCGAGATGTCTTGCCACAGAAAATCCACCGCCTACCCCTTTTACTGACCGCCGGTTGCCGGCGGCGCCTCCCTGCCCGGGACGAAGTCACGAGCTTGTCGTAATTCTACAGGCGAACGCCGGCCGGTGGCCAGCGGCCCTCGGTCGCATAACGCCTTGGCGTCAGCCGACGATCTCGTTGCCGGAAAAGAACTGGGCGATTTCCTTGGCCGCGGTGTCGGGGGCGTCCGAGCCGTGCACCGAGTTCTCGCCGATCGACTTGGCGTGCACCTTGCGGATGGTGTTCGCCGCCGCCTTCGCCGGATCGGTGGCGCCCATGATGTCGCGATATCTGGCGATGGCGTTGTCGCCCTCAAGCACCTGGACGACCACCGGCCCCGAGATCATGAAATCCACCAGTTCGCCGAAGAACGGCCGCGCTTTGTGCACGGCGTAGAACGTCTCCGCCTGCTCCTTGGTGATGCGCACGCGCTTCTGCGCGATGATCCGGAGGCCCGCCTGCTCGATCATGGCGTTGACGGCGCCGGTCAGATTGCGGGCCACGGCATCCGGTTTGATGATCGAAAAGGTACGCTCGATCGCCATCGTCAGGTTCCTTTGGGAAAGCGGTGGGTGGGCGCGGGAAACGCGCGCCGAGGTGGGCGGCTTATAGCGGTCGGTCCGGCAAGCGGCAAGGTTTGGCGCGGCCGGCGCGGCAATCCGCCCAGGCCGGCCCGACCCCGGGTTTGTGCGTTTTGGCACAGCAACGGCGATTTAGCCCGATTGCGCCATCCGGACTCATGAACCTTCCGGGTCCCCGGCGCGACTGACCGGCATGAGGATGCAATGACGCATCCAGCCAAACAGGAGTGACCACAATGATCCGCAAGTTCGTTCTCGCCGCTGCTGCGATCGCCGCGCTCGGCACCGTTTCGCTCACCGCTTCGACGACCCCGGCGGCGGCCTGGGGCAAGGGTGGCGGGTTTCACGGCCATCACTTCCACGGCGGCGGCTTCCGCGTGTACTCGGGCATCGGGCTGTATGGTGGCTCTTGCCTGCGCAACCGCTGGGTCGTGAACCGCTACGGCGACCTGGTCCTGCGCACGGTCAACGTCTGCTACTAAGCGCCGTTCGAAACTGAAAGCCCCGGCCTCGCGCGAGCGAGACCGGGGCTTCTGTCCAACGCGGCATCCAGGCGCGGCCCGACCGCATCAGCGTGCCGCAAAGATCAGGCCACGTCGAAGCGATCGGCGTTCATCACCTTGGCCCATGCCGCCACGAAGTCCTTCACGAACTTCTCCTTCGAGTCCGAGCACCCATAGACTTCCGCGAGAGCGCGGAGCTGCGAGTGCGAACCGAAGATCAGGTCGATGTTCGTTCCGGTCCACTTCACCGCCTTGGTCTTGCGGTCGCGGCCCTCATACACGTTGTCGCCGGCGGCGGACCATTCCGTACCCATGTCGAGCAGGTTGAGGAAGAAGTCGTTCGTCAGCGTGCCGGGCTTGGCGGTGAACACGCCGTGCTTGGAGCCGCCGGTGTTGGCGCCGAGCACCCGCAGGCCGCCGACGAGAACCGTCATTTCGGGCGCCGTCAGCCCAAGCAATTGCGCCCGGTCCACCAACGCCTCCTCAGGCTTCATGAACTGGTGCTTCTTGCCGTTGACGTAGTTGCGAAAGCCGTCGGCGCGCGGTTCGAGCGGCGCGAACGAGTCAGCATCGGTCTGCTCCTGCGTCGCGTCACCGCGGCCCGGCGTGAAGGGGACCTTCACCTCGACACCGGCGTCCTTGGCTGCCTTTTCGACCGCCGCGTTGCCGGCGAGCACGATCAGATCGGCGAGCGAAACCTTGCCGGACTCCTTCCGGATCGCTTCGAGCTTCTGCAGCACCGTCGCG
>C688J18823_10003136_pt1 | contig 10442 bp, 10 predicted proteins | sample HopSoiMetagenom1_FD_18823 | JGI IMG/M metagenome (IMG submission 18823) | reverse complement strand
ATATTCCGAACGATCCGGAAGTCATGCAGCATCGCTCCGGCCGAACCGGCCGCGCAGGCCGCAAGGGCGTCAGCATCATTTTGGTGCCGCCGGCGCGCAGGCGCCGCGCCGAGGTGCTGCTGAACCTGGCTGGCATCGATACGGTCTGGGGCACGACGCCGCAGCCGGATGAAATTCGCAAGCTCGATCAGGAGCGCATGCTGAAAGATGCGCTGTTCTCGGAGGAGACGACGCCAGAGGATCTGGCGTTGGCGCAGGCTTTGCTCGCCGAGCGGTCGGCGGAGGACATCGCCGCAGCGCTGGCGCGGCTTTATCGCGCGCGGCTGCCTTCGCCCGAGGACATCGTCGATCCCGGTGAGGATCGTGTCAAATCTCGTGCGGAACGCGCCCGGGAGAAGGCCGATCGCGAGACCGGTCAGGGATCGAAGCCTGCAAAATCCTCGCCGCGTCATCGCATGGAAGACGGCGTCTGGTTCAGCGCCGCGATCGGCCGCAGGAAGAACGCCGAAGCGCGCTGGCTGCTTCCGATGCTGTGCCGCCGCGGCAGCATCAAGAAGGAAGATATCGGCGCCATCCGCATTCTCGATACCACCACCGAGTTCGAGATTTCCGCGCGCGTCGCAGACCGCTTCGCCGCGCGAATCCGTCGTCCCGACAAGGAAGACAACATCCGGATCGAGGCGCTCGCAAGTCCCTCGCCGCGCGAGGAGGTTCGCGAGAGGGAATGGACACCAAAGCCGCACGGCAAAAACGCAAAGGCCTCCGACAAGCCGGCGTTTGACAAGAAGCTGCATTACGATACCAAAAGGAGGGATCGGGGCGAGCAGGCGCACGCGGGAAAGCCGCGGCACCAAAATGGAGCGTCCGCAAAGCCCGAGTTCGGAAAGAAGAAAAAGAAGAAGTTTCGCGGCTGACCGGCGGGAGCTCCATCTCGTGCCGCCGCCGATCTGACGGAGGCGCGTCATGGATGCCAGCTTCAAGCGAAACACGGGTTCGCACGGCGCCGGTGTGATCGACCGCCGTTCTGTTCTTGCGCTGATCGGCGCGGCGCTGACGCCTTCCCTTGTCCACGCGGCCCAATATCCGTCCCGGCCGATCAAGATCATCGTGCCGTTTGGACCGGGCGGGTCGGGCGACATCACGGCGCGCCTGATCGGCAAGCAGATCGAGGAGAAGACCAGACAGGCGGTCGTCATCGACAACCGCCCCGGCGCCAACGGCATCATCGGCACGATGGCGGTGAAGACCGCCGAGCCGGACGGCCACACGGTGCTGCTGATCACGACCAGCACGCATGCGGCCAATGTCAGCCTCGTGCGCAATCTGTCCTATGATCCGGCGAAGGATTTCACCGTCGTCGGTGTATTTCGCTCCAGCGGGAGCTACCTGATGGTGCGCCCACAGGCGCCGTGGCGCGATCTTGCCGGCTTCATTGCCGCCGCCAAAGCCGCGCCCGGCAAGCTGACCTTCGGACACTTCAATGCGTCCTCGCGCACGCCACCGGAATATCTTGGCAGGCTGGCCGGGATCGAGCTGCAGGGCGTGCCCTATCGCGCGATCGCAAACGCGGTGGCGGATTTGATCAGCGGTGAAATCGATTGCCTGTTCATGGATACGACCGCGTCGAACCAATATCTGCAGAACGGCCAGCTGCGTCCGCTGGCGATCACGCGGCTGAAGCGTGCGCCGGCCACGCCTGATGTGCCGGCCGTCGCCGAAACCTTTCCGGGATTCGAACTCACCGGCTTCCTCGGCATGGCGGTCCCGTCGGCAACCCCACGCGATATCGTCGAGCAATTGAACGGGTTGATCAACGAGGCCTTGACCGCGTCCGAAGTGCGAAGGCGGATGGACGAGTTCGGCCTGTCCTGGGACGTTACGGACCTTGCCGCCTGTGAAGCGGAAGTGCGGGCCGAGCGTGAGCGCTGGACTGAATACACCCGCGTAGCCGGTATTCAGCCCGAGTGATGCACAGAGCGGAGGATTCTCATGAGCGTCTACATCATCGCCCAATTGAAATTCACCCGCCGCGAACTCTATGACCGCTACCAGTCGCGATTCATGGGCGTGTTCAAGAAGTTCAGGGGCAAGCTCCTGGTGGCGGACGCGCATCCGGTGGTGCTGGAAGGCGAGTGGCCGCGCGACAAGGTCGTGATCATGGAATTTCCGGATGACGCCGCGGCGCAGGAATTTCAGAATTCGCCCGAGTATCAAGAGATATCCGTCGACCGCAAGGCGGGCGCCGACGCCATCGTGCTCACGGTGAGGGGCCTGTCCTGAGCGGGTCTGGCGGGCACGACTTCATATCTCCGTGAATTGCTGGCGAAGCTCTGCCCAGGTTCGGCCTGGAGTATTGTATAAATGATGGTCACCATATAAAAAGCTCTTGCTGTGTTCGATCGTTGCAGGAGCGGCTTCCATGGGAACGGCAATCGTCATCGGTGTTGGGCCGGATCAAGGCCTTGGCGCGCAGCTCTGCAAACGCTTTGCGGCCGAGGGCCTCAATGTTCTGGTCGCTGGCCGGACCAGGGCGGCACTCGATGCCGTCGTGGCCGATATCGTCGCCACGGGTGGGCGTGCAGTTTCCGTGGTCGCGGACGCGACCAGCGAAGCCGATATTGTCGCGCTGTTCGACCAGGCAGGCAGCGACCTCGAACTGGCGATCTACAACGCGGGCAACAATACGCCAGGCAAGATCATCGATATGGAGGCCGGCTATTTCGAGCAGAGCTGGCGCGTCGTATGCTTTGGCGGCTTCCTGTTCGGGCGCGAAGCCGTCCGCCGTATGGTTCCGAAAGGCTCAGGCACGCTGTTGTTCACGGGTGCAAGCGCGTCGCTCAGGGGACGTTCGGGCTTCGGTGCGTTCAATTCGTCCAAGGCCGGGCTTCGTACATTGGCGCAGGCGATGGCCAAGGAGTACGCAAGTGACGGCATCCATGTCGGCCATGTGGTGGTCGATGGTGCGATCGGCGGTGAAAAGATAAGAAAGCGTTTCCCCGACGCGGCTGGCCGCGAGGATCGATTGATCAGCATCGAGGGCATCGTCGACGGCTTCGTTTTTCTTCACAAACAGCCATTTCGGGCCTGGTCCTTCGAGCTCGACGTGCGAACCTCGCACGAGAATTGGTGAATCCCGGCGGATATTCGGCAGGGGTTCAGCGCCTGAGATGGCGGACCAGCGTACTGGCCGCGTCGAAGTGCTGATTTGATATACGTTGGAGCCACGGCAAAAGCCGCGGCTTGCGTACGGATGCCATCGGCGCGTCTCGCCTCAAGCGCCTCTCAAGGGTTTGTCAAGCCTCCTCACGTCCATTTGTCTCGCGCGGCACAGTTCGTGTGAACTATCTCACAGTGCTTCTTCGCGGCTGCTGACATTTTGCCTGCGCGAAACACACACCAGCACGCGGGGCATCAGCGATGCGTACGTCCTCCGAAGGCGAGCCCAGGCCGCGCATGAAGCGCAAGGGCTTCTTTATGCGTCTGCTCGAAGCGCTTCACCGTTCTCGACGCCGCGACGCGATACGGGTGCTGCACCGTTACCGGCATTTGATTGCCGGGCAGGCTCAGATTCGTCCCGCGATCCATGTCCCCAAGTCCAAACAAACCGAAAAGAGCAGCCGAAATGCCCACGGAAATAACGCGCTCGCCCGCGCCGTCCGCCGAGCGCGCCAGAACGCCAGGAATGAATTCGCGTGACGTAACGCCCCTCAGCATCACTGCGCTCGCCATCATCGCCATCCTCGTACTGGTCCTCCATGTCGCATGCGGCGCCGTGCTCGGTCACCCGCAGGCGCATGCGTCGGTTGTTGTGCAGGACGATGAAGCTAAGTGCCCCGCGGATGCAACGCCAGCGGCGCCATCACTGCCGTTTGACTAGCCGACTTCCGAGGGGGCGAAGCACCTCGCCATCAGCCTGCCGGCGCTGTTTGCGGGTTCCGTGCTCGGCATTGTTGCATTCCGGAACATCGATGAGGTCGGGTTTCGAAGAACGATTCTTGTGCTATTGCTCATCTCGGGCGCCTCGCTCCCCTTGGCCTGATTGTGGCGGGCCGAGCTTCGGGGCCGCGACATCCATTTGGCCAAAGAGAATCATGACCGCACATCAGCGCAACGTTTCCGCCTCGATCGATCCCGTAAAACTCGACCGCCTTGCCGAAGTCGCAGTCAAGGTCGGCTTGCGTCTGCAGCCGGGACAGGACCTGCTCTTGACCGCGCCCTCGGCCGCGCTGCCGCTGGTGCGCCGGATTGCCGAACATGCGTACAGGTCCGGCGCTGGAATCGTGACTCCGTTGCTGTCGGATGAGGAGATCACGCTGGCGCGCTATCGCTACGGCCACAATGAGAGCTTCGATCGCGCCGCCGGCTGGCTCTATGAGGGCATGGCGAAGGCATTCACCGCCAACACCGCGCGGCTGGCCATCGTCGGCGACAACCCGATGCTGCTGTCGGGCGAGGATCCGATCAAGGTGGCACGTGCCAGCAAGGCGAATTCGATCGCCTATCAGCCGGCGCTGGAGAAGATCGTCAATTTCGACACCAACTGGAACATCATCGCCTATCCGAGCTCGTCCTGGGCGAAGCAGGTTTTTCCTGATGTTCCGGAGGACGTCGCAGTAGCAAAACTGGCGGATGCGATTTTTGCAGCGTCGCGCGTCGATCAGGATGGCGCGGTGGCGGCATGGGAGAAGCACAACGCCGTGCTGCGCGAGCGGACCGACTGGTTGAACGGCCAGCGTTTTCACGCGCTGAAATATTCCGGACCCGGCACCGACCTGACCATTGGTCTTGCCGACGGCCACGAATGGGAAGGCGGCGCCTCGACCGCCAGGAACGGCATCACCTGCAACGCCAACATTCCGACCGAGGAAGTCTTCACCACGCCGCATTGCCGGCGCGTCAGCGGCCATGTCGTCAGCTCAAAACCGCTGTCCTATCAGGGCACGCTGATCGACAACATCGCGGTCAGGTTCGAGGAAGGCCGCATCGTCGAGGCAAAGGCCTCGCGCGGCGAGGAGGTGTTGAAGAAAGTGCTCGACACCGATGAGGGCGCGGCGCGTCTCGGCGAAGTGGCGCTGGTGCCGCATTCCTCGCCGATCTCCAAGAGCGGGCTGTTGTTCTTCAACACCCTGTTCGACGAGAACGCCGCCTCCCATATCGCGCTCGGCCAGTGCTACTCGAAATGCTTCGTCGGCGGCGACAAGCTGACCCCGGCGCAGATCGCGGCCCAAGGCGGCAACAAGAGCCTCATTCACATCGACTGGATGATCGGCTCAAGCGCGACCGACATCGACGGCATTCACGCCGACGGAAGCCGCGTGCCGGTATTCCGCAAGGGCGAGTGGGCGTGACACGGTTGCTGACCCGCATCGCCGGATAGCAGCTGATCGCGCGAATGTGCGCGCGGCACTCCGCCGCGGGGGCGAAAGCAGCAGATAGGTGGTTGTGTGAGAAGTGTTTCACACGCCACCGCGCCCCCTTGCGATATGTTTTCCAGGCAATTTCAAGTTGTCGGATTCATTTGCGAGGAGGTTGATATGCTTCAGACCCTTACCAGTGACGCAACATTCGGCCCCGGGCCTACATTCAACACGGATGTCGGCTTCGATATTGCCCTCAGCCCGGACAAGAAGGCCTTCACAGCCCTATTTGGCGGCCTCGAGGCTATTATCGACGGTAACTCAGCGCCGCCGATCGTGACGCGCGTCTTCTCCTTCTCCATCCCGCTGAAAGACACCAAGCCCGGGCAGGAAATTCCGTTCTTCGTTTCGGGCTTTGCCACTGCCCAAAAGGGCGCGAACGCCCACCTGATATTCACCGTCAACGACCAGTCGATGGTTGCCTACCTGCCGGGCGAGTCGCAGGAGGGCTTCGTCCATCAGCTCAACTACAAGGCTACGGACGCGACGGAGGCCAAGATCACCGTTTTCCTGCTCGCAAACCGGGATTCGAAATCGGACGCGGCTGTCCATTTGAATGTCACGGCAATCGACACCGACATCACCAAGCACTGATCGGCTACAACCTACAGCGCCGCGCCGTACAGGCGCCTATCGACCGGATGCCGCGGTGACGCGGCATCCCCTCGTCACGCTCCAGCGCGATCACTCGAGCTTCAGCCTGTAAAACTCCGTCGCCGTCCCGGAGAACAACGCGGTCTTCTCCGCTTCGCTGTACGGCGCGGCCAGCCGCTTGAAGGCGTTGAAGATCACCTGATAGCTGCACTGGCCTTTATCCGGTGGAAAATTGCTCTCGAACATGCATCGCTTGGGGCCGAAGGCCTCGATGCAGGTTTCGATATAGGGACGCCATGCGGCTGCGGCTTCCTCCGAAGACGGCGGCTTGGGCCGCAGATGAAAGTCATAGCCGAGCAGGCACATCGCGAGCCCGCCGAGCTTGACGACGACGTTTTCACATTTGGCGATTTCCTGGATCGAGGCTTTCCACACCGGGAAGATTTCCTCGCGCCGGCCGGCATAGCTGCCGATGCCGATCGGCCCGCCGCAATGATCGAGCACGATTTTGGTGCCGGGAAAGGCGCGGGCGAGGTCGGCGAGTTCACCGATTTGCGGATGAAACAGCCAGGCATCGAAGCTCAAGCCCAGTGGCGCAAGGCAGGCAAAGCCCTTGCGGAAGGTGCTGTCGAGCAGCAGCCCCTTCGGCCGCGTCGCATACATGCCGGCGACATTGGGATCGGCATCCCAGGCCGAGGAATGCCGGATGCCGCGAAAGCGGCCGTTGCCGGCAACGATCTCCGCCTCCAGCACCGCCTTAGCGCCGTCGCCGAGCAGCAGATTGACGTGGCTGACGATGCCGGCGCAGATCGCGGCCTTGCCGTAACCGCCGCTCGCGGCCATCGCGGCCACGCCGTTGGCGAACTCGACCTCGCCGACCGGCCGGAACGCCTCAGGGCCGTGCGCGCGGTACATCGAGCGGCAGTCGACATAGACGGTGGCGACGATGTTGTGACCGGAGGCGATGTCGGCCGCCATCTCCTCGATCATGTAGTGCAGGCCGCCGCGGTCCCAGAGATGGTGATGCGGATCGACGATCGGGCGGCCGGGATCGATGATCTCCTCGGTGTACTGCGCCAGCCAGTCTTCGCGTGGATCGGCGTAGAGTCCGCTCTTGGAGGCGGGTGCAGTGCTGGCGGCCATGATTTCGCTCCCCGGATTTTTTTGCTTCTCGGGAGCGATACTAGCGCATTGCGGGATCAATGCAGTAGGCGGATCGCGAAGGTTCGGCGGGAACCGGCACTCAAGCTCTGGTGCACCGCAACTTGCCTAATCGGCCGTGACCCTGCTTCTGCTTGCTGGAGAACGCACCAACTCGTTCGGTCCGCCACATGGCGATGATGGAAGCGACCACGAGGCCCGTGCCGAACACCATTGCCGGCGAAAAGTTTTCGTCAAGGAAGACGGTCCCCAGCAATACGGCTACCACCGGATTGACGAAGGTGTAAGTAGAGACGAGCGATGTCGCGACATTGTCGAGCAGCCACTGATAGGCCGCGAAGCCGATCACGCTGCCGGCGATAATCAGGTAAACGGCGGCCTCGATCGAAATCGCCGAGACGGCGCCTGGCGAGAAATGCTGCATTTCATCCGCGAGATAGCTGATGGCGAACAACGCAATGCCACCGATTGTCAGTTGCATTCCGGACGTCAGCGTCGAAGACGTTTCGCCCGACATCTGTCGCGATAAGACGGTTGCGATCGACCAGGATATCGCCGATATGAGCAGCCAGACGATCGGAATGATGCTCACGCCGTTTTGACCGACGTTCTGCCACGCGACGAGGGCGACACCGGCAAAGCCAGGCACCACCGCGATCAAGGTCCCGGGTGCCGGACGTTTGCCGCGCGGAAACAGGAAATCGATCAACAGAATCCAGAACGGAATGGTGGCGAGCACGATCGCGGCCACACCCGATGGAACCGTTTGCTGCGCGAAAGCGAGTATGCCGTGGCAGCCGACGAAGAATAGCAGGCCGCACAGGGCCGCATTCCGTAAAGCGTGCCACGAAACGCTCGTGACTTCCCGGCCGGTCAGCGCGACGAGAATCAAGCCGCCGCAAAGCGACCTGCTTCCCATCAGCAAGAGCGGGGGAATCGATTTCAGTCCCAATGCGATGGCCAGATAGGTGGAACCCCACAGCAGGTAGATGGCGGCAAATGAACCGATAATCAAAAATCTTCTGGCCATGACAGGCTCCCGCTCGGTACCATCCGAGCATCGTTCAATCCAACCCCTTAAGGGGTTGTCTTGTTCCGGGAGAAATCTGCAAGTGCCGTCCAATTCGATCATCTCCGGGAAGCTTGCGGGGGAGGAACTCTGCATCAGGTTCGTCAACACGGTCGCCTGGCGATTGCGCGATCCCGTCGAGGATCGCGCCGCGTCACCTGAAGTCATGCTCAAGTGGCTGGTAGATGCGGATCTCATGGACCGGCCGACGGCGCTGAAAATCAAGGCGGACTGGAAACGTTTGCCCCGCGCGGCACGATCTTTCCTGCAGGACGCGGCGCGGCTTCGTGAAGCCATTTATGCGCTCTGCCTCGCGCGCATCGCGGGCCGAAAGGCCGATCCCGCTGCGAATGAAATTCTCAATGCGCATCTCTCCGGGGCGTCCAAAGGCTTCGGGCTCGCGCAGTCGCACAAGGCGATGAAATGGCGGCTTCGTCCCGGCGACGTTGATCCGCAGGCGCTGCTGAAGCCGCTTGCATGGTCCGCGGCCGCGTTGCTGACGGGGCCACGGGCGCAAAAAGTGCGGCAATGCCAGGACGAGCGCGGTTGCGGATGGCTGTTTATCGACGAGAGTCGCGCCCAGAACCGCCGATGGTGCTCAATGGGCGACTGCGGTAATCTGGCGAAGTCGCGACGTCACCATCGCCGCGTGGCGCATTCGCCTCAATAATTGCTGGATCGGCTCAGACCCCTTCGAGAATGATCACCGTCGGCGTGCCCGGCAGGGTGTCGCGTGAAATCTTCAGGCTGCGCTCGCTCCGCTGGTCGATGACGAATTGCTGGCCGATCAGGCGCATGAACTCATCGAGCGGAGTGGCGAAACGGTGCATCGGCAGCACCACGGCGGAGCGCAGCCGCTTGGTGATCTCGGAGACGCCGTCGAGCGACATCGTATAGGTGCCGTCGATCGGCACCATCACGATGTCGAGCCTGCCGATCGCCGCGAAATGCGTGTCGTCGAGCTTGTGATGCAGGTGGCCGAGATGGCCGATGCAGAGGCCGGCCACCTCAAAGATGAAGATCGAGTTGCCGTCCTTGATCATTTGGCCCCCGGAGCCCTCGCCATAGTAGCGGCGGATATCGGTGGGAACGTTGCGGATATAAACGTCGCCGACGCGCGTTGAGACATGCGCTGCCTGTCCGTTCTCGCCCCAGCCCTGCAGGACGTGCGGAATTTTTGGATCGGGAAATAAAGTATGGTGCGTCGAGTGCGCACGGTTCATGGTGATGACATCGGGCAGCCGCCCGATCCGGTAGGCACCGTTGAAGTCGGTCGCAATCCGCACGCCGCCGGGCGTGTCGATGTAATAGGTGGAATGTCCGACATAGGTGATCGCGACGTCTTCGGCCTTGGCGGCGGTGCGGCGAAGGCTGACGGGCACCGCGAGCGGTGGGGCGCTCGCCATCGCGAGGCACTCGCTGCGCAACGGCTGCTGCTGAGCGACCGCAGGCTCAATCAGCGAACCGAGCAAAGCAAGGGCTGCGGCAAGGGATACGTTCAGCGATCGCAACATGGCATGACCCATCCGCGGCAAAGGCCGCTGCCGATACTGTATCGCCGAAATCCGTGGACGTCATGATGGCATTCGCGCACGGCAGCGCGCCGGAATTGCTTCATCCGGGGCGGACAAAATGCCGTATTGTAAAATTCACCCAGGGAGTTCGCCGTGACTGAAAAAACCGCCGCCTCGGCCCCGCATGCCCCGTCATCGAAACGGCTGGAGCCGTTGCGCCAGGTCGATGCCGGTGTCCTCAGTATCGCCTATTACGAGGCGGGTCCCGCCGATGGACCGGCCGTGATGCTGATGCACGGCTTCCCCTATGACATTCACAGCTATGTCGACGTCGCGCCGCAACTGGCGGCCCAGGGCTGCCGTGTCATCGTTCCCTATCTGCGCGGCTATGGCCCGACCCGGTTTCGCGATTCCGCGACGCCGCGCTCGGGCGAGCAGGCCGCGGTCGGTGCCGACATGATGGCGCTGATGGATGCGCTGGGGATCAAGCGCGCGGTGTTCGCTGGCTATGACTGGGGTGGCCGCGCGGCCTGCGTCGGCGCCGCGCTATGGCCGGAGCGCTGCATCGGCCTCGTCAGCGTCAATTCCTACCTGATCCAGGATATCGCCAACGCGATGGCGCCGCAGCGCCCCGAGCGCGAGGTGGCGCTGTGGTACCAGTATTACTTCCAGCTCGAGCGCGGCCGC
>C688J18823_10003135_pt1 | contig 10443 bp, 12 predicted proteins | sample HopSoiMetagenom1_FD_18823 | JGI IMG/M metagenome (IMG submission 18823) | reverse complement strand
GTCGAGCGCAATGAGCGCGCCGCGGTGNGCGCAGCGGTTCTCGAAGGCGTAGATCTCGTCGTCGAAGTCGCGGGCGACGACCACCGGCATCGAGCCGACGGCGGTGACGCGATAGTCGCCGGGCTTTGCCACCTCGGCTTCGAGGCAGAGGAAATTCCACACCGGGCCTTCGAACAGCCGCTGCTGCTCTCGCGCCGTGATTTCGGGCGACTGATAGATCCAGTACGGAATGCGCGTCAACGCGCCCTCCGGCCATTCCATCGGCTGGGCCGTGTTCGGAATGGCGGTGGGCGGGACGTTGACGTTCATTGTCGATCAGCCGGTTTTGCGGGCAGGGGCGGTGGCGTCCCACCACGGGCAGACGTCGCGGGCGAGCTTGTAGTTGCCTTCCATCACGTTGAGTGGCAGGCGATAGCCCTTCTCGGCATTGGAAATGCGAAGGTCGCGCGCCTCGTTGCGCTGCTGTTCGTTCAGCCAGTAGCGCTCGTGGCCCCACAGGCTGGGACCCTGGGTGATGACCTCCGGCTTCCAGTTCTCGGTGTCGATGGTGCGGCCGCCCCAGCCGTATTCGAACATGAACTTCGACGGCGACCACGAGTAAAACGAATGCACCTGATCGTTGTAGTGGCGACCGAAGGTGGTGGCGATCATCTCCGGCGTCTGCTGCGCGATGTCGTAGCACTGGCCGACGTCGTCGAGGTAGCAGGTCTCGACCATCAGGTGATGGATGCCGACCTTGCCGGATTCGATGAAGGCGACGCTGTGGTGGCGCGGATTGACGTGGAAGAAATACGCCGCGAACGGCTTGGTGAAGTAGTCGCTGAGATGAAAGCCGAGGATGTCCTGATAGAACGGCAGGATGTCCCCGATCTTCTCGCAATGGAGCACGGCGTGGCCCATGCCGAGCGGACCGGTGCGGAAGCCGGAGATGGCGCGGCCGGGCTTGAACGGATCGGCGGTGGTCTCGGCGCCCTGGAAAATTTCGAGCCGGTTGCCGGCGGGGTCCTGCAGCACGATCAGGTCGCGGACCTTGCGCTCCTCGGCGAGCGCGCGGGAGCCGCGCGCGAACGCAACCTTGTGGCGTTCGAGATTGGCGGCGTAGGCGTCGAGGGCGGACGCGTCCGCGACCTCCCAGCCGAAGAAGCCCGGCGCGTCGCCCGCGTCCTCGTGCACCACGAGGCGCTGCTTCTTGTCGTCCATGCGGAACGAGGCGGTGCCGCGACTTTTGTCGACGAGTTGCATGCCAAGGAACCGTTCGGCATAGGCCGTCCAGTCCTCCAGGTTCTTGGTGCGAAGGCCGATATAGCCGAGCGTTTGCAAGCTCATCGCGGCTCTCTCTTTTAAGGTCCCGTACGGGGATGCTGATTTGCCCACATTATACCACGTCCGCGCATCGGGACGGAACGTTTCGATATGCCGGTACCGCATAGGCCGGCACGGGTTGATATGGGGTCGCACCCGGTCGCCAGCCAACCGACGCTGTGCTGATATGCCGAGCGAATTCGAGGAGGCGTTCATGCGGTTCAGCCGGGTTTTTCTCGCGGTTACCATCCTGCTGCCGTGGATCGGCACTGCGTCCGCCCAAAGCAACTGGCCGAACCGGCCGCTGACCATGGTGGTGGGGTTCGCCGCCGGCGGCGGCACCGACGTGCTTGGCCGCATCATCGGCAAAAAGCTGTCCGATGTGCTCGGCCAGCAGGTGATCATCGAGAATGTCGGCGGCGCCGGCGGCATGGTCGGCAGCGCCCGTGTCGCCAAGGCCGCGCCGGACGGCTACACGTTCGTGCTCGGCAGCCGCGCCGACGCCATCAACCAGACGCTCTATAAGAAGCCGCTGTACAATCTGCTCGACGAGCTCATCCCGGTCATCCTGATCGCCGATCAGCCGACCATTCTCATCACCCGCAACGAATTTCCGGCCAACACTATGCCGGAGTTCATCGCCACTGTGAAAAAGAACCAGGCGACCATGCAGTTCGCCTCGGCGGGCGCCGGCTCCACCGGCATGATCGACTGCGCATTGCTCAACGCGGCGCTGGGCGTGAACGTCACCCACGTGCCGTACCGCGGCGGCGGACCGGCGATGCAGGACATCATCGGCGGCCGGGTCGACTACATCTGCACCCTGACCGGCTCGGCGGTGCCGCTGGTCGAGGGCAAGACCGTCAAGGCGATCGCGGTGTTGACCAAGGAGCGCGCACCGATGCTGCCGGACGTCAAGAGCGCGCACGAGCAGGGCTTCACCGATCTCGAAGCGTCGACCTGGTTCGGCTTCATGCTGCCGAAAGGCACGCCGAAGGCGATCGTCGACAAGCTGCACGACGCGACCGCGGCGGCGATGGAGGATAAAGAAGTGCAGAAACAGATGCTGGCGGCGGGCGCCATCATCGTTCCGCCGGAGCGCCGCTCGATCGACTATTTCAAGAGTTTCATTCCGAAGGAGATCGAGAAGAATGGCGCGCCGATCCGCGCCGCCGGGCTCTCGATGGAGTGACGGGTTGGCTGAAGCCCGCTTCGGGCTGCCGGCAGATTGCCGATCCGCCGACGGTCACTGCTGTGCGTTGGCGGGCGGCACTTCCCGCAACGGAGCCGGCGTGCCGTCGGCGTTGATGCCCGGCAGGCCCTGGTAGGGCGCGCTGCCTGTGGCCGTTGGGGTTCTCTGCCCAGTCGCCGCGGCGTTATCGGCCTTCGCGCTGTCGGTGTTGGTGGTAGACGTGTTGGACCCGGCGGCAGGTGACATGCCTGTGGTCGAGCTGCTGCTGTTTGGGCTGGTCGGGCCTGTCGTCGATGATCCTGAATCGGCGCCCGCAGCACCCCCCGACGAAGAGGCTCCGCCGCCTGCTCCACCACCTCCGCCCCCGCCTTGGGCCAGCGCGGCGCTGGAAATGCCGATAGTGAGGGCGGTCGCCAGAGCAAAAAGTTTCATGGGGGCACCTGAAGTTGGCGTTGATCACAACCAACCCGGCCTGCGCCGCACGGTTCCCCGAACGTCTACGCTCCGGCCGGTCCGGAATTAGCAGCCTGCCGGCGGTCGGCCGTAGGAACCCGGGGCCCTCGACCGTTGTTGGTCCTGGAAATGGAAGAGGCACATGACAAATCCGACCCAGATCAATCAAGGCGGCGCGCAGAATCAGGAGCGCCAGCCAAAACAGCAGACCGGCTCTAACAAGGGTGGGCAGAAGGGCATCGAGAACGAGGCTCGCAGGGTGGTGGAGGGCGGCGAAGAAGATCAGCAAAGCCACGACCAGCGCAAGCAACGCGGCGCCGGCGCCGCGCACGGCGAATCTGAGAAGCAGGGCGGGATCGGAGGTCGGTGATGGCAGAAACCGAGAACGACAACCTTCACAGGGTGAAAGACGAAATCCCGAAGCAACCGCTCGGACCCTACAACCGGGACGCTCGAAACGGGGAGAACCCCGAGGTAGACGACATCACCGACGGTGACCAGGCGAACAAACAGCGCGGCAAGATGCAACGTCAGGAGAAAGCCGAGGGGGACCGCTGATGCCGAAGAACGACGTCGTGCGAAGCCGCGGCGCCTATCCGGGCGAGGCCGGCGCGGACTGGAGCTATGGAGCGACCGCCAAGCCCGAGGCCGACGAGCATCGGCACAGCAGGGACGGGTTGCGCGACGACGATAAGCGGCAAGGCGATCTCCGCGATCAGAGCAGCAATATGCGTGAGCCGCGCCGAGGGGAGCCTCACCAGACACAAGGTTCGCCGCATCAAGCCGCGCAGCACGGCGCCGACGTTCGCGGTAACCCGGCGATGGTGCAAGGCTCAAGTCGGGAAGATAGTTTGCCGGAAGGGTTGCAGCGCCCGCGCAAAGGTCCCTACGACAAAAGGTTCGGCCGCAACGAAGCGGCTACGCAGGTACCGAACAGCAATCCGGGCGCGAAATAACCCGGTGCGCAAAAGCGCTCAGAATTTCGTCCGTAACGACAGCGTCGGACCGGCTTCCCAAAGTGAATAGCTCTTTTCGGCGATGTTCGAGTAGTTGCGATAGTATTCGAAACTCAGCGACAGCTCGCTTCGCTTGACGATCTTTTTCAGCCATTCCGGCGACCAGAATATCCCAATCGATGCGCTCGGNCGGTAATCGGTGCGTCTTTCGCCGTTGTAGTCCTCGTACCAACGTCCGCGCAGGGAGGCTGTCGTTTCCACGCGCCAGTTGTTCGAGATGACGTAGGCCCCAGTCACTTTTGCCGACGCAAAGGTATTTTGATAGTTCGTCGAATCCGACATCCGGCGGCCGACACGCGCGTCGAAGTAGACCGAAACGTCACCCGGCTCGGACGCGTCCGAGTAGGGAATGAATGCGTCGACGTAGGGGATCAGCGATTTATCGCGCCACGCAATCCCACTGTAAAATCCGACCGCCACGTCATGATAGGTGATGTCGGGCTGCTTGAAGGTCGGCAGGAAGAACATCTCGTTGTTGATCGACGCATAAGGCACGAAGTATTCCCATTTGCCGTCGGTCTTGGCGATCTTGAATGCGCTGTGAATGCCGTCGACGTTGGCATCGTGCGTTTCGAGATACCGGTCCATCGAGGCGCCGACTTCCGCCGTGGCCTTGAACCAGTCGTACTGACGCGCCCATTTCAAATAAACCTCCGGGGTGACGTGGGTGTCGGGCCGGTCTTCCACGATCGAATCGACGCTGGCGCTGGTCACGCTGCTGGAGCGCCGCAGCGGCAGGTCGATCCCGATCGTGAAGTCCTTTTCGGCCGATTTGTCCGGCGAAGTCTTGTTCTCGGACGAAGTCTTGCCGTCGCCTTGCGCGGCGGGACGGTCGGTCCGCTCGGCACGGTCGGTCATTCCCTGCGCACGGCATGGGGTTGAAGGAATCCAGATGCCGGCGACGACGGTCGCAACAAGCAAGATCGCGCGACATTTGCCATGCGCGGGATTTGCCGCTGAGGGTGCGACGGCGAGATGGGAGTTGCGCAAGGCCTGGCCCGATTCAGGGTGACATCACCCGCGGGCAGCCTGGATTTTTATGGATAATGATTGGTTAACGCCGGACCGTGGGTTCCGGCAGCCGGGCTTGGGTCAGGATGCCGGCCATGGCCGGACCGCCTTTGGCTTCGCGAAGGCGGCCGATCTGCAATGTCCGAGGCCACATGGCGGGGCCACTGGAGATTTCGCCGTGCAGGGCCGGCAGCAGCGTGCGGAGGGACGGCCGGTCTTGCGGATCGCGGGCCAAACACCCCAGCACGATATCCTCCAGCCGTCGGCTGACCTGAGGCCGGTACGCCCGCAGCCGCTTTGGTCCCCGCGTCACCTGGTTCAAGGCAGGTTTGCGGGATTGCGGGAACGGCAGCTTGCCGGTCAGCATCTCATAAATCGTCACGCCGAGGCTGAAAACGTCGGCGGCAACGCCGGTCTCCTGCAGCAGCCATTCCTCCGGGGCGATGTAAGGGTCCGTCCCATGCACCTGCTGGGGGCGTTCGGCGGTGCGGACGCGAAGCGAGCCAAAGTCGAACAGCACCGGCCGGCCGTGCACGATCACGACATTGTCGGGCTTGACGTCCAGATGCAGGAAGCCTTTGCCGTGAATGTGCTCAAGCGCCGCGCCAAGATGAATGGCGACGCGGATCGAATCGGACAACGACAGGCGGCCCTGCGGCCGGCTGCCGATGAGGCCGCTCAGCCGAGGGCCTTGCAGATATTCCATCAACACATAGACCGGCTCGTGGACGCCGTAGCACCTGACGATGTTCGGATGCGCAAGCGACGACAGCGCCATCGCCTCGCGATGCGCGCGCCGCTCTGAATTGAACATTTTGCAGACGATCGGGCACCATCCGGCATGGTCCCAGACCAGGAGAACCGGATCGTCGTCCTCGCGTCCATTCAGCCGGCGCAATACCGTGAGGTTGTCGCCGATCCTGGCGCCAGGACGTACGCCGCGCTGCTGCCGGCCGCTCACGCCGCCAGTCCTTCGGTCTCGAGTTGTCCCGCAAACAGCGCCCGGCACCGGGAGTCACGCCGCAGCAGCACGGCCGGAGAACCCATCTCGACGATCCGGCCGTTCTCAAGCACCACAACCCGCTGGGCGCGCCTGATCGAAGACAGACGATGCGCGACGATCAACATGGTGCGATGGCCGGACAGATTGTCGATCGCCACCTGAATTTGCTCTTCGGTTTCGCCGTCGACCGCGCTGGTCGCCTCGTCGAACAAAAGGATCGGGCTGTCGCGAAGGAGTGCACGGGCCAGGATGACCCGCTGCCGTTGGCCGCCTGACAGCCATCGTCCCCCTGGACCGACGGGCGCGTCATAGCGGCCGCGCAGACGGTCGATAAATTCCGAAACACACGCGGTGCGTGCCGCGGCGATCATCTCGGCAGGCCCAATATCGGTCCGGTCGTAGCGCAGGTTCTCGGCGATCGAGCCGGAGAACAGTTGCGGCTCCTGCCAGACCGCCGATACCGCGGCCCGCGCCGAGGTAATCGTCAGGTCGCGGAGATCGTGGCCATCGATCCGAACAGTTCCTGACGAGGGATCGTAAAGACGCAGCGCGAGCTTGATCAACGTCGATTTGCCGCTGCCACTCGGCCCAACGATGGCGACCGTTTCGCCCGGCTCGATCTTCAGACAGATGGCGTCGAGCACGTTCTGCGAGGCAGAATAGCCGAAGCTGACGTTGTCGAATTCCAGGCTGCCGCGCGGCTGCTGCAGAGGCTTGGCTGTCGGTTTCTGCACGACAAGGCTCGGCGTCTCGAACAAGTCGCGCACCCGCTGGGCCCGCGCAGCCGCCTGCTGGAAGCGGCCGGGCGCCTTGGCGATGCTCCGGATCGGACCGTAAAGCGAGCCGAGCGCGCCGAGAAAAGCGATCAAGGTCCCGGCCGTCAATTCGCCGTTGCGAATGCAGAGCGCGCCGAACATCAGGATCGCCAGTCCGCCGACGACCGCAACGAGATCGATCAGGCCCGCCGAGACAGCCTGGACCTTGACGACGTCGATTTCGGATTTGACCGCGCTCTCGCAGCGACGCTCGAACGCAACGGTTTCAAAACGTTCCGCGCCCGCTGCCTGGATCATCGGCAACGCGTTCAGGCGCTCCTCCGCAATGTCGGTCCACCGCGCAGTCTGACGCCGCGCCACCCGGGCGGTCCGCCGGATCCGTCCGGCCCACGTCAGGCTGATGAGCAGGAAGAACGGCGACACCAGCAGCGCGCACAGCGTCAGCTTCCAGCTCAACACCAGGAGCGAACCGATAAACAATGTCGCGGCAAAAACATCGGCGAACAGCGCCAGCGGCCCCGAGTAGATCAGATGCTCGACCCGCTCGACGTCGCCGGACAGCCGCGTCAGCAGATCCCCGTTGGTATGCCGCGTCGACGAGCCGGGAGAGAGACGAAGGATGTGCTCGTAGAGCCGAACCCGCAGCTTGAGCGCGATGCGCTCCATGATCACGACGTCGAGCCGCGCAGCCAGGAAGGAGGCCGCGGCTTTGCCGACACCGATGATCAGATAAAGAGCTAGAAGAATGGGCAGGTCATCAAAGTTCTGAGCGACGAAGACTTCGTCGATCAGCAACTTCACGGCCCAAAGCAGACCCGCGCCCAGCAAAGACGGCACCGCGAGCAGCAATGCCGCCTGGGCGCAGCGGCCTCGAACACCTTCCAGGAAGGGAAGGAAGTAACGAATGAGCGAAACGAGATTTCGATGATCGGTCATGTGATGTGCGGGCGCGAGTCGCCCCGCGCCCGCAAGTCACCAGTTAGCACTTACGCGACTTCTTGGACTTCTTCGACTTCTTGCTCTTCTTGTAGTTCCGCGACTTGCGGCTCTTGCCGCCGACGAGCAGAAGGACTTCCGGAAAACCGTCGATCATGTGTAGCTCCTTGAGGATACGCCTCCTCGTCCAATCCCTAGCGCCGGCGTTTCTCCGGCTCAATCAATTGAGAATGTTAGCCTTAAGCGACAGGCTTAATTCGGCAGGGCAAGGCTCTCGGGCTCAATGTCAGCTTCGGGTCTTGGTCGTGTAAAAACACTCTGGGAGCGAGCCGAGTGGCCTTCGCGAGCAGAGCCCGCTTTTCGGGTCACTTTGCTCTGATAGCTGCCATAAGCGGCTGGATGCCCATGATGTTCATTGCGCGGGTGAGGTTGTAGGCCAGAACGTGTAATGCCATCTCGGAGGCGACCCGCGGCAGCGTCTTCATCAGGAAGTGGGTAGCGCCCATTCGGGCCTTGATCGTTCCAAACGGGTGCTCAACCGTCTCGCGTCGCTGGCGCATCTTTTCGGGATGCTCGTCGAGCCTGCGCTGCACTGCTTCGAGAACATCCTCATGCTCCCACCGGGTGATGCGTCGCTCTTTGCTTGTGGTGCAGGTGCGCTTGATGGCACAGCTCTGGCAGGCGTTGGTCCAGTACCGGCGTAAGGTCAGTCCGTTTTCCTCGTTCGTGTAGCGGTAAGGCAACCTTTCTCCGGCAGGACAGATGTAAACGTCCTCGTCGGCTACGTAGCGGAAGTCCTGCTTGCCAAAGCGGCCTTCCGCCTTTGAGTTCGAGGTCATCGGCTTGGGCAGCGTGACCGTGATGCCGGCATTCTCGCACGCCAGTATTTCTTCACCACTGAAGTAGCCGCGGTCGGCGACGGCATCGAGGTTCTCCACGTCTAGCGTCGCCTTTGCCGCCTTGGCCACGTGCGAGAGCTGCGAGCGGTCGGTTCCGACGTTGGTCACCTCATGTGTGATGATCAGATGATGCTTGGTTTCGACGGCAACCTGGACATTATAGCCGACGACACCTGAGCCTCGACCGCTGGTGGCCATCGAGCGGGCATCGGGATCGGTCAGCGATATCTGCTGGTCCGGCGTGGCGAGCATTGTCACCTTGAGAACCTTGAGCCGCTGCATCTGGTCCTTCAGCTTCTCTATTTTCTCTTTCAGACGGCTCGTCTTGGCTTTGAGCGCCTCCGATGGCTCCTGCCGGTCGGCGGTATCGAGTTGCTGAAGATAGCGGGCAACGCTCTCCTCGATCTGCGCCATGCGCCGATCCATCTTGGCGCGCGTGAAGTTCCGGTCCCGGTTGTTCACCGCCTTGAACTTGCTGCCGTCGATCGCAACGCTGGCCTCCGTCAACAGATTCATGGCGCGACAGAGCGCAATAAACCGGGTGCAGACCTGGCGGATGGCGCCGCCATTGTCCTTGCGGAAGTCGGCGATCGTCTTGTGGTCGGGCACAAGGCGGCTCGTCAGCCACATCACTTCAACGTTGCGCGAGGCCTCGCGCTCAAGCCGCCGGCTTGACTGAACCCGATTGAGGTAGCCGTAGATGTAAAGCTTCAGCAGGACCGATGGATGATACGCGGGACGGCCTGTTACCTCGGGAGCGACCCCGTCAAATCCCAGCTCCGCCAGATCGAGCTCGTCAACAAAGACATCGATGACCTGAACCGGATTGTTCTCATCGATCCAGTCTTCTAGGCATTCGGGAAACAGTGTGCTTTGCCCACGGTCCGTGCCCTCAACGAAGCGCTTCATCCGACCCTCCGCAGCAGATCAGAATCACCGCTGCGAGAATCTCATGAAATAGCGCGTTTTCACACAGCCAGGACCCATAACGGACCTGGGCTATTGGCTTCTTAACTCAGTGCTCATGGCAAATGAGTCTCATTTCCGCCGCGGATATTCTCGTCAAGGATGCGAAAGATCAATCCGCTTGTTTACAAGCATATGTTCAAGAACTTTGATTCCGCTCACGATCTGTTGGTCAAACTCCTTGACCACAAAATCCTCGTTCCGAACCTTGTTCGATGAGTGAATAATAATCCGCGCTGTCAAGTCGTTGTGACATGCACTGAGCGAACAGAGTCCAGAAAAATCACAATGCAAGGCATAGTACTTGCTGTTTTCACGATCATGCTCGTCCAAGAATTTTATAAAGCTCGTCCAGGGCGGACTTTTCGGGTGATCTTGCCTGATCCAACCATATTGGTCAGATCGCGCAGCGATTGCCTCGTCACGGAAGCGCACCCAATCTTGGTTCCAAGCTTTGCAGTTCTCATCCACTCCAGAGGTAACGGCGACCCTAATCACACCCCTTACGACTTGTATTCCAACAATATCGTCGGGATTAGAAATCGATGTTCCTGCGCTAACGACACTCCAATTGGACGATCTCAACTTCGGCGCATAGTTATCTGGGTCGCGCAGGAGATCAATGAGTGTGAAAAATAAGGGATCAGTTCCTGGCGGTGTCGCCACTTGAAATTGAATGCGGGTGTTTTGCGGATCTTCTTCCGGGAGGGCGACAGTTACATCCTTCACCAGCGCGAGATACCTACCATCAGGCAATCGCCTAATCTGATCGGCACAGCGCGCATCGGCAGTTGAAAACGCAATGCTAAGGCAAACGAGCGCAATAGAAGTCTGCCGACTGCCAAAACAGCTCACGTTGTATCCCTTTCAACTATGGAGGTGCCGTCGG
>C688J18823_10003134_pt1 | contig 10447 bp, 8 predicted proteins | sample HopSoiMetagenom1_FD_18823 | JGI IMG/M metagenome (IMG submission 18823) | reverse complement strand
TGCTGTAGCCGCCGGGCTGCTGCAACGCCTGGTTGGCGATCGACTTCGCGGTATCGACCAGCTTTGACAGCGAGGTGATGCCGGTGTTGGCGGCCTGCAGCACCTGCACGCCGTTGCTGATGCTGTCGAGCAGGTTGCCGATGTCGCTGGCGCGGGCATCGAGGCCGGAGGCGGTGAAGAAGTTGGTGGGATTGTCGAGCGCGCTGTTGACCTTCTTGCCGGTGGCGAGGCGGGTCTGCGTGGTCGAGAGCAGGCTCGCGGTATCCTGCAGCGAGAGCAGGTTCTGGCGAACCGAAGACGAGAGGGTGATGTTGGAGAGAGACATGGACGCTACCTTTCTGGTGTACGCAACAGCTCGGCCTTCTTGGCCAAACCCGGGGAGACCCTGAAACCAAATGGTCAATGAAAAATAAATTGGACCGGCAGATGCGGTGCTACCGCGCTGGTTTCAAAATCATGGTTAAAAAAGGGTGAAGGGATGCGGAGAGTTCGACGCGGCCGGGTGGTCACCGGCGGTCGGGTGGTCACCGGCGGTCAGATGTCAACAGGCGTAAACAGCGCCCGGACCAGCTTCCGAGGTCCTGCTCGCTCGCACATCATTGAAGGTCGGAAAAAGCGCCACGCATCTTCAGAGCGGTCGCAAGGCCCGCGGGCATGATCATGCCTGGAGCCAACAGGCTCCGAGCGACGGCCGCGGCCGGGCCGATGCGAAGCTCAGCTCGTCAATGCCGGCTCGTCGGGCGATGCAGATGCCGCGAGAGGGGCTTCGGCGATCTCCGGGGTGGGCCGCCACGCGCCGATCAGATCCTGCAGCTCGACCCGAACGTGATCGATCACGGGGGCGTAGTCGCGCGTTTCGGTCTGCCGGAACAGACGCGGTACAAAGTCTCAAGCCCAAAGTCCGGCGATAACGAAGGCCAGTGATAACCCGTTACAAGTATTTCAGCAGCGAGGTTTGATACAGCATCGCCGTGGTCTGGTACGATGCATTGAGGCTGTTCTGCACGGCGAGGAGTTTCGCCGTGACCTCCGCGTCGGTAACGCCTTCGATCGATTGCAGCATGGTCTCCGCGGTGTTCTTGCTCTGGGTCTGGCGATCGGTTGCCGACTTCATCGCGGCCTGCGCGCCGGCAAAATCCGCCTGAATGTCCCCCACGCTCTGCTGGCCAGGCTGCGCCAGAAGTTTTGTCGCCACCCGCTGGTAGAGCGCACCGACCTGGTTGGTGGCGTTCGGGTCGCCGGCCGTGGTGCTCATGGCGGCCATGGCCGCGATGGTCTGCAATTGCGCCGTCAACGCCGGCTCGTTGGCGCGGGAGCCATATTGCACGGTGATGCCGTCGTCAACGCGTGCCACCGCTGTGCCGCGCGCGGGGTCGGTGCCGGTTTCGCCATTGTACCAGGAGAGCGTATTCGCAGCCGTGCCGGGCACCTGCGTCGTCGCGGTGGCGAACGGCGGACCGCCGACGCGCGGCACCGGGCTGCCGCTGAAGAACTCGCTGGACGCCTTCATCGCGGACGCCGCGACCAGAGCGCCGTTGGCGAGGCTGCTGACGGAGGTGGTCAATGCGGCGTTGATGTTGGCGGCGGTCGCGGTCGAGTTGGCGCCGATCAGGAACTGGCCGGCCTGCGGCGGCGTCGTGGTGGTCGCGGTCAACTGCACGTTTTCGCTGGTGCCGTCCGGCAGATTGAACGCCAGTGTAATGGTGTCGCCGCTGTTAAGGTTGGTCGCGCCGAGATCGAACGACACGGTGGCCGGCGAGCCGGTCGGCCCGGAGGTCGTGACGCTTGCGGCCGACGAAGTGACCGAGGCGAGCTTCAGGCCGAACGGACCTGTGTCCTCGGTCAACGAAATCGACGTCGCCGTCGGCGTCGCCTGTGTCAGCCGGCCGGTGCCGGAGCCGACATCGGCCTGCTTGCGTTCCGCGATCAGCTGCTTCAGGCCTGCCTGCGCGCCGACGCCGTTGAGAATGTCGTCGGTCGCCGCCGTCGCCGCCGTGTCGGTGGCGCGTCCGGAAAACAGATAGCGATCGCCCGATCGGCTGTTCAGCAGACTCAGCATCTCGTCGAGCGAACTGCGCGCCGTGCCCTGGGCAATGGTCTGGCCGTTGCTGGTGATCTGGGTCGAGGACGTCACCGCCGCGCCCTGCACCGTGGTTCCGATCGCGACAATCCGCGTCAGTGCCGAGTTGGCGACGTTGATGCGGGTGGTGACGTTGGTCATCGTATCCGCGTAGGCGTCCATGTTGCTGATCTGCGCGCGCAGCGCGACGGCAAAGCCGCGGTTGGTGCCCATGCCGGCATAGGTATTCGACTTCTTGCCGGTGGCAAGCTGGGTCTGCAGATCGTCGAACTGGCTCTGCAGATCCAGGATTCGCGACGCCAGAATCGATGTCTTGATGCCTACGCCGCCAACCGTCATGATGACCTACTCCAAAACCGTCGCGCCAAACCGATAACGCTAGACCTGCATCAACGTGTCGAACATCTGCTTGACGGTCGACATCACCCGCGCGTTCGCCGCATATGAATTCTGCAGCGACAGCAAATGCGCCATCTCTTCGTCGATGTTGACGCCGGACTGGCTGTTGAACTTCTGCTGCAGCGTGCTCAGCACCACGTCCTGACCGTCGGCGATTTGCTTGGCGGTATCCGCCGCCTGACCCTGGGCGCTGGCGATCTGCTGCGAAAAATTCGACAGCGTCGCCTGGAACGGTAACGTCGAGGTGCCGAAGCCGGTCGACGGCGAATACAGCGACTTGCCGGCGGTGAGCTGCTGGTAAAGGAAATCCGGTCGCGTGGTGTCGCCGGACGGCGTCGTCGCGTTGTACTGTACGAGCTTCGCCGGATCGCCGACGAGCTGGCTGTTCACCCGGATGCGCGCCGCGAGCCCCACCGACTGCGGGCCCGCCGCGGTGATCGCGCCGGTATAAAAGCCGTTGCCGTCGGTGAACAACGGCACCTCGCCGCTGCCGCCCAGCAGCGATGACGTGGTCGACGTCACGGAGGCGGCGTTTACGGTCGCGGTCCCGACGCCGTTGTCGAGCACCCGCAGCGTCGAGCCGGTGTTGGAGAACTGCAGGCCGGCCGAGCCGAGCGCCGCATTGAGCTGGCTCGTCACCGAAGCCATGCCGGAGGAGAAATCGATACCGATCACCTGATCGTTGGGATCGGTGGTGGCGTTGTTGGACAAGGGCAGCACCGACGAATCGTCGACCCGCACCAGCGACAGCTGATGCTGGACGTTGCCGGTATCCGTATAGGTGAGATGGATTACATTGCCGGTCTGCAGGCCGGACAGATCGAGATCGAAGCCGTTCGACGGCCCCGAACTCACCGCAGTTCCCGCCGTGGTCTTGTCCGACAACAGGCTCGACATATTGGCGGCAAACTGGTCGAGCTGCGTTTGCGCCTGCACCAGCGTTTTGTCGCGCAGCTCGAGATAGCCGGCGATGGTACCGGAACGGATCGAATTGGTCTGAATCAGGTTGAGCGAACCGCCGTTCGGGAAATGGACCGAGAGGGTGCCGAGATTGCTCTTGGTCGGATCGGCGTCCCACTGGGTGTTCGGTGTCACCGTGCCTTGCGGATTGAACGACAGCGTCGAGGCCTCGGCACCGACCAGTTGCACGCCCGAATTGGTGAAGACCTGGATTTGATTGTTGCCGCTGTCGATGACGCGAATGTCCATCAGTTGCGACAACTGATCGACATACTGGTCGCGCTGGTCCTTCAGGGCCGCGGCCGCAGCATCGCTGGTGTTGCCGCTCTGAAGCTGGGTGTTGAGATTGACGATCTGCTGCATCGCCGTATTGGCGGTGTTGACCGCCGAATTGAGCCCGGATTCCGCCTGGCTGCGCAGCGACTGGATCCCGCCCGACATGCTGTTGAGCTGCTGCGTCAGCGACTGCGCGGCATTGAGCACGCCGATCCGTGCCGACTGGCTGTCCGAGCTGGTCGATAGCCCCTGCACCGCGGTGACCAGATTGTTGAACGCGGTTTCCAGCGTGCCGGTGCCGCCGGGGGTGCCGTAGATCGACTGCAGGCTGCTCAGGATCGAGGAGCGCAGGTCGGCGTACGACGCGCCGGACTGCTCGGTGCGGATCTGCTGCTGCAGATACAGGTCGAGTTCGCGATTGACGCCGGTGACGGCGACACCGGCGCCGATCGAACCGGAGGACGTCTGGATCTGGTTGACGGTCTTGCGGATGTAGCCCGGCGTGTCGGAATTGGCGACGTTCGACGACGTCAGCGACAGCGCGAGCTGGTTGGCGCGCAATCCCGACATGGCAATTGAGAGGGCTTGACTGAGACTCATGACAAACTGCTCGTTTCAATTCCCTGTCGGATCAGAGCGTCCATGTGCGTGACCTATCGCAGCACGTTCAGCAGATCCTGAACCATCGAGTTGGATGTGGTGATCACCTTGGTGTTGGCCGAATAGGCCTGCTGGGTGACAATCAGCTTGGTGAACTCGTCGGCGATGTCGGTGTTGGAGTTTTCAAGCGACGAGCCGACGATCGTGCCGCCGCTGCCGAACAGCGCCTGGCCGGACTGGTCTGTCGCCTCGAACGCGCCGCCGTCGATGCGTTTGAGGAAATTGGTGCCGTTGAAGGTTGCGACCGAAATCTGCGCAAGGTCGATGTTGCGACCGTTGGAATAGTTGCCGACCACCCGGCCGTTCTGGCCGATCGACACGGTCTGCAGCGATCCGGCCGGAAAGCCGTCCTGCTGGATCTGGTTGACCTTCACGTTGCCGTTGGCATCGGCGAACTGGGTGATGCCGCCGGCGCCGAAGTTGAGCTGGATATTGCCGAGCGGCACGCCGCCGATGGTCGGCGCCGTCAGGGTGATGCCGCCGATCGCCGGCGTCATCTGGCCGTTCGGCGAGAAGGTGAAGTCGGTGTTGACGTTCTGCCAGGCGACATCGGTGCCGGTGGCGCTGGAGTCGACCTGGTAGAACATGTTCCAGGTGTCGGTGTGGCCGGCGCCGAGCGACGAACTGTCGACCTTGGCCCAGCGCAGTTGCAGGCTGACCGGCGAGCCGGAGATGTCGTAGGCCGTCACCGCTCCGCCGCTGATGGATTCGTTGACGAAGGCCTGGAGATCGCCGCCGAGCACCTGTCCAGTGCCGGCGGTGCCGCCACCGGTGCGTGGCAGGGTCAAGGGTGCCAGGCCCATGGCTCCAAGTGCAGTAGAATTGCTGGTGGCGAGCGTGAGGGTGTTGGCAGTGCCGGTATGCAGCGTGATCGCACCGCCGCTGATCGTCGGCGCCACACCGGTGATCGCTTGGATATTTGCCAGCAGATCCGATGGTGCCGGTAGTGAGATTGATTTCGTTGGTGGCCAGATTGGTGGGAGTATTGACGAAGGTGATCGGGGTGTTGTCCACCGTAATCGTATCATTGAGGACGAAATTGGTCGTGAGCGAATTCGTGCCGGCGGCGCCGTTCAACAGCGTCGAGGTCGAGATCTGCGCCGGCGTCGGTGTCGCCTTGTTATTTTTGCTGGCGCCCGTGGTCGTTGCATCTCCAAAAGGCGTGGCAGCCGTGCCGAGCGAGCGCGGATTGCCGGACGCGAAATCCGCCGGCTGCAGCAGTTCCGACCCCGGAATCGAATTGTCGTGCTTGGTGGTCAGCGGATAGCTCGCCAGATTGGCGCGATAGCTCACCACCGATGTCGGCACCGCCGGCAGGAAGTCGTTGGCGAATTTCAGCACCTGCGGCACGCTGCCGGTCATGTTGCCGGTCGCCGGATCGATCGGAACGCCTTCGACGTAATAGCCCGCGCCGTTGACCAGATAGCCGTTCTTGTCGAGCGCAAAGTCGCCGCGGCGGGTATAGTTGTCGACGCCCGAAAACACCGGCTGGTTGTCGCTGAAGCTGCCGGGCTTCTGCACCACGAAGAAACCGCTGCCGTTGATCGCCATATAGGTGGAGACCGACGCGGTCTGCACGTCGCCCTGCACGGTGTTGGTCTCGCGCGATGCGGTGGTGACGCTGCCGGCGAGCTGATTGTTGACGCCGGTATCCGGGATCAGATCGAGGAAGCTGGTGTCGATCCGCTTGAAGGCGGTGGTCTGCGAGTTGGCGATGTTGCCGGAGATGTTCTCCAGCGCATAGGATTGCGCGCGCAGGCCCGCAACCGAGGTCGTAAGAGCGCCGAAGATACCCATGACATTTTCTCCAAATTCGATCCGGGCGGCTCGCCGGTGCAGGCCGCGTCGGGAGAAGATGTCGCAAGCGTTGTGCCAAACTATAAAATCAATAAAAATCAATAACTTAAGAAAAAAGCCCCGGTCCAAAGACCGGGGCACATTTGCCGGGCGGGCAACAATTGCCGGGCAGCGCCCTCAGGAAGCCTGCGGTCCTGCCGGGTGAAACACCAGCCCAAACCCGTCGATGCAATAGCGCAAACCGGTCGGTTTCGGCCCGTCGTCGAAGACGTGACCCATATGACCGCCGCAGCGGCGGCAGTGGACTTCGGTACGCGCCATTCCGAACGTCGTGTCCTTGGTTTCGCCGATGGCATTGTCGAGCGGCTTCCAGAAACTCGGCCAGCCGGTGCCGCTCTCGTATTTGGTTTCCGAGGAGAACAGCGGCAGGTCGCAACCGGCGCAGGCGAAGATGCCCTTGCGTTTTTCCTTCAGCAGCGGGCTCGAGCCCGGCCGCTCGGTGCCCTGCTTGCGCAGGATGTCATACTGCTGCGGCGTGAGCTGTGCGCGCCATTCGGCGTCGGTCTTCTCGATTTCGAACTTCTCGGCGGCCTGCGCTGGCGTGGCGCGCAGCCAGCGGAAAGCGGCAAGGCCAAACAGGCCGGCCAGGGATGCGAGCAGGATACGGCGGTCGATCATGTAAATCTCCGTGCGAGGCAAGCGTAATGGTTCGCCATCAAGTACGGCCCACGCACGCCGACGTTACACGGAACCGTCCCGGATTCGCTCACTTTCCTGCGAGGGAGCGCCTGATATCCCGCCGTCTGGCGCCGCTGCCGGCCGCGGAGGCTGTGGACGGACCGGGCGCGGCCCGACCGGCGGACGGCGCTGCGGCCCGGTTCCGGCCAGACGGTTGGCCTCTGCCAGGCGCGCCTCGCGAACGCGTTCCCGGACACGGGCACCTTCGCGGTAACGGGCTAGTGCACCTGCCGCGGCAGAATGGCCCCGCCCCCACAGGCCGATCAGATGGCCGGCGACGCGGCCGGTGGCGCCTCCCGCCCAGACCAGTTCGAACGGCGAGAACAGTTTCCAGCGTTCCTCGCCCCACAGGATGCTGCGCGCGATGACCTGCCCCGCCATCGCCGAGGTGTTCAGCCCATGGCGGCCGAAGCCGCTGGCGACCCACAGCCCTTTGCGCAGCTGCCCGATCTGCGGCATGCCGTGCACGGTCAGGCCGACCGCCCCGCCGAACACGTCGGATATCGCGACCTTGCCGAGTTGGGGAAAGACGGTGGCAATGCGGCGCTGGATCGCGGGACCGAAGCGCTTTGGCCGCGCTTCCCAGGTGGTTTCCGGGCTGGCCCACAACAGCCTGTCGCCATCGACGATCCGGAAATGATCGATGCCGTCACTGTCGGCTACCGACCCCTTGAAGGCGATCACCTCGCCCAGCCGCTCGCCGAGCGGCTCCGTGACCGCGGCATAGCGCCAGACCGGCAGCAGCGTCTCCGACAGGCGGCGCAACGGGGCGCCGAGATGAACGTTGCCGGCCAGCACGATATGCGAGGCGCGCAGCCGCGCCGACGGCGTCACGATGCGCTTGCGAATCCCCGACGGATCGATGCTGACGACCGGCGTATCCTCGAAGATGCGCGCGCCCGCCCGCCTCGCCTGCGCGGCAAGACCGTGGATGTATTTGCGGCCGTCGATCTGGAACGCGCGCGGATAATAGATGCCGTGGAAATAGCGTGCGGTCCCGAGCTGATCGCGAACGCGATCGACCTGCCATCCCTCGACCTCGGTCTCGAAATCCTCGCTCAGCGTCTGCAGCCGGCTGATCAGCGTTTCGCCGGCGTCGACGGTGGAGACCTCCAGCGCGCCATCGGTCAGCGCAATTCCCGGCATCGCCTCTTCGGTGGCGGCGGCGCGAACGTAATCGGCGCCCTCCTTCGACATCGCCCACAGCTCGCGCGCGTCCTCAAGGCCGACGCGCTCGATCAGGTCGCCGATCGGAAGACTGTAGCCCGGCATCACCGTGCCGAGCTGATGGCCGGACGCGTTCCAGCCGACATGCCGGCCTTCGAGCACGGCCACGCTGGCGCCAAGGCGCGCGGCCTCCAGCGCCACGGTAAGGCCGGCAAGCCCGGCTCCGACCACGCAAATGTCAACATCGAGGTCGAATGACAGACGCGAGCGAAAAGGCGCGTCGTCGTCGGGGCCGTTGGTCGCACTTGTGAAAGTCTCGGGCATGGCGTTTCTTACGGACCGCTGCAGCGCTTGTCACCTTATCCGGGACATGAGCTTGTAGATTAGTCCAGACTAAGACCGAATCGAGATCGCGCCCATGCGCCGTTTGATGCTGCTGCGCCACGCCAAGACCGAACACGACGCGCCTTCGGGCCACGACCAGGACCGCCGTCTCGACGAGCGCGGCCGGTTGGATGCCGCCGCCCTCGGAACCTGGATCGGCCGGCATCCGCCCCTCCCCGACGCCGTCCTGGTTTCGACCGCGGTGCGGGCGAAGCAGACCTGGGAGATCGCGCGCGACGCGATGAAGGACGCCGTGCGGGAACAGGTCCCGCAGCCACAGGTCGAATTGCTCGACGAACTCTACGGCGCCGAGCCAGCGCAGCTGCTGCGGCTGATCCGTCTGGCCGAAGTTACCGATCCCGCGCGCTTGATGCTGATCGGGCATAATCCCGGCATGCATGAGCTGGCGCTGATGCTTGCCGGCAGCGGCGACGCCGCGGCGAAGAAGTCACTTGAGGACAATCTGCCAACCGCCGGCCTGGCCATCCTGGATTTTGCGATCGACGACTGGAACGAAGTGGCGTTCCGCCGCGGCAAGCTCGTGCGCTTCACCAGCCCGAAATTACTGAAGCAGGCGCTGGACGATTGAGGCAGGCGGACATCCCTGCCCCACCATGCTAAGCTTTTGACGATACGGTTTTCGAGCGAATTGAGAACAAGTTCGCCTAAAAGAAGACACGTCAAAACAAAAGGCTGGAGCCCGGTCCTGATAAATCAGGACCGAACGGGCTCAAGCCAGGAGGCGCAGATGTTCAAGTCGATTCTTGTGCCGCTCGATCTCTCCGACACCGACCTCGCCAAGCCCGCGATCGCGACCGCCGCGACGCTGTCGCAGACCTGGAGCGGCTCGGTGCGCCTGCTCAATGTGCTGCCGATGACGCCGACAATGCTGGCGGAATATGTGCCGGCCGATTTCGACGCCCAGCAACGCGCCACCTCGGAAGAAGCGCTCACCATCGTGGCGAAGGAATCCGGCATCGAGGCGTCGCGCATTTCTACCGCAGTGCGGCAGGGCGGCATCTATCACGAGATCCTCGAAGAGGCGGCGGCGATCAAGGCCGACCTGATCGTGATGACGTCGCACCGGCCGGCGATGCGGACCTATTTCCTCGGCTCCAACGCCGGCCACGTCGTGCGCTACGCCAGGTGCTCGGTGCTGGTGGTGCGGCACTAGGACCGGAATCCGGAGCTAGTCGCCGCCGGTGGTTGCAATTGTGGCCAGAAGCGAACTGGCGTCCTTCACCACGGCGTCGATCTCGTACAACGCAAGCCCAATGGCCAGCGCGAGCCCAGCAATCAGGGCTGCGATGGAAATGTGCTCAATCGTAACGCGCAGTCCTCTTTGACGATCATCCACGGGTGATGGCTCCATCCCTGTGGCCGGGAAGTTCGATCGCTTGAAAATTCTGAATGAGATCCCGATGCCGGCGGATCACTCGCGCCGCTTCCTGCTCTCTGGATTCGTGCAAGGCGGCTACCAGCCTTGTCCAGATGCGGACGCCCAGCGCCGGTCGCGGATGGTTTTCGGTTGACCAAGGATTTTGCTGGTGTGCGCCAGTGACCCGCGATCTATTGACGGAATGCATCTGATATTCCCTGACCGGTTGCGAAGCATTTGCGCGACCATGTCACGGCGATGCCGGCGCCGCGTCGTAGGATCGTGGGATTTCGCGCACTTCATCCTGAGAAAGCGGATGAGGCGGAGCCACGCGTCGGTGCGGTGGCCATGAAGAATCGACGGGCGATTACGCCGACCGCGCCTTCCAGCCATGCAGGACCAGCGCGAGAAGAGACGTCAGCGCCAGCACGATTCCAAGCCCGATGGCCGGGTCGCTGGCAAGGACAGCTGCGAGCGATGCGCCGCAGGCCGCCCCGGCCATTTGCGAGAAGCCAAACAGGGCTGCGGCGGCGCCAGCCTTGTCGCCGAATGGCGATAGCGCGGCCGCGCTCGATAGCGGACTCGCGATTCCCAGACCGAACAGGAAG
>C688J18823_10003133_pt1 | contig 10449 bp, 10 predicted proteins | sample HopSoiMetagenom1_FD_18823 | JGI IMG/M metagenome (IMG submission 18823) | reverse complement strand
GACCTTCGACACCACGGCGGGCCGCGTGACGCTGACCTCGGCGGCCGACGCCAGCGGCGCCACCCAGCACGCCTGGTTCTACGAGGGCACCTTCACGATCGGCCAGACGACGGGGTCCCAGCCGCTGACGACGCTGACGCTGGCCGGCGCCCTGCCGGAGTGCGGCAAGGGGGCGCGGGCCGCGGCGACGACGCGCAAGCAGCGCCACCTATGGGGCGACGGCAAGGGGCGCTTTCGCACCGGCGGGCGCTTCAGCTCGGCGACGGTGCGCGGCACCCGCTGGGTCGTCTCGGACCGTTGCGACGGCACCCTCACGCGGGTCGTGCGCGGCTCGGTCACCGTCCGCGACCGCGTGCACAACAAGACCGTGATCCTCCACGCGGGCGAGCAGTACCTCGCGCGGGCGCCCAGGATCAAGACACCATGAGCTGGGTCTCCATCTTCGCCGGCTTCCTCGTCGCCCACATGGTCGGCGACTACCTGCTGCAGACCGACTGGCAGGCGCGTCACAAGCGCGGCGGCCTCACCGACCCCGCGGCGCGGCGCCCGCTGCTGACCCATGTCGCGACGTACACCCTCGCCTTCGTGCCGGCCTTCGTGTGGATCGCCAGCGAGCTCGACGTCGGCTGGGCCGTGGTGGCGGCGCTGCTGGTCTTCATCCCGCACGTGGTGGTCGACGACGGGCGCATCGTGCGCCTCTACCTCGCGCGCGTCAAGCACGTCGAGGGCTTCGACGTCGGCGTCGCCTCGTCGGTCGACCAGTCCTTCCACGTGCTCTCCCTGTGGCTCCTGGCGCTGCTCCTGGGGGCCGCGTGAACCGCCGCAACCGACGCCTGCGCGCGACGCTGCTCGTCGTTGCGATGGTGGTCATCGTCGGCGCCGGCCTGGCGCTGCAGGCGACCCACGCCCTGCGCACCACCGAGCTGAGCAGTGTCGACGAGCGCTTCAAGGTCCGCGGCACCCAGCCCAGGCCCTCCAACGTGGTCATCGTCGCGATCGACGACAAGACGTTCAACGACCTCGAAGTCCATTGGCCGTTCAGGCGGTTCTGGGACGCGCGCGTCATCCGCCAGCTGACGGAGGCCAAGCCCGCGGCGATCGCCTATGACGTCCAATTCACCGAGCGGACGAACGACGAGGACGACGGCCGCCTGATCCTGGCCGTCCGCGGCGCCCGCAACGTCGTGTTGGCCACCACCGAGGTGAGCCGCACGGGCAAGACCAACATCTTCGGCGGCGCCGGGAAGAACGGCGGCCTGCCCTTCAGCCGCGGCATCCCGGCGAACTCGAACTACCGCGTCGACGTGGATGACCGGATCCGCCAAATGCCCTTCAGCCTCCAGCGCCTGGTCAGCTTCCCCATCGCTGCCGCGACCACCGCCCTCGGCCATCCGCCGCCCCTGCCGAGCGGTGACAGCGCCTGGATCGACTTCCCGGGGCCGCCCAGCACGATCCCGAGGTTGAGCTACTCCGACGTCGCCCGCGGCAAGTTCAAGGCCAGCGACGTGCGCGGGAAGATCGTCGTCGTCGGCGCCACCGCCGAGTCGCTGCACGACTACCACTCGACCTCGACCTCGGGCGGCGGACTCATGGCCGGCCCCGAGATCCAGGCCGCGTCGATGGTGACTGCTCTCGCCGGCTTCCCACTGCACGACTCCCCGCGCTGGCTGGACATCGTGCTGCTGGTCGCCCTGGGCATCGCCGCGCCGCTCGCGGCGCTGCGGCTGGGCATCTTCGTCGCGCTCGGCATCGGCATCGCCGCACTGGCGGCGTTCCTCGTCGGCGCGCAGATCGCCTTCAACCACGACGTGATCCTGACCGTCGTCTACCCGACCCTCGCCGGGATCGCGGCCCTCTTGGCCACGGCCGCGATCCACGGCGTCACCGTGGCCTTCGAGCGCGAGCAGGCGCGCGACGCCTTCGCGCGCTTCGTCCCCGAGGCCGTGGTCGACGAGGTGCTGCGCAGCGCCGACGGGATCCGCCTCGGCGGGGTGCAGCGCGAGGGCACGGTCATGTTCAGCGACCTGCGCGGCTTCACCTCGTTCGCGGAGACGCTCGAGCCCGCGACGGTCATCGGCGCCCTGAACCGCTACCTGACCGCGATGAGCGAGGCGATCCTCGACAACGGCGGCACGCTCGTGGCCTACATGGGCGACGGCATCATGGCCGTGTTCGGCGCGCCGCTGGCCATGGACGACCACGCCGACCGCGCGCTGGCGGCCTCGCGCGACATGCTCGACCGCCTCGAGGGCTTCAACGACTGGCTGCGCGCAGAGGGGCTGCACGAGGGCTTCAAGATGGGCATCGGGCTCAACAGCGGCCAGGTGATGTCCGGCCACGTCGGCTCCGAGCGCCGCCTGGAGTACACCGCGCTGGGCGACACGACGAACACCGCCGCGCGCCTGGAGGGCATGACCAAGGGCACGCCGTACCAGCTCTACGTGGCCGACTCGACTCGCAGCCGGCTCAGCCAGCCGCCCGAGGACCTCATCGAGGTCGGCGAGTTCGAGGTCCGCGGACGCACCGCGACGGTCAAGCTGTGGTCGCTGCGCGAGTCCGAGGCCCCGGCGGGCGACGCGGACGGCGCGCCCACCTCGGCCGCGGTCGAGACCTCCCCATGAGGCAGTTGCGCGGGGATCCCGAACACGGTTAGGGTCGGCCTCGCCGCAGCTACCGATTTCTGGTCCGACCGCGGAAGGGAGATCCGTTGACCCGCCGATACCGACTCGTGGCGCTGTCCGGTGCGATCGTCGCCTCGCTCGCGCTTCCCGCCGCCTCGCAGGCGCTGACCAAGCAGGTCTACGACGGCCTGCCGCCCAAGGCTCAGAAGAAGTTCATCGATCCGAAGCTCAACAGCGACGCGATCGACTTCTTCCCGCACGCCACGACGATCCACGTCGGCGACTCGGTCAGGTTCACGACGACGGCGTTCCACAACGTCGACATCCCGGCCAAGGGCAAGAAGCCGGTGACGCTGCTCGTCCCGACCGGGACGAACGTCGCCGGCTCCAACGACGCGGCCGGCAACCCGTACTGGTTCAACGGCTTCCCGAACTTCGGCTTCAACGCCGACCTCATCGACGGCAACCCGCCGGTCAACTACGACCCGTGGAAGACGACCAAGGGCAAGGCGATGGCCTTCACCTACACGGGCGCGAAGGGTGTCGCCACCCCGATCCCCTTCGGCGACAACCCCAAGCCGCTGATCGTGAAGTTCACCAAGCCCGGCACGGTCAAGTTCTACTGCGACCTGCACCCCGGCCAGGAGGGCGTCATCCACGTCCTGCCGAAGTCCAAGGCGATCCCGACCGCCAAGGCCGACGCGAAGACACTGAAGGCGCAGATCGACCGCGACTACAAGATCGCCAAGGATCTCCTGAAGCAGNNGCCGCCGGCCAACACGATCGACGTCGGCAAGGCCGGCAAGGACGGCGTGGAGTACTTCAGCTTCTTCCCCGGCAAGACGACGGTGCCCGTCGGGACGACGATCAAGTTCCAGATCACGCCGCTGTCCTACGAGTCGCACACCGCCACGACCGGCCCGGGCGGCCCGATCGACAACCCCACGAGCTACCTGGGGACCATCGCGCAGTCGTTCTTCTCCAAGCAGTTCGTGCCCCAGGGCATCTACCCGAGCGACCCGTTCGGCACGGTGGGGACGCTGACGCCGCAGTCGCACGGCAACGGCTTCTGGAACTCCGGCGCGCTGGACAACGTCAAAGCCTCGCCACAGCCGACGAGCAACTCGGTGACCTTCACGGCGCCGGGGACCTACGAGTTCTATTGCATGGTGCACCCGCAGATGCACGGGACCGTGGTCGTGCAGTGAGGTCCTTCGGGCTCGGCGCGGGTGCCCTAGGCGCCCGCGCCGCCCAGCCCGGCCATCCAGCGCAGCGCGCCGATGCTCGGCCGGTAGAGGTACTCGCCGCCGCGCATCGTCACGAAGCGCGGGTGCGGCTTGAGGAAGAACGGCGGGTGGCCCGGGATGGTCATCTTGCCGCTGCCGTCGGGCTCGCCGATGAGGAAGTCCTTGTCGGGACCGAGCCCGAACGGGTCGCCGTCGTCGATCCACAGCGTCTGGATGGTCTCGAACTGCCGCCAGATGCTCGCGTTGAAGCACACGAAGACGAGCCCGCGCTCCTGGCCGTCGTCCTCCATGACGCCCTCGGGCAGCGGCGGGCCGTACGTGCGCCCGCGGCGGATGATGCGGTGGCGGTTGGTCATCCGGCCCTTGAAGAAGCCCTCGGCGTCGCGCGGATTGGCGCGGCGGATGTGCGAGCCCAGCGGGCAGCGCAGCCCCTCCGGGTCGTCGGCGTAGGAGAAGTCGTTGATGCGTCCCGGGTCGTCGACGAGCTCGGGATCGGGGCCCTCGGGGGAGAGCACGAGCGGCGTCCCGTCGCTCCAGCGCCCGACGATCTTGGCCGCGAGCATGTCGGGACCGCCCGGGTAGTCGCGCCCCTTCTCCTCCATGTAGGTGCGGAAGGCCGCGACATCGGTCTGGAGCTTGCGGTAGACCTCGAACGTCCCGTTGCAGTGAAACGGCGGGGCCGGGGCGTCGGGCAGCCCGCCGTCCTCGTCGATGTGACCGTGCAGGAACTCGCCCGTGCAGACGTCGCGCCACCCGCCGGCGCCGTCGGGCTGGCCGTCGCCGGGACGCGCCTCCACGCCGCTGCCGGCGACGGCCGGCTGCGCGATCCCGTCGAAGAAGCCGAAGTGGTCCTTGCCGCCGGGCTGCGCCTCGGCGCGCGTCTCGTTGATCACCGTCGTGGCGCCGTGGGCCTGGCCGAACTGGCGCAGCACCTCGCGGCGCTCGTCGAGGTGCTCGTTGTCGATCGCGTACAGCGTGATGAGCACGTGCGCCTCGCCGGTGCCCAGGCCGGGCTCCCAGTTCTCCGGGGCGCTCGGGCCGCGGTCCCCCAGGCGCTCGGCGCGGGCGGCCATGCCCTCGCGGAACTCGGCGGGGAAGGAGGCGAGGACGTCCTCGGGGACGCCGAGCGTCTCCAGGCCGGAGTAGGTGAAGGAGGCGTGGGTGGCGGTGGGCGGCGGGCCGTCCTCCCAGGGCTCGGCGGTCGCCACCTCGGTCAGCGTGGCGCTCATCAGCGCGCGGGCCCGGTCGACGTCGTCGATGTGCAGGAAGATGTAGGCGGCCGTGGGGTAGGTGTAGCCGCGCAGGACGTTGCCCTGGATGTCGGCACGGTCGATGTCGGCGGCCTCGGAGCGGCGCGGGGGCAGGTTGCCCGGCCGCTTGAAGGGCAGGTCGATGACCGGCTGGCGGCGGCGCTGCATCAGCGCCCCGCCTTCGCGAATGTGCTCAGGAAGCGCTCTTTGAGCGCCGCCGCGTCGAGCCCCTGCGCGTCGGCGGCGAAGTCGACGAGCTGGTCGCGCAGCGCGAGGCTCTCGCGCACCTTGGCCACCGACCCGGTCGGGTACGCCGAGGCGAACAGGTTGGTGTGCTCCTGGTGGGCCTTGATGTAGCTCTTGAACGCGGCGCGATCGGCGGTGCCGGGATAGGCGACGCAGTGACCCCACCACGTGTCGGCCTCGGCTCCGATCCGCTCGCAGATCAGGTCGAGGTAGGTGTCGAGGTCGCCGTCGAAGCTGCTGGTGAACACGAGGTAGTTGGACTCCAGGCGGTCGGGCTTCTGCTTGTCGCCCTGGTGGACGAGGTGGTCGAAGATCTGGATGCGCGAGAGGTGCAGGGTGTCGAGGCGCGCCAGCGGGCTGTCGGCGCCCATGGGGAGGTTGTCGATGTAGGCCCGCAGTTCGTCCTCGTGGCCGGGGATGATCGGAGCGAAGGTCGTCAGCGCGTAGGCACCGCCCACGCGGTTGCGCGAGGCCCCCATCAGAGATGGCCCTGGTGGTCGGCCAGGAAGCGCTCGTAGGCGGCCTTGAACTCCTCCGGGCTCTGGCGCTCGGCGTCGGCCCGCAGCTTCTGGAAGGCGTCGCGCACCACCAACGCGCCCTTGACCATCCGCGTGCTGGCGTGCGGATAGGCGCAGTAGTAGTGCCCGCCCTCCATGCTGTTGCGCGCGATCCACGCCTTCAGCGGCTCGGCCGGCGGCGGGTGCGGGAACTGCACGCCGCGCCCCCAGACGAAACGGATGTCCTTGGGGATGACGTAGGCGAACGCGTCGATGTAGTGCTGCCACGGGCCGTCGAAGTTGCTCTCGAAGAACAGGTAGCTGTAGTTCAGCGCGTGCGCTGGGCCGGGTCGGGATGCGGGAGCTCGCGCACGATCGTCCAGCGCACGAAGTGGATGAAGTCGAACTGCAGGATGTGCTTCTGCGCGAGCGGGATGTACTTGCCCAGCCAGAAGCCCGTCTTCAGCACGGGCAGCCATTGCCGGCGCACCGGCGTGAACAGGGTCAGGCCGGTCATCCGGCCGACCACGTTGCCAGGCGGCTTCTCCGGCGTCGCTCCTGCGCTGCGCTCGATACTGGTCTGGACCTCCGTGCTCATCAACGGCGCCCCCAGATCTCCCGCCCCTCCGCGGCCCGGCGTGCGTGCGCGGGGTTGCCGAAGCGCTCGTAGTACTCGATCTCCAGGTGCGAGAACTGCACCCANGTGCCCGGGAGGTAGAAGGCGTCGGTGTGCGCCGGGAAGCGGCCGTAGGTCTCGACCAGGTAGCGGCAGATCTCCTTCGTGTACTCGATCGCCTCCGGCGGATGGTGCTCGGCGAGCCGCAGGTAGCCCTCGGCGCTGGCGGTGTCCTTGTAGGCCTGCCCGAAGACCTGCGGGTCGGCGTAGGCGCCCCCGGGCCCGAACTTCTCCTCGATGACCTGGTCGACGGCGGCGTCCATGTCGGTGACGTACGGCGGGCACAGGCCCTCCAGCACGCCGTCGATGCCGACGTAGTTGGGCTGGGAGGCGGGCACCGGCGGCCAGCGCTTGAAGCGCGACGTCGCGGGCTTGGTGCTGTGCTCGCGGAACCCGAGGCCGAGGTGCCCCTTGGCCGGATCGCGGCGCATCACGTGGGGGATCATCGGCGCGCCGTGCACCCAGCCGCCGAGGCGCAGCGCCTCGCCGAGCAGCATCAGGTTCTGCATCAGGAAGTACGCCTCGTGGTCGGTTCGCACCGTGCCGAGGCTGCCGATCGGGGCCGGGGTGTCCGGCGTCACCAGGCCGCCGCGCACGCGCTTGATGCCGCCGATCGGCTGGTAGGGGATGGCGTCGACGAGGCCGATCTTGGCCGCGGCCCACGCGACCCAGTCGCGGCGCCCTTGGGCCGGAACGGTCGCCAGTCGTCCATGAACAGCGGCGCCGTGCCCTTCGGCTCCGAGAGCAGGATCAGCAGCACGTTGATGTACTGGCGCGTGTTGTCGACGACCGGCAGGAAGCAGGTCGTCCCCGGCGCGTTGGAGTGCTGGGCGTTCCAGCCGAGGTAGTACGGCCATTCGCGCGGGAACTGGAAGCGCTGGTCGTAGACCTTGCGCTTGACCGCGTTGGCGTAGGCCAGCCAGTCGTCCTCGGTGCGGTCCTCCCAGCGCGGCGGGATCTCCTTGAAGATCTCCATCGCCTCGCGCTCCCACGGACGCCGCAGCAGCCAGATGCCCTCGTCGTTGATCATGAACATCGAGGTCGCCTGGGCGTTGTCGGCGCTCGACGCGGCGCGGCCGGTGACGTGCAGGAACGGCGTGCCCAGCTCGGGCTTGCCGCTGGGCTTGTCCAGCGGCCCGTCGTGCATCACCGCGCCCGTGGGCCCGGTGCCGGCGATGAGGATCGCCTCCTCCAGCGGGGTGAGCGGTGAGGGCTCGTTGGCGCTCTCGTAGCTCATGTCGCCGGCCTTCAGCGAGACGCCCTGCGCGACCCGTCGCGTCCGGCGGTCCTGCAGGCAGGACATGACCGGATAGCTGAACAGATCCTGCAGCGCGGCCGGCGGGGTGCCGGTCGTGTCGGGGGCTGGTCCGTCGGCGGTGGTGCTCACGAGTCCTGGCGCTCCAGCTCGGCGAGGGCGGTCGGGAAGATGTCGCGCGCGGCGTTCTCGCCGAGCCACATGTCCAGGTGCGCGTAGTCCTCGAAGACATGGTGGGTGTAGCGCTCGGGTCCGTTCGCCGCCCGCACGTGCTCGTAGCTGCGCTGCAGCCCGCGCGGCACGAACATCCGGTTGTGCTCGCCGGTGAGGAACGACATCGGCATGCGGTAGCGATCGACGTTGGCGAGATAGGCGTCGCGGCCGGCGCGATCGACGGCGCGGTTCTTGCGGATCATCCGCGAGATGTGCTCGAAGAACGTGATGTTGCTGGTGCCGAAGATGCTCGGCACGGCCGCGTCCATCGTCTCGTCGTTGATGTTCGAGAAGTCGAACACGTCGCCGTAGACGAAGTAGATGCGCCGGCCCACCGGGCTGTCGTGGACATGGCGGAAGGGCAGCGCGCGCATCACGAGCTCGACCGCGCGGTCGGGCACGGAGTCGGGGTCGTAGTCGGTCTCCAGGCCCTTGATCCCGACCTTCTTGAACATCGTCGCCAGGTGGGCGCCCGCGCGCAGACGGTTGCCGGGCGTGGCGATCGGGTGGCCGGCCAGCGACGAGAAGGTCGCCGAGCGCACCCCTTCGAGGCCGCCGCCGATGGCCATGAACAGCGAGAGGCCGCCGACGCAATGGCCCATGGCCTGGACCGAGTCCGCGCCGCTGTGCTGGCGGACCGCGTCGATGGCGGCCGGCCAGTCGCGCATCGCGATGTCGTCGACCGTGAACTGGGTGCGGCTGGCCTCGAGGTCGGGGCTGGCGCGGTAGTCCAGCAGCCAGACGTCGTAGCCGTGCTCGCCGAGGAACTGCACGTAGTTCTTGGGGACGGTGTCGACCGCGAAGGCGCGCGCGGCGTTCCCGTAGCCGGGCGCGAGGACGATCGGCCCCTTCGTGCCGAGCGCGTAGTGCGTGAGGCGGATCTCGGTGCCGTCCGACGTCGTCACCGCATGCTGCTCGCCGGGCGGCAGGGCCGCAGCGTCCTCTGGCCCCCGGTCGGCGGTCGCTTGCTCCATACAGATCCTCCTTGACGCGCGTAGGCGCTTCGTTCCACGCGGTTTGTATCCGCGGCCGGGCGCAGAAGCAAGGCCAAATGGACGGGGAGGCCGGCCCGAATGGGCGGGGAGAAAATCCCACAGACGCCGTGCCCTCCGATATCACTTGCGTCCATGCGGGCAGCCATGGACCGGCTCGAGCGATTCGTCACGCGGCGCAGGCGACTCGTTCTGGGCGTTTGGATCGTGCTCGTCGTCGCTGCAGTGCCGTTCGCCGCGCAGCAGACGAAGCATCTCACCGCCGGAGGCTTCGAGGTGCCCGGCTCGGGCTCCCAGGCCGTCTCCGAGCGCTCAAGCGCTTCCCGGGCGTGCAGACCGAGCCGCTGATCCTCGTCTTCGACAACAGCAAGAAGGATCCGTCGGCGCTCGCCGCCTCGGTCGACAAGGCGACCCAGCAGGTGCAGGGGATCCGAGAACGTCGGCGTGTCGCCCAAGGCCGCGGCCGCGGCGAAGGCCGCCGGCGATCAGCCGATCGTGCTGCTGGCGCTCGACGTCAAGGGTGGCGCGGACTCCGCGGTCGATGCCGCCGTCGACCTGCGCAAGAACCTCCACATCAACGACAACGGCAACCTGGCGCTGCCCGTGCACCTGGTGGGCCAGCAGGCGCTGTGGGCCGGGCTGCAGGACGTCTCCAAGAAGGACCTCGAGAAGGCCGAGTTCGCCGGCTTCCCGGTCGTCTTCATCATCCTGCTCGCCGTCTTCGGCTCGCTCGCCGCGGCGCTGCTGCCGTTCAGCCTCGGCGTGGCGGCCGTGGTGCTCACCGGGGCGGCGGTCTACTTCCTCTCGCAGACGCTGCAGATGTCGGTCTTCGTGACCAACATCGCGTCGATGCTCGGCATCGGCGTGGCCGTCGACTACTCGCTCTTCATCCTCTCGCGCTACCGGGAGGAGCTGCACAACGGCGGCGATCCCGACACGGCCCGCGCGACCGCGATGCGGACCTCGGGCCTGGCCGTGTTCGTGTCGGGCGTGACCGTCGTCATCTCGCTGGCCGGGCTGTTCCTGATCGACTCCAAGACGATGCGCTCGATGGCGATCGGCGCGATCGTCGTCGTCGCCATCGCCGTGCTCGCGGCCATGACGCTGCTCCCCGTGCTGATCAAGATGCTCGGGACCCGCGTCTACGAGCCGGGCCGCGGCGTGAGCTGGGTGCGGGGCAAGCTCTCTGGTCTGCGCCCCGCGCGCGTGAAGGACGACCGGCCGCCCTTCTGGGACCGCTGGACGGCGCGGCTCATGCGCCGGCCGGTCCTCTTCGCCACCCTCGCGACCGCCACGCTGCTGATCATCGCGATCCCGGCCCTGTCGCTGAAGTGGGGCACGGCCGCCCTCGGCCAGTTGCCCAAGGACAACGAGACGCGGATCGGCTTCGAGCAGGCGGCGCAGGCCGCCGGTCCGGGCGCGCTCGGCCCGGTGCTCGTGGTGGCCGACGGC
>C688J18823_10003131_pt1 | contig 10452 bp, 14 predicted proteins | sample HopSoiMetagenom1_FD_18823 | JGI IMG/M metagenome (IMG submission 18823) | reverse complement strand
TGTACCCTTTACATCAGCCAAAAAGAATGAATTGATGAAACTGTTAATCGAATCAAAAGGCTTTGGACTAGAAGCCGTAAAAGGACAATTGTTTTTGAGTCTCGAACAATCGGATATACCGGCTCTGTTAGAACTAAGGAAAAGCTGTGTATACTCTCCCAATACACTTTCATTTGGGCGGTTATCAACGGTTGGACTTTTTATCCGCTACCTGAGAAAGACGAAAAAATAAAACGTTGTTTTCTTCAATTAATTAACGATAATTTTTTGTGTTTTATACTCACCTTTCTTATCATAAACACGGATAAAATAAATTCCTGCTGCATTCGAAGGTAATTCTACTTCAGTTTCGTTATTCATGATTGCCGCACTTACTATTTTAACACCAAGTAAATTACTTAAAGGAATGTATTTGCCACTTTGTGCAAAGCATTTAAAGATTAAACTAAATGTACCCTAATTTTGGTAGTATAAATGCTTCTGACCCATAAACTTTTTTAACGGTAGATTGGAGTAAGTTAAAGGTAAAATGAGGACAAAATTCTTTAATCCATAAAACTAAAAACGGCTCTGGTGAAGGCGAACACAAGAAATAGTTAAAAATTTGGAGGTTTGGCTTGCGTCAATCATTCAGATTTTCTATATTTACTTACCAACCCCGTAAAAAATGCCGCTCTCTAAATTATTTCATACAGACAATTGGTGCGTGAAAGGTGTTGTAGACGCCCCCGCAGATGAGGTTTTCAGACAAATGCTGGAGAACTTATCCCCTTCCGCTCATAAACTACTCAAACTTAAAAAACTAGACGATACCTTCGAAGCCGTTGAGACCAAACACTTTGAAGTGAATGCTCACAGGCGAAGCATTACCATTAGAGGTGGTTATTGGTATGAAGGTATTTATTATGCAACTCCGATCGGAAATTCTACACTCATTACCTATCGGGTGAATAATATTGGTAGCAAATCCAATATACTACCACGATTAAGTATATGGTTAGTACCTCTTTGGCAATTCAATCTTCCTAAAAAAATGCGTGTTCAGTTACAAGGATTTGTTCAACAAATAGGTATGCAGCTCAGATGCCATGCACACCTGGAGCAAATTCGTTATTGAATAAAACTGTTTGCGTCTGGCATACATTTATTTCCAATCTCTCATTTTTATTAAGTCGCCTCCTGAAAGGTTATCTTTCTGAATCATTCATTTTTTTATCTTTGCCATAAGATCATTCAAAATGAAACTAACACATATTCTTTTACTTTCTCTCATTGTTGCGGCCCTGCTGGTTACAGGAATAACAACTCGTTCTAAAATAAGTAACAAGATTCGAAAAGCCATTTATGGTAACAATAGCCTTACAGGTAAATACTACGCCGTTAATGGTTTTCAACTGTATTGCGAAATTTATGGTAAGGGTGAACCTTTATTGATGATACATGGCAATGGGGCCAGCATCGCTGCATTTTCAAAGCAGATTCCTTATTTTTCCAAGTACTATAAAGTAATCGTTGCTGATAGCAGAGCTCAGGGTAAATCAGCTGACACTTCCGATTCGCTTAGTTACGATCAAATGGCTGATGATTATGCAGCTTTACTTACTGCATTGAATGTGGATTCTGCATATGTATTGGGTTGGAGCGATGGTGGTATCAATGGATTGCTAATGGCAATGCGTCATCCGGAGAAAGTGAAAAAATTAGCCATTACAGGTGCCAATCTTCAACCAGATTCTTCCGCTGTGGATCCTGCAGTTATCAAAGAGTTTATGCCGCATTACCTGGAATTGAAAAATGAAGCCAGAGAAAAAAAATTAAAAAACAATACTGACTCCACGCAATTTAAGCTGTTTCGCTTGCTGATGGAGCAGCCCAATATTTTACCAACTGATCTGCATAAAATTTCCTGTCCCACGCTTGTTATTGGCGGGGATCATGATATCATTCGTCCTGAACATACCTTACAAATATTCCAACACATCCCGGATGCAAATCTTTGGATCCTTCCCAATTGCGGACATGCAACGTTGGTTGATTATGCGGATGAGTTCAATAGCAACGTATTGCACTTTTTTAAAACAGACAAAGAATAAATAAGGAGCCCGCTATTTATTGCTAATCCCAGTTTCCTTTATACGGATTATAGTTACAAGCTTCCTGATGATCCCAATAACCATTTTCTTTCTGATAAGGAACTCTGTTATCGACACACATGTATCGATACTCACAATCCTTGCAAATATTACAACGCTCCTTGTTTACGAACCACAATTTTTGAAACGCAGGTGTTTTAATGATTTCTTCCAATTGTTTTGTTTCACTAATGGTTTGTATCCAACCATGTATATCTTCACATTCGGATGCATTCTTAATTTCACCTTTTTCTCCGATAAATAGTTTTCGATTAAAATAAGTATGGTGGTATTGCGCTTCACCAAACAAAAATAAGTTCGTATTAAATTGATCCGGATGCTTTTTATTCCCTGGTTTTAATTTATTTTTTGTAAAGAATATTCTGTTTTCCAGGTTCTTTTCCCCGGGTGCATTTTCAAAAAGGATGTATTTTAGTTTAGGCTGCTGCAAAATATAAGCTCCTAAATCATTGGTATCGTACTCCAATTCATATGGAACCACTAATTGTAATGAATGTATTTCCGATAGCTGTACTAAATCCATTATTACTTTCAACTGATCGCATGAAATAACTGATTTCAGATGCAGCACCACGTGCCTGCATATGAAAGCATCCAAGTGTTGTATTAGTTTGCTAAGGGCAAAAGGGCAAATTAATTCATTGCCTGTGCTTAATTCAATAACAGCATTGGTTAGTATCGATGGATGTTTCCATTTATAAAATGCTGCTTTCTTTAGTTGTTTATCTGCTGCTTCATTACTTGTTGCTATTATTAATTTATGTGATTTTAACAAGGCCAATCCGCCGGCACTTACTTGTCCCAAATCAAATTGTTTTAATTCAGTAGTAGTGATATCAAAAAAATCTGATTTTGGGAACCGTTTGTATGATTGTCGTTCGAGGTCATAAAACACAATGTTTTTAAAACCCATAACAGGAATACAATTGGGATACAGTCGATTCATACAAAAAAAACAATGGGTTTATAAAAGGTCTTCAACTCTGCACGTTGATCATTATATGACCAGGAAAAAAAGCAAGCCTGTTCTTTTCCTTTCTTCTTCTCCAATGCCTGAATAAATTTGAAATTAATGGGTAATAGGTTTGTAGACATTGGTTGAAAAGTTTAATTCCTTTTGTAGTAAGTAGTGTGCGATTTTCTCTTCCAGAAAATACTGCCCATAATCGGACACCCAGCCTATTTGTCCGGTTGGATTTACTTCCAGGAAATGATACGTTCCTTTTTCATCTTTTATCAAGTCAATCGAGCCTGTATTGAGATGAAGTTTTTTCATCAACAGCTCCAGTTTCGTTTCTATTTCAGTTGGCAATTGATACCGGCCATATCGCAATTGCTCTGTTGATGTGCGATAGTCGATAACTTCTTGCTCACTTGCGCAAAGCAACATGGCTAAGGAATAAAATTTTCCATCCAGGTAAAATGTTCTTATTTCAATAGCCTTCTTAAGCTGATATTGAAATAAAGAAGGGAAAAAGCGATCCGGTAATAGATTTGGTTGAACGAGATTTACTTTCAAATCGAAATGAAAAGCATCTGAATCCTGCAACAATACATTTTCTTGTATGGATTTGGTTATTAATAATTCTTGAAAATTTTCAACATGTTGCTTTACATCCTTCTTACAATTGCGAATGAACGTTGATGGTATATGCAATCCACATTCAGTGGCCATTTTTAATTGCTGCAATTTATTCAAAGGATGTCGCATGGGATTACCTAAACATTTTTTGGAAACCGCTTCATAAAAAAAATGCGTAAGTGTTTTGAATTCATAGGTTAAGTGGGTTCGGATCAATCGTTGGGAAAGCCCATCTCGTACATACGTTTCTAATTTTTCCGAAAAAAAACCACCCCTAAAAAAGAAAATGCTTACTTCATTCACTTTTAAATTGCTTCCATCTTTTAATTGCAATTGAACATCTGCAACCGCATCATTAATAGTAACCGACAGTTTTCGGTAATCTTCTTCTTCCAGGTTGATACGTTTGGCCCGGCTACCGTAGGCTTGCAACCATTCCATAACGTCATTTGCAACCTGGTCACCCGGATAACTTAATATGACAATCATTTGATTTTCTTTAAAATAAAATCAATAGTTGTGGAATCCTGGAAGCGGTAGGACCATTTAGTGAAACCGCTGTCAATATTAAACCAGGTTTGCAGTGTATTGTGTCCACCCTTTTTGGAATCAGCTGTTGCATTTAGGTGGCAGAAATAAGGAATGGTATCGTGTATATATCGAACAGAATCAACTTCATATCTCCATGTTATTTTACTGCCACCCAATTTTCCCCAATTGCCTCTCGGAATAAATAAGTATTCTTTTAAATGCCTTCCTTTCTTAATAGGATATGGAATTTCCGGGAATGGTGCTGCTTCCAGGTATTCAAGAGTCTTGGTCCTTGGCGGATGAAAACCTAGCGCTTTTACACTTTCAGTAAAGCTTGTAATTTCTGAGTTAAAATTCCCAAGACTATCGTATATAAACTCTTTCAATTGTTCTGCGGTTAAATCTTTAGGATCGTAATGGTACTTATATTTAATCTTGGATTCATTCAGATTAAATGAACCAGGAATGACCATCATTTCCAATTCAAACTTTAAATGTTTTTTATTTTGCCATTGATCCACTTCAAAAATAAAAGTCCGATTTGTTTTATAAATAATATTATCATCATTTGAGGGAGATGCAATATTTGTCATTCCTTCCGTATCAATAGGTCCAGAATTTTGAGTTGTTTGAGTACCAATTAAATGAATTGCCCATCCGCATGATGAAAACAGCGCAGCTATTAAAAAAAGATTAAGGAAATATCTTATTTTCATAAATGGATTTTTTAAAATAAATAATCGCAACCTTCATTACTAAAGGTTGCGATTAATAATATTAATTACCTGTGGTTTCAGTGTTAGCAATTCCTATTCGGATATCCTCATTTCCTTTTATTTTATCAAAAAAGCCAGAAAACTTTATCACTACTTCCGTTCCACCAGTTATTTGATCCAAATTCTTCACTTCAAATTCTTTTAAATTTTTCATATTGTAAATTATTAATTTATGTACCTACTCTAGTTAAGCTTTTCGGCATCCGCTTTCATTGATATTGCAATATCGCTGATAAAAAATTTGATTGGATGAATGGAATTTTACTTCCTTAGAATATATCTTCCTTGTTGCCGGCAAAAATCAATTTCATGACCTTTATCTTTTAATCTTCTTACCATCCTTCTGGCGGTACGATCACTTACATTAATTCGTGATGCAATTGTTTCAGGGGTACATGCTCTGCCTTTGTCAATTAATTCCAGAACATAATAAATTCGTTGAATTTGTGCTTGATATTCCATTTGCTGTAGCGTTAATAAATTAAAATTTTTAATTCGATTATCTGCAACAAATGTGTGAGGAAGAAGATGCTAAAAAAAATAATTTATATCTATTAGGAGATATCTTATGTAAAAGGTGGGATATTTGATTTAAATGAAAAAATTTAAAATTTTAGTTCTCACTCGGTTTTTCCGTTTTACTTTTCTTTAACGTTTTCGGGAAATCCGTTTTTGCAATATACACCCCATCCATAGGATTTTCCAACGGTAATGTATCTCTTAGATAAAAATACAAATGGGTTTGGTCACCCTCTACTTTTTTATCCGTTTTCTTTAGTAGCTTTTTTGAAACAGCAAACTGCATGTTGTTACCACTTTCGGTAGCACAGTTGACAATCGTCATCTCATCAATCTCAAAACTAAATTCTTCGTTATTCGGGTAATAGCCAGCTAAGGTATAGGTTGTATTGTTCTTGATTTTAAAATCCTGTACCGGTTCGGAAACCTTTAACTCATCTTCCCATAAGTATTTAATGTTATCTTCGGATTCCTCTCCCCCGTTTAAATCTTCTGCTAACCCTTGATTAAATTCAGAATTAACTAATATAAAGTGTAAATGTAAATCCATTGTTTCTTTTTTAAATTTTATTATAAATAGAAGCTTCAGTCATTTATTCAGCTTTTGTTTGTCCCCAGGTTTTATACGTATCTCCTTGTTGCGGACGATTGGATTCTATTTCTCTTAAGGGTTCACATTCTTTCCAACTTGCTCTGCAATCAGCCGGTAATTGCTGATATAACCGCGTACCTTCTGTTTTCCATTTTATCATTTCATCACTTACCTCTTTGATAATTTGCGCCGGATTACCCACTATTACTTTTCGTTCGTCAATGCGTGCATTTGTTGGAACAAAACTCAAGGCTCCGACAATACAATTATCGCCAATTACTGCATTATCCATAATTACTGCATTCATTCCTATCAACACATTTTTTCCAATAAAAGCGCCGTGAATAATGGCTCCATGTCCAATGTGTGCTCCTTCTTTCAATACAACGGTAGTTCCTGGGAACATGTGTATGGTACAATTTTCCTGTACATTGCAACCATCTTCGATAATGATTTGTCCCCAATCTCCGCGTATTGCCGCCCCTGGGCCGATATATACATCTTTTCCAATGATGACATTTCCTGTTACTGCTGCCTGTGGATGCACAAATGCACTTTCGTGTATGACCGGTTTAAAACCATTGAATTCGTAAATCATGATGTTAATGCGTTAATGCTTGTTTATACTTTTTCAATAATAACCGCATAGCCTTGTCCAACTCCAATGCACATCGTAACCAATGCATATTTTTTATTTTGTTCGTGTAATTCAATTGCTGCTGAATTTAAAATGCGCGCACCGCTCATGCCCAAGGGATGCCCTAATGCGATTGCTCCACCATTCGGATTAATCCGTGTATCGTTATCATCCAGTTTTAATGCGCGTGTACAAGCTAATGATTGTGCAGCAAACGCCTCATTCAATTCAATCACCCCGATGTCATTTAACGTTAAACCTGCGCGTTTCAATGCTTGCTTACTTGCTTCAACAGGGCCTATTCCCATAATGCGTGGTTCTACACCCACTACTCCACAGGATACAAGCCGAGCTAACGGTTTCAAGCTAAATTTTTTAATCGCATTTTCAGAAGCCAGCAATAGTGCGGCTGCTCCATCATTTAAACCCGATGCATTTCCTGCTGTAACCGTTCCACCTTCTTTTTTAAATGCAGGTTTTAATTTTGCAAGTATATCCATCGTGGTATCGGGGCGAATAAATTCATCCTTCTCGAATAATTTTACTTCCCCTTTCTTTTGCGGTATTTCTACAGATACAATCTCTTTTGCAAATCGTCCTTTTGCTTGTGCAGCTGTTGCTTTTTGCTGACTCCACAGCGCAAATTTATCCTGATCTGTTCTGCTTATGTTATCACGAATGGCTATATTTTCTGCGGTTTCTCCCATAGCATCTACACCATACAATTCTTTTAATTTGGGATTGATAAAGCGCCAGCCGAAACTGGAATCAAACAAGTGTTGGTCTCTTCCAAATGGAGTGCTTGCTTTTGATAGAACCCAGGGGCCACGTGTCATGTTCTCCACACCACCTGCAATCAGCAGATCCATTTCTCCGGTTTGTATGCAACGTGCTGCTGCCATAGAAGCTGATAAACCGGAAGCACATAAACGGTTTACGGTTTCTCCCGGAACGGTATAGGGCAAACCCGCCATCAATAAAGCCATACGTGCCACATTGCGATTGTCTTCTCCTGCTTGATTAGCACAACCTAATAGTACATCTTCAATCACGGCAGGATCAACTGTTGAATTTTTTTTCAATAATTCTTTTAATACAAGTGCTGCTAAATCATCGGGACGAACCACAGAAAGTGTTCCCCCGAAATTGCCAATAGGTGTTCTAACGCCGTTAATAATAAATGCTTCTCTCATTCTTAAATTAAAATTAAGTAAGTAAATGACGCACGTGCGTTAAGATTCAAACCATTGTTTGGCCGTACGATAAACCGTACCTTTAAAAAGTGCCACAACTTTTTCTTCCTGATTTTTTACGGTAATGTGATAGACTGCTATTTTATTGGATAAACTGACCTCTTCTGCATCAGCACTCAATACATCGCCTTCCTTTACAGGCTCCACATGCGAAATACTCGTTTCCACAGAAACACTTTTTCGTCCATGCGAATTGGAAGCGAATGCCAGTGCACTATCAGCAATTGAATAGGTAATGCCGCCATGTGCAATGGAAAAACCGTTCAGCATTTCTTTTCGAACGGTCATTTTTAACACACAGCGGCCTTTTTGAATTGATACAAGTTCAATTCCAAGCCAGCGGCTAAATAAATCATTTTTGAGCATTTGCTCAACTACTTTTATTGCGATAACGTCCTCCATAAATCAATTGTAAAAATTGAAATTCATACAAAGTTATCAAAAGAACTGAATTTTTTATGATTCTATCGCTACTTCCTTTTCTATTCTGGCCTGGATTAATTCTTCTATTTCAGTCAGCGAATTATACAATTGCTCAAATGAGTCAATTACAAAATATTGCTCCTGAATACGATCTGTTCTAAAACTGGTATCAAAAATAGTTGCTACATCAAAGTTGCTGCGTTTTGCAGCTGCACTCAGGCAAAATTCCGTTTCTCCTTTGGATGAAATAATTCCAGCACCATAAATTTTCAAAACGTTTTTTTCTCTGATCAACCCAAATTCAATCGTGAACCAATAGATGCGACCCAGCAACTCTACAACTTCCGGATTGTTGATGTGCTTCAAGGCAATATCGCTGATGCCTTTAAAAAAATTCACATAATTTTCATTGCATAATAAAGGTACATGTGCAAATACATCGTGAAACATATCGGGCTCTTCCAGGTAATCCAATTGCTCCATGGAACGCAGCCAGCAAGTGGATGTAAACTTCTTTTGAGAAAGAAATTCAAAAAATTCTTTTTGCGGACTGATATTCGGAACCACTTCCAAGCTCCAACCGGTTATGGATTTTAGAATGGTATTTACTTCCTTAAAGTCAGGTATTCTGTCGTTGGTAAATTTTACCTGCTCCAGCGCTTGTAAATATTCTTCGGATACAATAGGTTCAAGGGTTTTCATTTGGCGGTCAAATAAAATTTTCCATACCGCAAAATCCTGTGCGGTGTAATCACTGTAAACTTGTGTTAATGGTCTCTTGTTCATTTTTTTGGTTTTATTTAATTTAGTTAGTTTAGATATAGGCATAAAAAAAACCCGTTCCATTGAAACGAGCTTTATATATTGAGTTTAGAGGAGCTTTTTTATAAACAATATATTACCATTCCAATGTTAGGGCTTGGATAGTAATAATAATAGGTATTCATTATCTTTTGCATGACACAAATATAAGGAATAAAAAGGTTGATTTCGCAAATAATTCTTAAAAATGATATAATTTTAGTTATTTAATCTAAATAATAACATAATTAAAGAATATTAATCTAAATCAGTTTCATTATTAATTGATTTTGGGAATATTATACTGGTGAGAAATACGTTTGTCTTCGCTAACGCTGCGCCAAAGCTTTTTACTACAATCGGGCTTAGAAGTCAGGAATCTGCTTTTCCAAACTGATAAATTTCGTGATGCGTACGCCCCTGCTCGGGTCGAAAAAAATACAACATTGCGACCCACACTATGGGGAATTCCGAATGTACTGGATGTAGATTCTTTCTAATAAAAGGTCCTCTCCTCCTTCACCATTCTTTTCAACAGCACACTCGGACGATAACGATCCTCACCATACTCAACATAAAGCTTGGTTAAAATATCCAATATAATCGGTAGTCCCAACTCATCTGCCCATTTCAATAAGCCCTTGGGATAGTTGACACCTTTGGTCATTGCTAAATCAATATCTTCTTTTGTTGCCAATTGCAAATACAGGGAATCAACTGCTTCATTGATCAGCATAGAAATTACCCTGTAAAAAATTAATTTTGCCAATTCATCATCTTTTTTTGGAGCAGGAGACATCGCTCCTTCTGTATAGTCGTAATACCCTTTTCCGGATTTGCGTCCAAATAATTTTGCTTCATACAAACGCTTTTGCGTTAGCGAAGGTTTAAAGCGGGGCTCATAAAAAAATTGCTCCCATACACTTTCCGAAACTTTATAATTTATATCATTGCCAATAAAATCCATCAATTCAAAGGGTCCCATTTTAAATTCACCAACACTCTTCATTGCCCAATCAATGGTTGCAAAATCGGCAATACCTTCTTCATAAATGCGAATTGATTCACCATAATAGGAACGCGCCACACGATTTACAATAAAGCCAGGTGTATCCTTCGTGAGCACCGTTACTTTGCCCCAGCTTTCAACAAATAATTTAGCTTGCTCTACATAAAAGGTATTGG
>C688J18823_10003130_pt1 | contig 10453 bp, 7 predicted proteins | sample HopSoiMetagenom1_FD_18823 | JGI IMG/M metagenome (IMG submission 18823) | reverse complement strand
CGGCAGGTCGTTGCGTGCACATAGCAGCGCCGTGGAGGCGCGATGCTCGAGCCCGCCATAGCCATCTCCGACGGTTGTAATCAGGAATACGTAGCGATCCATCGGCGCCGGCGCACCGAAAAATGCAATCTGGGCTTCACATAATTTTTTCAGGTCTTTCGCAAGGCGTTGCAAGTCGCCGCGATGCCGGCCAGTCACGGCGATATCATGCTGCACGCCCGCGGCTTTGAATGTGACCAGCTCGAAGGTTCCGATTTCGACGGGATGGTCTATTAATTCCTCATAGTCGGCCGCTTCATACGTACCGAAACCATAGGGCTTGCCACTTTTTCGCCGCATTGCCGTCGCGATGCGCCAGTCACGGTACTTCGCCCCTTTGGGCGGCAGGATATCGACCAGCACGGGCGCCTGTTCGTGGCCGTGAACCTGAAGAAACAATGCTGGGCCGTTGAAGAACGCGTGGGTCGTGTCAAAGTGAGCGCCGCGTACTGATAGATCCCAGGCATAGACCTCCATGATCACCGTTAGCGGACCGTCGGTCGGCTCCACTTGCCACGTGTTTTTGTCGAGCTTCACCATGCGCAAGTTCTTGCGATTGCGTAGTGCGCCGATGCTGACGACGTGCTTGGCAAATTCACGGATCAGGTAACTGCCTGGAATCCAGGTTGGCAGCGACAATTTCTGACCCATCGGGTCCGGGTCTTCGACCATGCAGTGCACCTCGAACAGGTGCGCTTCGGGATTGCTGAGGGAAACCGAGTAGCGGACAGGGTAATTTTTCATTGGGGTGGCGGAAAATGTGCGTCCGGCTTTATGGCGGGCTTAAGCAATTTCGTCAAGCTGTGTGAAAGGGACTGGCGAGTTTGTATGTAGGCGTGCGTCGGTGAACTAGGATGCAATTGAAGATTGGAGTACGATCCGCACCCTGCCCCAAGACCAGTTGGCAATCGCCGATTCAACGTCGTGAACTATTTCTCACTTGGAGGAAAATAATGCAGCGATTTTTTGCAAACTACCTGCAGCTATTGGCCGGCATTTTTACCATAGCAATGTTGTCGGGGGCAGCCTTCGCGGACGAGACCTGCAATTCTCCCTACATGAGCCGTCTGATCAAAGGCCAGGAGAGTTATCTGCATGTATGGACGCTCGGCGTGAAAGGCATGGGTGATGGCTCCGACAAGCTGGTCACGGTAGACGTACAGCCTGGGTCAAAGAATTTTGGCAAAGTCATCCACAAACATTCGGTGGGCGGGCGCGGTGAAGCGCACCACATGGGCTTCACTGACGACCGCAAGTACCTGTGGGCGGGACGGCTCGATGACAGCAAGATTTTTGTGTTCGACGTGGGTACCGATCCAGCGAAACCGAAACTGGTCAAAACCATCGCCAACTTCACTGCCAAGACTGGGTATGTCGGCCCGCATACTTTCTACGCGCTGCCCGGCCGAATGCTGGTACAGGGCCTGTCCAACAACAAGGACCACGGCGGCGTGACAGGCATGGCGCTCTACAACAACAAGGGCGATTTCATCAGCAGCCATGCCATGCCGGTCGGCAAGGCCGATATCGGCGGCGGCGATGGTTACGGTTACGACATCGCCATCAATCCAGCCCGTAATGCCATGCTGACATCAAGCTTTGCCGGGTGGACGAACTACATGATGGATCTGNGCAAGCTGGTCAAGGATNGCGAAGCCATGAAGCACTTCGGCAACACCATGGCGATCTGGGACTTGAAGGCAATGCAGCCCACCAAAGTGCTCGCCGTTCCGGGCGCGCCTTTGGAGATCCGCTGGTCACTGAAGGAAGGGGACAATTGGGCGATCACGGCGACTGCACTGACGTCGAAATTGTGGCTCGTCAAGCAGGATGCGAGCGGGCAGTGGCAGGCAAAGGACGTTGCCACCATTGGGGATCCGGCAAAGATTCCGTTGCCAGTGGACATCAGCATCACAGCGGACGGCAAAGGACTGTGGGTCAATACCTTCATGGATGGCAAGACGCGCTACTTCGATCTTACGAATCCGGAGCAGCCGAAACAGACCTTCGAAAAGGTAACCGGCAAGCAGGTCAACATGGTTTCCCAGAGCTGGGACGGCAAGCGCGTCTATATCACGTCATCGCTACTCGCCAACTGGGACAAAAAAGCAGCGGACGACGAACAGTTTCTGCGCGCGTTCGACTGGGATGGCAAGGATCTGGCGCCAAAGTTTGAGATCGACTTCTACAAGGCGAAACTCGGTCGCGCGCACCACATGAAATTTACCGCCAAACAGCAAGCTACCGCAGCGCGTGAATCAGCAGGACCACTGCTCGCTGCCTGGGGGAGATGATTCGAGCGGGTGCGCGCGCGGCGCTTGCCGCAGGAGCAATCGCTGCATTGGCATGGTCGGCGGCGGGTGCCGATCTTCCGCGGCACGACTACGTCGCCAACGCGCCCGGGAGCTACACCCTGCAACGCATCCAGCCGGCCGGCAACGGCTGGGTGCTGGATGGCAGTTTTGTCCCGCGCCGTCTTTCCTCCTACACGCGCGGCGCGATTACGCTGTTGTCATTCGTTTATACGTACTGCACGGATCCGACCGGTTGTCCGCTCGCCTATAACACCTTCGTGCAGGTCAGGGACCGGGTCAGCAACGATCCAGCCCTGCACGGCAAAGTCAGGTTCGTTTCACTTTCGTTCGATCCCGCCAACGACACGCCCGAGGCGATGACGCGCTACGGCGGGCGTTATGCAATAGACCAGGCCTTGCCGTGGCGCTTTCTAACCACGTATTCGCTGCGCTTCCTGCTCCCGATTCTCGAAGACTTCGGGCAGGACGTGGAACTCGATCGCGACGCCAGCGGCCAGGCGATGCGCACCTACACGCACATGCTCAAGGTATTCCTGATCGATCCGCAGGGCAATGTCAGGGAAATATACAGCACGGCTTTTCTGAATGCCGATGTCGTCTTCAATGACATCAAGACGCTGGCGCTGGAGGCAACAAAAGGAAAGGGTCCGTGATCCCGCGGGCGGTACGGTTGGTAGTCGTGCTGGCCGTGATTTGCATGGCGAGCGTCACCGATACCGCGCTGGCCGATCGGCCGCTCGGACTGCCGCCCCTCCCCGCAGCGGCCCATGCCGCGCCGGAGCTCGTCGATCTGGGACGCAAGCTTTTCTTCGACCGGCGGCTGTCGTTCAACGGCACCATGTCATGCGCCATGTGCCATGTGCCGGAAGAGGGGTTCACCAGCAACGCCTCGCGCACCGCGGTCGGCATGGAAGGCAGGAGCTTGAGTCGCAATGCGCCGGCGCTGTACAACCTTGCCTGGCAGCGCGCTTTGTTTCATGACGGCAGAGAAAAGTCTCTGGTGGGCCAGGTATGGTCACCACTGCTGAATCCGGACGAGATGGCGAACCCGTCGGTCGGTCATGTGCTCCTTCGCATTCGCGGCCTGCCTGATTACAACGGTGAGTTCGAAAAATTATTTGGCGGGCAGGGCGCATCGCGAACGCGTGTCGGCGTCGCCATTGCGGCGTTCGAGACGACGCTGGTCTCGGGAAATTCGCGCTTCGATCGGCGCTGGTATGGCGGTGAAGCCGCCGCGATGTCCGAGCAGGAGTTGGCAGGCCTGGAACTGTTCCGTGGCAAAGCCGGCTGTGTGACCTGTCACATCATCGGTGCTCGCGACGCGCTCTTCAGCGACGGCCGCTATCACATAACAGGAGCTGGATCAGTGGCGCATGCGGCGCGTTTCACTGTGCCGCTCGCTCCCGGTGTTTCCACCGTGCTGAGCGATGCGGAGCTTGGCTCGTTTGCGGTACACGAGCCCCCCGACCTTGGCCGCTTCCAGATCACGCACAAGCCGGAAGACCGCAATGCGTTCAAGACGCCATCTTTGCGCAATGTGTCGCGGTCCGCGCCTTATATGCACGATGGGACACTGGCAACCCTCGAAGACGTGGTCGAGTTCTACGACCGCGGCGGCGGTGCTGTTGCCGGCAAGAGCGCGCTGCTCATGTCATTGGGTCTGAGCCAGACGGACAAGCGCGCGTTGGTCGCGTTTCTCAAGGCGCTGGATGGGGACAACATCGAGGGTCTGGTCAAAACGGTCAGACGCAACCTGCCGCTCGAACTCGGCGGCGAAGCGGGCGAGTACTGAACCAGCTGCTCCATCGCGAGCAGCTCTTTTGTAATGGCGCGAGCACTGACCGCGACGTGTGACGGTTTTTGCATTTGCATTTACTCAGTCCTCAGGCCAAATTGCTCGGTCCTGCTTTTCTTCTCTCTCGTCGTCACCCGCGATCACCACTGCGGTTGCCGCAAGGGCCACAAAACATTCAGGTCCCGAAACTTCACTGTTCTTCAGAGGTCCGTACGTGATGGACTGAAGCACATCGTCCGCAACACAGCGATGGACGTACAAGCTCGTCCGCCGTGACGGGAGCCTTCAGATGGACAACGCAGTTACCGGCACCACCAAACAAGTGGACGAAAGCGCCCCGGAAGGTACGCTTTCAGAACAGCTGCTGCAGCACATGGATGCCTATTGGCGGGCTGCGAATTATCTATCGGTCGGGCAGATCTACCTGTATGACAATCCGCTGTTGAAGCAGCCGCTGACGCTGGAGCACATTAAGCCGCGCTTGCTCGGTCACTGGGGCACAACACCCGGGTTGAACTTCATCTATGTCCACCTGAACCGGGTCATAACGCAGCGTGATCTCAATGTGATGTTCGTGACCGGGCCCGGCCACGGCGGCCCTGGCCTGGTGGCGAACACTTATCTGGAAGGAACTTACAGCGAGTTGTACCCCAGTGTGACGCAGGACGAGGCAGGGATGAAAAAATTGTTCACGCAGTTTTCCTTTCCCGGCGGAATTCCCAGTCACGTGGCACCGCAAGTACCGGGATCGATCAACGAGGGCGGCGAGCTCGGTTACTCCCTGGCACACGCGTATGGGGCGGCATTCGACAATCCGGACTTGATCGTCGCGTGCGTTGTAGGCGACGGCGAAGCGGAAACCGGGCCGCTGGCCACCAGCTGGCATTCAAACAAGTTCCTGAATCCGGTGGGCGACGGTGCTGTGCTGCCGATCCTGCATTTGAATGGCTACAAGATCGCCGGCCCGACGGTGCTTGCACGCATTCCGCGCGCCGAACTCGAAGCGCTGTTGCGTGGCTATGGCTACCGGCCGTACTTTGTCGAGGGCGACGACCCGGCCCGAATGCACCGGCTGATGGCGCAGACCCTGGACGCGGTCGTGGCGGAAATCCATACGCTCCAGCGCGATGCGCGGCAGACCGGATTTCGCAGCCGTCCGCACTGGCCCATGATCGTGCTGCGCTCGCCAAAAGGTTGGACTGGACCGATCGCCGTCGATGGTAAAGCGGTGGAGGGAACGTTCCGGTCCCATCAGGTGCCACTCGCGGAACTGGCGACCAAGCCAGGCCACCTGGAAATTCTGGAACGCTGGCTGCGGAGCTATCGTCCGCAGGAATTGTTCGACGCGAATGGGCGTTTGCGAGCAGAGCTTGCTGAACTGTCGCCCGAAGGCAATCGCAGGATGGGGGCAAATCCGCACGCTAATGGCGGCCTGTTACTGAGGGATCTCGAGCTTCCGGATTTCCGCGACTATGCCATTCGCGTCAAGGTCCCAGGAAGTGTCGCGGCCGAATCAACACGCGTTCAGGGCCAATTCATCCGCGACGTGCTGAAACAAAACGCCGCTGCGCGAAATTTCCGTATTTTCAGTCCGGATGAAGCAGCCTCGAACCGGTGGAACGCAGTATTCGAGGTGACGGATCGTTGTTCGACTGCGGATGTCATTCCAGGCGATGAGCACGTCGCCCCGGATGGACGCGTCATGGAAATGTTGAGCGAGCATCAGTGCGAGGGCTGGCTGGAGGGCTACCTGTTGACTGGCCGTCATGGCTTTCTGTCGAGTTACGAAGCGTTCATCCATATCATCGATTCGATGTTCAATCAGCATGCGAAATGGCTCGATGTGGCGGGACAAATTCCGTGGCGGCGGCCGATTGCTTCATTGAATTATCTATTGTCATCCCACGTATGGCGGCAGGACCATAATGGGTTCAGCCATCAGGATCCCGGTTTTATCGACATCGCGACTAACAAGTCAGCGCGCATCGTGCGCGTTTATTTCCCGCCCGACGCGAATTCACTGTTGTCGGTGACAGATCATTGTTTGCGCAGCCGCAACTACGTGAATGTCATCGTCGCCGGCAAGCAGCCCGAAGCGCAGTGGCTCGACATGGACGCCGCGATTGCACATTGCACTGCCGGAATCGGGATTTGGCAGTGGGCCGGCAATGAAGACGACGCCGGCCCGGACGTTGTCATGGCATGCTGCGGCGACGTGCCGACGCTGGAGACGTTGGCGGCGGTCGATTTCCTGCGTCAGCAGTTGCCGGATCTGAAGGTGCGTGTGGTCAACGTCGTTGATCTGATGACGTTGCAACCGCAAAGCGAGCATCCCCATGGATTGAGCGATGAAACATTCGACCACATGTTCACGCGCGACAGGCCGGTCATTTTCGCTTTCCATGGTTATCCGGTTTTGATCCATCGCCTGACGTATCGCAGGTCAAATCAGGAGCGTATCCATGTGCGAGGGTTCAAGGAGAAAGGCACGACCACCACACCGTTTGACATGGTCGTGCTGAACGACCTGGACCGTTTCCATCTGGCCGCCGATGTGATCGAGCGCGTGCCGGGGCTTGGGGAACGCGCGGCTCTCGTACTACAGGTGCTGCGCGCGGAATTGCTCAATCACAAGGCGTACATCGAAAAACACGGCGAAGATTTGCCTGAGATTCGTAACTGGAAATGGCAGGCTGGGGTCTGAGCCAGTGCCAGTGAAGCGTCCCGCAACTAGGTAATGCCTATTAACGTGGTGTCCAGGCAAATCCGGCGGATGCTCGGATAGCGCTCCTGAATGGCCTTTCTGAAGCGCGTGACCGCAGCGCGGATATCCTGAATGTCGGTATGCGCGCGGAATCGCAAATCGATCGCAAGCAGGACGTCATCCGGGCCAAGATACAAGGTCACCAGATGGTTCACCTGCTGCACGTCGGGATCTGCACTGATGATACTGCGCAGTTCGGCCAGCGTGGCGGGCTCCATGCCTTCGCCCACGAGCAGTCCCATACTCTCGTAGACCATGATGACCGCGCTAGCACAGAGTAGAACGCCGATCAGCACGGAAGCCGCGCCATCCAGCCAGGCAAGCTTTAGCGCCGTGCTCAAGTAAATGCCGGCGAAAGCGAAGAACAGGCCCAGCAGCGCAGCGGTGTCCTCCAGCAGCACGGAAAACGTAATCGGGTTTTTGGTGCCGACGATGGTATCCATGATGCCGCGTCCGTGGCGCTGTTCCTTGCGGAACGCCTTCCAGCCGAAATACCAGCTGCCTCCCTCGAATATGCCCGCAGCGCCTAGCACCGCATAGGTCCACCATGCCGACTCGGGCGCCTTACCCTGCATGATATGCATGATGCCGGTGACGATGGACATGCCCCCACCGAGTCCAAAGATCAGTATCCCCACCACGAGCGTCCAAAAGTAAAGTTCGTGCCCGTAGCCGAGCGGATGATGTTCGTCCGGCGGTTTAAGGCTGCGGCGCATGCCATGCAGCATCAGTGCGCCGTTGCCGGTATCTACCAGCGAGTGAATCGCTTCCGATAGCATGGCGGAGCTGCCAGAGAAGGCGGCTGCGAGGAACTTCGTGGCGGTGACGAGCAGATTGCCGACGATGGCCGCGACTACCGAGACGGTTGTTTCAGCAGCCATGCACGATCCTTCGATTTAGTAAGCAACAGTACATTCGCAAGTGGACACACTGCCTGCGATCGAGCCTCCCACACAAGAGGCCGAACGACGCATTGTGGGATACTGCGCGGCAATCGCACTCACGTACTGCCTGGAACATTACATATCAATACGCGGGCAGGGCGTCCGCTGCATGTGCACCCGGCCTGTCATGACTGATCGCAACCGTAACCAGTTTCTGGAATAAAGTACTGAACCCCACATGAGCCTGGATATCCGCTGGTTGCTTCCGGTGGCCATTTACGCCGTGGCGCCGCAATGCGTTGCTGCGAAGTACATGAGTATCGAACAGGCACGGGAGCAGATGTTTCCGTTTGCCGACCAGTACGTGACGCAGGTTCTGCACCTCACACCCAGGCAAATCCAGGAAATCGACACGCTTTCAGGAGTAACGGGACGCGGCGCGCAACCGCTGGTCTGGCAGGCCCTGGCCAAGGGGAAACCGATCGGATGGTTGTTCCTGGATCAAGTCATCGGCAAGCATGAGTTGATTACATATGCGCTGGGCGTGAACACCGATGGCAGCATCCGTCAGTTGCAGATACTAGAGTACCTGGAGACGTACGGCTCGCAAGTGCGTTATCCCAATTGGCGCGACCAGTTTGTCGGCAAGACGGTCAAAGACCCGCTGCGGGTCGACAGCGACATCGACAATATCAGCGGCGCTACACTGTCGGCTCGCCATCTGACCGAGGGAATCAGGCGTCTGTTATTGCTTCAACAAATGATCCTGCGCTAATGGGATGCAGCGGTTGGTGCGTGCCTCGGCGAACATCGCGGCAAGATCAAGGCTTGCGCGCCGGCACTACAGACCGGATTTCCCGAATCTCCTGAACCAGCGGGATTGCCGCGCCAATGAAGGGAAGCTTGGGATTGTCCCGGCAATAGTTGTCGATATAAAGTGCAAGGGCTGCTTCGTCCAGCATCTTATCCAGCGCGACCTGGTTTGCGGAATTGCCGAAGTTGTAGCCGGACACGAAACCGCGGAACCAGGCTCCGTAGATCGCGCGCGACAGTTTGTTATTTTTGGAGTGGACCCACTCCGCGCAAGACGTGTCGGCGAAGCTGAAAACGTTTACGTCAGGCGGTCCCTGCGCAAATGCGTTTGCCGCTTGCAAGCAGCACACCAGTACTCCGGAAAGAAGCCTTCTCGACGTAATCCAATGTGTTATTGCGCCAATGCTCATGGTATTTGAAAAATTGTCCAGGAATGCAAGGTGAGCAACACGGCATACCAGGCGAATAGATGTTTGCCGAACATCTTTTGCAACCGGCAAGCCAGCGTCCGGGACGCGCAAAAGAATCCGGCGCCAAGCATCGGCCGGGCGCTAAACGTACCATAGAAAAAATATCATGTCCTGTCGCATGCCATGGTCTGGTGCGACTGCACGAAGTGCGATCGCAAGACACGGATTGCACTACGGACTTCTGTGATCATGCCCAACCGCTTGCGCCAGCATGGTTCGATCGGTGCCCGGCAAGGAACTGAGAGCGAGCGCACGCGGTCCTATTGTGCCGCGCCTGGAACATGGCGAATCCGCGCCGGTATTTTTCAATTCGAGGACATCCACATCGGAGCCCGGGGATCATGATCTGGCCGGCACAGCAGGCACACCGCGACCGCGAATCCGCCCCGGGAGAACGCGCTCCACCGGCGAATCGCAATCCAGATACCAAAGGGACTGGGTTGCGCAATATTCCGCCGCGCCGCGCATGGCTTACGTTCCTGATGATCCTCGTGGTGAACTACTTTCTCGCGAGGTTTCTGTTTCCGAATCCCGACGCACCGGTCACGGTGCCGTATACCGCTTTCAAGGAAGAGGCGGCGAAGGGTAACGTCAAGGCCATTTACAGCAAAGGCGCCAGCATCGAGGGCCGCTTTGCAAAGCCCGTTACCTGGCCGCCGCCTGGCGAAAATAATGCGGTGCCTGGCCGCACGGCTCGGGTGCCGCCGAGGACCGCGGATACCTTCACAACCGAATTGCCGGCATTTGTGGATCCGGGACTGGAGGCTTTCCTCATCAGCCAGCACGTTGAAATCAGTGCGGTGCCAATTCAAACCAGCTCATTGGGAAGTTTGCTGCTTGGCTTCGGTCCGGCCATTCTGATCATTGCTTTCTATGTCTGGCTGTACCGTCGCGCCGCCCAGCAGGGTGGAGGAATAGGGGGTGCATTGATGGGCATCGGCAAAAGCAAGGCCAGACGCTATGACCAGGAAGCTGGTACCAGAGTGACTTTCGACGACGTAGCCGGCATCGATGAAGCCGAGAACGAACTGGTGGAGATCGTGGATTTTCTGAAGGCTCCGGCGAAGTACACCCGCCTCGGCGGAAGCCCGCCAAAAGGCATTCTGCTGATTGGCGCGCCCGGAACGGGAAAAACGCTGCTCGCGAAAGCTGTCGCTGGAGAGGCCGGGGTGCCATTTTTTTCCATGAGTGCGGCTGAATTCGTGGAAATGATCGTCGGCGTGGGCGCTGCGCGCGTGCGTGATTTATTCAAGCAGGCACGCGAACACGCTCCTGCAATCATATTCATCGACGAGATTGATTCGATTGGCCGCTCGCGTGGCCAGGTCGCGCTCGGCGGGTCGAGCGAACAAGAGCAGACCTTGAACCAGATT
>C688J18823_10003128_pt1 | contig 10456 bp, 10 predicted proteins | sample HopSoiMetagenom1_FD_18823 | JGI IMG/M metagenome (IMG submission 18823) | reverse complement strand
GGTCACGCAGGGCAACACCATGCTGCCGGCACTCGTCGAGGAGACGGACGAAGTCGTCGTCGCGCTGCAGGACGGCGCGCGCGCGGCGCTCGGCCGGCAGCTCGAGACGTTCTACCCCCGCTACACCTTCGACGCCGGGTACGGATGTGCCCGGGGCGTTCCGACCGTCATGTGCGGCCCGTCGTCCGCAGACATGGCCGGTCCCGGCCTGCTCGGCGAGGACTTCGTCGCCGCCCGGCGCGTCCGCGAGGCGGCGGCTCTGTACGCGGCGGCCGTCACGCGTCCGCGGCCGGGCGACGGCGACACCGCATGACCGCTCGGGTGGCGTCGGCGGCGGATCTCCGGGAGATTCGCCTTGCGGTGCGCGGCCTCTGTTCGCGTTTCCCGGGCGAGTACTGGCGTGGCCTGGAGCCCGACCGCTACCCGGAGGAGTTCGTTACTGCGTTGACGGAGCAGGGCTGGCTCGCTGCGTTGATCCCCGAGGAGTACGGGGGCGGAGGGTTGGCACTCGGTGCCGCCTCGGTGATCCTCGAGGAGGTGAACGCGAGCGGCGGCAACGCGGCTGCTTGCCACGCGCAGATGTACACGATGGGCACCCTGCTTCGGCACGGCAGCAGCGAGCAGAAGTCGCGCTATCTCCCGTCGATCGCCGGGGGGCAGTTGCGCCTGCAGGCGTTCGCGGTGACGGAGCCGACCGTGGGCTCGGACACCACGCAGCTGAAGACGCTTGCGCGGAGGACGGAGGGCGGCTATGTGATCAACGGCCAGAAGGTGTGGACGTCGCGCGCGGAGCACTCGGACCTGATGCTCCTGCTCGCTCGCACGACGCCGGCCGACGAGGTCGAGCGGCGCGGCGACGGGCTCTCCGTGTTTCTCGTGGACATGCGGGCTGCGGGCGGGTCGCTCGAGATCCGGCCGATTCGCACGATGATGAACCACTCGACGACGGAGGTCTTCTTCAACGAGGTCGAGGTTCCGGCGGACGCGCTGGTCGGGGAGGAGGGGGAGGGCTTTCGCTACATCCTCGACGGGATGAACGCCGAGCGGATCCTGATCGCCGCGGAGTGCGTCGGAGACGGTCGGTGGTTCGTGCGCCGCGCGACCGAGTATGCGTCGGAGCGCGTGGTGTTCGGTCGGCCCGTGGGTGCCAACCAGGGCGTGCAGTTTCCGATCGCGCACGCGCATGCCGCGGTCGAGGCAGCGGACCTGATGCGCTGGCACGCCGCGGGCCTGTTCGAGCGCGGAGAGCCGTGTGGCGCCGAGGCGAACATGGCGAAGCTGCTGGCGTCGGAGGCGTCCTGGGAAGCGGCGAATGCGTGCCTCGACACCCACGGCGGGTTCGGCTTCGCGCAGGAGTACGACGTCGAGCGGAAGTTCCGCGAGACGAGGCTCTACTCGATCGCGCCGGTGTCGAACAACCTCGTGCTCGCATACGTCGCGCAGCACGTCCTCGGCCTGCCACGTTCGTATTGATGTTCGCACCGCTGCGTGGCACCCCGATGNTCGTGAGTGCATGGACGATCTAGCGAAGGTTCCGCTGCCTTCGGCGAATCCCTCGGCGCGTGCAGTGGGCGGCGCATGGTCGGTTCTGGCGGTCGCGGTCGTGGCGCAGGTCGGCTATTCGGTGCTGGAGCAGGGGATTCCGCTGCTCACGGGGTTCATCCAGACCGATCTCGGTATCTCTGCGTTCAGGGCGGGTCTGGCCGTCTCGTCGTTTCTGATCGGGAAGATCTTCGGCTCGTACGCGGCGGGAGTCGCCGCGGACAGGGTGGGCGAGCGGCGGGTGCTCGTCGGCGGAGGGTTGGCGACGGCGGCGCTCGTCGTGACGTCGATGTTGTTGCCCGTTCCGTGGCTTTTCCTGTTGCTCGCTCTGGCCGGCTTGGCGAGCGCGGCGGCGACTCCCGCCGGGGGTCGGCTCGTGCTGCTCGCCTTCCCGGCGAATCGTCGGGGCCTGGTGCTCGGGATCCGCCAGACCGCGATTCCGGTCGGCGGGCTGATCGCGGCTGCGGTGCTGCCGTGGGTTGCGCACGCGCACGGGTGGCGCTGGAGCTTCGTCGTCGCTGCTGCGTTCACGGCTGTCGCGGTTCTACCGCTTGCTCGTACTCGCGTCCGCAGCATCGACTCCGGACATCCGGCGCGCGAGCCTGGCTCGCCGGGTCGGAGCCCGCTGCGTGACCGCAACGTCCGTCTGCTGACGATCTGGGGCTGCCTGCTCGTCACCGGCCAGTTCGCGCTGCTCGCGTTTTTCGCGCTCGACCTGCATCGAGGCGCCAACCTGTCGCTTGCCGCGGCGTCGCTGCTTCTCGTGGTCGCGCAGGCGACGGGGATCGCCGGTCGTGTGCTCTGGGGCGCCGCCAGCGACAGGATCCTCTCCCGCGGTCGCAAGCCGTTGCTCGTCGTGCTGACTGCTACCGGACTCCTGTCGGCGCTGGTTCTGTTCGTGACTCCCCGCTCGGCTCCGCTGCCCGTGCTCGTCGCCGTCGCGGCGCTCGCCGGGCTCGCGCTGATCGGCTACCAGGGCCTGTGGATCACGATGGTTGCCGAGGCCGCCGGACCGGCACGCGTCGGTGCAGCGACGGGCTTCGCAGTCACGTTCGTGATCGCGGCGGCCGCGCTCACGCCGCCGGTGTACGGGCTCGTCGCCGACCTCGCCGGAAGCGTCCGCGCCGTCTGGGGCGCGCTCAGCGTCGCGCTCGCACTCGCGTTCGTCCCGGCGCTGCTCGTGGAGGAGCGCCCCTCGCGGGCCTAGCACGGCAGGCAGGCGCACGTTGCTTCGCCTGCCCGCCGTGAGAGGCAGACCTCTACTGGACCCGCTGGAAGATCTGGCTTGCCGCGTACGTTCCGTCGCCGCCGAACAGGCAGAACTGGACGTATCCCCATCCGCGCGCGAGCTGTCCGTAGCCAGTCGGAAGACCGGAGTCCTCGTCGGCGCCCTGATGGATCGTGAAGGTCTGGACGTGAACCTTCCCGTCGCAGATCACCTGAGCGGTCGGGTGGCTCTGCGACCAGGCTGCGGCCAGGCCGCCGAAGCCGACGCTTTCGCCCGTCAATGCTTGGTCAGCCGCACGGCCCGCCGACTGCTTCACCGAAACGAATAGATGACCCGCCGCCGTCGAGCCGGGCTCGCCCGGCTGGCAGGAGTACCGAGCCGTTACGTAGCCGATGCTCGGATCGGTCGAATCGATCTGTACCACGCCGACGACCTGGGCCTCCGTCCGCCCCGTGTCGGCAAGCGCGCCACCGACTAATGAACAGGCTGCAATTGCAGCCGCAAACACGCCAAGCACGGACTTCTTCACAGACGCCTCCTCGCGATTACGGTTGTCAGTTCGTGATCCAGCCGCAGAACGTGCAGGGATTCACTAGGGTTAGACCCTAACAGATATGGAAGAGCAGCACCGACCCGACCGCCGCGCCTACAACGCGCCGAGACGCGCGGTCGCGGCCGCGCAGACCAGGGAGACGATCGTCCAGGCGGCGCAGCAGGCGTTCGAGGAGGTCGGTTGGGCAGCGGCCACGATCAGCACCATCGCCGCGTCCGCCTCGGTCTCGCCGAAGACGATCGAAGCGTTGTTCGGAACGAAGGCCGCTCTGTTGAAGACAGTCGTCGACTACGCGATTCGCGGCGACCTCCTCGACCGTACGGTCAACCAGCGTGAGCGCGCCGCGGCGATCGACGCCGCCGCCGACGCCACGTCGATGCTCGACCTCCACGCGTCGCACGTGCGCACGATCCATGCTCGAACTGCGCGCGTCGCGTGGTCGGTCGAGGTCGCAGCGCCCACGGACCCGAACGTGGCCGAGCTCTGGGATCAGATGACGGCCAACCGCCTCAGCGGCGTGCGCTGGGCGACGCGTACCTATCTGTCGAAAGCCGGTGCAGATCCGACGCTCAAGCGTTCCGAGGTCGAGAACACGTTCTGGCTCGCACTCGAGTGGGGCACCTTCAGGTCGATGACCGACCAGCACGGCCTGACGATCGACGGGTTCGAGCGCTGGCTCCGCGGCTACTACCGCCGCATGCTGCTGGCCTGAGATCCGTCCGCCGGCGCCGGTGACACGCTCTGTGAAAATGGGCTCTCGCCGGGGTGTGCTGCACTTGCCGCAGGCGGTTGCGGCGGAGGCCCCTTCGCAGGCGGTTGCTCGCCGGTCAGCAGCGCCCAGAGCTTCGCGGTTACGCGGCGCGTGGCCAGCGTCGCCAGCAGCGCGAACGCGGTGGACAAGAGGCGCCAGCGACGTTCCTTGCGTTTGCGCGCGTCGAGATCGGTCGTCGCCGTCTGGACGAGATTCCTGAGATCGCCCGCGAGCACGCGCAGGTCGTCGGCAACCGCTTTACGTCTGTCGTTCACGCGTCCCTCCAGGCTGATGACGAGGATGTCGGTGGTATGGCCATTCCGCGTCCGCGAGCGCGACAAACGGAGGGTTAGCCGCTCGGAAATCGGCAATCAGTACGGTCGACCCGACGTCCGAGGGAGGTTGTACCGATGCTCCGCAAAGTCCTGTGGTCCGGTCTCTACGCCGGCGTGGGCGCCGTCATGACCATGGCAGCGCAGCGCGCCGCGTCCACCGTCTGGCGCCTCAGCACAGGCGAGACGCCGCCCGAGAGCCGATGAGCAAAGGCGACCGGCTCATCGAGAAGGGGTCCGACTGGCTCGGGCGGCTGTCGGGCAAGGCCGCAGCGCGGGGCGGTCTTGCGGGAAAGCTCGCCCACCCGCTCGCCGAGGACTCGGCGTTCCTGCGCAAGCTCAAGCCGAGCCTGATCAAGGCGCGGGCGAAGGGACAAGGCACGGACGAAGGGCCCGCCGCCTAGGAGATCGTTAGCNGCGGAGGGTTTCAAGCTCGTTCGGCCTCGCCGCCGCACGCAGGAGGTGAGCCGCCGCTCCCGCGTACGATCCCCCGCGTGGAAGACAACCCGCGTGGTGCGCTGCTCCGCCTCGTCTCCGGCTACCAGGTGTCGCAAGCGCTGCACGTCGCTGCGCGGCTCGACATCGCCGATCGGCTCGCCGCCGGTGCCCGCTCGAGCGACGACCTTGCAGCCGAGACGAAGACGCACGTCGATGCGCTGTATCGGCTGCTGCGTGCTCTTGCGTCGATCGGCGTTCTGCACGAGCTGGACGGTCGCCGCTTCGAGCTGACCGAGCTCGGCGAGGGATTGCGGAGCGACGTCGCGGGCAGCGTCCGCGGGTGGGCCTTGATGATCGGGCGCCCGATGCACTGGAACACGTGGTCGTCGCTGGTGGAGAGCGTGCGCACGGGCGAGAACACGTTCCGGCTCGTGCACGGCACGGATATCTGGTCGTATCGTGCGCAGCGGCCCGAGGAGCTCGCGATCTTCGACGGCGCGATGACCTCCATTACGGGGCTGGTCGACGCCGCCGCGCTCGACGCGTACGACTTCGGGCGCTTCGGCGAGGTCGTCGATGTCGGCGGCGGCCGTGGTGCGCTGCTCGCGGCGATCCTGGCGAGACACGAGACGATCAAGGGCGTGCTCTTCGACCAGCCGGATGTGGTCGCGAACGCCGGCGCGTTGCTCGATCGCTTCGGCGAGCGTTGCGCGGTTGTCGGCGGCAGCTTCTTCGAGACGGTTCCGGCGGGTGCCGATGCGTACCTGCTGAAGGCGATTCTTCACGACTGGGAGGATCCCGAGTGTGTCGCGATCCTTCGCGTGATTCGAGAGGCGATGCCTGCGCACGGTGTCGTGCTTGCGCTCGAGCGTGACCTCGGCGGCCCCAACGAAAGCCCTCGGGCGAAGTTCTCCGACCTGAACATGCTCGTCAACCCGGGCGGACGCGAGCGGAGCGAGGACGAGTACGCGGCGCTCTTCGACAGTGCCGGACTGCGCTACGTCGGTGCAACGCCGAGCGCGGCCGGGATCAGCGTCTTCGAGGCGAGCCGGCGGTAGGGAGTCGAGCGTCGCGCGCATCGTTGGTCGTGCGAGCAGAACTCAGCCGCACCAGGTACCTGAACAAGAAGGGAAGGCCGATGACCGAAGAGACGATGCCGAACGACTACGACCGGCGCTCGGAGGAACTCTGGGCGTCGGTCGACGAATACGACGAGGAAGCATTTCGCGTGAAGGTCGAGCAGCTCGTCACCGAGCTTCCCGCCGACAGCCCCGTTGCCGCCTTCGAAAGGGCATGCGCGTTCGACTCGACCGGACAGCTCGACCGAGCGGTCCCGTTCTATCGGCGAGCGCTCGAGCTCGGCCTGAAAGGGGTCCGTAGACGCCGCGCCATGATCCAGCTTGCGAGCTCGCTCCGCAACCTTGGCCAGGTGACGGAGAGCCTCGAGCTGCTCATGGCAGAGCTCGAGCAACCGTCCGATCCGCTCGATGACGCGGTCAGCGCATTTCTCGCACTCGCGCTCGTCGACAGCGGCCGCGAGCGGGAAGCCGTCTCGGTCGCCCTCACCGCCCTCGCACCACACCTGCCCCGCTACCAGCGATCGCTCGGCAATTACGCGCGAGCGCTGGTCGATGGGTGAAAGCCACGTTCGGCGCCTGCCGGCGGCGCTTGCCTCCGATCGAGGACTTCGACTAGGAACGCGAGCGGCCGGCAGTTACGCAGGTAATTAGCCGGATCCCATGCGGAAGGTCTGCAGGTCGCCCGAGTCGTCCGCAGTAGTGTCGTCGGAATGCGGCATCTCGAGACAGTGGAGCCGCCGGCAGACCTCGACGCCCGGCGGATTCAGGTCACACTTGCCGAGTCGGGGCCACGGTACGTATCGCCTGATCTGGAGTTCGCCGTCTGGGCGGCGACGATCGGCGAGAGTCGCGACGGCGAACCGGTCACGATCGCAGGCGCGCTCGGCCATGTGACGGCCGGGGACCAACTCGTCTGTACAGGCGCGTTCTCGCGGCATCCACGGTACGGCTGGCAGTTCTCGGTGGAGTCGTTTCGGTCGGCTTTGCCGCGGTCGCCGGACGGGGTTGTGCGTTGGTTGACGGCGCGGGTGTCGGGGATCGGGCCGGCGTTTGCGCGCGCGATCGTCAATCACTTCGGAGCGGAGGAGGTGTTTGTCGAGCTCGACCGGCGGCCGGAGCGGTTGCGTGAGGTGCGTACGAGGAGCGGCCGGGCGATCTCGCGGAAGAGCGTCGAGCGTGCGATCGCGGCGTGGCGCGAGGTGGCGACGGTTCGGGAGGTCGAGGCGTTCCTGTTCACGCACGGGATCGGCGCCGCCCTCGCGGCGAGGCTTGTACGCCGCTATCGCGATGAGGTCGTCGCGGTGTTGACGCACGATCCGTACCGCTTGGTCGAGCTGCCGCGAGTCGGCTTCAAGATCGCGGACGGAATCGCGCGCTCGCTCGGCGTTGAGCTCGATGATCCGCAGCGCTTGCAGGCCGGTCTGCGCTTCGTGCTCGAGGAGGCGGAGTCGGACGGCAACACGTTCCTGCCTTTGAACGAGTTGTGGCAGCGCGCCGGGAGGCTGCTCGGGGTGGGGGAGCCCGATCCGCTCGAGTCGGCACTGCGCGCCGTCGTCGCTGCGGCGGAGGTCGTCGTCGAGGGCGACCGTGTCTATCGCGTCGAGCTGTGGGAGTTGGAGTGTCGGCTTGCGGTGCTTGTGGGCGAGCGGGCTGAGGCGGCGCCGATCGAGCTGTTCGAGGAGCCGGAGCGGCCGGCGGTCAGTGTCTCGGACGAGCAGTGGGCGGTCGTCGAGCTCGTACGCACGCGGGCGCTGGTGCTCCTGACCGGTCTTCCGGGAGCCGGAAAGACGCACACGCAGCGTGCGCTGGTCGAGATCAGCCGACGTGCGCGCAAGCGCGTGTTGTTGTGCGCGCCGACGGGGAAGGCGGCGCGGCGGATGCGGGATCTGACCGGTCACGACGCGGTGACGATCCATCGCGCGCTCGGCTACTCGCCGAACGAGGGCGGTTTCCGGCGCAACGAGGACTGGCCTCTTTCCCGCGACTACGACCTGATCATCGTCGACGAGGCGTCCATGCTCTCCCTCGAGCTGGCCGACGCCCTCTTTCGTGCGGTTGGTGACTGCCACGTTCTGCTCGTCGGTGACACCGACCAGCTGCCGCCGATCGGCGCGGGACGCGTACTCGCCGATCTCGTCGAGTGCGGCATCGTGCAGCGCGTTCATCTGACCGCGATCTTCCGGCAGGCGGCGCGCTCGCTGATCATCCAGAGCGCCAGAAGGATCAACGCAGGCGAGCCGCCCTTCCTGTCGATAGAAGAGGCGCGCGTTGCCCTCGGTGCGGATGCCGACCTCGAGGAGGACTTCTTCTTCATCGCCCGGCACGGGCCCGAGTCGATGCTCGAGACCGTGCTCGAGCTCGTCTGCGAAAGGATCCCGTCTCGCTACGGGCTCGATCCGCGCACGGAGGTGATGACGCTCGTGCCGATGCGGCCCGGACCGGTCGGACTGCTCGCGCTGAACGAGCAGCTCGAGCGTCGCCTCAACCCGGGCGACCAGCCCGTCGTCCTGGCCCGGGCCGGTCTGCGTGTCGGCTCGCGAATCGTCCAGACCAAGAACGACTACACCGCCGACCGTGAAGTGATGAACGGCGAGATCGCCTTCGTCCGCGAGTGGGACGACGAGGAAGGCGAGGCGCTGCTCGCACTCGACGACGGCGAACGCGAGATCGCCCTGCCGGCCGCGGCACTCGAGACCTACAGCCTCGCCTGGGCGCTCACCGTGCACCGCGCACAGGGATCGCAGTTCCCCGCGATCGTCGCCCCCTGGTCGACCGCCTACTCGCACATGCTCTCGCGAGCGCTTCTCTACACCGCCGTCACGCGCGCGGAACGACTCTGCGTCCTCGTCGGCGAGAGGAAAGCGGTCGCGATCGCGCTACGCCGGGCGGAACAGCGGCGACGTCACTCCGGCCTCGTCGAACGGATCCTGGCTTCGGGTCCGCCCGAGTCCGACTACAGCGAGCGCGCCGCCAAGCAACAGGTGACGGTGCGGCGTGCCCGCTGATGGGGCGTCCGCGGTCTGATCGTTAACGGCCTTTCCGCTGCCGATGACGTGAGTCGGTCGAGGACTTCTTCGTCTTGCGCCATTCGTCCTGCGTCAGCAGCCTGCCCGCACGGCGCGCCTGCGCAACACAATCGGTGTGGGCGTGTCGGCGCCGACTCGGATCTCCTTCAGGAAGGAGCAGCGTGTGCTCGCTCGTCGCATACAGCTGCTGATCGCAGAGCGGGCAAATGTAGGTCGTGGCCTTCAGGTTCTGCGCGCTGCGCAGCTCCCACCACCGGAAAGCATCATGGTCGGTCATCGACGGCTTCGATCACTACCGAGGCGGTGCCGTCGACTCGCGCACGACGAGCTGGGTCGGAAGGATCGCGCGCGTGTGCCAGCCGGGGGGCCGCTCTCGGTCCTCGATCTCCTCCACTAACCATTGGGCGGCCAGCCGACCCTTTTCCTCTTGCGGCTGGGCCAGCGTCGTCAGCGGCGGCGTCGCCTGCAGGGCAGCGGGACTGTCGTCGAATCCGACGACCGAGAGCTNTCGCGGAACCGATAGGCCGTGCTCTGCTGCAGCTTCGAGCGCGCCGAGCGCGAGGATGTCGCTCATCGCCAGAATCGCCGTCGGCGGATTCGAGGAGCGAAGCAGCTCGAGGGTCGCCCTGCGTGCCGGCTGGGGTGCGTTCGGGCGACAGGTGCGTACGAGCATCGGGTCCCACGCATTGCCGAGACCTTCTTGGTATCCAGCGAGTCGCTCGATTGTGATGTCGAGCGTGAGCGTTCCCGCTGGATCGAGTGCGGTAATGAAGGTGAGCACTCCAACGCGCTCGTGGCCGAGCGCGCGAAGGTGCTCCGCAGCGCTACGTGCCGCAGAGCGATCGTCGATGCCGACGAACGGGGTGTCGCCTGTGCGGGGCTGGTCGATCGTCACGACCGGCAGCCGACGGGCGAGCGCCGCCTCGGCGCGAGGATCGTTTTGCGGCACCGAGTAGATGAGGAAGCCGTCGACGGCGGCGTCCCTCACGGTGCGGGCGGTCTCGCCACGGTGACGCGAGTCGGGGATCAGGAGAAGGCCCGATGGCACCTCCTGCATTCCCCGGGCGACTCCGCGGAGGAACGCGGGCGCGGCGGGGTCGGTGAACTGGTAGACGAGACGCTCGGCGAAGATCAGGCCGACGGCGCCGGCGCGTCCGGTTCGCAGGCGACGTGCCGCGGGGTCCGGACCGGGATAGCCGAGGGTCTCGGCCGCGGCGAGCACCCGCCTGCGCACGTCCTCGGAGACGAGCTCGGGTCGGCCGAACGCCTGGGAGGCGCTCCCCACGGAGACGCCTGCAGCTTCGGCGACGTCCCGGAGACGGATTCGGCTGCCGTCGCGTCTGGTCATGTCCAGGGAATGGTACGGCAACATGAATCGTTTCAGGTACTGTCTGGTGAATCGATTCAGGCTAGGGAGGCGTTGGAGATGTACGAATTGTTCGTCGGCAGTGATGCGGCTCGGCGGCTCGTCCACCGCTCGCTGGAGGTCAGCGGCCCCGCAGCACCC
>C688J18823_10003127_pt1 | contig 10457 bp, 9 predicted proteins | sample HopSoiMetagenom1_FD_18823 | JGI IMG/M metagenome (IMG submission 18823) | reverse complement strand
GACGTCATTTCGGCAGGAACCTCGGTGCGCGAATCGGTCCAGATCATTAAGACCGCTGGCGGCCGGCCGGCTGCCGTATTGATTGCGTTGGATCGCATGGAACGCGGCGGCGGCAAATTGTCCGCCGTGCAGGAGGTTCAACAGCAGTTCGGCATTCCTGTAATGAGCATTGCGACCCTGGACGATGTGGCGAATTTCTTGGGCTCTCGTGCGCATATGGCGCAGCAGTTACAATCAATCCAACGCTACCGCAGAGAGTATGGAGCGACCACATGAAGCAGACCAACATTCTGGCATTTGCAATCGCAGTGTTTGTTGCGATGCCGGGTTATGCGCAGGATAAAAATCTCCGCATGTACAAGTGCGTAGACCGAGACGGAAAGGTTTTTTACTCGGACAAATTGAATCCGGACTGCGCCAAGGGCACGGAAATGAACCGGCACGGCGTACCTGTCGACAAGAAAGACACGCCGAAGTCTGCGCAGCCAGTCAAAACCAATGTGCCGACGAAATCCTCGATGGAGGCTGAACGGCGGGATAAGGCGTTGCTAGCGACCTACACCACTGAAGAAGAGCTCGATGCTGCGCGCGACAGAAGCTTAGCCATTCCACTGCAGGGCATTAAGAACATCGAAGCGAAATTGGAAAAGACCAGTGCGCAGTTGACTGAACACAAGAAACAGGCCGATACCCTGGCATCCCAGCAAAAGCAGCTTCCGGCCCGCCTGTTGGAAGAGGTGAGCGCAAGCCAAAAGGAACTAGCCGCGCTAGAAGCGGATCTCGCGCAGCGCAAAGCCCAGTCAGATGCGATCCGCCTGAAGTTCGAGGCTGACAAAAAGCGTTTTCGGGAATTGAAAGACCCAGGCCAGGCAAGCCAATAACGCCTCAGCCCAGTTTCTTCTTCAAAATTGCGTTGACCTGGGTAGGATTGGCCTTGCCAAGGCTTGCCTTCATGACTTGTCCCACCAAGGCATTGAAAGCCTTTTCCTTGCCGCTGCGGTAGTCGGTCACCAGTTGCCCGTACTTGGCCATGGCTTCATCGACGATTTTTTCAATGGCGCCGGAATCGGAAATCTGTTTCAGTCCCTTGTGAGCGATTATTTCGTCCGGATTACCTTCACCCGCCCACATTGCAGCCAATACGACATTAGTCGCCGTGGTGTTCGATATTGTGCCATCGGCAACACGTGCAGCCAGTTTCGTCAACTGTTCGGGCGCCACTTTGCTGCGCGAAATATCCAGCTCTTCCTCATTTAACTTCGCACTTAGCGGACCCAGAATCCAATTTGCAAGCATTGGCCGTTCTTTCTCACTAGCAAGCTTTAGCGAAGCCAATGCAAAAGTGGAAGTATTCCGCGCTGATGAGAGCTGTTCAGCCTGTTCTCTCGACAACCCGTACGCAAGCATTTTTTTGTACTGATCATGAAGCGGCTCAGCCATTGCGCTTTTGATTTGGTCAATCCAGGAACTGGAAATTTCCACGGGTAATAGATCCGGATCGGGGAAATAACGATAGTCATGCGCATCTTCCTTGGTGCGCATTACGCGCGTTTCACCTTTATCGGCATCGAATAGCACGGTTGCTTGCTGAATCTTGCCGCCGTCTTCCAGTGTTTGGATCTGCCAACTGATTTCGTATTCAATCGCCTGCTGCAGAAACCGGAAGGAATTGAGGTTCTTGATTTCGCGCCGCGTACCGAGCGGTGCACCGGCGCGTCGTACTGAAACGTTGGCGTCGCAGCGAAAAGATCCTTCCTGCATGTTCCCATCGCAGATTTCGATTTCTTCCACGACCCGCTTATGCAGAGCCTTGGCATATGCAACGGCTTCCGCGGCCGAATGCATAACGGGCTCCGAAACAATTTCCAGCAAGGGCGTACCGGCACGATTCAAATCAATACCACTCATGCCGTGAAAATCCTCGTGCAGGGATTTTCCGGCGTCCTCTTCCAAATGCGCGCGCGTGAGTTGTATCTCGATTTGCCCGCGCGTCGGGGAATCAATGGGAATCTTCCCACCCTGCACGATCGGTATCTCGTACTGGCTGATCTGGTAACCCTTGGGTAGATCCGGATAGAAGTAATTCTTGCGCGCAAATATAGAGCGGGGGTTAATCGTCCCTCCGATCGATAGGCCGAAGCGGATTGCCCGCTCAACAGCGCCCCGGTTCAATACCGGCAAAGTGCCGGGCAGAGCGAGATCGATAATGCTGGCCTGTGTATTTGGAGCGGCGCCAAACTGAGTCGATGCATTCGAAAAAATCTTGGATTGGGTCGATAACTGCACATGCGTTTCCAATCCGATGACTACTTCCCAATTCATAATCCGGTACCTAGGTGCCAGGCGGCATGCGGCGGTGCCAATCGGTCGCGAGCTGATACTGATGCGCCACACCAAGCAATTTCGCTTCCTCGAAATAGTTCGCCATAAGCTGCAGGCCCACGGGGCGTTTGCGGGTGCCGAAGCCGCATGGAATGCTCATGGCAGGGATGCCGGCCAGGCTGCCCGGTATGGTGTACAAGTCGGACAGGTACATCGCAACCGGATCGGCGGCTTTCTCACCGAATCCAAAAGCGACACTGGTCGTGACGGGACCGGCTATTACATCGCACGCTTGGAAAGCATCCTGAAATTCGTTGGCGATAATCCGGCGCACTTTTTGCGCCTGGATATAGTAAGCGTCATAGTAGCCATGCGACAGCACGTAGGTGCCAATGAGGATGCGGCGTCGGGTTTCCGGCCCGAACCCTTCGGCGCGCGATTTTTTAATCATATCGTCGAGGTCCGCGTAGTGCTCGGCACGGTGCCCGTACCGTACACCGTCGAAGCGGCTTAGATTCGAAGAGCATTCCGCCGGTGCGATAACGTAATAGACCGGAATTCCCAAAGCTGCGTTCGGTAGGGAAATGTCCATTAACTTCGCGCCCAGCCGGGTGTATTCGGCCAACGCTTCGCGCACTGCATGCTCCACATCAGGCTGCAATCCGGAGCCGAAAAATTGTTTGGGTACGCCGATGCGCAAGCCCTTCAGGTCAGTTTGCAAGTGCCGGGTATAGTCCTCGGCGGCGCGTTCCACGCTGGTTGAATCCTTTGGGTCGAACCCAAGCATGCCGTTGAAGATCAACGCCGCGTCTTCCGCGGAGCAGGTCATGATCCCGGCCTGGTCCAGACTCGAAGCGAACGCGATCATGCCCCAGCGCGACGCCCGCCCATAAGTGGGCTTGATGCCGGTAACGCCGGAGAATGCTGCTGGCTCGCGTATTGAACCACCGGTGTCGGTCGCAGTTGCCGCCGGAGCAATACGTGCCGCCACAGCTGCTGCAGAACCTCCGGAACTGCCGCCAGGTACGGCATCCTTGTCCCAAGGATTAAGTACGTTGCCATAGTGGCTGTTCTCGTTCGACGATCCCATCGCAAATTCATCGCAGTTCAGCTTGCCCAGTGTGACCATGCCAGCTTGGCCTAGCTTTTCCACCACTGTCGCATCGAACGGGCTCATGTAGCCTTTGAGCATGCGGGACGAAGCGGTGGACGCAAACTCGCGCGTGACAAAAATATCCTTGTGCGCAATCGGCACGCCCGTGAGCGGAGTGCCGTCGCCGCGTGCAATACGCTGGTCTGCCGCTCTGGCCTGTCTCAGCGTAACGTCGGGACGCACGTCCAGAAAGGCGTTTAGCCCTTTGTGCCGTTCAATGCGATTCAGGTACACGGTCGCCAAGTCCACGGCGGAAACTTGTTTGGTGGATAGCGCGCGACTCAGTTCTGCGACTGATTTATCGAACATTCGGCGCGCCTATTCGATAACCTTGGGGACTAGGAATAAGCCGTCCTGGCTGGCCGGAGCATTCCTCATGACGGACTCACGGTCAGTATGTTCGGCTGCCACATCTTCCCGCAAGCGCTGGCTGCCACCGAGCGGATGCGACATCGGATCGATGCCGTTGGTGTCCACTGCCTGCAGCTGCTCGATCAACCTGAAAATTTCATTCAACTGCACGAGCATCTGTTCGGTTTGCGCTTCGGTAATCTCGATTCGCGCCAAATGCGCAATGCGGGTAACGTCGCTGGATGTGAGTGCCATTGATGAACTTCTTTAACTCGCTAAATGAGCGATTGGCCCGCTAAATCCCGATTTTGTCGTTCGTGCGAGACATCATCCGGACCGGACCGCTTTTTGTTAACCGCAGCAGAACGATAGGGTATCATACGGCATTCATTTTTCCGCACCGCGGCAAACTCGGATTCCCTCATGTTCGGATTTTTAAACGGTTACTTCTCGAACGATCTGGCAATTGACCTCGGCACTGCGAATACGCTGATTTATGTCCGCGGCAAAGGTATCGTGTTGAACGAACCTTCGGTCGTCGCCATTCGGCAAGAGGGAGGACCAAACGGCAAGAAAGTCATTCAGGAGGTAGGCCTGGCTGCAAAGCAGATGCTCGGTCGCACGCCAGGCAATATCACCGCCATACGCCCGATGAAAGACGGCGTCATAGCCGATTTCACGGTTACCGAGCAGATGCTGAAACAGTTCATCAAGAAGGTTCACGACTCGCGCCTGTTTTCGCCCAGCCCGCGCATCGTCATCTGCGTGCCGTGTGGTTCGACGCAGGTAGAACGACGGGCGATCCGGGAATCAGCCTATGGCGCCGGCGCGCGCAAGGTCGAACTCATCGAAGAGCCGATGGCGGCGGCAATCGGAGCTGGGCTGCCGGTTGAAGAGGCCACCGGTTCCATGGTCGTCGATATCGGGGGTGGCACGACCGAGGTCGGCGTGATCTCTCTTGGCGGCATTGTTTATTCCGGTTCGGTGCGAGTTGGCGGCGACAAATTTGACGAAGCCATCATCAACTACATCCGGCGCAACTACGGCATGTTGATCGGCGAGACAACCGCCGAGGAAATCAAGAAAGAGATCGGCTCGGCTTTCCCGGGCTCGGAAGTTCGCGAAAAGGAAGTCAAGGGTCGAAACCTGGCCGAGGGCATCCCGCGCAGTTTCACAATTTCCAGCAATGAGATTCTTGAAGCATTGACCGATCCGCTCAATAGCATCGTCAGCGCTGTCAAGTCGGCTCTCGAGCAGACGCCTCCTGAGCTCGGTGCCGATATCGCCGAGAAGGGCATGGTACTGACGGGCGGCGGGGCTCTTCTTCGGGACATCGACCGGTTGCTCATGGAAGAGACCGGTTTGCCGGTCATCGTCGCCGACGACCCCTTGACCTGTGTCGTCCGCGGTTCGGGCCGTGCGCTGGAAAAAGTGGACAAGCTGGCGACCATTTTCACTAACGACTGACAGAACGTGGGTAATCCGGCGTGAGGCGAGACAAGGCAGCGAACGGTCCTTTGTCCTCGCCAGCGTCCATGTCTGGCATAGCGAGAAGAGCGCCCACCGTCAGCTAGATGCAATCCTCGCCACCGCCTTTCTTCAGACGAGGCCCCAGCCTATTCGCCCGCCTCGGTTTTTTCACGCTGTTGTCTCTTACCCTGCTCTACGCCGATGGCCGCTTCCATTACATGGAAGCGGCGCGCAAGGTCATCGCGGTCATCTTGTATCCGCTGCAGGAACTGGCTGACTCACCAGCCCAGGCAGCTTCGCGTATCAGCAATTTTTTCGTTTCGCAATCGTATCTTCAGCACGAGAACGATCGCCTGGCGCACGAAAACTTTCTGAATGCCGGTCAATTACAGTCGCAGCAAGCCCTCATCGCGGAAAACCAGCATCTGCGCGAACTGCTGGAGATCCAGGAGCGTGCCGAGCAGACATCGACGGTGGCCGAGATCCTCTACGTCGGCCGGGACGCTTTCAGCCGAAAAGTCATCATCGACAAAGGATCTTCGCAAGGCATCGAGGAAGGTGCTGCGGTGGTCGACGACACCGGGCTGATCGGTCAGGTTACACGCGTATTCCCGTGGACCGCGGAAATAGCGCTGGTCAGTGATCGTGAGCAAGTTGTTCCCGTACAGGTCGTGCGCAACGGCTTGCGTGCGGCCATATTTGGCATAGGATACGACGGTGCCCTCGACTTGCGATTCATGCCAGTCAACACCGACGTCGAAAATGGCGACCTGCTGGTGACTTCCGGCATTGATGGCGTGTACCCGCCCGGGCTGCCAGTCGCGGTGGTTACGAACATTGAGCGAAACGCTGCTTATCCATTCGCCAAGATAACCTGCACGCCGTCCGCCGGCGCGAACAAAAACCGGCAGGTATTGGTGATGTCGCGGCTGGCGCCTCTCCCGGATTACCCAATTGCGCCGGAGTCCAAAAAAAGCAAGACCAAAAAGGTGAGGAAGGGCGGATGATGCGCGCGCCGATGTTCGGCAAGCTGAGCGCCAGCGAAGAAATCCTGCTGCCGGTAAAGCCGGTGTACCTGACGATCACGCTGTTCGTCGCGCTGATGGCCAATCTGCTGCCGTTGACAGGTTGGATACTCGCCTTGCGGCCCGATTTCGTCGCGCTGGTACTGCTTTACTGGGGGATCTACCAGCCGCGCAAAATCGGATTTCTACCGGCATGGCTGCTGGGTCTGGCAATGGACGTCGCCGACGGCAGCCTGTTCGGGCAGCACGCGCTTGCCTACTCGGTGATGATGTTTGCGGCAATCGCATTGCACCGCAGGGTTTCCATGTTCGACATGCGTCACCAAATGCTGCATGTACTGCCATTGCTGGTCACCATGCAACTGATCGTGCTGGCAGTACGTCATGCAGCGGGCGATGCGTTTCCCGGCTGGTGGTATTTCCTTTCCAGCATCACCGGGGCGCTGCTGTGGCCGGCGATGGATGTGCTGCTGAAGATTCCGCTGCGCCAGCGCCACGATCCGGACGAAGCGTGAGCGGCCACAGTCCAGTTACTACCCGGCACGTCCTTTGGCAATGAACCGCGCCGTCGAGCTGCGCGATCACCAGCGAGAGCTCTACTACTTTCAACTCAGGCTCGCGCTGGCAGGGGGCGCGGTTCTGTTCGCTTTTTTCCTGCTGCTCGTGCGCTTCTTCTATGTACAAGTCGTTCAGCATGAGTATTACCACACGCTCGCTGAACAAAATCGCATCTTCATTGTTCCGGTGGTCCCCAACCGCGGCTTGATTCTGGACCGCAACGGCGTGGTCCTGGCGCACAACTTCGCCGCCTATACGCTGGAGATTACGCCTACTCTGGTGCGCGACCTGGAGACGACCATCGCGGAACTGTCGGCGTTGGTTGAAATCACGCCCAAGGACCGTAAACGCTTTCAAAAATTGCTGGAGGAGGGCCACGACTTCGCCAGCATCCCGATTCGCACCCGCCTGAACGACGAGGAAGTTGCGCGCATCGCGGTAAACAACTACCGTTTTCCTGGCGTAGAGCTAAATGCCCGGCTGTTTCGGCATTACCCCAACGGCGAGATCGCCTCTCATGTTGTCGGCTACATCGGGCGCCTGAGCGACAATGACGTGGACCATTTGCGCGAACTGGGCACGGCGTCCAATTACAGCGCGTCCGACTATATCGGCAAGGTTGGACTCGAGCAGCGTTACGAGACAGAACTGCGTGGAGTCACCGGCTATGAACACGTTGAAACCGATGCCAACGGCAAATCGGTCAGAACGCTGCGCAGCATCCTTCCGGTTTCCGGCAACAATCTCACGCTCGCGCTCGATGCCCGATTGCAGCAGATCGCCGAGCAGGCGTTTGGCGAGCATCGGGGTTCGCTGGTGGCTATAGAGCCCTCCACCGGTGGCGTGCTGGCCCTGGTATCCAAGCCAGGTTTTGATCCGAATTTGTTCGTGGAAGGCATCGATCCGCAGAACTGGGATGCGCTCAACAATTCACCGGACCACCCGTTGAACAATCGGGCGCTGCAGGGCATGTATCCGCCCGGCTCCACGTTCAAGCCCTTCATGGCGCTGGCCGGACTGGAACTGGGCAAGCGCAAACCTACGTTCACCATTAGCGANCCAGGNTATTTCGTATTGAGCGGGGGAGGCGGCCACCTCTATCGGGATTGGAANGCCGGTGGCCACGGAATTGTGGATTTGCATAAAGCNATCGTGCAGTCTTGCGATACGTANTTCTACGGCCTCGCACAGGATATCGGTATCGANGCCATCCACCAGTTCATTGGCCGCTTCGGGCTGGGTCAGAAGACCGGGATCGATCTGGANGGCGAAGTCGCCGGCCTGCTGCCGTCCCAGGAATGGAAGCAGCGGCGCTTTCAGCAAAAATGGTTNGTTGGTGACACNATTTCCGTCGGNATNGGACAGGGCTACAACCTGGCTACGCCATTGCAGCTGGCCTTCGCGACGGCCATTCTTGCGAATGACGGGCGGGTGTTCCGGCCCCATGTGGTGAAGCAAATCCAGGACAGCCAGACCGATGCCGTGACTGTGATAGAACCCCAACCAAGAGCAGAACTGCCGCTATCGACTGACAATATCAAACGCGTGCGCGATGCAATGATCGATGTGACCAAACCCGGCGGTACCGCGGCGTGGGCCGGCATGAACGCAAAATACCTGTTCGCCGGCAAAACCGGCACGGCGCAGGTTATCGGGATGAAAGGCCAGAAGTACGAGGAGAACAAGGTCAACGAACGCCACCGCGATCACGCNTTATTCATTGCCTATGCGCCGGCCGACGATCCAAAAATTGCACTCGCAATTCTGGTAGAAAACGGCGGCCACGGCGGCAGCACCGCCGCACCGATCGCGCGTCAGGTGCTGGACTTTTACCTGCTCGGCAAGGAACCGGTGCCTCCCAAGCCAAGCGTCCAGAAAGAGGACGAGGAAGATGATTAATCGCTTGCTGGCTTACCTGGTCAAGCATATCGATCGCTATCTCATGGGTCTGATCACGGCTTTGTTGCTGATGGGCCTGATGACTTTGTTTAGCGCGTCAGGACAAAGCCCGGAGCGCGTGATCGGTCAAGCCGTCAATATTTGCGCTGCCCTGGCTGTCATGTGGATTGCGGCGAATGTGCCGCTGCACTTTCTTTCGCGCATTGCGCTTCCGCTATATCTGGTCGGGCTCGTGCTGCTGATCGGCGTGGCGGTTGCCGGTGAAGTCGTCAATGGAGCCAGGCGCTGGCTAAATCTTGGCTTTACTCGCATTCAACCGTCGGAACTGATGAAGATAGCCGTACCGCTGCTGCTTGCATGGTATTTCGATCGCTACGAAGCCATTTTGAAAATGCGCGACTTCGCCGTGGGGGCGGTGCTTGTCATCGTACCGGTGCTGCTGATTGCGCGCCAACCCGATCTCGGCACCGCGCTGCTGGTGACCGCGGCAGGATCGTACGTGCTTTTTCTGGCCGGTCTGTCCTGGAAAATTCTGGTCGGACTCGGCGTGCTGGGCGGCGCCAGCGTGCCCTTCCTGTGGTCAATGTTGCATGACTACCAGCGCCAGCGTGTGCTGACATTGCTCGACCCTTCACAAGATCCTCTCGGCGCGGGCTATCACACGATCCAGTCGACCATTGCGCTCGGATCGGGCGGGTTCTTTGGAAAGGGCTGGTTGAATGGCACGCAATCTCACCTCGACTTTTTGCCGGAACGCACCACCGATTTCATTTTTGCGGTGTATGCGGAAGAGTTCGGCATGATCGGCAATCTGGTATTGATGGTACTTTTCCTGCTCGTCATTGGCCGCGGCCTGGTGATCGCCGCCAACGCTCCGACCTTGTTCACACGCCTGATTGCAGGCGCTGTTACGCTTACCTTCTTTACCTATGCATTCGTCAACATGGGAATGGTCAGCGGCATATTGCCGGTAGTCGGCGTGCCATTGCCGCTGATCAGCTATGGCGGCACATCGCTGGTGACCATACTATTCGGCATCGGGTTGCTGATGAGCGTCCATACGCACCGGCGGCTTGTGCAAACCTAGGACGGGGCTTTGCGACCACACCAATGCATGGTCCCCGGCCGCCGGTTCTCCGCATTCTGGATTGCAACGTTGGGCGTCATGATGCTGTTCGGTTGCGGCAGCAATCCATCCCGCTCACCCGGTTCTACCAAGCCGGGTGGCTATTACCTCGACGACGGGCCGGGCGCTAATCCACCCTCGAACCTGGACACGATTTCCGAGCCGGTACCCAGGCTTGAACCGATCAATCGCTCCACCAGCCGGCCTTATAGCGCGCTGGGTCACGCCTACCGTCCTTACACCGAACTTACGCCTTATAAGGCACGCGGCGTGGCGAGCTGGTACGGCAAGCGTTATCACGGACAAAAAACCTCATGCGGCGAAGTGTATGACATGTATGCGATGACCGCGGCGCATACATTGCTACCCTTGCCGAGCTATGCACGGGTCACCAACCTCGTTAACGGCAGATCAGTGATTGTGCGCATCAATGATCGTGGCCCTTTTCATCAGGACAGACTGATCGATCTGTCTTATTTGGCGGCACAGCGGTTGGGATTGCTGGGACGAGGCAGCGGCGTAGTCGAGGTGGAAGCCATCATTCCCGGACGCG
>C688J18823_10003125_pt1 | contig 10461 bp, 10 predicted proteins | sample HopSoiMetagenom1_FD_18823 | JGI IMG/M metagenome (IMG submission 18823) | reverse complement strand
CCACCTCCTCCTCCACCACCGCCACCTCCTCCGCCGTTTTTCTGCTTCTGGCGAAGCGCCAGCTCGTAATTCCAGCGGGCGTCGGAATCTGCCACTGCAACTTCGAGAATCTGTTTGTAGCGGTAAAGCGCGCTGTCGAGTGGAACGTCGGCGGAGTCCTTGGCCTTGAGGCCTTGCACCAGATAGTCGAGGCCGAGATTGAATCGAGAATGGTGGCGGGCCTCATCATCCTTTGAGTCGACGACTTTCGTGAGGGGCGGAACCGCCGCCTTCAATGAATCCCGGACCAATAGCTGGGTCCCGGCATTGTAGAGTGCGATGCCGGGTTTGTCGCGCGGCGCTCGTCTGCAGGACGTCGTGGTCAGCATCAGCATCGCTGCCGTTGTAGCGGCGGCGGCTACCGCTCGTCTCCGGTGACGCTTCGTCTGCAGGAAAGTGTCGAGCAGGAGAAAGAGCAGACCGGCCAGGACAAACCATTGGAACTGAACACCGAGGTTTTCGCCCGACACCACAGACTGTGGGTTAGCACGGAGATTGTTGAGCGCTGAGCGGATTTTGCCGGCCTTATCGGCCGTGCGCGCATCAACGAAGACGCCTTTTGCTTCGTCAGCAATTCCTTTCAGCAATGCGGGATCGTAGTGCGTCACCACCACGTTGCCGTTCTCGTCTTTCTTCTGGGTGATGACCCTGTTCTCGACGATCGGTATCGTCGATCCTTCCGCTGTACCGAAGCCAACGGTGATGATGGTGAACCCGAGTTGCCGCGCGCGGCGCGCTTCCGATAAAACATCCTCAGGATTATCGAAACCCTCCCCATCGCTCATCAGAATGATCGCCTTGTCCCCTGCTGCTTTGTTGAGAGCGAGCAGATTGCTCGCTTGCCGGAGCGCGCTGGCCAACGAGCTACCGCCCTGGCCAACAATGGACGGATCGAGATTCTGTAGAAACAGGTCGAGCGCGCTGTTGTCCACCGTGAGTGGCGTCAGGATATAACTGCGCCCGGCAAAGGCGAGCAGCGCGAACCGGTCACCTGGTGAGAGATCTCTGAGTCTGTCGATCTCCTGCTTCATAGCCTGCAACCGGCTCGGCCTTTCATCCGTCGCGAGCATGGAGAGCGATGCGTCGAGCGCGAGGACGACGTCCACACCCTCCTGCTTCACCACGGTTTGCTCGACGCCCCACCGGGGTCCGGCAATCGCGACACCAAGCAATAGTGTTGCGAGACCCGCGCGCAGGATTGCCGACGATGTGCGTTGTTGCGTGACCGATGGCGCCAGTCGCGCTACCATGGACTCCGTACCCAATCGCGCGAGCCGCTCCCGGCGCGCGCGCAGGCCCCAGCGTACAAGCCACGCCGCAAAAATGGGAAGCACGATTGCCAGTGACAGAGCCCACGGCCATTGGATATAGCGCACATAGTCGGCGAAGATCATGGGAGCGGCGCCTTCCACGCGACGATAACGAGCTCGCCGAGCAGCGCCAGCAGTCCGAGCACCAGTGGCCAGCGATATAGCTCGCGATACCGAACTACCGTGGTTGAGTGAACTGGCGCGCGTTCCATCTGATCGATGTAGGAGTAGATGTTCTGGAGGGCGGCGGCATCACGGGCGCGGAAGTATCGCCCACCCGTCATGCGGGCGATGTTGCTCAACAACGCCTCGTCGATCTCCACAGGCTGGTATTCGTAGCGAAGTCCGCCCGCCGCATTACGCCCGACCGGCACGGGCGCCATGCCGGCACTGCCCACACCAATTCCGTAGATCTTGATTCCGTACGCCTCTGCCGCTTTCGCGGCGACGAGCGGCTCGACGGTGCCACGGTTGTTGACACCGTCGGTGAGGAGAATGAGCACCCGCGATTTCCCGGGAGCGTCGCGCAACCGGTTAGCGGCGGTGGCGATGGCAGTCCCGATCGCGGTGCCGTCCTCGAGCTGTCCAGCCTGCAGGTTGGAAACCGCCTGCATCACCACCGGGTAGTCAGTTGTGAGCGGTACCTGGGTCAGCGCTTCTCCGGCGAATGCTACGACCCCGATCCGATCAGATGTACGGCGGGCGATGAACTGTTTGACCTTGTCTTTGGCGACTTCGATTCGGTTATTCGGGCGAAAGTCGAGAGCCAGCATAGAGCTGGAGAGATCGATCGCCAGAACTATGTTGATTCCCTCACTCGTCTGCGTCTCGCTGTGCGCACCGGAGCGCGGCCGAGCCAGGGCGACGATGAGCATGGCGAGCGCGATATTTCTCAGAGTGAAAATCGCCGGGGGAACCCAGCCACCCACCTGAGGTCCTGCCGCGAGAACCGACGTCCGCGAAAACACGATGGCGTCGCGGCGACGATATCGGCGCCATAACCACCATGCCGGCAACAGCAAAAGCAGCCACAAAGCTTCGGGAGTGAAAAACTCGAATAACCCGAATACGGTCACGCGGCGCGCTCCTTTGCCGTGGCCAGCCGCTTGGCGATATCCGATTCGGGATTGATCCTCGCCTCGACATGATCGACGATGGCCTTGACCAGTGCGCCAGCCCGGCTTGCGTCCTCGCCGGTAATTACTGCGCGGGCAAACTTCACGAGGTCTGCCCGATTCAGAAGGTGCGGAAGTTCGCCTTCCACACCATCGAGCGACTGCATTCTCCGCAGCAACTCTGAGCTGGTATTGGACCGGCGCACCCCTGGCACTCTCGAAGCGAGATACTCCCGGCCGACGTCGACCATCGCCGCCACGTGCTCACCCGGCGCGCCGGTTTCTATCAGCCGCCGCGCCTCGATTCTCGCGAACTCCTGCTGCGCCCGCACGTATGGATCGATCGGAGGTTTTGGTCTGTTGCGGTATCGTCTCCATGCCCAAAACGCGAGCGCGAGCGCCACCAGAGCGGCAAGGAGTGCGAGCCACTTCAGCCAGTTGATTACGGGAAGCACGATCAATGGTCGCGCGGGTTTCGGAACTCGTAACGACGTATCGGCTGGCAGCACAGACTTCACGAATATTGACGCGCCGGCCAGCGAAGGACGCCGCTCCTGTCCTTCGTAAGTCACCCGCACATCAGGCACACGCAGCGGCTGTGTCCCAATGTCCCACGCCACGAGCCGGTAGAGCGCGACTGCAGTATCGCCAAGCATGGTGACGATTTTTTCTCCGCGGAGCTCGATCGGTCGCACACCGTTCTGGATCGCGGTGTCCGGTCCCGCCGGGAACTCGAATCGGACACCTTTGGGAGCGAGAACCTTTACGAAGAGGGAGAAAGGCTCTCCGATGCGAACAGTGTCGGGACTGACCCGAAAGCCCATCTGCACCTGAAGCTCGTCGCGCGGCGGCGATATCGTTTGCGGCGCGACAGCGTTTGGCGCGACAGTTTGTGGCGCAACGCCTTGCAGCAGCAGAAACAGCAGGCTGATCATTGTCACCGGCGCCGACGCGTCTCGCGGGCTCGGAAGAATCGCAGCAACGGCTCGACGGCTCCCCCTTCGGTGCGTACCGCGACCTCATCGATGGCAAGACGGCGAAGCAAATGCTTGCGCTCCTCGCGCTCGGAAAAAACACGATCCGAGTACGCGCTGCGAACGCTCGGGCTGCTTGTATCCAGTTCGACCGTATCACCCGTCTCTGGATCGACGAGCCTAGCAATACCGATGTTGGGGAGGTCGCGCTCGCTGGGATCCTCGACCGTAACGGCCACTACATCGTGACGCTGCGCCAACAGCTTCAGGGGATGGGAGATGTCATCCTCGAGGAAATCCGACACGATGAACACGATGGCGTGCTCGTTGAGCATTCGCGCCACGTAATCGATCGCGCGAACCATATCGGTTCCTTTCCCCACGGGCTCGAACGCGAGAATGTCGCGGATGATACGCAGCACGTGACGCCGTCCCTTTCGGGGAGGTATGACGTGCTCGATACGATCGGTGAACAGAAGCACACCGACCCGGTCGTTGTTTCGCACAGCGGACATCGCCAGTACGGCGGCCAGCTCACTCGCCAGCTCACTCTTGAACCGCTTCACCGTCCCGAAACGCTCTGAGCCCGACAAGTCCACCACGAGCATCACCGTGAGCTCGCGCTCTTCGATGTAACGCTTCACGAAAGGGCGCCGCATACGCGCGGTGACGTTCCAGTCGATGGAGCGCACTTCGTCACCGGGCTGGTACTCCCGAACTTCCGAGAATTCCATCCCCTGTCCCTTGAAGACCGACCGGTATTCGCCGGTAAAGACAGAATTGACGAGCCCGCGCGTCCGGAGCTCGATCAGCTTTACCTGCCGGAGTATCTCCGGTGGCACGCCCATCGGCTTCTCGGGTGTGCGCTTCGGAGGCTCCTTCCGTCGCCGGCGACGAAACAATCCGATCATGGAACCGGAATCGCCTCCAGAATCCGCGCTACGATCTCGTCGCTCGTGACTTCCTCGGCCTCGGCCTCGTAGGTGCGCAGCACACGATGACGCAGCACGTCGGGGGCAATGGACTTCACGTCGTCAGGTGTGACGAACGACCGGCCGCGAAGAAATGCGTGGGCCCGTGATGCCTGCGCGAGCGACAACGTAGCGCGTGGACTGGCGCCGAATTCGATTAGCGGCTTGAGCTCGGCGAGCCCTGCCTGATCCGGATTGCGGGTCGAATGCACGATGTCGACGATATAGTCCACCACCCGCTCGTCGATGTACAACTCTGAGATGTGGCGGCGCGTCTCGAGAATCTGGGCAGGTGTAGCCACGCGATCGACGGGAATCGGCTCACCGCTAGCCATTCTGCGCAGCACTTCCTTTTCTTCGTCGCGCGTCGGATAGCCAACGTGAAGCTTGAGCATGAAGCGGTCGACCTGCGCTTCCGGCAGCGGATAGGTTCCTTCCTGCTCGATCGGGTTTTGGGTGGCGAGTACCAGGAAGGGCTCTTCCAGAATGTGGGTGGTACCGCCAATCGTCACCTGCTTTTCCTGCATCGCCTCGAGTAACGCGGCCTGCACTTTGGCAGGCGCTCGATTGATCTCGTCCGCGAGAATGATGTTGGCGAAGATCGGCCCTTTCTTCACCGAAAACTTGCCGTTCGACTGATCGTAGATCTGGGTTCCGACAACGTCCGCCGGAAGCAGGTCGGGAGTGAACTGGATGCGGCTGAATGATGTGTTGATGGTTTCGGCGAGCGTTCTGACGGTGAGCGTCTTGGCCAGACCCGGAACGCCTTCGAGCAGAACGTGACCGCCGGTGAGCAGACTTATCAGCAGCCGTTCGACCATGTACTCCTGGCCGACAATCCGCCGGCCTACCTGATGAACGACTTCCTGTACGATCGATGCATCAGCGGCTGTAACGGTTTGTGCGCTCACGTCTTGATCCTCTCGTAGTGTTCTTCTTGTTGCCGCCGCTCTTGGTGAGCGCGGTGATGATGTCTTTTTCCCGCCCCGTCAACTGCCGCGTCTTTCCGGTAGGCAACTGGCCCAGTTTTACCGGCCCGAACTTGATCCTCACCAGACGTTGAACCTGAAGATCCAGCGCCTCACACAGCCTTCGCACTTCCCTGGTTCTTCCCTCGGCGATGGTGATCTGCAAATCCCACATCCCACGACCGACGTGCTTCGCCAGAAATTCCCTCGGCACGACCACACCATCTTCCAGCTCTACACCCTTCATCGCGACTCGTGCCGCCGCCGCGCCGTCGCCGCGCACGGTCGCGAGATACGTCCGTTCCACTTCGCCGCTCGGATGTGTCAATTTGTGCGCCGCTTCGCCGTCGTTGGTCAGGAGAAGCACGCCTTCGGTCATGTAATCGAGCCGGCCGACATACGTCATTCCCGGACTGTCCTCGATGATGTCGAAGACAGTCTTCCGGCCGTTCGGGTCGGACCTCGTTGTAAGGACACCGGAGGGCTTATTGAGCACGAGCCAACGCGCTTCCGTGGGCGGAGCGACTACGGACTTTCCGTCGACCAGAATCTGGTCACGCGCCGGATCAACGGTCTCGCCGATGACGGCGACTCGGCCATTGATTCTTACGCGCCCCGCGGCGACGAGCTCGTCGGCCGCACGACGCGAGGCGACTCCGGCGCGCGCGATCGCGCGCTGAATCCGCATCGTCTCGGGCATCAGTCTGCCCGAGGGGGCGCCTCGCCGTTTTCCTTGACTGGTCCTGCCGCCGCTGTTGGCGTGGCGGGGCGCCTCGCGCGCAACGCGATGGCCAGCTCGTCGGCGCGCGGGAGCTCCTCGAGGTGACGCAGGGCGAACTGCTCGAGGAAAGAACCCGTAGTCCCATATAGCAGAGGGCGCCCCAGTCCCTCTCCACGCCCGACGACGTCAATCAANGCGCGCTCATGAAGCGACTTGAGTATTGCACCGGCGCCAACGCCGCGTATCTCCTCGATCTCCGCCCGCCCGATCGGCTGGCGGTACGCAATAATCGCCAGCGTCTCCAGCGCCGCCGCTGACAACCGCTGTGGACGCGCCGCCAATTGTGCGCGCTCGATTGCCTCGGTGTATTCCGGACGCGTGAGGATCTGCCAGCCACCAGCGACCTCTACGAGCTCGACCCCATGCCCATCCTCTTCATAGTGCACGCGCAGCTCTTCGAGCGCCGACTCGAGAGTGCCTTCGGCGTCCTCGGCGTGCGCGGCCATCTGCCGCAGCGCGTCGGCCGGAACGGGGATAGCGCTCGCAAAGAGCGCCGCTTCAAGCAGCTTCGCTAGAGGAGTCACGGGTAATCTCGAAGGCGGCGAAGGCGCGCGGTTGCATCAACCTGACCTCGCCGCGCTTGGCGAGCTCGAGCAGCGCCAGTAGCAAGGACAAAACTTCCCACGGTTCGGCCTTTCGCGGCAGGATGTCCTTCCACTGCGCCCGGGCGCGGATCGCCAGCAGCGCGCGAACAATGCCGATGGCGCCATCGACATCAAGTGCGCGTGGAACTACATCGTGGACGTGCGGTTTGCGCGCCAGGCGTAACACGCGGTCAACCGCCGACAGCAATTCGGGCAGGGAGATGGCGAGCGGGCCCGCGACCGGCACTTGTACCGCCGATTGGGTGTACGCGCGGGCAAAGCGCGAGCGTCGGTCCTCGCTCCGCCGCTCCAGGACGTCGACGACTTCCCTCACCTGCTGGTACTCGAGAAGCCGGCGCACAAGCTCGGCGCGCGGATCTTCCCAGACATCTTCGCCTTCACGCCGCGGCAGCAGCATCTGCGCCTTGATGCGCACGAGCCTCGCCGCCATCTCCAGATAGTCAGCGGCCTCATCCAGCTTGAGCGACGAGATTCTCGCCAGAAATTGCTCCGCGATGCGGGCAATCGGGATGTCGTAGATGTCGATCTGCTCGTCGCGAATCAGCGTGAGCAGGAGATCGAGCGGGCCTGAATATTCGGCTAGCTCGACGACGAACACTTCGGATGCCGCTAGCGGTTCGGCGACAGCCACCGAGCTCGAACGCATCGTTACATCGTCCATGGACTGGGCAGGATATAGGGGAAAACAGCCCGCGTCGCGAGTTTATCGAGCAGGAAAACCGGTGCAAACCAGAAGTTGAGCACGGGTGCACCGAACCCAATCAGCAGGAAAAGTATCAGCAATCCCCGTGCGCCGAGGCGCTGGTAGTTGAGCGCCCACGCTGGCGGAAGGATGTATTTGAAGACGTGCGACCCATCCAGAGGTGGAATTGGAATGAGATTGAAGGCCGCGAGCGCCAGATTGATCAGCACCCCGTACAGGAACATCGCCTGAAGGATTGCGGCTGTGTTCTGGAGCGCGGGCGCAGACCGTCCGATGAATCCGACCAGAACGATCAGCGGAATACAGCAGACGGCAATGACGAAATTCGTCGCCACGCCGGCAAGTGAGACGATGATGTCCCCTCGCTTGAAATTCCGGTAATTGCGCGGGATTACCGGGACCGGCTTTGCGCCACCGAACGCGATTCCTGTCGTGAAGTATGTGAGGAGCGGCAGCAGGATCGTCATGAATGGATCGATGTGCGGTATCGGATTCCATGTTAGCCGGCCAAGCGAATACGCTGTCGTGTCTCCCTGCTTGAGCGCGGCGTACCCGTGCGCATACTCGTGCGCCACCATTGAAAACAGCAAAACAGGCGCGACGAGAAGAAACTGCTGAAACGATTTGTCCAATTTGCGAAGTTTGGGGTCGTCGATGTGCGCTGGAAGTTAGCACGTCGGAGCGGGTTCGGCAGCTTGACGTGAGCGCCTTTTTCCGGCAAATTTCACGGCTACAAACCTGCAAAAACACCGGAGAAATCAGTTAGTGCCAAATCTTGCTTCAGCTAAGAAGAACATGCGGAAATCACGCGCTGCTGCGGTCCGCAACCGCGCTCAGAAGTCCGCGCTCCGTACTGCGCTAAAGCGCGCTTCCGGAGGCAGCGCTGAAGAGAGACTGGCTGCGGTCAAGCTGCTCGATCGCGCTTCGCGTAAGGGCCTGATCCATAAGAACGCCGCGGCTCGCCACAAGAGCCGTATCGCCAAGGCCGCCAAGTAAAACGAACGCTAAAACGAAAGGGTCGCCTGGCGGCGACCCTTTTTACATCGTGGCGAGTTCCCCCCCGCACCGCTCGCAATACCACTCCGTGGGATAGTTCGCAGCTCCGCACTCCGGGCACTTGAGCGTTTTGTGCTGCTCAGACCGCGGATCCTGGGTCCCTCCCGCCCTGGGAACCGATGGCGGCGTCGCCACTGCGGTAGTCGAAGGAGGCGAGCCCGTACCGGTGCCAGGTCTCAAAACCGGAAACTCGTCGAAGGGAGTTCTGTTCCCCATGTTTCCAGCGCTTGGAGACGTCACCCGCGCTGCGACAGGCTGTTCGGTCCGACTTGGTGGGTTGAGGGTCGGAGGCTCCGGAATCGCTGGCCGCGGCACCACGGGCGAGATGGGCGCGCGCGTTCCGTCTTCCGCACCGGATCTGCTGAGGATCGCACCCGCCTGCTTCTCCTTCATGCTGAGCGCGAAGATCCGATTCAGCTCGGTGAGCTGTACTTCGAGGACGCCCTTCTCTTTGACGAGCCTCGTCAGCTCCTTGTCCCACGCCCCGCCAATCTCCTTCCATTGCTTGTCGGTGTATTCTCCGACCGCGGCGCGCAGTTCTGCTTCCTGACGCGCTTCGCGCTGTTGGAGCTCCTGGGCGGAGATCTCCTCGAGTCGCGCGGTGAGGCCGTCGATGGTCTCACGCAGCTCCTCCGCGCGCTCGGCCAGCTTGCTCGACACTTCGCGCAGGCGGGTTTGGTAATCGCCATGGACGCGCGCAAAAACAGATTCGGAAGTGTTCGCGCGTTTTTGCTCCAGCGCCGAAAGCCACTCCTCGTATCTCTGTCTTTCTTTTAGCAGTCCATTGAGCGCGTCCAGCGAGACTGGCTCTTTATCAGCCATTGTCCTTCATCCCCTGACTCGATTCATCCTCTCCCCTTCCCGGCCGCGGACGAGGATTCCGATCGAAAGACGACCGAACCTGCCACAATAGTACAAGCCGCTCGCCCCGCGAGGGTCATTCCGTTGTACGGACTGTTTCTCCCTTTGCTGGCGAATTTCGCGGGGTCCACCCTCCAGTGCACGCGCGGATCGAAGATTGTGACGTCTGCAGCAGCTCCACGCTTCAGAGATCCGCCCGGGAGATTGAACAGGCGCGCCGGCGTGCACGCCATCCGTTCGACGAGATCCGAATACGTGAGATGCCCCGCCTCGACCAGGTTGGTGATGACCACCGCTAGCGCAGTCTCGAGCCCAACGATCCCGTTGGGGGCGTCGGCGAACTCACGCTCCTTCTCATCGTAGTGATGTGGCGCATGATCCGTAGCGATAAGGTCGATGGTTCCGTCCTTCACCGCCCCGCGCAATGCCTCGATGTCTTTCTGCGTTCGCAGCGGCGGGTTCATCTTCGCGTTGGTGTCGTAGTCGCGAACCCGCTCCTCGGTCAATGAGAGGTGGTGCGGACAAACTTCGGCAGTGACGTTGATGCCGCGCTCTTTGCCCCAGCGAATCAGCTCCACCGACCCCTTCGTGCTCATGTGAGCGAGATGAACATGGCCACCTGTAAGCCGCGCGAGGAGAATGTCGCGGATCACCATTATCTCCTCAGCTTCGGCCGGAATCCCTTTCAGACCGAGCTGCGCACTCACGATTCCTTCGTTCATCGATCCGCCGGCAGAGAGCGTCGGCTCCTCACAGTGATCGATGACGGGAATCCTGAACGTGCGAGCGTACTCCAGCGCTGTTCGCATTAGCTGGGCGCTCGCGACCGGCTTGCCATCGTCACTGACCGCTACCGCGCCAGCGCCGAACATCTCGCCAAACTCGGCGAGGACCTTTCCTTCCTGGCCGACTGAAATCGCACCGATCGGATAGACTCGAGCAGCCTTCGCGCGCTGACCCTGACGAACGATGAAGCCAACCGCGGCCTGGTTGTCGGTCACCGGATCGGTGTTCGGCATGGCGCACACAGCCGTGAACCCCCCCGCAGCGGCTGCACGGGCCCCGGTTGCGATCGTCT
>C688J18823_10003124_pt1 | contig 10462 bp, 10 predicted proteins | sample HopSoiMetagenom1_FD_18823 | JGI IMG/M metagenome (IMG submission 18823) | reverse complement strand
AAGGTGCAGGCGGCATGAAGTTTGGTCCCGCCAGTCCGGCCGACGCGATTGGCGGCGTCACCGTCCATACGCTGCGGCAGGGGTCGCTGGTGCTCAAGAAGGGCACCACGGTCGGCCCGGCCGAGGTTGAGGCGCTCAAAAAGGCGGGCGTGAAAGAAGTCGTCGTGGTCCGGCTGGAGCAGGGCGACGTCTCCGAGGACGAGGCCGCCGCCAGCATCGCGCAGGCGGTTGCCGGCGAGGGCGTCAATGTCGAGCGCGCCTTCACCGGCCGCTCCAATCTGTTCGCGGCGCAGGCTGGCGTGCTGGTGGTCGATCGTGCTGCGGTCGACCGCATCAACGGCGTCGACGAAGCCATAACTTTCGCGACGCTGTCCGCCTTCAAGCCGGTGGTCGAAGGCGAGATGATCGCGACCGTAAAACTCATTCCGTTCGGTGTCGAAGCGAAGCTGCGCGATGCGGCCGTCGATGTCGCGGGCAAGGATACGCTGCGCATTGCGCCTTACGTGATCAAGAAGGTCGGCGTGGTCTCGACCCTGCTGCCCGGGCTTGCGCCCAAAGTAATCGACAAGACCCTGCGGGTGACGGCGGAGCGGCTCGCGCCTGCCGGTGCCAGCATCATCGCCGAGCGCCGCGTGCCGCACGACGAGGCTGATCTTGCGGCGTCGATCAAGGAATTGCTCGGCCTCGGCGCCGAACTCGTGATCGTGTTCGGCGCGTCCGCGATCGCCGACCGGCGCGACGTCATTCCGGCTGCGATCACGGAGATCGGCGGCCAAATCGAACATTTCGGCATGCCGGTCGATCCCGGCAATCTGCTGCTGATCGGCAGCGCCAATGGTGTGCCAGTGCTGGGCGCGCCGGGCTGCGCGCGTTCGCCGGTCGAGAACGGCTTTGACTGGGTACTGATGCGGCTTCTCGCCGGGCTCAAGGTCACGCGCGCGGAGCTGACCGGCATGGGCGTCGGCGGTCTTTTAATGGAAATCGTCACCCGGCCGCAGCCGCGCACCGTGGCCGATCTCGAAGCCAACCGCAACGTCACGGCCATCGTGCTCGCCGCCGGACGCTCGACGCGGATGGGCGGTCCCAACAAGCTCTTGGCCGAGATCGACGGCAAGAAGCTGGTGCGGATCGCCACCGAACAGGCGCTGGCCTCCAGGGCGACCGGCGTCATCGTCGTCACCGGCCATCAGGCCGATTTGGTCGAGCAGGCGCTGGCGGGGCTGAATGTAAAATTCGTCCGCAATCCGGATTTCGCGGGAGGGCTGGCGTCCTCCGTCAAGGCCGGCATCGCGGCGGTGCCTGAAAATGCCGACGGCGCCATCGTCTGCCTCGGCGACATGCCGCTGATCTCGGCAAAACTGATCGATCAGTTGATCGAGACTTTTGCCCCGGATCGCGGTCATCTGATCGCCGTCCCCGTCAGCGACGGCCGCCGCGGCAATCCGGTGCTGTGGTCGCGCCGCTTCTTCAAGGAATTGATGACGCTCGACGGCGATGTCGGCGCCCGTCATTTGATCGCCAAGCACGCCGAGGCCGTAGCCGAAGTCCCGGTCGATGGCCAAAGCGCGTTTCTCGATATCGATACACCGCAGGCGCTGGAGGCAGCGCGAGGATCGTAGCTTCGTAGGGTGGGCAAAGCACAGCGTGCCCACCATGCCAGGCAATGCTCGACGATAGATGGTGGGCACGCTTCCGCCTTCGCTCTTCGAGCTACGGCGGACAAGTCGCTTTGCCCACCCTACGAAGCCTCCCGTTCACCAACTGGAAACTCCCCCCGGCTAGATTCGACAGGCTACCTCGGGGGAGGGGATTTTGATTGTTTCGACCGTCGCGGCACGGCGCCGCGCGCTTTTTATTCTTGCGCTGACGTTGATACTGGGCGTCTCGGGTTACGTCACCAGGGCATGGGCGGCCGGCGCATTCGCCGTCGGCAAATGCGGCGCCTACGGCAAGGCCTACGACTATCCCGCCGAGGAAGCCGCGCGTGCCGCGGCGCTGAAGCAGTGCAAGGGCAATTGCACCGCGCTCACCATGAAGCGCGCCTGCGCCGCGTTCGCAGTCGACATGGCCAATCCCTGCGGTCCCCACGGCTATGCCGTAAAACCGAAAATTTCGAGTTCGCTCAATGCCGCGACCAAGAAGTGTTACGAGTTCGGCGGCAAGGAATGCGTGATCCGCGCCTGGGCCTGCGACGCCAAGGGGTGATATACTGACCTCATCCTGAGGAGCGCGCCCTTGCGGGTCTCGAAGGATGGACGCGGTCCACATGGTTCTCCTGGCGATGCGAAGCATCGTCCGGATCGGCGCCAGGGCGCCTCCTCACCATGAGGGGCTGAGTTCCGTGCAATCCCAACGGTGCAGACAATCTCATGCAATTCGACACCAAGATCGCGGTCGTGATCCGGACCGATCTCGAACCGTGGCAGAAACTCAACGTCGCGTCGTTCCTCGCCGGCGGCATCGCCGCTGCGTTTCCCGAATGTATCGGCGAGCCCTATGGCGACGCATCAGGCACCAAATATCTGTCGCTGATCGGCCAGCCGATCCTGATCTACGGCGCCGACCGGCCGGCGCTTTCCCGCGCGCTCGAACGGGCGCTGGCACGCAACGTCACGCCTGCGGTCTATACCGAGGACATGTTCAAGACCACGCACGACGCCGCCAATCGCGAGGTAGTCAAGGCCGTAATCCGCGCCGAGCTCAATCTGGTCGGGCTCGCGATGCGCGCCGAGCGCAAGGTGATCGACAAGATCGTCGACGGGCTGAAGTTTCACAGCTAGGGGCGGACTCCTAAATTCAGAGCGACCGGCGGACCTCCGCTTTAACACGCACTTCGGACGCGAGGTGCTATCGGCTGAGGGCGACGCAACTGCCTCTTTCTCACGCCTTTCGAATGATGGATGCCCCTAAAGATCGAAATTAGTGGGCAGCATGACTACGTCGCGAATTGTCATGCCGCGTGGCCGCGTCAGCATGAACATCACCACATCAGCCACTTCGCTGGCCTCGAGCAGACTTCCCGACTCCTTGGCTTCCTTCAGCTTCTCAGGCGGCCAGTCAGCGAGCAGTGCGCTGATCACGGGGCCAGGTGAGATTGAGCCTACGCGAATGCCGTGCTTGAAGACCTGGCGTCGCACCGTTTGAACAAAGCAGTTGATGGCCCACTTGGACGACGCATAGACTGGCTCCCACGGCGTCGGAAAATGGGCCGCCAAGGAACTCGTGACAATGATGTCGCCCGTCCGACGCTCGATCATGTGAGGCAGCACGTCATGCACATTCTTCATCACGACGTTGACATTCAAGTTCAACATCCGGTCGATAGCGCCAGTGTCGGCATCGACCAAGTCGCCGCCGACATACGTACCCGCATTTGCATGCAAGATGTCAAGTTGGCCTGCCTTCTCTAGGACTCGCGGCAGCAGCGTCGCGCAGTCCTTTGGGTCGAGCAGGTCGATGACCAACGGGATCAACGCGTCGCCGTGCTTGTTGCAGAGTGCTTTCAGCGTAGCTTCGTCACGGTCGACCATCACCACGCGCGAGCCTGCGGCCACCATCGCCTCGGTACTAGCCAGTCCGATACCCGACGCAGCCCCGGTCACGGCGGCAACCTTGCCTTCCAATTCTCTCGCCATAGGTTTCCACCTTGCTGGGCTCACCACAATACGCGCCGCGGTGTGGCAATCCCAAACGGGTTGTTGGGGACAAGGGCGCAACGATCTTCATTCCCAGGATTGCTTGGCATGGGTTCGCGAATCCCGATCACGAACTGCTCCTGCTGTGGATCATGGCGCCTGCTGGCCTGGACGGCTTTTTCCGCGACGACTGCAATCCGCCTGGGGCGCCGCCAAAGCAGTTTACTCGGGAGCAAGTCAACGACATTGCCCGAAAATATGCCACGGAATTCAGATAACCGCCCGTCGCAATATCCAGGTGACCGGAGGAGCCGAGGCCGTGGCCCGCCGCTATGTCGGCGGACCACCATTTGTTGATCGTTCGGTTTTTTGCTGTCACAGGTGCGCTGCCCGACAGGGACGGCGGAGGTGCCCGGATAACGATGATCCCAAATCACATGTGATGTGGAAGTGTAAGTCCTGCTTATGCCCTTGACGCAGGCGCGCGCCCGGCCAGAATGGCTGGCGGCTTGCGCCGGGAGGCGGTCCTATGAGGTTCTTGATTACTGCGCAGGATACGGCGGGAAACGTGACCCTCAATCGGGCATCGGTTCCGGCTGCGTTGAAGAAAGCCGGGGAGCTGATCTCCGACGGCTGCTGGAACGTCGAGATCGTAACGCCCGACGGCGCCACCTATCAGCCCGGCGAGTTCGATCAGTTGCGAGAGCGCGCGAGCCCCGCGGGCGCCGATAGATCGCTGAACGCGCAGTAGCCGACGCCTATTCGATCCGCCGGCAGCCGGGCCCGTACGCATCAGATGCGCGTCGGCTCCTTACGCACTCTTCCGCGCCGGGAATTACCCCTCCAGGGTAAATCCAACCCGCAACGTGACCTGGTAGTGGCGCACCGCTCCCTCCTCGATGTGACCTCTCGTTTGCACCACTTCGAACCATTTCATGAAGCGAATGGTTTTTGACGCGCGGGTGATCGCATTCTGAATGGCATCCTCGATGCTTTTCTCGGAAGAGCCGACGAGTTCGAGGATCTTGTAAACATGGTCATGCATTTCGGCAGGAGCTGGCACGGCGAACCTCCGTTGTCATGTGCGCGGAGCAATCGGGCTTTATCTCCCCTTGGCGGGGTCTTGATCCGGCGTGAGCCAACGCCATACCCTCATCCGGGTTCCGACGACCCGTCATGATTGGGGCGGGGCAGGGGCTGGACCGTCTGGCAGGCGCGTGCCTGAGACGATGTCCATCCAGGGGCGCCGCGCAATGGCTTTGGTGTCAGGCACACCCCGCCAAATGGCTCAGTTTCGCGCTTCCACGCATGCCCTGAAGTTCGTTATGGTGCGGCCCAAATGGTCCCGGAAGGTTCTTGGACTTGCATCTCAAGGGAGTGAGCACATCATGAAACGCCGTACGTTCCTCAAAGGCGGCGCCCTGGCCGGCGCGACGACGCTGGTTGCGGCGCCCGCGCTCGCGCAAAGCTCGCCCGAGATCAAGTGGCGCCTGACCTCGAGCTTTCCGAAATCGCTCGACACCATTTTCGGCACGGCGCAGACCTTTGCGAAATACGTCGCCGACGCCACCGACAACAAGTTTCAGATCCAGACCTTTGCGGCGGGCGAGATCGTGCCCGGCCTGCAGGCGCTCGATGCCGTGAGCTCGGCGACCGTCGAGATGGCGCAGACACCGCTCTATTTCTACATCGGCAAGGAGCCGGCGCTGGCCTATGCCACCGGCGCGCCCTTCGGCATGAATCATCGCCACCAGCATTCCTGGTGGTCGTTCGGCGGCGGCGCCGAACTCTGCAACGAGGCGCTAAAACCCTTCAAGACGCATGCGATCCTGTGCGGCAACTCCGGCACGCAAATGGGCGGCTGGTTCCGCAAGGAGATCAAGACGGTCGAGGATCTTCAGGGCCTCAAGTTCCGCATCGCAGGCATGGGCGGCCATGTGCTGGCCAAACTCGGCATCGTGCCGCAGCAGATCGCGGGCGGCGATGTATATCCAGCGCTCGAGAAGGGGACAATCGATGCCGCGGAGTTCGTCGGCCCCTACGACGATGAGAAGCTCGGCTTCTACAAGGTCGCAAAATACTACTACTTCCCCGGCTGGTGGGAAGGCGGCGCCATGCTGCACATGATCGTCAACGACGAGAAGTGGAATTCACTGCCGAAGCAGTACCAGGCGATCGTCAACCAGGCTGCCTCGGCCGCGGGCGCGTGGATGATCGAAAAATATGACAGCGTCAATCCGGCCGCGCTGAAGCGGCTTATCGCTGGTGGCGCCGAGCTGCGCGCGTTCCCGCAGCCGGTCATGGAGGCCTGCTACAAGGCAACCCAGGACCATCTGAACGAGATTGCCGAGAAGAGCCCGCTGTTCAAGAAGACCAAGGACAGCCACGACGCGTACATGAAGGAAGTGCTGTTCTACACGCAGATCGCGGAAAACTATTACGACAACTATTTGCTCGGCAAAATGCGCAAGGGGTGAGCGCGCAATCGGGAGGGGCAGAGTTTCTGGTTGGTTTAGCGCATAGGGCGTAGGGCGAGTTAGCGAAGCGTAATCCGCCGTCTTATGTGAGGCGCACGGCGGATTACGCCTTCCGCTGATTCATCCTATTCGCTTATGCGAGATGCCTCCTACCCCAAAGCGAACATTCACCGACACGACACGATAGGGACGTCCGCCATGGGCCACAGGCGGAATCGGGCATAGCTGCGTCTCCACGTTGCTTTATACTGGTAGAGCAAGAAGGGCAGGGGGACGTACGATGAACCACCTGAAGGAGCTCGTTCGCGCCCAGGAACCCGCGAAAATCTACTTGCCTCCGTGGGTCGAACGCCTGGCGGACCTCGGCATCACGTCCAAGGATCCGCAGGTGATACGCCTGCAGCGACTCACGAATATCTTCTCGTACGCCTCCGCGTTCTGCGCCGGTTCGCAGCTGATAGTCGGTGCCCTTCAGGAGTTCACGGCTTTCCTTTTCCTGCATATCATTCTTGCCACGACTGGCATTGCATTGCTTTTTATACACCGTCTGCACCGGTATGGGCCCAATCTGGGCGCTCATATGCTGGTGGCGATCGATCTTTCCTGCCTCTTCGTGATGAACTGGGGTTACGGACGCGACAGCCAGATCTACGTCTATTATACCTTGGCTGGCGGCGTTCTGATCTTCATTTTTGGAATGGAGCACTGGCGCACTTGTGCCGGTTGGCTTGCCGTTGCCGTCGCTTGCATGCTGGCATCGATGAAACTTGCGCCTAAGGAGGGACTATTCCTTCCCGAGAACCATGCGCTGCGTGAACTCATAGCGGCGCATGCTTTCCTCAATACGCTGACTGTCATGGCGTTCATGGTCTTCTTTGCAGTAGCGACCTTGCGCAAGGTGGAGACTGGCCTACAGGCCCAGTATGTCCGCTCGTCTGCGTTGATGAACACGGTGTTTCCTCCCCTGATCGTCGCACGGCTGACTTCGGGCCAGGAGGACCGCATCGCCGATCGGATCGAGGGGCTAACGGTCCTGTTCGCCGATGTCGTCGGATTTACGAAGGCGGCGCACGATCTGCCGCCAGAGGAGATCATCGGTTATCTCGACCGCATGGTGCGCTGCTTCGATCGACTGTGCGCCGAAAATAACGTTGAGAAGATCAAGACTATCGGCGATCGCTACATGGCGGTCGGCGGCCTGACCGGCGACGCGCACGGTCAGGCCGTCGCGACTGCGAGGCTCGCCCTCGCGATCCTGCGATCCCAAGCTGATCTCCCCGCGCTGGGCGGCAAGCATCTTGCGTTGCGGATCGGCCTCCACACCGGCAGCGCCACGGCAGGCATCATCGGTGACACCCGATTCACCTACGACGTCTGGGGCGATGCCGTAAACATGGCCTCGCGTATGGAATCGCACGGAGTGCCAGGACGAATTCAGGTCTCCGATGCGTTTCGTTCCATCGTCCAGGATGCGTTCTGTTTCGACGAGCGGGGCATCGTTGAGATTCGTGGCATCGGCTCGACGCGCACCTGGTTTCTTGATCATGCGATACTACCGGTATCCGCTTCGGAGGATCAATCTCGGCAAATTGAAACGTCTGCTTCAGTTCCAACAGCGAATCCGATCAGGTCGCCGTCGCGCTGACATAAGGAATGCTGGCGACGATCGCGAAAAGCACGATCGCGTTGCACAGCATGCCGCCCAAATGCAGCCGCCGCAGCCGGCGCACCGCGGCGGTGTCGCCGGCATCCCTGGCGCTGAGCTGGGCATCCCACTGCTGCAGAAACCAGCCGCGCGCCCAGACCGCGAAAGCCGCGATCAAGGCAACGCCAATCGCGAAAACCGGCCGACCCGTCAGCGCAAAGGTCACCGTCCCGATGCCGCCGGCAATGCCCGTCATCAGAAAATGGGCGTTGAACATGCCGCGCAACAGCTGGGTGACCTGGGGAATGTCGAGCTTGACCAGCAGAAAGGCGGGCGCCGCCAGAAAAAAGTAACCCATCGGAAAAAGCAGGATGACAATGGCGGCCAAGGCGATGCCGTCTGACGTCATGCGGTTACCCCTTCTTTTCTTTTTCCCGCCAGGCGAGGGCGCCTCTGGGGGCGGCTTGCAACAATACCCGCTGATATCTTCGGCACTATTGGGCTTTGGTCGGATCGCGATGGCGCCTTGAGGACATCGGCAACCCTTAGCCGCGCTTCCCGCCAACCGAGACGTAGGCCATCAGGCAGGGCTCCGGCAACGGGTTGCGCCAGCGATGTCGGGTGCCGTTTTGCACGATGCAATCGCCCTGGCGCAAATGGATCACCTTTCCGTCGTCCAATTCCAGCGTCATCTCGCCGCGAACCACGACCCCGTAGTCGATGGTATCCGTCGTGTGCATGCCTGGCGCGCTGCGGTCGAAATGGTTGCCCATGCCGGGGACCTTGTCCGACAATTCTTGCAGCGCGCTCTCGAACGTGACGCCCGGCGGCGGCTTGTAGCCTTCGGGACGCTTGGGCGGATACGAAATAAGCCGAAACAGCGTGCCGCCCGGGCCGGGGAAGTCTTTCGTTCCCTTGAGCATCGGGTCCGGCTCCAGGCCGGTGAGCCCTGGCGCGCCCTCGGTCATGTAGAGTTCATAGAACGTCAGTCCCGGATTGGAATCGATCTCCACCACCTTGGACGTGACGTCAAAGGACTTGAACACCGACTTGCCGGCTTCGTCGCGGCCGGTCAACGCCCGTTTGGGCGGTGGCAGCTCGCTCGCATCCTTGGCTTCGGCGGAGTGTGACATCGCGGCGAGGGCGCTGCCGCCGACCATGGCGGAGAGCGCCTGCAGCACGTGACGCCGATCCCCACCGTCAAATGGTTCAAATGAAAGCACCGCATGATCAGCGGATTTGTTCTTGCCCCGCGGCCACCAGCGCCAAGAGAACCTGCCCGAGAACCTGCCCATCTGCGTCCTCCATTGTAACGTGCAATGCGCGCGCTTCTGCAATCAGGAAATGACCGGCGCGCTTCGCAAAACTGTAGCAAGGCGGGGAACAATGACCACTCGACTTCCGGCTAGGTCGAGCCCGGAAGTCATGGGCCTGACGTCGTCGGTCTGAAGTAATGGGTCCGAAATCGTGAGTGCAACGAGGCTCTGTCGTCGTCACGGCTTGGGTATTGTGCGTCGCGCAATCCTACCCTTGGCGCAATGGCGTGTTTAGCCGATCGCCGACGACCTGGTAGAGGCGTGATGCGATCACGGCTCCGAGTGTCGATGCAACAAGCAGCGTTGCGCCGAGCCAGAGCAGGCCTGCGACCATTCCGGTCAGGCTCCCTGGCGAGAACCGGAACAGGGGGACGACCGCGACGGCGAGCAATCCGATTGGAATGAAGGGCAGGATCGTCACCGCAAGCACAAACCAGATGCGACTGCGTGTATCGCTGAACGCATTTTGCCAGCCGGCCCCGGGTGCATCGACAGCCACTGCCGGAAAAAGTACGAGAAGCTGCGTGACGACCACCCACGTGACAATACGCGCAACCCTTACCATCCTGGAATCAACATCGAGGGGAAGTTGACCACCGAAGTAATAGACAGGCCCCTTCGCCTCCGCGAAAGCAGCCAGAGTGGATGGAAAACTGAGCAGAACAACACCCACGGCAAGCCAGCCGAAGAACAACTGAAAACGCGGGCTGGACGGTTTGAAATCGTATCGCGTTGCCTCCTCGCCGAGGAGCAGAAGCCGGTGGACCGCCAGGAAAAACGGCGTCAGCAGGAAACAAAGGCCAATCAGGATGACCAGCCGCATAACCGCTTGTCCTGCCGGAGCATACGTCAGCAGACGCGGCGCAACCAACGCCGCAAGGCTCCCAAACGACAGGACCAGAAAGGCGAACAGGGCCGGACGCCAGGCCTTTTGCAGCACATGGCACAAATCCCAATAGGCCCAAAAGAGTGCGGTGATAACGGAGGGGCGTGGGCGATCCATGGAGAACTCGTGCGACAATGGCCGAAGCCATTATCCGGGCGCGCCCTTAAGAAGACCCTTGCGCGCATCGTTAACGCACAATGATGCATCGTAAACACGATCCAATGGTTGACGATATGAGGAGGCCGAAGGTCCCGATCAGTGTCATTTGTGTCGATTTTTCACGTCCGCGTCATAGCCGGTCAGAAATCACGATAACAGTGCACCTAATTCGCCGCCATCGCGGCGGAAAAGCCGGTGCGCCAAAAATCTAACTTCTTGAGCAGTTTCAATCTGATTTGGGCCGTCCAGTCGTCCTCGCAAATATATACTTCTTCTCTGTCACCCCAAATCAGTGGCTATTTCCGCGCGTCCCGTCTCGACAAGAGGGGCGTATCGCGATCGTC
>C688J18823_10003123_pt1 | contig 10465 bp, 10 predicted proteins | sample HopSoiMetagenom1_FD_18823 | JGI IMG/M metagenome (IMG submission 18823) | reverse complement strand
CGAGATGCGGGTCGTTGGCGAGGAGCGGCTTGCCGCTTTCGCTGTGCGCGCCGTCGACGACCCAGTTGTTCGATGCGTAGGTCGGACCGGGCAGCGGCGATGCCAGCAGCGCGGCGTGGATCTGGTCGAGCGGCAGGCCGCGGTAGATGTCGGCGAGACCGGCCAGCGTGGTCGGCGCGTCCTTCGGGTATTCGGGATAGAGCAACGCCAGATCGTCGGCCGACAAGGAGCGGGCGAGGCGCGCGCGTTCCAGCTCGAGGCGATAGTTGAAGCCGAGCTGCATATCCATCAGCTTGCCCCAGACTAGGCTGTCGGTCGGGCGCCACTTCTCCGGCGCGAAGCGCAGCAGCAGAAATTCGGGTGGCAGCGCGCCGGACCGGGTCGCGAGAAAGGCGTTGACCCCGGCGGCATAGGCGTCGAACCCGCGCCGCACCGGCGCCGGCAAGGACGCCAACGCCGCCTCCGCCGCGCGGTAGATCCCGAGCACACGCATCTGGCGGTCGATAGGCAAAGCGTCGGCGCCGACGACCTCGGCGAGTCGTCCGGCGCCATAGCGCCGCATCATCTCCATCTGGAACAGCCGGTCCTGGGCATGCGCAAAGCCGAGCCCGAACGCGGTATCCTCATCATTGGCGGCGACGATCAGCGGCACCCCGTCGGCGTCGCGCTCGATCCGCACCTCGCCGGTGAGGCCACTGACCGCGACCGTGCCGCTCGTCTGCGGCAACGACGAGCGGAGGTACAGGTACAACCCGCCGGCCAGCACGAGGATCACGAGCGCCAGGCCGAGAAGGATGCGGCCGACTATCCGCCGCATGGAGGAAACAGAGCTACGCTGCTCCGAAAGCCGCATGCGCAGGCGCAGCCCGTCCAACGGTCGTGCCAGCAGGGGTCGGGATCCACCCCCGCCATGGACACCGGCCTTCGCCGGCTTGCCGAAGAAGGTCGGTCGCCCATTGCCGTTAGCGCTTCGGCGACAGGGTTTAGGATATTCCCAGTTCCTTCAGGATCTTGGCCCGGTCGGCGTCGAGATCGGGGGCGGGGTCGCGGGTCGAGGGGTCGGCGAACGCCGATAATTTCATCGGATTGCCGGCGAGCCGCAGCGGCCCGGTGATCGGGTCGTCGACATCGACCAGCATGTTGCGGGCCTCAGTCTGGGGATGGGCCAGCGCCTGCGCTACGTTATTGACCGGCCCGCACGGAAGGCCCGCCTTCTCCAAGACAGCGATCCAGTGCTCGGTCGTACCGTTGCGCAACACGCTCTCGATCTCCGCCTTTAGCGCCGCCTGGTGCTGGTTCCTGAGCGGGTTAGTCTTGAACAGCGGGTTGTCGGCGAGATCGGGCCGGCCGAGCGCCTGGGTCAGCTTAACATAAAGCCCGTCATTGCCGGCGGCGATGATGATGTGCCCGTCCGCGGTCGCGAACGCCTCGAAGGGTGTGATTGACGGATGCCGCGCGCCCATCGGCCCGGGGATCTCGCCGGTGGTCGTGTAACGCATCACCGCGTTTTCCAGGAGCGCCAGCTGGCAGTCGAACAGGGCGACATCGACCTTGGTGGCTTCGCCCGTGCGCTCGCGGTGAAGGAGGGCGGCGTTGAGCGCGATCGCGGTGTAGAGCCCGCCGGCGAGATCGCCGACCGAGGTGCCGACACGAACCAAGGGCCCGTCGGGAATGCCAGTGATGCTCATGATTCCGCCCAAGCCCTGCACGACCATGTCGTAGGACGGGTAGTGCGAATAAGGCCCGGTGTGCCCGAAGCCCGAGGCGGCGGCGTAGATCAGCCGCGGGTAGCGCTGATGCAGCGTGTCCCAGCCATATCCGAGCTTTTCCATCGTGCCCGGGCGGAAGTTCTCGACCAGCGCGTCGCCGCGGTCGAGTAGCCGCTCGAAGATGTCGCGCTCGCCCGGCGCCTTCAGGTCGAGGACGATCGATTCCTTGCCGCGGTTGACCGAGGCGAAATAGGTCGATTTGTCGTTTTTGAACGGGCCGTATTGGCGGGCGTCGTCGCCGGTCTTCGGCGCCTCGACCTTGATCACCCGCGCGCCAAGCTCCGCCAGCAACAGGGTGCAATAAGGCCCGGCCAGAATGCGGGACAAGTCAATGATGGTAATGCCGGAAAGCGGCCCGGGCTGTGCCATGCCTTAATACCTCTTCAGTAAGCGCGCGGGTGATAGCGCAGAGCTGCGGCCGCGGCAACGGACGCCACTTGAAAACTGCCCGTGGCCGGGCTAGTCCCGGCCATCCACGTCTTTGAATCCGCCAAGCGGCAGTGGTAAGGCGTGGGTGCCCGGAACAAGTCCGGGCACGGGGGCGCTATCGGAATCAGGCGGGCGGCGGGCCCCCGATGCCGAGCTGGTCGGCCAGCCGAACCAGCTGCGCGACCCCGGTTGCCTGCATTTTTCGCATGACCTGCCGGCGATGCATCTTGACCGTCATCTCGCTGACTCCGAGATCGCCGGCGATCTGCTTGTTGAGCCGGCCCGCGACGACCAGGCCCAAGACCTGCCGCTCGCGTGCGGTCAGCGTGTCGAAGCGGGAGCGCAATTCAGCGATGCGGGTGTCGCCGCTGCGCCGGACCCGGTCCTTCTCCAAGGCGGCGCCGACCGCATCAAGCAGATCCTGGTCGCGGAACGGCTTGGTCAGGAACTCGACCGCGCCCGCCTTCATCGCCCGCACCGACATCGGGATGTCGCCGTAGCCGGTGATGAAGATGATCGGCAGCTGGATGTTCGCCGCCGCCAGCTCCTGCTGCATGTCGAGCCCGCTGCGCCCCGGAAAGCGCACGTCGAGCACGATGCAGCCCGGCCGGTCCGGGCGGTTGCTCTGCAGGAATTCCTGTGGCGAGGCGAACAGCTCCACCTGGAACCCGACCGAGCGGAACAGGTTGTCGAGCGATTTGCGGATCGAGGCATCGTCGTCGATGACGACGATCGAGGGCGTCTCTTCGCTCATGGGCTCACGGTGGGGGCCAAGGTTCGTTTGTAGTTCACTCATGCGCCCGGCCATAACGGGCGAAAACGGCGTTGAAGTCCCGGACCGCGGCGCGCGGTCCCTGCGAATAAGACCAGATTGCGCCGATGACGGCGAGGAAATCCGCGCCGGCCTCGACCAGCGGCCCGCAATTTTCCTGGGTGATGCCGCCGATCGCGACGCAGGCCACCACCGTGGTTTCCGACCAGTCGCGCAATAGCTCCGGGCTGGCGCGATGCTTCGCGGCTTTTGTGTTGCTGGGAAAGAAGGCGCCGAAGGCGACGTAGTCGGCGCCGGCTTCGGCGGCGACGACGGCGCGGTGCCGGCTGTCGCCGCAGGTCACCCCAACGATGCGGTCCGGCCCTAAGAGGCGCCGCGCCTCGGCATAGGGTGCGTCCTCTTCGCCGACATGCACCCCGTCGCAATCCAACTCGGCGGCGAGATCCGGACGGTCGTTCATGATGAAGGCGACGCCGCGCTCCTGCGCGATTGGCTGCAGGATGCGGGTGGCGCGCCGGATCGAATCGTCGTCAACGTCTTTCAGGCGCAATTGCAGGCAGGCGACATCGCCGCCTGCGAGCGCCTGTTCCAGCTCCTTGGAAAAATGGTCGGGGTCGAGCGCGGGCGGCGTGATCAGATACAGCCGGCTCGTCGCCCGCGCCTCGCTGCGTTCTGCGGGAATCAATCTTTCCCCTGATAGATCTTGATGATCCGGTTCAGCATGTCGATGGCTTCCGCCTTCGGCCGCTGGAAGGTGTTGCGGCCGATGATCGAGCCGTTGCCGCCGCCCTGATACACCGCGCGCACCTCGTCAAGGACGCCGTCAAGATTCTTCGCCTCGCCGCCGGAGAACACGACGATGCGGCGGCCGTTGAAGGCCGATTGCACCACATGCTTGATGCGCGTCGCCGGGGTCGAGATGTCGATCTTCTGCGCTTCGTAGACCTTCTTCGCCGCATCGAGTTCAAGATGGGCGGAGGGCGGCTTCACCTTGATGATATGAGCACCGAGTTGTGCGGCGAGCTGCGCCGCATAGGCGCAGATATCGATCGCCGTCTCGCCCTCGCGCGACAGGTTGCCGCCGCGCGGATAGGACCAGATTACCACCGCGAGGCCGTGCGCCTTCGCCTCGAGCCCCATCTCGGCGATCTCTTCGAACTGCCCGTAAGCGGCGTCCGAGCCGGGATAGATCGTAAAACCGATTGCCGAGGCGCCGAGCCGCAGCGCGTCCTTGACGCTGGCCGTCACCGCCTGGTCGGCGGCCTCCTTCTGGCGCGACAGGCTGTTGGCGCTGTTGGCCTTCAGGATCAGCGGAATTTGCCCGGCATAGCTGCCCGCTCCCGCCTCGATAAAACCGAGGGGGGCGGCATAGGCGGACAGGCCGGCCTCGACCGCCAGCTGGAAATGGTAATGCGGGTCATAGGCTGCGGGGTTCGGCGCGAAGCTGCGCGCCGGGCCGTGCTCGTTGCCCTGATCGACCGGCAGGATCAGGACCTTGCCGGTGCCGCCGAGCTTTCCGTGCATCAGGATGCGGGCGATGTTGGCTTTGGTGCCGGGGTTGTCGCTCTCGTAATAGCTGAGGATCTTCTGGACCTGGCCGTTGATCTTCATCGCTCGGTTCCTCCTGGCGGCGCGCTGATGGCTATGGTTTTAGCAAATCGTCGCCCGCTCCGCGACGGTCTCTCCGGCTCCCTCAAGAGAATCGAGATCGCGATGCCCGCGCAAGCGGGCATCGCGATCTCGCGACGATTCTGTGCCGCTGGATCCCGCTTTCGCGGGATGACGGCGGCGGGGGAGCGGTTTACCCCGCCTTGCGCGCTTCCTCGAAGGTCTGCACCCATTTGAGGTAGCGGCCGGCGATGTCCTCGACCGCCTGCTCGCGGGTGATTTTCCTGTCACGCAGGCCCGCCAGCGCGTCCCAGAACGAGGTGCGGCCGACCGCGAAGCCGATATAGGCCGGGAGCGGCGCCGCCGCCTTCAGCCAGGCGATGATGCCGGCCTCGTTGGAGCCGCGGCCCAACAGGATGCACCCCACCTTGTCGCGGCCGTCGCGCCGCGCCGCCGCCGCGACCGCCGCCGCGTCCTCGCGGCGATCGAGCCCCTCGATCTTCCACACATCCGGCTCGACGCCATAGCTCTGCAATTCCTTGATCGCCGAGATCATCAGCGAGGGCCGCAGATCGTGGTCGAACAGATGCTGGTCGCCTTCCAGCCGGTCGTGCTGATCCTTGGTCATTGGCACCAGCAATTCGAACATGAATTTCTGGTCGTTCTGGTGGACGTAGTCGCCGAGGTCCTTCAGCCGCGCCGCCTGGCGGCGGTTCATCGCCTCATCGTCTTCCGGGTTGTAGCGGACGAGAGCCTTGGCGAAGGTCGGCTTGAACTCGGCGAGATGCTCGCGCCACTTGTCGCCATATTCGAAATTGAACTCGTTCTGTCCGCTTTTCTCGAGCGGCGCGGCGGTGACATAGCCCTGGGCGCGGGCGTCGCGCAGGATGTCGGCGCCGAACTGCTCGTCGACGAGGATGCCGGCGGCCTCGCGCGGCACGCCGCGATTCAGCGCCGCCTTCAGCCCGTCATAGACGACCTTCTTGCTGTCGGCGACGGTCTTCGTCTGCTCCGGCGAGAGCGGCGCGGTAAAGCCGAACAGCCCCTTCTCGAACGAGGCGCGGTGGTCGAAGGGTAGAATGTAGAGCGGCCGGTCGTATCCAATGTCCATCTGAAGCCTCCCTTGTTGCGTTTGTCGCCCGTGCCGGTCGCTGCCGCGGCGCTCTCCCAAGAACGCGGATGGAAATGGGCGAAGACGGACTCCGCTTTTAGCAAAATCAGGCGAGGGAAGCGAGAAGATCGGCGCAGCGCCGGCGGAGGGTCTCGCTGTCGGCGAAGAACAGCGCCCCAAGATCGAGGGCGGGTTCAGGACGGGTCGTAAGCAACGATGCGCCGTGCTGCCCGGCGATGTCGGCGAGGCGCGCGGTGACGTCTGCGCGCCCGGTGAAGACGATGCCCTCGATCCCGGCGCGGATCGCGCCCAGCACCGCCCCAGCATCGTCACCGCAATCGAGCAGCGCCGTCGCCTGCACCGCCGGCACCGCCTCGCGCGCTGTGGCGACGAGTGCGCCGAACCAGCCCGGCCCGGCATAGATGCCGGCATTCGGCGCGCTGACGATCACGATTTCTCGGCCGCTCTCTGCCGCCGCGCCAAACGCCGCGACTGCATGCGCCAGCGAATGCACGACAATGAACGGAGCGCCGGCGTCTCGCCAGTATGCCGGCCGGAGACCGGCGGTCCGTTGGGCGGGCTGCTTCACCCCATCGGCACCTTCTTGAAATGCTTCGAGAGCGCGAGGCCCTGGCGCTGGTAGGAGGAGCCGATTGCGCCGCCATAGAGCTTCTCGGGCCGGGCGATCAGCGGCTCGTAGATCATGCGGCCGACCACCTGGCCGTGCTCGATCAGGAACGGCACCTCATGGCTGCGCACCTCGAGAACGGCGCGGCTGCCGGTGCCCTCGGCCTCGGCCGAACCGAAGCCAGGGTCGAAGAACCCGGCGTAATGCACCCGGAATTCGCCGACCGTCGCGTCATAGGGCACCATCTCGGCGGCGTGGTCGGGCGGTACCACCACCGCCTCGCGCGTCGCCAGAATATAGAAATCATAGGGGTCGAGCACGATTCCGTCCGGACCCGTCGGCCCTCGATGCGGGTAGACCGGCTCCCAGAAATCACGCGGGTCGTAATGGTCGATCCGGTCGACATCGATCAGATCGGTGTGCCGGCGCGCCTTGTAGCCCACGATGCCGCCCGAGCGCTCGCCCGCCACATCGGCGGTGAAGGCGAGCCCGTTCCTGATCGCGTCCGGCTCGGCGTCGTCCCCTACTGGCGCCTCCACCAGCGGCGTCTCGGCATGGAGGCGCCGGAGCGCGGTATCGCGGAACAGCGGCGAGCCGCGCCGGACCCGCAGCTGCACCAGCCGCGATCCCGTACGCGCGAGGATACTGAAAGCGCGCGGGCTGATCTCGGCATAAAGCGGGCCCTTATAGCCCTCGCGCACGCGGTCGAATTCGATGCCGTAATCGGTGATAACTCGGGCGAACACGTCGAGCCGGCCAATCGAGCTTTTGGGGTTGGCCAGCGCCGAGACGCGCTTCCGGAGCGCCAGCGATTCAAGCAGTGGCACGATGTAGACGCAGTCTTTCTCGAGGACGGCGCCGCCGGAGAGGTCGACCCGGTGCATCGCCAGGACATCGAGCTTGTCCTGCACCGTGTAGCGCGCGCCCGGCAGAAAGCTCGCACGCACCCGGTAGGCGACCTCGCCCAGGCGCAGATCGAGGCTCGCCGGCTGGATCTGGTCGTCGCCGATCGTCGCCGCTGCGAGGATCTCGCGGCCATCCCCGGCCGCGGCGCGCAACAGCTGCGACGGCAACAGCCCGGTCGAGCGCTCGCCCTCGACCGCCGGCAACAACGCGTCCGCCTGCGCCACACTCATCCAGCCAATGTCCTCCGCGTTGCGACACCCGAGTTCTAAGCCATGCCGCCGGAGAGCGGAATAGCTGCGCTGCCGTTTCTTGCCGCTCCCCGGTGCCGGCGGCTAGTCTTCGCCCCATATAGCTGAGCCACGGGCGCTCCGGTCGGGGCGCCGTCTGGGAGGCCCCTTGGGAGGCGACCTCATGGAGATCCGCGACGGGTTCATCGGCACGATCGGCAACACGCCGCTGATCAAGCTGCGCCGCGCCTCGGAGCTGACCGGCTGCAACATCCTGGGGAAGGCCGAATTCCTGAACCCCGGCGGCTCGGTCAAGGACCGCGCCGCTCTCTTTATCGTCAAGGACGCCGAGGAGCGCGGCCTGTTGCGCCCGGGCGGGGTCATCGTCGAGGGCACCGCCGGAAATACCGGGATCGGCCTGGCGCTGGTCGGCAACGCCCGGGGCTACCGCACCGTCATCGTCATGCCGGAGACGCAGAGTCAGGAAAAAAAGGACATGCTGACCCTGTGCGGCGCCGATCTCCGGCTCGTCCCCGCCGCGCCCTACGCCAACCCGATGAACTATGTGCGCTATTCCGGGCGCCTTGCGGAGGAGATCGCCGCCAACGAGCCGAACGGCGCGATCTGGGCCAATCAGTTCGACAACCTCGCCAACAGGCGCGCCCATTACGAAACCACCGGCCCGGAGATCTGGAATCAGACCGACGGCAAGGTCGACGGCTTTGTCTGCTCGGTCGGCACCGGCGGCACCCTGTCGGGGGTCGGCATCGCGCTGAAGGAGCGCAACCCAGAGGTAAAAGTCTACCTCGCCGACCCGATGGGCTCGGGCATCTACAGCTGGTATGCGCGGCAGGAGTTCAAGCCCGAGGGCAATTCCCTCACCGAGGGGATCGGCAACAACCGCGAGACCGAGAATTTGAAGGGCTTCAAGCCGGACGGGCAGTACCAGATCACCGACGAAGAGATGCTGCCGGTATTGTTCAACCTGATCACCGAGGAGGGGCTGATCCTCGGCGGCTCGACCGGCATCAACATCTGCGGCGCGATCCGGCTCGCGCACGAGCTGGGGCCCGGCAAGACCATTGTGACGATCCTCGCCGATTACGGCACCCGCTATCATTCGAAGCTGTACAACCCGGCCTTCCTGCGCGAGCGCCACCTGCCGGTCCCGCCCTGGCTGGAAAGGCCCATCGAACCCGGGGACCCGAACCTGTGACCGAGCTTCTGTTTAGAGAGGACGGCTATCTGCGCTCCTGCACCGCGCGGGTGGTGAGTGTGGACGAGCGCGGCATCCGCCTCGACCGCACCGTGTTCTACCCGACTGGCGGCGGTCAGCCCGGCGACACCGGCGTCCTGCGGCTCGCCTCCGGCGCCGAGGTGCCGATCGCCGATACGGTGAAGGGGGAGGGGGCGGACGAGGTCATTCATGTGCCGGCTCCCGGCGCCGCCTTGCCCGAACCGGGCAGCGAGGTCGCCGCCGAGATCGACTGGGAACGCCGCCATCGGCTGATGCGCATGCACTCCTGCCTGCACCTTCTTTGCACCGTGGTACCGGGCGCGGTGACCGGCGGCCAGGTTTCAGACGGGCGCGGCCGGCTCGATTTCGACGTGCCCGGCTCCGCCCTCGACAAGCTGGCGATCGAGGCACGCCTCAACGAATTGATCGCCGCCGGCATCGAGGTGACGCCGCGCTGGATCGAGGATGCCGAGCTGGCCGCGCGGCCCGAGCTGGTGCGCACGATGTCGGTCAAGCCACCCTCCGGCGCCGGGCGGGTACGGGTCATCGACATCGCCGGCCCGGCTGGCAGCACCGATCTTCAGCCCTGCGGCGGCACGCATATCAGGAACACCGCCGAGATCGGCCCGGTCGCGATCGGCAAGATCGAGAACAAGGGCCGGCAGAACCGCCGCATCAACATCGCCTTCGCGGAGTAACGCGATGCCCCATGCCCATCCCGAGGCGCTGGTCACGACCGAGTGGCTCGCCGCGCATCTCGACGATCCACATGTCCGCGTGCTGGACAGCTCCTACAAGCAGCCCGGCGTCACCCCGACCGCGCGCCAGGATTACGACAGCGGTCACATCCCGGGCGCGGTATTCTTCGACATCGACGACGTCGCCGAGCCCGGCACCAGCTTGCCGCACATGATCCCATCGGCCGAGCGCTTCGCGCAGAAGATGGCGGAGCGCGGCATCGGCAATGACGACCGGGTTATCGTCTACGACACGGTCGGGCTGTCATCGGCGGGACGCGCCTGGTGGATGCTGCGCCTCTTCGGCCACGAAAATGTGGCCCTGCTCGACGGCGGGCTGCCGAAATGGAAGGCCGAGGGCCGGCCGCTCAATACCGCCGCGCCGGCAATTCCGTCGCGCCGGTTTGCCGCGCGTTTCCGGCCGGAACTGGTGCGCGACAAGGCGGCGATCCGCGCCAATATCGATGCGGGCGAGGAGCAGGTGGTTGATGCCCGGTCGGCCGGCCGCTTCGAGGGCACTGCCGAGGAGACCTGGCCGGGGCGCCGCCGCGGCCATATCCCCGGAAGCCTCAACCTGCCGTTCGACCTTGTAACCGACCCGCAGAGCCGCACCGTTAAAAGCGCGGAAGAATTGCGCCGCCTGTTCGCCGAGGCCGGGATCGCGCTCAGTCGCCCGGTGGTGACCAGCTGCGGCTCCGGCGTGACCGCCTGCGCGGTCGCCTTCGCGGCGCATCTGCTCGGCCACCCCGGCGCAGCGGTCTATGACGGCTCCTGGTCGGAATGGGGCCTTCCGGGCGACACCCCGGTCGAAACCGGCCCGGCCCGGCGCTAGGGTCCACTGCGGCCGTGGCCACGATTGACGACGTCATCACCTATCTGGAAATGCGCACGCGGCCGGTGTCGCCGCGCATCCCGGCGCCTGCGGCCAAGCTGGCGCTGATGCGGGCCGAGGAATGCACCGTCTCCTTCTACCGCTATCTTTACGAGACGGTGGGCACGCCCTGGCTCTGGTACGAGCGCCGGCTTGTCGACGACGCGGCG
>C688J18823_10003122_pt1 | contig 10466 bp, 6 predicted proteins | sample HopSoiMetagenom1_FD_18823 | JGI IMG/M metagenome (IMG submission 18823) | reverse complement strand
GCGTCTGCCTCCAGTGCGGCACCCAGTACGGTGTCGAGCAGCGCCACTGCCCTAACGACGGCAGCGCGCTGCAGCTGAAGGCTACCGATGATCCGCTCCTCGGGCGCACGATTGCCGACCGGTACTTCATCAAGGAGCTCCTCGGCGTCGGTGGGATGGGCCGGGTCTACATCGCCGAGCACGTCGCGTTAGGCAGGAAGAGCGCGGTCAAGGTCATCAACCCCTCGCTCGCCAACTCGGCCGAGGCGATCAGCCGCTTCAATCGAGAGGCGGCGAACGCGAGCCGGATCAATCACCCGAACGTCGCGCAGATCTACGACTTCGGTGAGAGCGACGGCGTGCTCTATCTCGCAATGGAGTTCATCGAGGGCGAGGCACTGGCGACCACGATCGAGCGCCTCGGGCCCGTTGCCGCGCCGCGCGCCGCGAACATCACGATGCAGGTCGCCGACGCGCTCGCCGCGGCCCACCAGCTCGGCATCGTGCACCGCGACCTCAAGCCCGAGAACATCATGATCGGGCGAAAGCACGACGGTGGCGATTGGGTGAAGGTCGTCGACTTCGGCATCGCGAAGACCATCGAGCCCGAGAAGGGCCAGAACGTGACGACGGTCGGTGTCTCGTTAGGCACGCCCGAGTACATGAGTCCCGAGCAGTTCGCGGGGGACAAGCTCGACCACCGGACGGACATCTATTCGCTTGGTCTCGTGCTCTTCAACATGCTCACGGGGCAGCTGCCGTATCCGAAGGTCACGTCGAAGGAAACGCTCGTCAAACGCCTGACGACGCAGCCGGCGGCACTGGCCGAGGTGCGACCCAATACGCCGTGGCCACCAGGGCTGCAGACGGCGCTCGATCGCGCCCTCGCTCCCGATGCGTCGGAGCGCTATCCACGAGTCCTCGACTTCGCCAACGACGTCGTCCGCGCTTCCGAGCGTCCGCCTGTCATCGTCAATCGCGTGCAGACCACCGCGCCGACGCCGGTGAGCACGCCGGTGCAGGAGGCCGCGCCGCCGAAAAGGCCGCAGCCGCCGAAACGCCAGCCCGTGTGGCCGATCTTCGCCTGGCTCGTTCTCATCTCGCTCATTGGGACCGGCTTCGTCTACATGCGCCAGATCGAGCAGGTGCTCGGTCTGCTCCCAAAATCCACTGCCGACACCGTTGCGGTCGCGGCGCCTGTGACGCCGCCCGATTCATTGCTGCAGGTATCGGTGATACCGCAGGGAGAAGCGAAGGATTCGGTGAGCTCCACGGGTGCCGCGAGCGCCCAAGGCACCCAGCCCGCCAAGCAGGCCGACAAGCCTAACGCCGACAAGCCCGCGCCGCCGGTGACGGTGCCCGCGAACAGCGTCGTCGTCGCGGCCCCCGCCGTACCGACAACGCAAGCCATCGCGCCGACGCGCAGTGACTCGATCTCGTCGACGACGCACTCGCTCCTGCCGCATCCATGGCTGCGCGCCAACGGCGACTCAGGCTCGGCGCGCGCAGCTGACGAGGGTGTCGCGCCCGAGGTGTTGCAGCGCATGCGGTTCGAGGAAGTGCAGGGCCACCTCGCCCTCACCAGGCGCTACGCGGCCCGCGGCGACGTCGCGCACGCCCGTGCCGCGTACCGCGACGCCTCGGTCGAAGCACGCGGCCTCGAGCTCGCCGACCCGTCGATGCGGCCGCGACTGAACCTGCTCCTCAGCATCGGCCAGCGGGACGCGATGCAGGCGTGTCAGTCGGCACACGCGGACACGCTCAATCCGTTCGCCGCTCAGGTAGACTGCGGACCGCTTTTCGCCTGGTAGTCGACGCGGGACGCGCGACGCGGGCGTATCTTTCAGTTCGTGTCCACGACCAAGATCTGCACGCAATGCGGCACCGAGTACGACGTCAGCCAGAAGTTCTGTCCCGCTGACGGCAGCCCGCTGCGCCTGCAGAGTCCTGACGATCCGCTCATCGGACAGATGGTGGCGGAGCGCTATCAGATCCTCTCGCTGATCGGCGAGGGCGGGATGGGACGCGTCTATCTCGCCGAGCACGTGCGCATGGGGCGGAAGAGCGCCGTCAAGGTCATCAATCCGACGCTCGCCACGACCGCGGACGCGATCTCGCGCTTCAATCGCGAGGCGGCGAACGCCTGCAAGATCAATCATCCGAACGTCGCGCAGGTGTACGACTTCGGCGAGATGGCGGATGGCACGCTCTACCTCGCGATGGAGTACATCGACGGCGAGACGCTCGATTCCATCGTCGCGCGCGAGGGCTCGCTGCCGCCGGCGCGTGCCGCGCAGATCACGAAACAGGTCGCCGACGCGCTCTTCGCCGCGCACCACCTCGGCATCGTCCATCGCGATCTCAAGCCGGAGAACGTGATGATCGCGCGCCACCTCGATGGCAGCGACTGGGTGAAGGTCGTGGACTTTGGAATCGCGAAGACGGTGCAGCGCGACGGGATGGAAGGCCGTTCCCAGACCGTGACGACGGCTGGCGTCTCCCTTGGCACGCCGGAGTACATGAGCCCCGAGCAGCTCGCGGGCGAGCGGCTCGACCATCGCACCGACATCTACTCGCTCGGGCTCGTGCTCTTCAACATGCTCACCGGCGAGCTGCCGTACCCGAAGCTCACGTCGAAGGAGACACTCGTTAGGCGCCTCACGTCGCCGCCGCGGACCCTCGCCGACGTTCGCCCCGACGTCGCCTGGCCAACGGCACTGCAGGACGTGCTCAACCGCGCCCTCACTCCCGAGGTGAGCGATCGGTATGACAACGTCGCTGAGTTCGGCCGGGCTATCGTGCGCGCTGTCGAAGAAGGCGGTTCAGGCGCCGCGGCGACCGCACCCCCACTGGCAGCGGCTGTCCTCCCACTCCCAGTCACGACGCCCACGCCTAACGCGCTGGCCGCCGACGACGCTCGCCTCGAGCAGCCCGTGCGCCGCCGCCGCGCGGCGCCATTGGTTGCCGCGGCCGCGGTCACCATCGCCGCGGGCATTCTCGTCGTCGCGGTCCGCTCACACCGCACCGGAGCGACCACTGATTCGGATTCGGTATTCGTCGACGCTCCCGGTGCGGCGCCATCGGTGGTGATCGTCACACCGAAGCCCGCGATGCCACCGGCGCCGCGGCCGAACTCCACAGCAAAATCGCCGAGCAACACGCCGCCGCCGCGTATATCGAGCGAGGCATCGGCAAGTGCCCAGTCGCCAGCGATGGAGGGCTTCGGTCAGCGGATCTCGGACTCCATCCAGCGGATCGTCGCCCAGATGCCGCTCTCGGAGCTCACGCGCGTCGATTCGTTGCTCGCGCGCATCGGGCCGGAGATCGAGCGCGCGCGACGTGCCGAGGTGTCGAGAGCCGGGCGGCTTCCTCAGCGGCACTACTGGCTCTCGCCGAGCGGCGACTCCGTGGATGCCGAGCCGCTGCCGCCGGACGCGCCGCTCGAGGCACGCACCGCGGCGGCCGCCCAGGAGATCCGCGGCCACATCGCGCGGATGCAGCAGCACTTCATGAATCACGACCTCGGGGGCGCGCGCCGCGAGTACGTCACCGCAAACAACGAGCTCGCGATGCTCCACGAATTCGATGCCGATCAGCGCCGAACCGCGGACCTCCAGCGCGAGCTGGCAATAGGAGTTCGCGATCTGCTCGTTATGTGCTACCGGATGCGCGCCGATTCGACGCTCTCGCCAGGAACCCGATGCGAGAACTTTCTTGGCGCCGCAGGCCGATTTCGCGAGTGACGCAGCTAGCTTCCGTTAGTTGCCTCAATTCACTCGCGCGCGACGGTGCAGCGGGATAGGTTGACGTTCGACTCTCCGCTCACCTGAATGTCCAAGCCAACGATCGCCGTCGTCGAAGACAACGCCGACAACCGACTGTTGCTCACCGCCATGCTCGGCGATCGCTACACAATGGTGGAGTACGACAACGGTCCGGACGCGCTCGAGGGGCTCGCCAAGTCGCTCCCCGATCTCGTGCTGCTCGACATCTCGCTGCCTGGGATGGATGGCAACGAGATCCTCGCCGAGATCCGGCGCGATGGGCGCATGCGCCACTTGCCCGTCATCGCGCTCACCGCGCACGCCATGGCCGGCGACCGCGAGCGCTTTCTCGACGCGGGCTTCAACGACTACATCACGAAGCCGATCGTCGACGAGTCGCTGCTCGTGAACGCGATTCAGCGCTGGCTCACTGGCGGGTAGCGGGGCGAGGGACGCGGGACGCGGGACGCGGGGAGGCCTGACGCACTCCTGCACGGATAGTAGGTTTCGTGCTGCGGTCGTCGATCGTCATTGCGTAGTCCCCGCCACTCGCGATCGACCTGCCGCTGATTCGTCCCGCCTCTCCCGCCTCCCCAATGAAGTTCGATTCGAAGTTCTGGCAGCGCGCCTTTCTCGCGTTCACGACTGGACTGTTCCTCTCGTGCGCCGCGCACATGTCTGAAACGAGCTCGACGTTCCCGAGCACGCCCTCAGGATTCTCGATTACGCCCTGAACGGTCGACCGTGAACGGTGAACGGTTCACCGTCCACCGACCACGGCCACCCGTTCACGCCTCTCGCAGCGCCACCATTGGCGTCTGCCGGAACACCTCGCGGCCAGTCGCCAGACCGATCGTCACCGCGAGAAGGATCATCACCAGCGCGACGAGCAGCGCGGGGATGATCGATGGGGCAAACGCCACGCGAAACACCCAATGCGTGAGCGCCCACGACCCGCCGAACGACAGCGCCACTCCCGCCAGACTGCCGAGCGCGCCGAGCACCGCGTACTCGGCGAGCATGATCCGTCCAATCTGCCGGCGCGTGGCGCCGAGCGTCTTGAGGAGCACGCCCTCGCGGAGTCGCTCGCGCCGCGTTGCGGCCACGGCGCTGAAGAGCACCGGGATGCCTAACGCGAGACTGATCAGCGCCATGAATCGGATTGCCATCGTCACCTTCCCGAGCACGTCCATCACCGTGCGCTGCACGAGCGAAAGGTCGATGCTCGAGACGTTCGCGTACGACTTCACGACGCCGCGCTGCACCTGAGCGACCGCGTTCGCGCCCGGCACCTGCGCGAGAATCACGTACTGCCGAGGTGCGTGCTCGAGGGCGCGCGTCTCGAAGACGGCGAAGAAGTTCGGCTCGAAGCGCGCCCAGTTCACCTCACGAAAACTCGTGACGCGCGTCGGCACCTGCACGCCCTGCACGTTCCAGACGATGGTGTCGCCGATGGTGAGGTGCAGCTCGTGCGCGACGGCGACGTCGAGCGAGACTTCCGGGAGCGACGCCGTATCGCCGAGCGTGAACCACTTTCCTTCGACGATGCGCTCCGAGGCCGTGGAGTAGTCGCGATACGTCGATCGATACTCGCGACGGAGCGGCCACCCATTCCGCCTGACGCGCTGCCCGTTCGCTGAGGGAAGCGTGTCCGCCTGCAGCTGCGCCGTGGTTCTCCCGTTGATGCCCGCGATCCGCATCGTGACGAGCGGTACCTGCTGTTCCACCGTGTAGCCGTTCGCGCGGATGATCGAGTCGACGCCGGACGCCTGATCCTGCTGCACGTCGAAGAAAACGAGATTCGCCCGCGCCTGGCTGAGCTTCACGTCGAGTGTCGCGAGGAGGCTGTGGTGCACCTGATAGAGAGTGCTCATCAGGAAGACGCCGAAGCCTAACGAGAGCACGACAGCGCGCGTCTGATTGCCGGGGCGATAGAGGCTCGCGATCCCCTGTCGCAGCACGAAGGGCCAGCTCGGCCGCACGACGCGTCGCGCGAGTCCGGAGAGGAGCACCGCGCCTCCCCAGAGCGCGCCGACCGCGAGCAGGATGGCGACGCTGAAGCCGACGCCGCGCTTGAGACTCCCCGCGCGCGCGATCGCGATCGCGAGCACGCTCCCGACGATTGCGAGCGACACGCCGATGCGAAGCGGGTCGAGGCGGCCAAGCCGGAGCACGACCGCATCCGCCTCCCGGCGGAGCGCCTGCAGGGGCGACACGCGCCGGATTGCGACGAGAGGCCGGAGCGCGAAGACGAGCGCCACCCAGACCCCGACCAGCACGCCGAGCGCGATCGACGCGGGGGCGAGATGCACCGCGACGTCGACCGGCAGGAAATCCTTCAGCGCGAGCGGCAGGAGCATCTGGAAGATCATCCCGAGCGCCGCACCCATCAGCGCGCCGACGAAGCCCATGATCGCCGCCTGCACGACATAGATCGCGAGCACCTGCCAGCTCGTCGCGCCAAGGCAGCGGAGGACAGCCACCGTGTCGATCTTCCGCATGACGAATGCATGGACGCCGCTCGCGACGCCGATGCCGCCAAGAAGGAGCGCGACGAGACCGACGACGCCGAGAAAGTCGCGGAGCTGATCGATCGCCTGGGTGAGATTGATCTCGGTGTCTCGAACCGTGCGGACGCGTGCTCGCTCCTTGCCGATCGCCTTGCGCAGTCCGGCAGCGAAGCGTTGCTGATCCGTGCCGTTAGGCAGCTTGAGTAACGTCTCGTAGTCGGCGCGGCTGCCGAAGACGAGGAGCTTGGTCTCGTCGAGGTACCGCGCCGGGATGTACACGCGCGGGCCGATCGTCGCGCTGATGCCCACCTCTCCCGGCACGTTCCGGAGCGTTCCCGCGATCACGAACTTTGCAACGCCGATCGAGACTGTGTCGCCTATGCGCGCGTCGAGCGAGATGAGGAGCGCCGGATCGACGATCGCGTTCGCGCCGCTCTGAATGTTCGGCCACGCGGCCGGTGGGTCGCTCGTGATCTTCCCGTAGAAGGGATAGCCCTCGCTCACGGCGCGCACCTGCACGAGCCGCGTTCCACCCGACCTCGGCACGAGTGCCATCGACGCAAAGTTCGTCGACCGCGCCTGGGCTATGCCCTGCGACTGCAGCGAGTCGAGCACAGCCTGAAGCCGCGGCGAATAGCGCTCGCCCGAGGTGAGCGACGCGTCACCGCCGAGCAAGGAGCGCGATTGATCGCGGACAGACTCGGTGACGTTGGCGGCAAACGAGTCGATGGCGACCAGCGCGCCGACACCTAACGCGATCGACGACATGTAAAGGAGAAGCCGCCGCCGAGCGGTCCGGCTCTCCCGCCACGCCAATCCCGGCAACCGCGACCAGCGGCTCATGCGGCGCGCTCCGTTTCGCTGTCCGACACGACGCGGCCGTCGCTCAATCGAATGATCCGCTGCGCGCGGTTCGCGAGGGCGGCATCATGCGTCACGAGCACCACCGTGGAGTGCGATTCCCGATTGAGCGACTCGAGCAGCTCGACGATGCGGCCACCGGTGTCGCTGTCGAGATTTCCGGTGGGCTCGTCGGCGAAGAGAATCCGCGGCGAGTTGGAGAACGCTCGCGCGATGGCGACGCGCTGCTGCTCGCCCCCAGAGAGCTGCGTCGGAAAGTGGTGCGTGCGATCGCCAAGGCCGACGCGGCGGAGGAGCTCGCGGGCTCGGATGTCGGCGCCGGCGTCGCCGCGGAGCTCGAGCGGAACCTGGACGTTCTCCAAAGCGGTGAGCGTCGGTATCAATTGAAAGCTCTGGAAGACGAACCCAACTTTCTCGCCGCGGAGGCGGGCGCGCGCGTCCTCATCCATGGCGGAGAAGTCCTGGTCATCCAGGAGCACCGTACCGCTCGACGGGGTATCCAGACCGGCGAGGAGACCGAGCAGAGTCGTCTTGCCGCTTCCCGACGGACCGACGATTGCCACGAAGGCGCCCTGCGGGAGACTGAAGTTCACATCGCGCAGCACCGTGAGCTCGTGCTCACCGCTGCGGTATTGTTTTGTAAGGTCGCGAGCGACGAGCATTGACGATGACGAAGCTGGGTCGAGAACGCCTGATGGGAGCGCTGATCCTTGCCGCTGTGTTGGCAATGCCGGTCGCGTGCAAGCGCTCGAGCGCCGACGACGGTGTTCCGGGCGCGGGCCAGGGCACGGTAGCGAAAGCTAGCACGCCGTCGGGCCGCGACTCCGTACGTGACGACGCGACGGCGGTTGCAGCCGCGGGCGCGCACACGCTGCTCTTCATCGGGACGAGTCTCACGGCGGGGCTCGGCCTCGAGCCAGACAGTGCGTACCCGCAGCTCATCCAGCAGAAGGTCGAGAGCGCGCATCTGCCGTTCGACGTCGTGAACGCCGGCGTGAGCGGCGAGACGACCGCGGGGCTGCTCCGTCGCCTGGACTGGCTCCTCAAGGGAAGCTTCGACGTCGTCGTCGTGGAGACCGGAGCGAACGATGGCCTGCGCGGAACGCCGGTCGCGACGGTGAGGGAGAATCTGAGGACGATTCTGTCGAAGGTCCGGGCGACGCGTCCCCGGGCGCGGGTGCTGCTCGTGCAGATGGAGGCGCCCCCGAATCTGGGCCCGGAGTACACCCAGGCATTCCACGCGCTNTATGGCGACGCGGCGAAGGAGACCGGGGCGACGCTCATCCCGTTCCTCCTGGAAGGCGTCGCCGGGATTCGCGACCTCAACCAGGCCGACGGGATACACCCGAACCAGCGCGGCGAGCACATCGTTGCCGACAATTTGTGGCGGAGCGTCGAGCCCGTGTTGCGGCAGGCGGCCACTGGTCTGTAGGCGCTTCTGCGCCTACGTTTTAAGGCTGCACGCGGACATCGCAACTTTCGATCGAGCTCATTCTCATGGCTATTCCGGCAACCCAGATCCGACGCGGCATGGTGATCGTCTTCGAAGGCGAACCCGTGCGGGTCGTGGAATTTCGACATCATACGCCTGGCAACCTGCGCGCGATGGTGCAGGCGAAGCTCAAGAACCTGCGCACGGGCTCGTCGTTCGACCACCGCTTCCGCGCCGCCGACTCGATCGAGCCGGCGTCGATGGAGACGCACGATCTCGAGTACATGTACGACTCGGCGGGCACATACCACTTCATGAACACCGAGAATTACGACCAGCTCGAGATGGACGAGGAGATGCTCGGCGACAACGCGCAGTGGATGCAGCCGGGGATGAGGATCCAGGCCGAGTACTATGATGGCCGGCCGGTAGGCATTCGGATGCCGAATACGCTGACGCTCGAGGTGGTTGACACGTCGCCAGTGATGAAGACGGCGACGAAGACGGCGTCGACGAAGCCGGCGAAGCTCGAGAATGGCGTAACGATCCAGGTCCCCGAATTCATCGGCACGGGCGACAAGGTTCGAGTGAACCCGTCGACGGGTGAGTATCAGGAAAGGGCGAAGTGAGTGGACGGTGAACCGTGAACGGTGCACCGACCACGGATCACCGACCACCGGGAAAGGTTGATAAGGGGTCCCGAGAGGCTTAAAATTGACAGTCTGCGCGCAGTAACCGGCGCGTCATGGTGACTGTAGCTCAACCGGTTAGAGCACCGGACTGTGGCTCCGGGGGTTGGGGGTTCAAGTCCCCTCAGTCACCCTTGGCTCGTCGTAGGTCGGTAGCTCAATTGGTAGAGCACTGGTCTCCAAAACCAGCGGTTGGGGGTTCAAGTCCCTCCCGGCCTGTTCGAGAGTTCGAGTAGAGGGCAGAGAGTAGAGAGTGACGGCTCAGGCCCTGGAGTTTTTTTGACAATGGAAGGTCAAGAGCTCGGAGTTGGTCTGGCGCAGGGAGCGCGCGCGAGCAGCGCGCGCGACTCCACATAAGCTTCTTGCGAGCGCCAGCGAGCAAGGAATACCGCCAGAGGCGATCCCGCCTCCGGCGGGACGACTCTGGCGGTATCGTCTAGGGGACTAGGACGGAGCCCTCTCAAGGCTCAAACACGGGTTCGAATCCCGTTACCGCTATTTGGGAAGAGGACACGGAGGCCCGTTCGTCTATCGGTTAGGACGGCACCCTTTCACGGTGCAGAGAGGGGTTCGATTCCCCTACGGGCTACGTGGGGGAGGAAGGTGAGATGGGTGGATGCAATCGTTAGGCGGGCGGCTGTACGAAGGGNGAGCGAGCGCGAAGCGCGAGCGACTTCTAATAAGCCCCCCTCGATGAGATGGGTGGATGCAATCGTTAGGCGGGCGGCTGTACGAAGGGGGAGCGAGCGCGAAGCGCGAGCGACTTCTAATAAGCCCTCCTTGCGAGCGTCAGCGAGCAAGGAGCCGTAGCTCAGTTTGGTTAGAGCACTCGACTGTCACTCGAGAGGTCGCGGGTTCGAGCCCCGTCGGCTCCGTGATGTAGTAGCAGTGGGTAGTTGCTGTCAGATGTACGCTTCGTTCCGAACTCCCTGATAACTATCGACTGATAACTGATAACTGTTGTTAGAGCCCTGGTGGTGAAATTGGTAGACACGCCATCTTGAGGGGGTGGTGCCGCAAGGCGTCGCGGTTCGAGTCCGCGCCAGGGCATGGATTGAAGAAAGGGGAGCGAGCGCACAGCGCGAGCGACTTCAAATAAGACCCACGCTGGCGCGACGCGCGTCAGCGCGGCAAGCCAGCGTAGCTCAGTGGTAGAGCACTCGATTCGTAATCGAGCGGTCGTCGGTTCAATCCCGACCGCTGGCTCTCTCGAGCAAGGATACATCCGTAT
>C688J18823_10003121_pt1 | contig 10470 bp, 12 predicted proteins | sample HopSoiMetagenom1_FD_18823 | JGI IMG/M metagenome (IMG submission 18823) | reverse complement strand
GCTCGGATCGTTGCGGCTCGCGCAGCGCTTTCAACTCGCCGGCCGGCCGGAACCCGGCGCGATCGCGGAGTGCCGCAAGCACGTCATCGAGCGCGCGACGAAGATCCGCAAACGCATCCGCCGCATCGGCGTTGACATGGCGATCGGCACCTCCGGGACGATCCTCGCGCTGGCGGCGATCTGCTCCGATCGCGAGCCGACGGCCGGCCTTCTCACGCTCGATCGCGCGCGACTGGCGAGCGTGATTCCTGCGCTTGCCGCGATGACGGCCGAGGAGCGCAAGGCAAAGTTCAATGTCGACGAGAAACGGGCCACGACGATCGTCGCCGGCGCCATCGCACTCGAAGCATTGATGTCCGTGCTGGAGATCCATTCATTGCTGGCGTGTCCGGTCGCGATCCGCGAAGGCCTCGTCGAAAGCCGCATCGCCGCGATGGGTCACGACGTTCCGACCGGCTCGGTGCGCCGCAAATCGGTGATGCGGCTGGCGGAGAAAACCGATTGCGACATGCGCCACGCGTCGCACGTCGCGCGGCTCGCCACGCGCATCTTCGATCAGACGAAAAAGATTCATCGACTCAATGACGACTCGCGCGAGCTGCTCGAATACGCTGCGCTGCTGCATGAAAGCGGCTCCCACATCAGCGATCGCGGGCATCACAAGCACAGCTACTACCTGATCCGTCACGCTGATCTGCGCGGCTTCACGGACGAACAGCTGCTCGTGATCGCGAACGTCGCGCGCTACTACCGCAAGTCAGTGCCCGGCATGGAAGATCCGAATTTCACCGAGCTGAACGAGGAACAGCAGGAGCGCGTCTCGAAACTCTCCGCGATTCTGCGCGTCGCCGAGGGACTCGATCGCGGACATCGCCAGCGCGTGCGCGATGTGGCGGTCAGCAACGGCTCGAAAACGCTCCGCTTCATCGCTCGCACGCGCGCAAATGCTTCGGTCGAAATCGAAAGTGCGGAGAAACGTGCGAAGTACTTCGCGCGCATCTTCGACACACGCGTGAAATTCGAGGTGCTCTGATGTTCGCTCTGCTCCTGCGTCACGGAATCGCACATCCGCGCGGCACGAAACCGGAAGAAGAACGCGATCTGACCGACATCGGCCATCGCAGGATGAAACGCAACGCACGCGGACTCACCGTGCTCTTTCCGAAAGCGGAAGTGCTGCTATCGAGTCCACTGATCCGCTGCGTGCAGACCGCGGAGTGGGTGGTGAAGGCGTACGGCGGCAAGCTGAAAATCGAGACGCGCGACGAGCTGCGTCCCGAGGGCGATCGCAATGCGCTGCGGAAACTGATCGGCGACAAACGCGTGATCATCGTCGGCCACGAGCCGTGGCTCAGCGAATCGATCAAGCGTCCGGAGCTCGAGTTGAAGAAGGGCGGAATCTACGGGCTGCGGGTAAATGGGGATGAATTGCAGCTCGAGTGGATGATTCCGCCCCGCGCGCTACGACGTCTTCGGACAAGCTGAGAGCTTGTCCCTACACCGACAAGCTGAGAGCTTGTCCTACACCTTCTTCGGCTTGTTTGCCTTTTTCGCGGCTTTGCGGATCTTCTTTGTTTTTTTGCGAATGACTTTGCCGGTCGCCTTCGCGACTTTTTTGCCGAGCTTCAATCCGACCGGCAGCACCGCCGACGCGGCGACGACTTCCACCGCCGACGCCGCAACGCGATCGACGAACGCCTCTTTGTCCTCGGCACTCATCGATTTCCAGTGACCGACGAGCGTCTTCACCGCCTCGGGCGAGTCATCGCCGAAGTTCTCCGCGAGATGATCGAGCGAGCGCACACCCATCTCGTGAATGTAACCAACCACTCGCTTCGGAAGCAGGTCCTTGGTATCCACCATCGTCTCCTTCAATGCTTCTTTTTCTTTTTCGCCTTCCGGCGGAACGAGCCCGGACGGCGGATGATCTCTTCGTAAGGCCCGAGGTGCACGGCCTCGGCGCGCGCGATGGCGATGAACTGCTCCTGCGAGCGCAACGGCATCTCGTTGTCGGCGGGCGTGCGGCGGCGGTACTTGCCGTCGCTGTCGAGGATCCACCCCTTGATGTTGTCCGCGAGCGAGATCGGCAGGATCTGCTTCTCGATGCGGCGCGCGATCGCCGCGTCGCGCACGGGAAACGTCGTCTCGATCCGGCGCAGGAAATTGCGCGGCATCCAGTCGCCGCTGGAGATGAAGATCTCCGGCGCGCCGCCGTTCTCGAATCGGAACAGCCGCGCGTGCTCGAGAAATCGATCGACGACGGACGTCACGCGGATTTTGTCGCTGAATCCCGGCACACCCGGCACCAGACAGCAGATGCCGCGGATCAGCAGATCGATGTGCACACCGGCGCGATTCGCGCGATACAACGCATCGATCACGCTCGACTCGACCAGCGCGTTCATCTTCGCCACGATCGATGCCGGCTTCCCTTCCGTGGCGTTCTGCGTCTCGCGATCGATCATGCGAATGACCCAGCGCAGGTAATCCATCGGCGCGACGACGAACTGCTTCCACGACAGCGGCGCATCGCCGCGCTCGATCAACTCCTGCACGCCCGCGACGCTGAATCCGGTCAACAGGTTCATGAGCTGCGCCGCGTCCGATCCGAAATCGGGATCGCACGTGAAGAGATCGATATCGGTGTAGATACGTCCTGTCACCGCGTTGTAGTTGCCCGTCGATAAATGCAGGTAACGCCGCAGCGATCCTTCTTCGCGGCGCACGACGAGACACATCTTGCAGTGCGTCTTGATGCCGACCAGTCCGTACACGACCTGCACGCCGGCGTTCTCCAGATGCCGCGCCCAGTCGATGTTCTTCCGCTCGTCGAAACGGGCCTGCAGCTCCACGATCGCCGTGACCTGCTTGCCCCGCGCCGCGGCATTCGTCAGCGCATCGACGATCGGCGATCCGGGATCGGTGCGATACAGCGTCTGCTTGATGGCGACGACATCCGGATCTTCCGCCGCGGCCTGCACGAACTCGACGACCGCCGTGAACGAATCGTACGGACGATGCAGCAGCACATCGCTCCGCCGGATGATCGCGAAGATGTCATCGCTCGACGCGAGCTGCGCCGGAAAGCGCGGGTTGAACGGCGGATCCTTGAGCTTCGGCTCGTCGACGCTCGTGTAGATCTGCATCAGGTCGCGCAGCTTCACCGGTCCGGGCGCCATGAACACATCGTCTGGTTCGCAACCGGTCGATTCGACGAGCAACCGAATCACTTCGTCCGCCGCCCCTTCCGCGATCTCGAGCTGCACCACTTCGCGGCGATCGCGCCGCCGCAATTCGCTCTCCAGCGACTTCAGCAGATCCTGCACGTCTTCTTCTTTGATCGAGACATCGGAGTTGCGGATGAGCCGGAACGCGACGGCGGTGCGGAGCCGCAGGCCGGGGAAGAAACGTCCGGCGTGGGACGAGATCACGTCCTCGATCAGCACGAAACGGTTCTTGTCCACGACGTGCAGCCGCGGAATGCTCTCCGGAATCTTCAGCACGACGGCGTGCACGTCGCCGCGCGGCGATTCGAGCAGCAGCGCGAGGTTGAGCGTGAGGTTCGCGATGAAGGGGAACGGATGCCCGGGATCGATTGCCAGCGGCGTGAGGATCGGCTCGAGGTTGTTGCAGAAAAAGTCTTCGAGCGCGGCGCGCTCTTTCTTGCCCAGGTCTGCCACGCGCTCGATCCGAATGCCTTCCTTGCGCAATGCGGGCAGGAGCTCTTCGCCGAGACAGCGATACATCGCCTGCAGCAATTTGTGCGATCGATGACGGACGGTGTCGAGCTTCTCGATGACTTTCGTCGCGTCGTGCGTGGCGTTCGCCGCGATGAGGTCGCGCAGCTCGCCGACGCGGATCATGATGAATTCGTCCTGGTTGTTCGCGCAGATGCTGAGGAACTTGACGCGATCGAGGAGCGGGACGGCGGGGTTCTGCGCTTCGCCGAGGACGCGATGATTGAACTCGAGCCAGCTCAGCTCGCGTTCGAAGAGCGGAATCGGTTGAAATGACGGCGCCACAATCGCCTCGGTCGTCGATCGCACCGACTCAGCGATCGCGATTGCCGGCGTGGGCCGTGACGGTTCAGGCAGCACCGACATGGGTCGTTGATCCTATGCCCCTGCATAAAAAATGCGAAATGGCGGGGTGTAAATTCTGGTGTGCTGCTTCGTGCAGCATTGGTCATTGGTGTACGACAAGCTCTCAGCTTGTCGCCCCCGGTCACCCCGCGGCAAGCTGAGAGCTTGCCCTACACCACCACGCGCCAAGCGCGCCACAGTGCGAGCATTTCCTTCGCCCTCGCGCGCGGCGATGCGGCGTAAATCTTCGCGGCAAGCGGCCTCGTCTTTTCGACAATCGCGTTCTGACGTTCATCGATCGACGCGCTCACGCCCATCTCTTTCGCGACGCTAAGATCGTGATGCAGTCCGAGCAGACTCGACAGCTCGTGCAATGCGGATTCATGCACGTTCATCAGCCTCGGCCAGACGCGCTGAAACAGACGCACGTGATACCACTGGTCCTTCACCCGCATCCGCCACTGGTGAAGATCGCCGCGCATCGCCTTGCGCGCGGCGCGGATGGTGCGCGCGAGGCCATCCTCGACTGCGTCTTCCACATCGTTCAACGCAACGCTATGAATGGCGAGACGTTCGGCAGCGAAGCGCGCGAGCAGGTCGCCCACGGTTTTGTCGAATGCCTCGACATCGGCGTAGAGCGCATCGCGGCGTTCACGCAACCCAACGGCTGCGGCATCATCGATCGCTTCGACTGCTGCAACGGCGGCCGAGACATCGCGATACGCAGCAAGCGCGCGGCCCGCATCGCGATAAAACGCATTCCGCTCGTCGAACGCATCGCCGAGTGCCGCGCGATAGAGCCGCATCAATGCGCGGCTTTCTTTGAACCGCTTGCGCGCCTCGTGCACGCGCACTTCACGTGATGACGATTCGTCGGTGAGTGCGGTCGCGGCGCGCGTGAGCTGCTCGTCCGCGATGCGGCGGAATGCTGCCTCCAACGACTCACTTCGGTGCAGCACGAAGTCAGCGGCCATCGGCGGCGCATTGTACGATGCGCGTCGATGAAGCACCGGTGGGTTCTCGCCGCGCCGCCGCCGCTCGATGGCAAGTCGTGCGACGAAATCCGCATCGGCTTCATCGGCGACCTGCGCATCGCACGCGAGAACGGCCGCTGCATCCTCAGCGTCCGCAAGTGGAAGACGGTGGTCGAGGATTTCGTCTTCGACGCGATCTGGCCCGCGACGAAAGGAAAGCGCATTCGCAAGCGCCGCTACTCGTGGCGCGAGCACCGGCACAAGCTCGCACTGGATGTGTACGAAGGAAAACTCGAAGGCCTGCTGGTGCTCGAAGGTGCGCTGCTCCCCGACTGGGCGGCCGGCGCGCGCGACGTGACGGACGATCCGCTGTTCACGAATGATTCACTCGCGCTGCACGGCGCGAAAACCATTCGCCGCAAACTCTCCGAATAGAATTGCGCGCCATGCGCGTCCGCCTACTCCTCGCGTTCGCGGTCATCTATTTCGTCTGGGGATCGACGTTCCTCGCCATCCGCATCGGCGTGCACGAAGTGCCGCCGCTCCTCTTCGCCGCGATGCGCTTCTTCACCGCCGGCGCGCTCGTCACCGGCTGGATGCTCGCGCGCGGGACGCGTCTGCCGAGCGCCCGCGAATGGCGCTCGATCCTCTTTCTCGCGGTGCCGATCTTCGTCATCGATTACGGCCTGCTCTTCTGGGCCGAACAGCGCGTGACCTCCGGAATCGCGGCGGTGATGATGGCGATGAATCCGTGCTTCACCGCGCTTTCGGAGATCGTTCTCCTGCGCACGATCCGGCTCACGCTGCGGCTCTCCACCGCATTGCTGATCGGCCTGGCCGGCGTCGCCGTGCTCGTCAGCCGCTCCCTCAACCTCGGCGGCGCACCGATCGATCGCGGCGGCGCGATCGGCTTACTCATCGCGTCGATCAGCTGGTCAGTCGCATCCGTGTTGATGGTCAAGCTGCCGCTCCCTGCGGCGAAAGGAATGAGCTCCGGCGCGCAGATGCTCGCCGGCGGAACGATGCTCGTGATCGCGTCCGCGGCGTTCGGCGAGCTCCGCAACTTTCATCCGAGCGCCGTATCGACCGGCACGTGGCTCGCTCTCGCCTACCTGATCTTCTTCGGCTCGATCCTCGCGTTCACGGTGTACATCTGGCTGATCCACCGCGAATCGCCGACGAAGGTCGGCACGTTCGCCTACGTCAATCCGGTCGTCGCCGTGGTCCTCGGCTACTTCGCCGGTGGTGAGACGCTCGATCAGCGAACGATAGTCGGAACGCTGTTCGTGATCGCCAGCGTCATCATCATCGTGACCACACGAGGAGCGCGGGCATCCCTGCCCGCAGTCGCCGGCCGTCCCGGCCGGTGACCGGTCGTCGAGCGAGACGCTGTTCGTGATTGCGACCCTCATCATCGTCGTCACCACGCGAGGAGCGCGGGCATCCCTGCCCGCAGTCAGCGGCCGTCTCGGCCGGTGACCGGTCGTCGAGCGAGACGCTCGCCGACTGCGGACGGGACGTCCGCGCTCCCCCTTGCGGGACGGCGCAACGCGAGATTCGCGCGTCTCACGCCGCTTTCTTCACTTCAACCGGTTGCGGTGCGGGACGGCGCAACGTGAGGTTCGCGAATCCGCCCACCGCGCCTGCGAGCAACACGATCGTCGCGATGAGCGGCGTCGAGAGCCACTGCAGTCCGAGGAGTGCGTCGAGCGAGAAGCGGCCGGGCCCAGTCAGCGCGAGTGCGACCGCGGCCGTCGCGTAGAGCAGCGGTATTTCGACTCCGTTCTGGTTTGCGAACACGCCGTGCCAGTGCACCGTCACCGCGGCCACGATCATGACCGACACGAACAGCGCCGGACCAACCGGCCCGAGCAGCCCGAGTGCGACCAGCAATCCGCCGATCAGCTCCGAGTACGCGGCTGCGGCGGCAAAGAGTCGGCCGGGACGGAATCCGAGGTTCTCCATGAAGCCGGCGGTGCCGTTCAGGCCGTAGCCGCCGAACCATCCGAACGCTTTCTGGGCACCGTGCGCGGCCATGAGGAGACCGAAAATCAGGCGGGCGATGAGCAATCCGAAGTGCATGATTCCATTTCCTTTCGAGTAGTTACTTCTTTTTATATAGTCACACTAAATGCGTAAGTGACTTGGAAATTCCGGGTCTCGGATCGCGTTTTCATTAAGGGATGAAAAAGGACGCAGCCGGACATTCGCCGGAGCTCTGCAACGAGTTCCATCACGCGATCGAGCTGATCGGACGCCGCTGGACGGGCGCGATCATCTATCTGCTGCTGCGCTCTCGCTGCCGCTTCGCCACCCTGCGCGACGCGATCCCCGACATCACCGACCGCATGCTCAGCGAGCGCCTGCAGGAGCTCGAGCACGAAGGGCTGGTCGAGCGCACGGTGCTCCCCGACCCGCCGGTGCGCGTCGAGTACTCGCTCACGCCGAAAGGCAAAGCGCTCGCCTCGGCGATGGACGCGATCGGCGAGTGGGCGCACAAGTGGGGCGGCGCGAAGGCGGAGACGAAGGCGCGGCGCAAGCGCGCCTGAGCTACGTCACGTATTTCTCTGCACCGAGGAAGTGCAGCGAAACGTACTCCTCTTCGCCAATCACCCAGCTGTCGTGCGGCGCCGGCCCGACATAGAACATCGTGCCGGGCGTGAGCTCGATGATGCGGCCGTCATCGAACGCAACCGTCGCTGTGCCGCTGAGCACGAGTCCGACATGCTCGACACCGCAGCGCGATTCGCCGACCGACGGACCGACATCCTCGGACCATTTCCATCCCGGCTGATACGTCGCGCGGCCGATCGTCACGCCGCCGATGCGGATCACTTCGAATCGTCCTTTCGGAAACTCGCGCACTTCGTCCGGCTCATCGAATCGCTTGATGATCACGTCGAGATCGGGCATGGCTCATCCTCCAACTCGAAGATGCGTCCGCGCGGCGATCGGATCTTGGATTTCTGTGCAGCGACTCCGCGGCGCCACACGTCCGGCGTCGTACCGAACGCACCTTTGAATCGCCGGTGCAGATGGCTCTGATCGACGAAGCCGAGGTCTGCGGCGACCTGCGCGATCGGTGTACCGAGGCGCAGGCGGCGCTTCGCTTCTTCGAGCCGCAGGTGGAGGTGATACGCGTGCAGCGGCAGTCCGAATCTGCGCTGAAACTGACGCGTGAGCTGAAAGCGGCTCATCGATGCGATCGACGCGAGCTCGTTCGCGCGCACGTTCGCGTCGACATGCGCGCGCAGGTAGTCGCGGACCCGATCGAGCATCGGCGCATCGACCGGATCGCGTTGCGGCGCGCGGATCGCGAGCGCCGCAATCGCGTCATCGAACAACTCATCTGCGGCGAGCGAATCTTCGCGATGCGCGAGCGCGCGCCAGGCGTCATGCACGCGGCGGCCGAGGATCGGATCATCGAGGATCGTGCGGCTCGATGACGGTTCGCTGCCGGTGAGGATCAGCGACACTGGCACGTACATCATTCGATACGAGTACGAGCCCGGCGTGCCCGAGCGGCCGTCGTGCACCTCGCCCGGACGGATCACCATCACGTTGCCGGCGATGCTGTCGTTCGTCGCGCCGCGGCACCAGAAACGCTGCACGCCGCTCAGCGTCACGCCGATGGCGAACGTGTCGTGCACGTGCCGCTCGTACACATGACGATCGAAGCTCGCTTCGAGCAGCTCGATGCCGTTCGGCAGCACGCGCGACCGCGACCAGTCGCTCATCGCCATCATTTTGACAGCAGCCGGACCGCCGCCCTCGCATTCGCCAGCAGGCGCTTGCGCAGCGCCGCCGGCTCGAGCACTTCGATGCGTCCGCTCAGTCCCTGCAGGACGAACATCGCGTGCTCTTCCTCGTCGAGCTCCACGCGCAATCGCATCCAGCCGTCGCGATCGGGGACATCGCCGTCGATCCGTTTCGCGGTGCGCCATCTCATCAGCTGTTCCGCTGCTTTCGGCTCGATCCGCACCGTGATCGCGTATCGCCGTCCCTTCTCCGCAAACGCGTCGGTCGACGATTTCCAATGCGCGGCGAGATCGAAATCCACCGGCCGTTCCGCCGCGATCTCGAGCATCGTCGCCTTCTCGATCCGCGACACGCGAAACGTGCGGAAGCCCTCGGCGGTCTTCGCGACGAGATACCAGGTCGTGCCCTTCGCCACGAGGCCGAGCGGATCGATCGTGCGCTCCGCGAGCTGGCCGTCGGGCTTGCGGTATTCGATGACCAGCTTGCGATCGCGCGAGACTGCGTCCTGCACGACCGGCAGAAACGCGAGGTCTTCCGCGACGCCGCGCCATCCGCTGCGATCGACGTAAAGCCGCTGCCGGATGAACGCCGCGCGCGCACGCAGCGAAACCGGCATCGCCGCCATCAGCTTGTCGACCGCGCGCTCCGCCGCCGCGGCCAGCGGCACATCGCCGATGACGCGCGGCTGCGCCATCAGCAGCGCGCGGAGCTCGTCGTCATCGAGTCCCGGCACGCGCGTGCGCCACTCCTCGTCGAGCTGCCAGCCGCCGCGTGCTCCGCGCAACGCGAGCACCGGCACGCCGGCGGCGCTCAATGCTTCGAGATCGCGATACGCAGTGCGGTGCGAGACTTCGAGCCGGCGCGCGAGCTGCCGCACGGTCATCTTCCCGTTCGCCTGCAGGAGAAGGAGCGTCGAGAGCAGTCGATCGGCGCGCATTTTGTAATCGTACGGTTCGAATTATGTCGCCCTTTGGCATATATGCCCGGCTACAGTTCGCGTCCGGAAGGAGAAGCAAACATGAAGTTGACTGAATGGCTCCAGGCGCAGCTCGATCGTGAAGCGGAAGGAACGCGGAAGGCACTCGAAGCGGTGCCTGTCGACAAACCGGACTGGAAGCCGCACGAGAAATCGATGCCCCTCGGCGGGCTCGCGTCGCTCGTCGCAACGATGCCGTCGTGGATCGACATGATCGTCAATCGCGATGAGCTCGACATCGCGACCGGTGAAGGCGCGCCGTCGAAAGCGAGCTCGAATGCGGAGCTGGTCGAGATGCAGCAGAAGTCGCTCGAGTCCGCGCGCAAGGCGCTCGCCGGCACGACCGACGAGCACCTCACGACGCCGTGGAAATTGAAGTGGGGCGAGAAGGTGCTGCTCGAGCAGCCGCGCAACGTCGTCATCGCCGACACCATCGCGCACCTCGCGCATCATCGCGGACAGCTGACGGTTTACCTGCGACTGAACGATTGTCCCGTGCCGGCGATTTACGGCGCGTCGGCCGACTCGGGGTGGTAGTGCCGACGTGTCATGCCGAGCGAAGTCGAGGCATCCCCTCCGACGGGATTCCTCGGCCGTCTTCGCGGCTCGGAATGACACATGTCAATCGAACCGTACGAGCCCGCGCCGAGTCGCGACTTTCACCGCCTCGGTGCGGCTC
>C688J18823_10003120_pt1 | contig 10474 bp, 18 predicted proteins | sample HopSoiMetagenom1_FD_18823 | JGI IMG/M metagenome (IMG submission 18823) | reverse complement strand
CTTGACGGCGGGGATGCAACCACCCCGACCAAGGAGGAGGACACCGGAACCCCCGGGCTAGCCGGTCGGCTCGGAGGCTGATGAACTCCCAGATCGCGCCAACCGGGAGGGTCGCCTCGATCCCGCCACCGCCGGGTGCATCGACACGTAGGGTGTATCGGTAGCCGGAGCCTGGCACACGGTGCCCTCGCTGACCTTCACCTTGGCGGAACGCGCCCCTTCGAGGGCCAGTGCTGGTGGCGAGGTCGTAGCGGCGCGACTTACTCGTCGGCCTCCTCCAGCTTCTCCGCCAGCGCTACGACCTCCTCAAACGGAACACCTAAGCCGCGGGCCACCTTTCGAACGCCTCCCCAGGTGGGGTTGGTTCCTTTCTCGAGACTCCGCAGGAACGACCCAGCAAGCCCCGACTGCTCGGCCAGCTGCTCGTAGGAGAGATCCTGCTTCACACGTAGCGAGGCGACCGCCTTCGCAAGGCCGTGCTGTGGTCCCGTCGGGATCTCAGTCGAATCAGCCACTTTGCAGTCGCTCAGGGACGTTCGTGATGGAAGAAGTGGACAGCTGGCTACTTGAGCGCGAGACGTTTAACTGCTTTCGAATCCTCATCCAAAGACCTCTTGAGGCGCTTCTGGAAGTTTTCGTCTTCGCAACGGGCGGCGATGTACTGCCTCACCGCAAGCCGGATCACCTCCGACTTGGGCATCTTGTCCGCGCGCGCAACCACGGCAAGGTCCGCCGCGTCCTCTTCCGTCAATCGGATAGACATCGCTTTGGTATTCATCTGCCTGCGCCTTTCCGTCGGTTGCGTCTACCCCCAAGAATCGGTCTTTCTCGACGAGCGCCTCCGAACGCAACGCCTCCTGGAAACCGGACCGGTAGCTAGTCATCTGCCGAGGTGTCCGATGGAAGCTCGAACAAGCACACGGTCAGGATTGCCCTTATCGCCGTCCCGCGGGAACCGTTCATCCGACCCCCAGCTGCCGTCTGCTCCTTGAGGATGTCCTTAAGCGCGGAGGCTTGAATCCGTGTGACCCGGCGCCAACCTGCCTCATCGAGCACCAGTGGCGTGCGTCTCACATGTCGGTCCTCACACTGGCCAAAGGTGTCGGCGGACAACGAAAGCGCCACGTCGGACAGTAGGGCTTCCAAAGCCTGGGTGGAATCGGGATTGTCGGGGAAGTCCCGCCTGATCGCTTTGTAGAAATGCGCTACTGAGCCCCGAACCGGTTCTTCTTCGGCGAGTTCGATCAACCCAAGTTCCTCTAGCACTCCCACGTGATAGGCGGCGTTGGTGGTTTCGATCTCGAGTGCTTTCGCAATTTCGCTTGGACTGGCGATTCGTTCGGCAAGAATGAGCAGCGCCCCAATCCGGACAGGATGACTCAGGGCCTTGACCAACCCCTGCTGAGACGAGATGTCCCGCCGTGGTCGGGCTCGTTTCCTTGCCTTTCGTCGTTTTTGCTTCATCGTGACCCTCTCGCGACCGCCCTCGGGGACGGCGGCTGGGAGGGCTTCGAGACAAAGTAGAAAGGTTCGTCGCCGTCCCCATCGGGTCGGGGGACTCGATGGACCATTTCTAGGATGCCCTTGCTGTCCATCGACTTACAATGATGTCGAGCGTGCTCGATCGTGATCTCTACCAAATCGACAAGCTCGACCGGTGAAAGTGGGCGACCCTCCCGTAGAAGAGCCCGGATGATGGCCAGCTTGCCAGGGGGCACCAACCGCGGGACCAGCTCTCTCCACACGTAATCGTCGCTCGCCGTCGGCTGCCCCGGCGGTCCCTTGGGAGTGATCTTGTTGGTTCTTTTGAGTTTCATGGCGGAAGTCGTCCGATTGAGACGAACTTTTCGCGCAGTCAACTTGAGACACTGCGGCTCGTCAAGACCCCTAGATCTGTGGACTACTCTGAGGGCATTTCGGGCCCGGCCAGAAATGCAGTAAGGCCCAAGACCACCTCCTTGGACTTCTCCCCAGATTGCCCACAGCGCTCGAGGCTTTCGCGTTCAACCTCGATTAGCTCGTCATAGGCGCGGCAGAGGATCTTGTCAGTGCTTCGTATGCCCTCGTCATCCATCTGGCGGTGGTCGCGGATCAGAACGTGATGAGGGTGCGAGTAGTAGGTGCCTCCTTCGAGGGCACGTGCTTGATCGCGCTGCAGCTCAGCCACAATTTTCGCGGTGGATGACGCCTGCTCAGGCATCGAAAGGTACTCCCATTCCTCAGCGTCAACCATGAACCGTGCCGCGCGGTAGAACCGCACGATGCCGCCTTTGGGGCCGGGCTTCTGATCCACCAGTTCGACCAGGCCGGCCTTCTTCAGGTCTTCTAGGGCCTTTGAAACATGCTTCAGGGTCTTGCCGGTCGCCGCCGAGAGTTCACTTGCGGTCCATGGCCTCGCACTCGTCTTCATAACGATGTCATGCCGAAGGGGATTAGCCAGTAAGCCGTGAACGCGCGGCTGAGAGTAGGCGACAGGCGCCTCCGAGGCTACATCCAGGTTGCCATCCGAACCGTCCCGCATCATTCTCACTCAGGCCAAACCCCGGATTGGGAAGGGAGGTGAGCCAGCTTGAAGCTCGCCACGAGCACCGACAACTTGCCGACCTGCAGCACCTCTAAGGGGATGTAGCTCCCGGCGGGCCTCAAGGCCAGGTGGGGCCTGCTTTTTTCGCCGACCAAGTTTCCTTTAGCGCCCTGCATTGGAGCGACAAAATTACCTCCATTCACCAGGCGATATCAAGAAAATCTATTTTTCCGACGGCTCGAAGCCGCCCTCGAAGAGCATTTGGGCGGAGTAGACGAGTACGGCACGCTCAGACGAGCGGCTGCGCCGCTCGTCGCTGCGGGCTTGAACTTCAAGGGATCGATAGAAGGCGTCGAGATGGATTTGAACAAGTTCGCGCCAGCCCTCTTGGTCCACCTGAAAAGGCGTCCGGGTCAGGTGGCGATCGTCGCGCCGGTCGAAAGCTCCATTGCTCATTGATCGTGCGACATCGATGTTGATTAGTTGCACCGCCAACTTCGTGAAGTTCTCACGCTCCTTCGGAGAGAACTCCTTCCATTCCTCCTCCGACACCAATGGCCGCTCCACGCTGCGGTAGAAATTCTCGATGGCGCCACCCCGCCTCCTGGTTTTGGCTACCTCGACCAGGCCCAACTCCTTCAAGACGTTCAGGTGGTAGCGGACGTTTGAGACATCCTGAATTCCGAGCTGCTCAGCAAGTTCCTTCGCGCTCGCCACTCGTTCAGCGACTATCGAGTAGACCTGCACGCGTATCCAGTTCGACGCTGCTTTCATCAACGCTCTGTTGATCGTCGCCGGTTTCAGCGTCTTCCCCTGCGTGTTCACCAGGAACCTCCTCATTCAGACATGTCTGATCAACAGGAACTTAGTCCATGAGGGCCACGAGCCCGATTTGATGCAGAAAGCAAATGCTCGCTCATGCGGAAGGGGGTGACCTGAATGAAAATGCTGAAGTCGGCAGCCATGATCCCAGCGGTCTCGATCACCAAGACCGTGTAGCGCACAGTGGTCGCGTGCTACGCCCCCGTACCCGTTCGTCGGGGCGGGGGCAAGCCCTTCGGAGCCGACTTCTTCCAAGGCCGCAACGCAGATGCCTTCACTGACAACCACGCCGAGGCGGGGGCATCGCGAACCCAGCTCGGCTAGTCCGATCTCGCCAGCCGCTCGAGTACCTCACGATCCGCCTCCATCCGCTTCCTCAGCTGTTCCTGGAAGCCCTTGTCGGCGCGGCGCTCAGCGATGTGCTTGTAGATGGCCGCTCGGATCACTTCCGATATCGGCACTTCCTCGGCGCGGGCGACCGCCTGCAGTTCGGCTCCGAGGTGCTCGGGGAGGCGGAGGCTCATTACTCTGGCCGTCGTCGCCTTCATCGGCTCGGGACCAGCGCTCTGCCAGAGGCCTCGCCACCGCAGGCCGACAGATAGAAGTCTCCATCGACGTCGCGGCCCGGCTGCCATTCCATTCCCTTAAGCAAGGCGCAGGTCGAGACGTCGGTGCCGGCCGACAGCTTGAGGATGGTGTCGAGGCGGGGAAGACTGACGCCGCGCTCCAGTGCACCGATCGGCCTACGGTTCATCCCCACGAGATCCGCCAGCGCCTGCTGGCTCATACCAGCCCTACGACGGCTACTTCGAAGGTTGCAGCCGAATCGCTCACCGAGCGGGGTCAACCCCCGGCTCATTAGAGATCCCCCCGTTCTTCGAGTGCTTTCTCCTTCGGCTCCTCCAGCTTCCAACTCATTTCTGCCAGCAGCTCACAGGGCTGCACTTCCAGTGCCCCCGCTACTTTCACGATCGTGTCGAGGCGCGGGAGGCGCAGCCCTCGCTCCAGCTGATCGATCTCACGCGGGTGCAGCCCCGCGCGTTCGGCGGTGCCGATCTGAGACAGCTCGAGGAGCCGGCGCTGCCCGCGCAGCTTCTCTGCGAACCGGCGGCTCAGCGCGATCTCCGTGGGTCCTTTGGGAGATCCCATCGCTCAGCCCTCCAGACCGAGGGTGGCCAGAACCCAGGGCGTCCTCCTGACGACGTCAGTCGGCAGGTAGAAGTGCTCGATCGAGCCTCGCACCCGGCGGTCGCCCGCGATCTCGATCGCCCCGCATCTGGCGAGAACCCGGACGTGATAGCTGACGCCGGAGAGCGGCTGGGCTTCCAGCCCCGCCAGTTCCTTCGGGCTTAGCACCTCCCTCGCCTCCAGGTAGCGGCGCAGCAGGCCTCGCCACAGCGGGTGGTGGAGGAGGGTATCGAGCAGGGCCTGGTTTTGGGATCGCGCTTCGCCATCTCAGCCCGCCCTCCCACTCAGCTCGAAATAGCGGACGGCTGCCGAGGTCGGCCGCAGGAGCCCATCGTCGCCGAGGCCGTGAAGCAGGCCGTCCCCGGCCAGCTCGCGCACCGCCTGCTCGACCGGGTCGACGTTGCTGAAGCTCTTGGAGGCGCCCCCGCAGAACTTGCGGATCAACTCATCCTGCGTCAGCGCCATCGGGTGGAGATCGAGGACGAAGCGCAGAACTGCCCACTGCCTGCGCTCGTCTTCTTCATTGGTCTCGAAGACGCGCGTTCCGCTCGCGCCCGTAGGGTTCTGATCAGCCATAGGGAGCTTGGTCTCCTTGTGGTCAGGCCCTCGGCCGGCGTCTTCAGCGCCACCGGGGGCCGCTTTGTTTTCAGCTACTCGTTATTTCGTGCTGTCGGTGAGGTCGTAGCGGCGGGGCTTCTCCTCGGCCAGCCGCACCTTCTCCGCCTGCTCGAGCCGCCCCAGGCAGTTGCCGACCGCCCCCGAGGACCGCTTGATCCCCCCAGCGACCTTGGTCGCGGTGAGGGGCAGTTCGGCTTTGTGTTTCTTCATGTAGCTGAGAACCAGCCGGTCGATCTGACCGGGGCGCAGCCTCTGCTTCCCCCGCTGGCGCGGACTTTCCTTACGCTTGGTTTGCATGGGAGCTAATCCCTCCTGTGCCGGCCCCGGGGCGCTGGAACCGCCGCCGGGGCGTTTTTCATTTCCGGTCGCGACGTTAGCTCGGTGAAACCGGTAAATCGAGGGCAATCGCGGCCGATCAGGAGCAATCGCGGCGCTATCTGCCACTAGTGGCAGATGGGCGGAATCGAGAGGGCTCCAAACGGCCGCAGAATCGGCCGTAGAAGTAGCCGATTTGCAGCGATTTCCGCGAAGCCCGGAACGAGACTCGAACTCGTGACCCCTTCCTTACCATGGAAGTGCTCTACCAACTGAGCTATCCGGGCGGGTTGGCCTCCCTTGAAGCCGTCGCTCAGGATGATTCTAGACGGTGGCCGCCGATCGGTTAGGCCCGCCACCAGGGAAGCGCGACTGCCAGTTTCCAGACGTCCTCCAGTTGCCGCAGCACCACCATCGGCGTCAGCGAGCGGGTGAAGGAGCCGCCTTCGGATCCGGGCGATGTGACGGTCCAGCGCTCGGTGCCCAGGGCCACCTCGCCGGCGAGGAGGATCGAGCTCTCCTCGACCTCGATCCGGGACCCGAGGACGATCAGCTGGTGGAGGATCGGGCGGATCTCGTCGCGCCCCCTGACCGCGGTTGCGTCCGGCGTCACCAGGCAGGCGTCTTTGGCAAAGCAGTAGGCGGCGGCGTCGAGATCGCCCCGACTGATCGACAACGCGAAGGCGCGGGTGCTCTCCTGAGGAGTCTTGGCGCCGCTCAGGACTGCCATCTCACGCGCTCCACGCGGTCACAACGGCCCGGCTGCGCCGACCTGCACCCCACCACGCCCACGCACGCCTTAGATGAACTTCTGCGGTTCGAACTCGCAGTAGTGGAATTCGTAGCTGAGGACCAGGTTGTTGGTCTTCATCGCGTTGCTCCTGAGCCGGATGACCATCTTGCCGGCGCCGTTCTTTTCGCCCTTGGCCAGCTTCTTGCCGGCGGCTTCGAGCAGGTCGATCTCGGTCTTGACACCGCCGAGCCACTTCGTCAGCCGAGCCGCGTCGGCGGCGGGCGTCGGAATCTGGAGCAGTTCGCCGCGGGTCTTCTTCAAGGCCTTGGCGGCGGCGGAGAGCTGCTGCGAGGCCTTGCTCAGCTTCCCCGTCTTGACGTTTTCGCGCGCGCCCTTGAGGATCTTTTCGTTGGCCTGGGTGTTCGCCTTGCAGATCGGTTCGACCTGGGCCTTGTAGTCATCTGGAGTGACTTCCGCGGCGAGCGCGGGAACGGCTGCGAACAGCACGGCGATCGCAGCCAACGACAACATCAGCTTCCTACTCGACATCTGGCCCTCCCTAATTTTCATCAAGGCCCCCGCCCCAAGGCGACCAGATCCAGTCTCATGCGCGGGTCCCTAGCCCGCGCCGGGCACTAAAGCAAGATTCGAGCTTTATGTCAATTTGGGTTTGTCTCGATAGCTTTCAGGCGATGCGCACCCTGGCTCGGCCGCTGCTGCCCCTCCTCTGCCTCGTCGCCCTCGTTTTCGCCGGCTGCGGTGGCTCGAGCGAAGAAGGCTCGCGACCCGCGCCTTCAGCTGCGGAATTCCCCGCGGCGAAGGGGAAGACGATCGGGGACCTTTTGCGCGACTCCGGAGCGAAGCCGGCGAAGGTCGTGGTCGCGCCCGCGGCCTCGGCGAGCCTGGCCGTCGGCGAGGATCGCTACTCGTTCGGCGTCTTCACCAAGGGCCGCGAACAGGTGATCGACGCCGACGCCGCCGTCTACTTCGCAAAGACCGAAGACAGCCCCGTCAAGGGTCCCTACCCCGCCCAGGTCACGTCGCTGGAAGTGAAGCCCGCCTACCGCTCGCAGCTGAACGACCCCGATGCCGCCAAGGCCGTCTACGTGGTCCCCGAGGTCGACTTCGACAAGAAAGGTCCCTGGGTGGCGGTCGCGATGCTGAACGGGAAGGATGGGCTCGAAGCCTCGCGGGTGCCGACGCCGGTGATCGAACAGTACCCCGGCATCCCCAAGGTCGGCGAAAAGGCGCCGCTGATCCACACGCCGACCGCGGCCGATGCCGGCGGTGACCTGGCGAAGATCGACACCCGGGTCCCGCCCGACCAGATGCACCAGGTCGACTTCGCCGACGTTCTCGGCGAGCAGCCGATCGTGCTCGTCTTCGCGACGCCGGCCCTCTGTCAGAGCCGAGTCTGCGGCCCGGTCGTCGACATCGCTCAGCAGGTGGCTGACGAGTACAAGGGCCGGGCCGACTTCATCCACATGGAGGTCTACAACGACAACGACCCCGGCAAGGGGATCCGGCCGCAGCTGCAGACCTACCACCTGCCGACCGAGCCCTGGACCTTCCTGATCGACCGCAACGGGGTGATCCGCGACCGCATCGAGGGCGCCTACGGAGTCGCCGAACTGGAACAGGCGATGGGGACGATCGTTCCCTAGCGGGAGCTGCGTCTCCCCCGCTTGCTCTTCGACGATCCGCGACGGCCCGGTTTGGCCGCGTCGCGAAGAGTGCGTTCGCCGGCTTTCTCGGTCGACTCGCCCATCGTGATCTGGAACATCGCCAGCAGTGCGTCGGAGGCGAGCGGGCGCATGCCATCGAGCGCCTCGCGCACCTTCGGCCAGTCCTCCTCCGGACGGCCGGCCTTGTCGAACGGCTCCCAGATCTCTTTGACGAAGAGCTCGACGAACACCTTGGCGACGCTCTCGGAGTGGCGCCGCAGATCCCCGGCGGTGTCGACCGCTGCCCCGGCCGAGACACCGAGCTCGACCAGCGCGGTGCCGGCCTGCTGCAGGCGCGGGCTGATCACCTCGACCTTGCCGTCAGGCAGCTGGCGCAGGATGCCGAGCTTTTCGGTCCGGCGCAGCAGCTTCGGGTCGAAGCGCTCGACGCCCCAGGCGTCGGCGAGTTCTTTCTCGTCGAAGATTTCCGGCGTCTCGTCCTCGAAGGGAGCGCGGACGGCCCGGGCGAAGTCGACAATCTCCCGTGAGGAGCCCTCGCTGCTCTCCAACACGCGCCGGATCGCCTCGAGGTTGAGTCCCTCGGCCTGCATTTCGCGGGTCAGTTCGACCCGCGCCACATGGTCCTGGTTGTAGTAGCCGGTGCGGCCATGGACCTCCGGTGGTGGCAACAGGCCACGGGTCTGATGGGCACGGATGTTGCGGATCGTCATCCCCGTCCGCCGTGCCAACTCCCCGATCGTCATCTTCCCGTCAGGTGCGTCGCTCTGGCCTTTGCGGTTGGCCATCAGCGCATGGTAAGCGCGAAGCGTTGGCCGTTCATCTTCTCGGCGGCGTCCGAACAGAGATATGCGAGCGCCGCAGCGATGTCCTCGGCGGGGGTGAAGGTGGGAAAGTCTTTGCCCGGGTTTTCGTCGCGCATGCGCGGGGTGAGGATCGCGTCGACGACGACGATGTTGGCGGTCGCGCCGCCGGGCTCGAAGCCGTCGGCGAGGGCGAGGGTCCAGGCCTCGGCCGCCGCCTTCGCCGCCGCGTAGGCGGCGTTGGCGTTGCTGGGATTCTGCGCCTGCTTGGCGGAGACGAGGACGAAGCGGCCGTGCGTGCTTGCCACGAGCTGGTCGTGGAAGGCGCGAGTCGTGTGCTGGACGGTGCGGATGAGGAGGTCGTGCAGCAGCTCCCAGTCCGAGAGCGGCGCCTCGTGCAGCGGTTTGCCGCCGCGCCAGCCGCCGACCAGGTGGAGGAGGCCGTCGACGTGGCCGAAGCGCTCGACCAGAGCTGCGCACCAGTCGCGGGTCGCCTCCTCGTCGAGCAGGTCGACCGCACGGCCGTCCCAGCGCTCGGGCGGGAGGTCGAGATCGGCGGCGAGGGAATCAAGGCTCTCCTGACTGCGCTCGGCGCCGGCGACGATGGCACCCTCGGCCGCAAGGCGCTTCGCGACCACCGGGCCTAAGCCGCCACCGACGCCGGCAATCGCAATCACCCGGTCATCGAGCATCCGCACATCATCGCAACTCCTTTGTAGCAACTTCTTGTCTGGCATTTTTCCGTCTGCGACACCTGAAATGATCTGCTTCATGGAGAACACCCACTGACCGGCCCGCACCGCCCTACCGCGGCTCGAAGCCAAGGCATGATCGATGGCACATCTCGATCGCGACCAACGGCGGCAATCGCAGCTGGAGTGGAGTGACGAAGCAATTTGATCCAGCGCGTGTCGACTACCTGTTCATTCTCGTCGGCGACGGACGCCGCTGGTTCATTCCGGCCCATTTCGTAGAGGGCTCGCGAGGATTGGTCGTCGGCGGTGTCAAGTATTCGGAGTTTGAGATTGAGCGCGGCACCCCGTTCGAAGCACTCATCTATGGAGATGCTCCAGCCAATAGAATCGCAGTTGCCTCACCATTACCGGGGGAGTGCCAGAGCGGTCAAATGGAGCAGACTGTAAATCTGCCGGCAATGCCTACGCAGGTTCGAATCCTGCCTCCCCCATCCTCAGGTAGACCCGCCGTCTAGCCTTCCGCCGCGCCCAGCCGCGCAGACATCTGTTCGTTGAAGGCCGTCAGGGCCGAGAAGGGGCGCATGAAGACGGTCAGCTCGGCGACGCGGCCGTCCTCGTCGAGCTCGAGGAAATCGATGCCCTCCAGCTCGCGGCTGGTGCTTGCGACCTTGGCCTTGAAGCGGAGGGCGACGGTCTTGCCGTCGGTCAGCTCATCGGTGTAGGTGAGGTCTTCGAGGGTGGCGGCGACGTGAGAGAGGACGGTGGCCACGGTGTCGCGGCCTTCGAAGCCGCGGAAGAGGATCGGGCTGTGGAGGACGACGTCCTCGCGCAGCGTCTCCGTCAGCAGGTCGAGGTCCTTGGCCTCGGCGGCGCGGCGGAACGGATGCGACTCTGCCATCTGCCCACTCTAGCTCGCCCTGATGGGATACTCGCGCCGTGCCGAGCGACCACTTCTACTCGCGGCTGTCCCACTCCTTGGGTGCCACGGGACTGCGGCTTGTCGGCAAGCTGAACGTTCCGCTCTACCGCGCCAGCCGCGGGCGCATCGGTGGCAGGGTCGGGAAAGGGCCCGTCCTGCTCCTCACCACCACCGG